>OUNM010240594.1_pt1 | contig 11697 bp, 8 predicted proteins | sample 1769961 | NCBI WGS metagenome assembly OUNM01 (sample SAMEA3914820, study PRJEB12502) | metagenome | biome: forest; material: soil | place: USA | collected 2012-03-12 | depth 0.3 m
CCGACCTCCCCACACGGCGGATGCGTAGCTCAGCGGGAGAGCACCTCGTTCACACCGAGGGGGTCACAGGTTCAATCCCTGTCGCATCCACCATTTTCCTCTCACAATTCAATAATTTATCGCACGTTTCGCGACCCGTTTTCGCGCAACATCCAACCTCACCCCTGCATCATCGCAAGCTGAAGACTGGCGACGACTGAATTTCCGGGGCTGAGAGCAGGTCGGGACGCCCGAGGTTTCGCCCCTAGCGAGCCGCCTTGGCGTTTGGCGCCGAGACTCCCGCCTGGGTCTGCACCACGGGTCTGAAGGAGCCGTCCGCGTTATAGTAGAGGCGCTCGGCCGTCACCGCCCGACGCCCGATCGCCCCGCTCTGGTCGCCGATCGCCAGGGTGGCGTTGTGCAGGAAGATGTACCAGTCGCCCTTGAACTCGATGATGCCGGGGTGGATCGTGAAGCTGTACTTGCCGGAGCCCGTGAGCAGGCCCCGATACGTCCACGGGCCGGTTATCGCAGGCGCGGTCGCGTAGGACACATGCTCGTCCCGCTGGGTCGAGCGGTCCAGCGAGGCATAGGTCAGATAGTAGAGATGGCCGCGCTTGTGCAGCCACGGCCCCTCTTCGAAATGCGGCGGCGTGATCTCCGTGATCTGACCGTCGAGCTCGATCATGTTGGGCTTGAGCTTGGCGATGTAGCATTCGCGGTTGCCCCAGGCGATCCAGGTCGTCCCGTCGTCGTCGGTGAACACCGTGGGATCGATGTCCTCCCAGCTGTGAGTTCCCTTGGGCGTCATCTCATTGGTGATCAGGGCGCTGCCGCGCGCGTCGACGAACGGCCCGGTGGGCCGATCCGACACCGCCACGCCGATGGCCTTGCCGGGGTGCGAACTGTCGTGCTCGACGGCGGCGTAGAAGTAGAACTTCCCATTTTTCTGGATCGCCTGGGACGCCCAGGCATCCTTCTGGGCCCACTTGAAATCGGTGGCCTTCATGATCGGCGGGTAGGACGTCCAGGTCTTCATGTCGGTCGTGGAGTAGACCAGCCACTCGCGCATGTTGAACATCTCGTCGCGCTGCGCCTCGTCGTGACCGACATAGAGAAACAGGCGATCGCCCACGACCAGCGGCGCCGGGTCGGCCGTGAACTTGTCGCGGAAGAGAGGGTTGGAGCCTGGCGCCGACGGCGCTTCACCGGCGGCCCAACACGGCGCCGCGCCTCCCAGAGCCGCGACCAGCCAAAGCGTCGCCAAAACCCGTTTCATGCCATCCCCTCCCTCGTTCTTGCCCCGAAGCTCACTCAGACAAAAACCACCGTCAATGATCGACTTTGGTCGGTATCCGAAGGCCGCCGCTCCCGGCCGCGTCACGCCCCGCACGGCGCATCATTGGTGCATTTCATGGACAGAAACACGCCGAAGGCTGTTGCGGAAAGCGGAAAGTTAGCGCTACCATTTGTCGGACATAAGGCGATCAATAATCGTCATCCCAAGAATGAGCGCAGGGCAGGAACACCATGAGACACGAAGACCACGTGGGCCCCGATCGCCTCGCGATGCGCCGTCGCACCGCTCTAGGCGCCCTGGCGCTGGCGCTGACGTTCGGCCTTGCCGCCGGCGCGAGGGCGCAGGACGACAGGATGACGCCGATGGCGACGCCCGCTCAGCCCGATGCGATCGTGCTGAACACCGGCGTCCTGCCGGGCGCGACCTCGCCGGAAGCCTGGCATCGCCAGTACGGCAGCGTCTTCACCCGCAACGTCACGGTCGCGACCCTCACGCCCTTCCTACCCGATCCCGCCAAGGCGACTGGCGCGGCCGTCATCGTGGCGCCGGGCGGCGGCTTTCGAACCCTGTCCATGGAGAACGAGGGCTGGAACGTCGCGCGGGCGCTCGCGGACAAGGGCGTGGCCGCCTTCGTGCTGAAATACAGATTGAACCCGACGCCCCCGGACATGGCGGGCTTCGAACGCTCGATGGCCGAGCTGTTCTCGGCCACCGCCCAGAGACCGCAACCCGATCCGCAGGTCGCGATGGCCGGACTGGCGCCGCAGATCGCCGACGCCCGCGCGGCGTTCGCGCTGGTTCGCGGCAGGGCGGCGGAATGGCGGGTCGATCCAGACCGGATCGGCATGATCGGCTTTTCCGCCGGCGCGATGCTGACCCTGGCCACGACCCTGTCGGACAAGGACGCCAAGCCGGCCTTCATCGGCCTGATCTACGGGCCGCTCTCCCCTGTGACCGTACCGGCCGACGCGCCGCCGATGTTCGTGGCCCTCGCCGCCGACGATCCGTTCTTCGCCAATAACGGCCAAGGCCTGATCGACAGTTGGCGGACCGCCAAGCGTCCCGCCGAGTTTCACCTCTACGAGCTCGGCGGCCACGGCTTCGGGATGTATCAGAAGACCACCACCAGCACCGGCTGGTTCGACGCCTATCTGCGCTGGATCGGGATGCACGGCATGCTGACGCCCAGATCATAAGGGGCCCATCTCCGGTGGCGCGGCCCCACGCAAGGCGGTCCTGGTCGTCGACAGCGCGCCAAGGGACGGCGCCGCGCATGAAGCCGGACGCGAGCGAAATTGTTGATGCGGAGGCCGGCCTGTCCGGTCGGCCGCCAATCCGGAAAGCCTCGCCGGTCGACGCCAGGATCGATTTCTTCAAGACCCTTTAGCGCGACCGCGCGTTAGGGGGCTGAGGAGATCGAACGCATGCCCCAAAGCCCTGCCCTGGCCGGTCCGACGACATCCACGCGAGGCCCGCGATGAGCCGCGCGGTCTATATCGTGGACGGCGCGCGCACGCCGTTCCTCAAGGCCCGCTCGGGTCCCGGACCGTTCACGCCGGTGGACCTGGCCGTGCAGTGCGGCCGCCCCCTGCTGCTGCGCCAGCCGTTCGCGCCCGACGCGTTCGACCAGGTGATCCTGGGCTGCGTCAACGTCATCGCCGACGAGCAGAACCCCGCCCGGGTTGCGGCTCTGCGCCTGGGTTGCGGCCCGGCGATGACGGCCTTCACGGTGGCGATCAACTGCGGCTCGGGCATGCAGTCGATCGACACGGCCTTCCGCTATATCCGCGAGGGCTCGTCGGACCTGATCCTGGCCGGCGGCGCCGAGGCGCTGAGCCATGCGCCGCTGGTCCTGAAGCAATCGGCCGTGGAGTGGCTGGCGGCCCTGCAGGGCGCCAAGAACACCCTGGACAAGGCCAAGGCCGCCTCGGCCTTCCGGCCCGGCATGCTGCAGCCGGTCGTCGGGCTGGAACGCGGCCTGACCGATCCGATCACCGACCTGGGCATGGGCCAGACCGCCGAGATCCTGGCCCATGATTTCGACATCAGCCGCGAGGCGGCCGACGCCTATGCGGTGGAGAGCCACCACCGCCTGGCCAAGGCCCAGAGCGAGGGCTGGCTGGCCGGCGAGGTCGAGCCGGCCTTCGCGCGTGACGGGACGGTCTTCGACCACGACGACGGCGTGCGTCCCGACAGTTCGGTCGAGAAGCTGGCGACGCTGAAGCCGGTGTTCGAAAAGCCGTTCGGCAAGGTCACGGCCGGCAACAGCTCGCAGATCACCGACGGCGCGTCCTGGGTGATCCTGGCCTCGGAGGACGCCGTCAAGAAGCACGGCCTCAAGCCGCGCGCCGTGCTGGTCGACAGCGAATGGGCGGCGCTGGATCCGTCGATCATGGGCCTGGGACCGGTGCTGTCGTCGACGGCCCTGCTCCAGCGCGCGGGCCTGTCGCTGGGCGATGTGGAGCTGTGGGAGCTGAACGAGGCCTTCGCCGCCCAGGTGCTGGCCTGCCTGGCCGCCTGGGAGGACGAGGACTTCTGCCGCCAGGTGCTGGGCCTGCCCGGCGCAGCGGGCGCGATCGACCGAGCGCGGCTGAACGTCGACGGCGGGGCGGTCAGCCTGGGCCACCCCGTGGGCGCCAGCGGCAACCGCATCGTCCTGCACCTGGTCACCGCGATGGAGCGGCTGGGTCTCAAGCGCGGCATCGCCACCGAATGCATCGGCGGCGGCCAAGGCGGCGCCATGTTGATCGAGAGGGTCTGAGCCATGACCATGCAAGACCCCGCCCTGGCCCTGCTGGCCCCGCGCGACCTCGAACTGGGCCCCAGGCCCGCCGCCGATCCGACCCTGAAGCACTGGCGGCTGGGCCGGGACGCCGACGGCGTCGCCTGGGCCGTGCTCGACAAGGCCGGCGCCAGCGCCAACACCTTGTCGGAGGACGTGCTGGCCGAACTGGACCAGATTCTCGACCGCCTCGACCACGAGCCCCCGACCGGCCTGGTGATCCGCTCGGCCAAGCCGGCGGGCTTCATCGCCGGCGCCGACGTCAACGAGTTCCGCGGCGCCGATAACGTGGGCGAGGTCGAGCAGCGCATGGCCCGCGCCCACGCCGTGGCCGACCGGCTGGACGGCCTGACGATCCCGACGATCGCCGTGGTCCACGGCTACGCCCTGGGCGGCGGGCTGGAGATAGCCCTGGCCTGCCACATCCGCATCGCCGTCGACGGCGCCCGGTTCGGCTTTCCCGAGGTCCAGTTGGGTCTGCATCCCGGCCTGGGCGGCACGGCGCGCTTCACCCGCCTGATTGATCCGCTGCAGGCCATGAGCCTGATGCTGACCGGCAAGAGCCTCGTGGCCAAGAAGGCCAAGGCCCTGGGCCTGGTCGACGCCGTCGCGCCCGAAAGACACGTGAAGGCGGCGGTCCGTGCGGCCGTGGCGGGCCAGCTGAAAGGCGACGGCCAGAGCCTGATTGAACGCCTGAAGGACAGCGGTCCGGCCCGCAAGTTCGCCGCCAAGCGCATGCGCGAGGAGGCCGACAAGCAGGCGCCGCACGCCCACTATCCCGCGCCCTACGCCCTGATCGACCTGTGGGAGCAGCACGGCGGCGACTTCGAGGCGATGAAGGCCGCCGAGATCGGTTCATTCGCCCGCCTGATGGTGTCGCCCGCCGCCCAGAACCTGATCCGGGTGTTCTTCCTGCGCGAGACGATGAAGGGCCTGGCCGGCGCGGCGACGGACGACGCGGCGATCCGGCACGTCCATGTCATCGGCGCCGGGGCCATGGGCGGCGACATCGCCGCCTGGTGCGCCTGGAGCGGCCTGCGCGTCACCGTCACCGACGTGAAGCCCGAGCCGATCGGCGGCGCGATCAAGCGGGCCGCGGCCCTCTATGGCAAGATCGGCCACGACGACCGGCTGAAGCTTCGCGACGCCCTGGACCGCCTGGTCCCCGACCTGAAGGGCGAAGGCGCGAGTCACGCCGATCTGGTGATCGAGGCCGCGCCGGAGAAGATCGAGCTGAAGCAGTCGCTCTACGCTAAGGTCGAGCCGCTGATGAAGCCCGACGCGATCCTGGCCACCAACACCTCGTCGATCCCGCTGGAAAAGCTGCGCGAAGGCCTGGCCAGGCCCGAGCGGCTGGTGGGGCTGCACTTCTTCAACCCGGTCTCGCGCATGCAGCTGGTCGAGGTGGTGCGCCACGACGGCCTGGCCCCCAAGGTCGAGGCGGCCGCCCGCGCCTTCGTCGGCGCCATCGACCGTCTGCCGGCCCCGACCAAGAGCGCGCCCGGGTTCATCGTCAACCGCGCCCTGACGCCCTATCTGATCGAGGCCATGGCCATGCTGGACGAGGGCGTGGCCAAGGAGACCATCGACAAGGCCGCCGAGGACTTCGGCATGCCGATGGGCCCGATCGAGCTGGCCGACCAGGTGGGGCTGGATATCTGCCTGGCCGTGGCCGACATGCTCAAGCGCGAGCTGAACTGGGCCATGCCCGACGCCCCGCAATGGCTGCGCGACAAGGTCGAGCAGAAGAAGCTGGGCAAGAAGACCGGCGAAGGCCTCTATGTCTGGAAGGAAGGCAAGGCCGTGAAGGCCCCGGGCGCGCCCGCCCCGGACCCGGACATGGCCGACCGCCTGCTGCTGCCGATGGTCAACACCTGCGTCGCCCTGTTGCGCGAAGGGGTCAGCGACGACGCCGACGTCATCGACGGCGCCATGATCTTCGGGGCCGGCTTCGCGCCGTTCCGCGGCGGGGCCTTGCACTACGCCCAGCAGCGCGGCGCCGCCGACATCAAGGCCAAGCTGGAAGCCCTGGCCCAGGCGCATGGTGACCGCTTCAAGCCCGACGCCGGGTGGGATAGCCTGCCGGCATGAGCAAGAGCCCCGCCGGCTTCACCGATCCCGACGCCTTGGCCGAGGCGCTGATCGACGCGGTCGGGCGGCGGATCGTGCTGGGCCTGCCGTTGGGCCTGGGCAAGGCCAACCACGTGGTCAACGCCCTGTTCGCCCGGGCCATGGCCGACCCGTCGCTCAACCTGCATGTCTTCACCGCCCTGACCCTGGAGCCGCCCAAGCCCAAGTCGGAGCTGGAGGCGCGGTTCCTGGGGCCGGTGCTGGAGCGCCTGCTGGGGGGCTATCCCGCCCTGGCCTACGCCGCCGTGCAGAAGGCCGACGCCCTGCCCGCCAACATCCAGGTCGACGAGTTCTTCTTCCAGGCCGGCACGCGGCTGTCGGTCGGCAGCGCCCAGCGCAGCTACATCTCGGCCAACTACACCCACGCCGCCCGCTACCTGCTGGACCGGGGCGTCAATGTCGTCGCCCAGCTGGTGGCGCGGCGGGGGGATCGTTTCAGCCTCAGCGGCAACAGCGACATCACCCTGGACCTGCTGAGCGCTCGCGCGGCCGGCGTGGCCGACTTCCGTCTGGTCGGCCAGGTCAACGACCAGCTGCCCTTCATGCCCGGTGACGGCGACCTGCCCGGCGAGGCCTTCAGCCACGTGCTCGACGGCCCCGCCGTTCAGTTTCCGCTGTTCGCCCCGCCCAAGGAGCCGATCACCGACGCCCACTACGCCATCGGCTTCCACGCGGCCGCCCTGATCCCCGACGGCGGCACGCTGCAGATGGGCATCGGCTCGATCAGCGACGCGGTGGCCCAGGGCCTGATCGTCCGGCACGAGCAGCCGGCGGCGTTCAAGGCGACCGTCGAGCGGCTGGCGCCCGGCCGAACCGTGCATCACGCCGAACCATTCGAGACCGGCCTCTACGCCTGTACCGAGATGTTCGTCGACTGTCTGCTGGACCTCCATCGGGCCGGCGTGCTGAAGCGCGAAGTCGACGGCGCGGTGCTGCACGGCGGCTTCTTTCTGGGCCCGAACGCCTTCTACGCCGCTCTGCGCGACATGCCCGAGGCCGAGCGCGCCAAGTTCCAGATGAAGGCCATCTCCTACATCAACGAACTGTACGGCGACGAGGACGCCAAGCGCGTCGCGCGAGGCGGCGGGCGCTTCATCAACACCGCCATGATGGCCACCCTGCTGGGGGCGGTGATCTCCGACGGCCTGGAGGACGGCCGCGTCGTCAGCGGCGTGGGCGGCCAGTACAACTTCGTGGCCCAGGCCTTCGCCCTGCCGGACGCCCGCTCGATCATCACCCTGGACGCCGTGCGCGGCCTGGGGCGCAAGGCTCGCTCGAACATCCTGTGGTCCTACGGCCACGGCACCATCCCGCGCCACCTGCGCGACGTGGTGGTCACCGAGTACGGCGTGGCCGACCTGCGCGGCAAGACCGACCGCGACGTGATCGCCGCCCTGCTGGCCGTCGCCGATTCCCGCTTCCAGCCCGACCTGCTGAAGGCCGCCCGCGACGCCGGCAAGATCGAGGCGGGCTACGAGATCCCCGCCGCCCATCGCGACAACCATTCCGAACGCCTGGCCGCCGCCCTCGCGCACGCCAAGGACGCGGGCCTTGTACCGCTGTTCCCGTTCGGCACGGACTTCGACGCGCTGGAGCAATCCATGCTGCCCGCCCTGGCGACGCTGCAGACCGCCCAGGCCTCGCCGGCCCGGCTGGCCGAGGTGCTGTGGCGCGGCTTGTCGGGCAAGGCCCCGCCCCCCGCCCTCGCCCGGCTGGGCCTGGCGTCGCCAAGGACTCTCAAGGACCGGCTCTACGCGACCCTGGTCAGGGGCGCCTGGACCACCGCCGAGGAACGCTGAGGACATCATGGACACCGCATCGGACGTCTTTCACACCCACGGCTGGCGGCAGACCCTGCTCGATCGCTGCAAGGGCCTGCCCGCCATCCCGACCGCCGTAGTCCATCCATGCGAGCCGGTGGCGCTGGAGGCGGCGGTCCAGGCCGCGGCCCTGGGCCTGATCACCCCGGTCCTGGTGGGTCCCGAGGCCAAGATCCGGGCGACCGCCGAGGCCGCCAAGCTGGACATTTCCGCCTTCCGCCTGGAGTCCACGCCCCACAGCCACGCCGCGGCCGAGCGCGCCGTCGAGCTGGCCAAGGCCGGCGAGGTCCAGATGCTGATGAAGGGCTCGCTGCACACCGACGAGCTGATGCACGCGGTCATGAGCGCCACGGCCGGCCTGCGCACGGCGCGCCGGATCAGCCACGTCTACCTGATGGACGTGCCACGCTATCCGCGCCCGCTGCTGATCAGCGACGCGGCGATCAACATCACCCCGTCGCTGGAGGACAAGCGCGACATCGTCCAGAACGTCATCGACCTGGCCCTGATCCTGGGGATCGCCGAACCGAAGGTGGCCATCCTGTCGGCGGTGGAGACGGTCAATTCCAAGATCCAGTCGACCCTGGACGCCGCGGCCCTGTGCAAGATGGCCGATCGCGGCCAGATCACCGGCGGCGTGCTGGACGGCCCGCTGGCCTTCGACAACGCCATCAACAAGCAGGCCGCCCAGGAGAAGGGCATCGTCTCGCCGGTGGCCGGCGAGGCCGACATCGTGATCGTGCCAGACCTGGTGGCCGGCAACATCCTGGCCAAGCAGCTGACGTTCCTGGCCGGCGCCGACACCGCCGGCGTGGTGGTGGGCGCGCGCGTGCCGATCATCCTGACCAGCCGCGCCGACTCCGAGGCGGCGCGCATCGCCTCCTGCGCCGTGGCGGTGCTGATGGCCAACGCCGCGCAGGACGCCAAGCCCGACATCCAGGCTCCGCTCAAGCCATGACCGGCGCGATCCTGACCCTCAACGCCGGCTCGTCCAGCCTGAAGTTCGCCCTGTTCACCCAGGACCGCAACGGGCTGGCGAAGACGCTCCACGGCCAGGTCGAGGGCATAGGATCGGCGCCGCACCTGATCGCCAAGGACGCCGGCGGCGGGGTGCTAGCCGAGCGCCGCTGGACGCCCGAAGCCGGCCTCGATCACGAAGGCTTCCTTGAACCCGTCCTGGACCTGGCGGGCGATCATCTGGACGGCGCGAGCTTGAGCGCCATCGGCCATCGCATCGTGCACGGCGGGCTGGCGTTTCGGGAGCCTGTGCTGATCGACGCGGAGGTCCTGCGCCGGCTGGACGCCCTGGTCCCGCTGGCGCCGCTGCACCAACCGCACAATCTGGCCGCCGTGCGCGCCGCCCAGGCCGCGCGCCCAGGCCTGCCGCAGGTCGCCTGTTTCGACACCGCCTTCCACGCCGGCCACGCCGAGGTCGTGACCCACCTGGCGCTGCCTCCACCCTGGCACGCGCAGGGCGTGCGCCGCTACGGCTTCCACGGCCTGTCCTACGAGTACGTCGCGGGGCGCCTGCGCACGCTGGACCCCGCCCTGGCCTCGGGGCGCGTTATCATCGCCCACCTGGGCAACGGAGCCAGCCTGTGCGCGGTCAGGGACGGGGTCAGCGTCGACACCACCATGGGCTTCACGGCGCTGGATGGCCTGGTCATGGGCACCCGTTGCGGCGACCTCGATCCCGGGGTCGTCCTCTATCTGCAGCAGCAGGCTGGCCTGAGCGTCGAGGCCGTGCAGGACCTGCTCTACAATCGCGCGGGCCTACTGGGCGTGTCGGGCCTGTCCAGCGACATGCGGGTGCTGACCGCCAGCGACGCTCCGGACGCCAGACTCGCCATCGACCTGTTCGTCTTCCGCATCGTCCGCGAGATCGGCGCGCTGACGGCGTCCATGGACGGGCTGGACGGCGTGGTCTTCACGGCCGGGATCGGCGAGAACGCTGCCGATATCCGCGCCCGGGTGATCGAGCGCCTGGCCTGGATGGGCGCCGCGTTGGACCCCGACGCCAACCGGCGGGGCGAAGGCCTGATCAGCGCGGCCGGCAGCCGGCTGAAGGTTTTCGTCGTCCCCACCGACGAGGAGACCATGATCGCCCGCCATGCCGCCGCCGTGACACGGCTCCCGCCGACCAGCCGTTCGCGGGGATAAGCGCCCCGCGGACACCCACCGTCGATGGCCACCCCAGGTTCTGGGATGCGCCCCTCCAGTCCCTGCCGACCGTGGTTTTGAACGGTAGCGCTCGGCCTTGCCGCGCCATAGTCCGCGCCGATTGGGTGTTCAGGTCGTACCGGATGCACCGCCCGACGCCGTGGACGCGACCGCGGCCAGCCGCGCGCGTTCGAAGATCGAGCCCATGCGCCAATGCTGGTTGGTGAAGGTCCCGGCGTGTTCGCCCCAGCCGGAGTCGCGGCGAAAGGCGCCCAGCTGGCCCGAGGCCAGGGCCTGGTCGGCGGTGATCCCGACCGGCTTTTCGCAGTCGGGCCAGACGAACAGGGCGTCGGTCGGGCAATAGAGTTCGCACAGCAGGCAGGTTTGACAGTCGGCCTGCTGGGCGATGACCGCCTTGCCGTTCGGGCCGACCGCCAGCACGTCGCTGGGACAGGCGTCCACGCAGTCGCCGCAGGCGGTGCAGCGTTCGTCGATCACGACTTCGATCATCAGGCCACCTCGGCTTGGACGGCGACCGGCTCGAACACCGTCCAGATCCGGCCCAGGCCGCCGACCCGCTGGCGCGCGGCGAGGCGCGGATCCGAGACGGGCGCGTCCTCGCGCCGATGCATGCCCCGGCTCTCGCGGCGCTCCAGGGCCGAGGCCTTGCTCCAGCGCCCGGCGGCGACCAGGGCGGCGGCCTCGCGGGACCGCACCAGCCCTCGCCCCTCGCCCCGGGCATGGGCCGAGAGCTCGGTCCAGACGGCGTCCAGCCGATCTAGCGAGCGCGCCAAGTCCGGTCCGCGCCGGAAGATGTTGAGGTCGTAGGCGTTGAGCTCGTCGCGCACGGTCTGGACGGCGCCGCCCAGGTCGACCGGCCGGACCGCCCGATGCGGCCTCAGCCCGGCTTGACCGGTCGCCAGCGCCAGGTCGTCGGCCCGCGCGCCGCGCTTCCGCGTCAGGTGCGCGGCTCCCGCCCCGGCCCACTGGCCCGACGACAGCGCCCAGGACGAATTGACCGCCCCGCCGCCGGAAATGGCGCCCGTCACCAACTCGCGGCTAGCCGCGTCGCCGGCGGCGAACAGGCCCGGGACCTGGGTCTGGCAGGTTTCGTCCACCACCCGCAGGCCGCCGATGCCGCGCACCGTGCCCTCGGCGTGCAGGGTGACCTCGAAGCGATCGCGGTAGGCGTCAACGCCCCGCCGCGCGAACGGCAGGACGAAATTGGGCTGCACCTGGGGCATGACCGCGCGGATGTCATCGGGCACGCGGTCGAGGCGGCAATAGAGCGGCCCGGCCAGCAGGGCCCTGGCCAGATGCGGCGTCACGTCCGGTCCAGGCGGGATGTCCAGCTCGCGGTCGTCGGCGTCGAACCAGCGCGCGAAGGTGTAGGCCATCGAGCGGGCCATGTTCGTGCCGGCCATGGCGGCGGTGTAGTAGTTGGTGAACTCCATGCCCGACAGGTCGGCCCCGGCCTCGACGCCCATCAGCAGGCCGTCGCCGGTGTTCGTCGCCGAACCCAGCAG
>OUNM010173985.1_pt1 | contig 11677 bp, 10 predicted proteins | sample 1769961 | NCBI WGS metagenome assembly OUNM01 (sample SAMEA3914820, study PRJEB12502) | metagenome | biome: forest; material: soil | place: USA | collected 2012-03-12 | depth 0.3 m
CGCCGCGTTCGACATCGTCGGCGACGCCGACAAGCGCAAGAAGTTCGACCTGGGCCAGATCGACGCCGACGGTCGCGAGACCATGCGCGGCTTCGGCGGCCAGCCCGGCAACGGCCCGTTCAACGCGTCCGGCGGCTTCGGTCGCGGCGGCTTCCGCACAGACGACAGCCCCGATATCGACCTTTCCGAGATCCTGGGCGGCATGTTCCGGGGCGGTGGTGGCGGGGGCGGCGGTCCGTTCGGCGGCGGTGGCGGCGGCGGGTTTTCGTCGCGCGGCTCGGACGTGCGGGCGCGACTGGACATCGACCTCGAGGAATCGATCAAGGGCGGCAAGAAGCGCGTGGCCTTCTCGGACGGCCGCACGATCGACGTCACCATCCCGGTCGGCGCCCAGGAAGGCCAGACCCTGCGCCTGAAGGGCCAGGGCAGCCCCGGCCGTTCCGGTCCCGGTGACGCCCTGATCGAGCTCGCCCTCAAGCCGCACCCGATCTATCGCCGCGAGGGCGACACCTTGGTCATGGACCTGCCGATCTCGGTGCCCGACGCGGTGCTGGGCGGCAAGATCGAGGCCCCGACGCCCGACGGCAATGTCATGCTGAACGTGCCCAAGGGCAGCAACAGCGGTCAGTCCCTGCGCCTCAAAGGCCGCGGCCTCTCCGACGCCAAGGGCAAGCGCGGCGACCTCCTGGCCCGTCTCGTCGTGACCCTGCCGGACGCGGTCGACCAGGACCTGGAAAAGTTCGCCGAAGCCTGGCGGGCGCAAAAGCCCTACACGCCGAAGCGGAAGTAGGGGGCGCTCGGCCCCGCAAACTCCCTTTCCCAATCCAGCGCCGGATTCTTGAACCGTCGCCGTTGAAGCCCTAGGGGTTGCAGCGTCCCTGGGGCTGGGTCGGTTTTCGTATGTTTGTAAGTCTTCTGATGCTCGTGCAGGCGGCTGCGCCGCTGCAAGAGACACCGGTTACCGCGCCGCCGGTTCCGCCGCCCGCCGCGGTGGAGAGCGAGCAGACCGGCCTGGTCGACGCCGTGGTCATCTCGGCCAGCGCGCGCGGCAAGGTCGAGGGCCCTGTCCAGCCCGAGTTGACCCTGCAGGCCGAGGAGATCCAGGCCACCGGCGCCAGCACGGTGCAGGAGCTGGTGGCGCTGCTGGACACCGAGATCACGGGCAACGATCCCGACGCCCCGCCGCCGGTCTATCTGGTCAACGGCCGGCGCATTTCCGGCTTCCACGAGATCAGCGGCCTGCCCAGCCAGGCGATCCAGCGGATGGAAGTGCTGCCCGAGGCCGCCGCCCTCTCGTACGGCTACCAGCCCAACCAGAAGGTCGTGAACTTCGTCCTGCGCAGCCACTTCCGCTCGCTGGCGGTCGAGGGCGAGGAACGGCAGGCCACGGCGGGCGGGCGCACGACCGAGCGCTTCGCCGGCGACCTCTTCCGGCTGTCGGGCGACAACCGCACGACCGTGGGCGTCAACTGGCAACAGGACTCGGCGCTGTTCGAGGCCGAGCGCGACATCGTCCGCGCGCCGTCGGCGACCTCGCCCTACGGCCTGCCCGGCAACGTCGCCGGCTCACCGTTGGGCAGCGAGATCGACCCCGCCTTGTCGGCCTTGGCCGGACACGTCGTGACCCTGGCCGGCGCGAGCGGCCTCAACGCTCCGTCCTACGACGGGATCACCGCCAACCGCAGCCTGTCGCCCAAGCTGGGCCAGGGGGTGTTCAAGGGTGCGGTGACCCGCGACATCGCCCACCAGGTCAGCGTCACGCTCAGCGTCAATCTGGACGACGCGCGACGCATCAGCTTCCTGGGCTTGCCTGGAACCTCGGTGCGATTGCCGGTCGGCAGCCCGTTCTCGCCGTTCGGGCGCGACGTGATCGTCTATCGCTATCTCGATGCGGCGACCTCGGAGATCCGCACGGTCGAGGCTTTCAAGGGTCAGCTCGGTTTGGCCGCCAACGGCTATGTCGGCGACTGGCGCTGGTCGCTGACCGGCAATTACGATCACCTGGAGAACGACACGGTGACCGGCCGGGGCGTCGACTCCACCGCCTGGAAGGCCGCCATCGCCGCGCGCGATCCCGGCGTCGATCCGTTTGGCCCGGTCTCGCCGACCTTGCTGAAGGCCAATCCGAACGACACCGCCTCGTCGCGCTCCGACGCCGCCAAGGCCGAGCTCGTGCTGAACGGCGCGGTGGTCGAGGTTCCGGCCGGCCAGATCACCTCGACCCTGAAAGTCGGCGGCGAAAGCGTCAGCCAGGCCTCGGACGCGCTGCGTTCGGGCGTCTCGACGCAGAGCGATTTCGACCGCCGCACGGTGTCGCTGCAGGGCGATGTGGACGTGCCGCTGACCAGCCGGACGCGCGAGGTCGCGCCGCTGCTGGGCGACCTGACCGTCAGCCTCAACGCCGGCTACGACGTCGACAGCCGCCGCGACCGCGTGGCGTTCGGCGCGGGCGCGCACTGGTCGCCGGTCCAGATCGTCACGGTCAATCTGAACGTCAGCCAGGAGGAGACCGCCCCCAGCGCCGGCCAGATCGCCGATCCGGTGGTGCTGACCCCCAGCGTGACGATCTTCGACTTCACCACCGGCCAGAGCCTGACCGTCAACCGGATGGAGGGCGGCAACGCGGCCCTGATGAACGACCGCCGCCGCGTGCTGAGGGCCGGGGTCAATGTGCGGCCGATCGGGCGTGACGGCGGACCCACGCGGGTGACGGTGAACCTCAACTATGTCCGCACGCGCATCGACGATCCGATCTCGAACTTCCCGCTGATCACGCCGGCCCTGGAGGCGGCGTTCCCGGAACGCTTCACCCACGACGCCTCGGGAAACCTGACGGCGATCGACAGCCGGCCGCTGAACTTCGACGCCATCGACCGGGCAGAACTGCGCGGAGGCGTCGACCTGACCCACTTCCTGGGCAAGACCGCGCCGGGCGCCAAGCCGCGCAAGGACAAGCGCGCCGGCCAGGTGCAGCTGGCGCTGAACTATCTGTGGCGGCTGCGCGACGAGACCACCTTGAAGGAGGGCTTGGCGCCGCTGGATCTGCTGGCCGGCGCCAGCACCAGCCGCCGGGGCCAGCCGCGCCACGAGCTGAACGCGCGCCTCAACCTCTTCCGCCGGGGCTTCGGCGCGAACCTGGCCGCGAACTGGCGGGGCGAGAGCCGCATCGACGCCGGCGCGGCCAATGGCGGCTCCTTGCGCTTCGCGCCGCAGACGACCCTCAACCTGTCGGCCTTCTACGAGTTCCCCCGCGAGGCCACGACCTCGCCCTGGCTGGCCGGCGCCCGCGTCACCCTGGCGGCCGACAACCTGTTCGACACCCGCCCGATCGTGAAGGACGCCCACGGCCTGACGCCCCAGGCCTATCAGGCCGATTACCTGGACCCGCTGGGCCGGATGGTGCGCCTGACCTTGAGGAAGAGCTTGATCGCGTTGTGATGTATCGACATTGTTGACACATCGGCGCCGCGCCCCGATCTTATGCAGAGGGAGATCGCTCATGCAGGTCACGGTGAGGAAATGGGGCAACAGCGCCTCGGTGCGCATCCCTGCTGGAGTGATGGCGGCAGCGGACATCAGCATCGATCAAGCCGTTGATGTGCGTGAGGAGAACGGCCGGATCATCATCGAGCCGATCCGTGAACCGGCCTACGATCTCGACGCGATGTTGGCGGAGATGGAGCCCGAGACCTTCCACGAGGATGTCGATTTCGGCGCGCCGGTCGGCAAGGAAGTCTGGTGAGCAGCCGCTACGTCCCTGAAACGGGCGACATCGTCTGGCTGCAATTCGATCCGCAGGCAGGTCACGAGCAGGCGGGCCATCGCCCTGCGCTGGTCCTTTCACCGGCGACCTATAATGGCAAACGGGGCATGATGCTGTGCTGCCCGATGTCCAGCCGGATCAGGGGCTATGTCTTTGAAGTGCTGGTGCCGGGGCCAACGCCCAGCGTCGTGCTGGCCGATCAGATCAAGAGCGTCGACTGGGTTGCTCGCCGCGCTGCGCGCAAGGATGTCGCGCCCGCCCATGTTCTCGCGGAAACCCGCGCCAAGCTGAAGGCGTTGCTCGACGTCTGATCAAGCTCCGCTTCACGGTTGAAATCTGTTTGGCGCGAGGGGCTGCTAAGGCCATGCTGCGATCGTGACAGAAGGTCGCACCGCGTTCATAACCCCCGCGTTCAGTCTCCATTCAGCCGAGGTCCCTTAAACCGGACAGCATGAAACCGATCCGCGCTCTCATCGTCGCCGCCGCGTTGGCCGCCGCTCTTCCGAGCGTCGCATCCGCGCAGCGTGGTCCCGACTCGCTGGGCGCCGACTGGCGCGAGCGTCAGGATCAGGCGCGTGGCGGCGTGCAGTCGGGCCGGCTGGTGCCGCTGGGCCGGGTGATCGAGATGATCGGCCGGCGCACGCCGGGCCGGGTGCTGGACGCGGGCCTCGAAGGCCGCAACTATCGGGTCCGCTGGGCCACTGCAGACGGCCGCCGCATCGACTTCATCGTCGACGCCGAGACCGGGCAGATCATCAGCGGCGGCTGAGGAGTTTTTCCACGCATGCGTATCCTGCTCGTCGAAGACGATCCCGACCTGACGCGCCAGCTGAAGCTGGCCCTGGCCGACGCCGGCTACGCCGTCGATCACGCCCCCGACGGCGAGGAAGCCCAGTTCCTGGGCGAGACCGAGCCCTATGACGCCGTGATCCTGGACCTTGGCTTGCCCAAGGTGGACGGCGTGTCGGTGCTGGAGCGCTGGCGGCGCGGCAGCGTGGTGACGCCCGTGCTGATCCTGACCGCGCGCGGCGCCTGGAGCGACAAGGTCGCCGGCTTCGACGCCGGGGCCGACGACTATCTGGCCAAGCCGTTCCACACAGAGGAGCTTCTGGCCCGCCTGCGCGCCCTGCTGCGCCGCTCGGCCGGCCACGCCGCGCCGTCGCTGTCGTGCGGCGCGCTGCGCCTGGACCCGCGCGCGGCCCGCGCCAGCGTCAACGGCGAGCCGCTGCGCCTGACCTCGCTGGAATACCGCCTGCTGCACTACATGATGATGCACCAGGGCCGCGTGATCGGCCGCACCGAGCTGGTCGAGCACCTGTACGACCAGGATTTCGACCGCGACAGCAACACCATCGAGGTGTTCATCGGCCGCCTGCGCAAGAAGCTGGGCGCCGACCGGATCGAGACCGTGCGGGGCCTGGGCTACCGGCTGACCCCGCTGGAAGGCGAGACCGTCTAGCTTGCTCGACTTCCGCCGCCGTTCGCTGGTTCGACGGCTGGTCCTGATCGCGGGGATCTGGACGCTGCTGGTCATGATCGTGGCCGGCGTCTTCCTGACCGCCCAGTTCCGCGGCGCGGCCATCCGGCGGTTCGACCAGTCGCTGGCCGTGCTGACCGACGACCTCTATGCGGGCTCGTCGGTGGACGACAACCAGTTGCGCGCGCCGTTCCTGACCGACATCCGTGCCACGCGGGCCTATTCGGGCCGTTACTGGGTGATCCTGGACAAGAACCCCGACGGCTCGATGCGACCGGTCGAGCGTTCGCGTTCGCTGTTCGACAGCGACCTGATGCTGTCCTCGCGCCAGATCGACCAGCTGGAGGCCAAGCCCGGCAAGACCCAGTATTTCGACATGCGCGGACCGCAGGACAAGCCGCTGCGCGCCGCCGCCATCCAGGCGCGGTTGCCGGGCTATCCCGACCCCGTCGTCTTCCTGGCCGCCGAGGACCGCTCGCCGATCGACGCCGACGCCGACCGCTTCGCCGGCGTCACCGCCATCGCCCTGCTGATCCTGGGCGGCGGCCTGATCCTGGCGGTGGTGGTGCAGGTGCGCTTCGGCCTGACGCCGCTGTTCCGGCTGCGCCGCGAGGTGGCCGCCGTGCGCCGGGGCAAGGCCGAGCGGGTCGAGGGGATCTATCCCGAGGAACTGGCGCCGCTGGCGACCGAGCTGAACGCGCTGATGGCTCATAACCAGGAGGTCGTGGAGCGCCAGCGCACCCACGTCGGCAATCTGGCCCACGCGCTGAAGACCCCGCTGTCGGTGATGCTGACCGAGGCCTCGCAGCAGCCGGGACAGCTGGCCGAGGTGGTCGAGCGCCAGGCCCAGACCATGCGCGAGCAGGTCGACCACCACCTGCGCCGCGCCCGCGCCGCCGCCCGCTCGCAGACCAGCGGCGAGCGCACGCCGATCGAGCCGATCCTGGACGAGCTGGCCGTGACGCTGGAGCGGATCTTCCAGGACAAGGGCGTCGAGATCGATTGGCGCTGCCCCGAGGACTTGTTCTTCCAGGGCGAGAAACAGGACCTGATGGAGCTGGCCGGCAACGTCATGGAAAACGCCGGCAAGTGGTGCAAGGGGCGGATCCGCGTCGACGCCGTTGCGCAGGGCGAGGCGCGTCTGCTGCTGACCGTCGACGACGACGGTCCGGGTCTCCCGCCCGAGGAGCGCGCCCAGGCCCTGAAGCGCGGCCAGCGACTGGACGAAAACGCACCCGGATCGGGTTTGGGCCTGTCGATCGTCGACGAACTGGCCCGCGCCTATGGCGGAACGGTCCAGCTTGGTGAATCGCCGCTGGGCGGACTGCGCGTCAGCCTGGATCTGCCGCGGGCCGAGACTTAACTCCAGGTTGCTGGAAACCGGTATCCATAACGGGTTCGGGTACCGGCGATACCGTTCCCTAAACCTTTAGTGGTGCAGAGCTTTTCGGCCCGCGACATTGTGCGCGCGGCGTCTGGATTTTTGACCGGTTTCGGAAATCCTTAACCTCGTTTCGAACATGGTTGACGCCTGTCGGACCTGTTCGTCTGACTCGGGGGATCATGGCCGCTATCGCCGCCCACAAACTGCAGATGGTTCGGACGCTGGTGGAGACCGCGCCCGACGCGGCCCTGCGCAGCCTCGAGCTGGCGCTGGCGGGAGCCGGCGCGCAGGGATCCCTCGCGGCCGTGCGCGGCCTCGTCGAGGACGAGACCGCCAGCCGATTCGTCCGCAACAACATCCTGGCCCCGATCGTGCCGCTGTGCGCCGCGCGCGGCCCGGGCCATGTCGCCTTCCCCGCGCCGGTGCTGTCGCGCCTGTGGCGGGCGCTGAAGTCGGTCGCGCCGCAGCGCGTCGCCGAGGCCTCGGCCAAGTGCAATCCGTGGGATCTCGAACAGGGCGTGCCCGACGTGTTCGACGAGCTGTGCAAGACCGCCGCCGCGGGCCTGCGCGATCCCGAGAACAGCGCCTTCGACAGCGTCCGCGCCATCTGCGACCCCGAAGAGCTGGCCCTGTGCCTGCAGCTGTCGGCCATCACCCGCTCGTGCCTGCCCAAGCTGTCGGAGTGGGTCAGCCGCATGTCGGACGAGCGCGCCGCCGCCGCGCGCCTGGCCTATCGCGACGCCTGCCGCATCAGCGAGGACGCCGGTCCGCTGCTGCTGGACATCCTGTCGGCCCACCTGCCGGACGACTGGCGCATCATGCGCGTCATCTCGGCGGTGATGGACCGCCCGACCGACCGCTACCTGGCCTCGTCCGAGGTCAAGCAGTTCGGCGAGCGGATCCTGGACGAGATCGACGCCACGATCGTCCGCATCGAGACCTTCAGCTTCGCCGACGGCGAGAAGGCCGGTCGCGAGGCCGCCCAGGCTGCGCACAAGGTGCAGCTGCAGATCGTCGAGCTGCAGCAGTCGGTCGAGGTCAGCAAGGACGGCCCCTGGGGCAAGCGCCTGGCGCGCCACAAGCAGCAGATGGCCAAGGTCTGCGAGGCCCGCATGGACCAGGCCGACAAGGAACTGGAAAAGGCCCTGCCGACCCGTCCGATCTCGATGCTGGCCAAGAAGGGCAGCAAGGGCGCGGCCAAGCTGACCGAAGAGCCGGACGAGGCGATGATCCGCCGCGCCCAGTGCGCCCTGGCCTTCATCGCCGAGCTGCGCGCCTGCGCCGACAAGGCCGGCTACGGCAGCTCGCGCCTCAAGGTCCTGGAAAAGCTGAACGGACGCCTGGACCCCTATATCGAGGACGTCCTCTACGTGGCCCGCACCGGCGAGGGCGGCGACGCCGGCCTGGCCGTGAAGTACCTGGACGTCGCGGCCGGCTTCATCGCCTACACCCGCGATGACAAGACGGCTGAGATCGTCCGGCGGCGGGCGGCGGCGGCGATCGCGGCTTAGGGTTTCCCTCTCCCCCTGCGGGAGAGGGTGGCCCGGAGGGCCGGGTGAGGGGTCGCGCTCCGCTATCCGGACAGGCCTTTCGACCCCTCATCCGTCCGCTGCGCGGACACCTTCTCCCGCAAGGGGAGAAGGGGGACTTAACTCTCCAACCACCTCACCAACGCCCCGTTCACCACCTCCGGCCGCTCCAGCGTGATCACGTGCCCGCACTCCGGCGCGATGGTCAGTGTCGCGCCCGGAATCGCCGCCGCCATTTCCTCCGACAGGGCCATGGGCGTCAGCGGATCCGCATCCCCCACCACGATCGTCGTCGGAACCTTGATCGCCGCCAGCAGCGACCGGCTATCAGGCCGCCCGATCACCGCCTCGGTCTGGCGCACGAAACCCTCCAGCCCCACCACCCGGCCCATGCGGATGCTGGCGGCGTTGAGGTCGGGGTCGCCCTTGCGGCTGGGGTGGGTGAGGGCGTCGGCGCCCAGGTTCAGGAAGCGGTCGAAGCCGACGGCGCGGGCCTGGTCCAGCATCTTGCGACGCGCGGCGGTCTGTTCGGGCGTGTCGGGACGGGCCGAGGTGCAGACCAGCGCCAGCCGCTCCACCCGTTCGGACGCCTGGCGCAGGATCTCGAACGCCAGGTAGCCGCCCATCGAAACGCCCACGAGGGCGAAGCGGGGCGGGGCGCTTTGAAGGATGTGCGCGGCGATCTTAGCCATCGTCTCGCCGGCCAGGGTGTTGGCGATCGTTACGGGTCCAAAGGGCCACAGCGCCGGCAGTTGCGGGGCGAAGATCTCCTCGGAGCACAGCAGGCCCGGAACCAGCAGGATCGGCGTCATGAACACTCCCTCGACGTGCGGCTGCACCATGGCGCGCGAGGCGACCGCACTTAAGCGCTTTTTTCGCTAACGGCCGGGCCGCAGACCGGCTAACACGCGGCCATGATCGCTTTCTGGATCGCCGCGACGGGGCTGTCGGCCGTGACCGCGGGCCTTGTGCTGCGGGGCGCGGCGAAGGCCCGGCCGATCGACGACGCCCAGACGCGGCTGGAGCCGCATCGCCGCCGCCTGGCCGAGGTCGAGCGCCTGGCCATCGACGGCCTGCTGGCGCCGGACGAACTGAAGGCCGCGCGCGTCGAGGCGGGCCGTGGCCTGCTGGCCGCCGCCGACCAGGCCGAGAGCTGGGAACGCGACGGCGTCGGTCCGCGCAAGATCGTGGTCGCCGCCGCCGGCGCGGCCTGCGTCGCGGCCGTTGGCCTCTACGTCTTCCTGGGTCATCCCGAACTGCCCGACCAGCCGTTCGCCAAGCGCGTGGCCGAGTGGAAAGCCGCCGATCCCTCGACCCTGGCGCCCGAGCAGATCGCCGCCGTGCTGGAGGGCGTGGTCGCCAGCCGGCCCAAGGACGTCGAGCCGTTGGTCTTCCTGGCCCGCGCCCGCGCCGCCGGCGGCGACCTGCCCGGCGCCGAGGCCGCGCTGCGCAAGGCCGTGCGCCTCGCGCCCAAGCGCGCCGACATCTGGAGCCTGCTGGGCGAAACCTTTGTCATGGAAGGGAAGGGCCAGATCGGCGCCGACGCCAAGCTGGCCTTCACCCAGGCCGTGAAGGCCGATCCCAACGACACCCGCGCCCGCTACTTCATGGGACGCGGCAAGGTGGCCGACGGCGATGTCCAAGGCGGCCTGACCGACTGGCGCGCCCTGCTGGCCAGCCTGGCGCCCAACGACCCGGCGCGTCCGGCCCTGGCCCAGGAGATCGCCCAGGTCGAGGCCCAGGGTCACCTGGCCGCCGAAGAGCCCGCCGCCGCTCAGAACCCGCAGGTGCAGGGCATGATCGCCGGCATGGTCGAGGGCCTGGCTGCGCGCCTGGCCCAGTCGCCCGACGATCCCGACGGCTGGGTGCGCCTGGTCCGCGCCTATGCCGTGCTGGGCGAGGCCGCCAAGCGCGACGCAGCCCTGGCCTCGGCCCAGGCCCGCTTCAAGGACCAGCCCAAGGTGCTGTCGGCCCTGCGCCAGGCCGCCGACACGCCTCCGCAAAAGATCGCCCCATGAGTTTCTGGCCCAAGTCCCGCAAGGCGCGCACCCGCCTGACCATCCTGCTGGCCGTGGCGCCGGTGCTGGCCCTGGCCGTCGGCCTGGCGATGTTCGGCCTGCGCGACAGCATCTCGCTGTTCTACACGCCGGCCCAGGCCCAGGAGGCCCACGTCAAGCCGGGTCGCAAGGTCCAGCTGGGCGGTCTCGTCCAGGCCGGCAGCGTGGTCAAGCATCCCGGCGGCGACGTCGAGTTCGTGGTCGCCGACCACAAGGCCTCGGCCAAGGTCACCTATCACGGCGACCTGCCGGACCTGTTCCGCGAAGGCCAGGGCATCGTCGCCGAAGGGACGTTCGACCCGAACGGCGTCTTCGTCGCCAAGCAGGTGCTGGCCAAGCACGACGAGCGCTACATGCCGCGCGACGTCGCCAAGGCCCTGAAGAAGCAGGGCGAATGGCGCGGGGATGGCGCGGCGGCGCCGAGCTACAATCAATCCTCCCCCCAAGGGGGAGGTGTCGCCGCAGGCGACGGAGGGGGAAGGGCTTCGAGCGCTTCGGCCGCCACGCCCCCCTCCGGCCTTCGGCCTCCTCCCCCACAGGGGGAGGATCGTCGATGATCACCGAACTGGGCGCGTTCGCCCTGATCCTGTCGCTGATGCTGTCCATCGCCCAGACCGGCCTGTCGGCCGTGGGCGGGGCGCGGCGCTCGCCCGTGCTGGCCGGCGCGGGGCGCGGCGCGGCCGTGGCGGTGTTCGTCGCCGTGGCGGTGGCCTTCGCGGCGCTGATCCACGCCTTCGTGACCTCGGACTTCTCGGTCGCCAACGTGGCCGGCAACTCCCACACCGCCAAGCCGATGCTCTACAAGGTGGCCGGCGCCTGGGGCAGCCACGAAGGCTCGATGCTGCTGTGGTGCCTCGTCTTGACCGCCTACGGCGCGGCCATGGCCTTCTTCGGCGACAGCCTGCCGCCGCGCCTGCGCGCCTACGCCATCGCGGTGCAGGGCAGCCTCGGCGTCCTCTTCCTGGCCTACACCGTCTTCGCCTCGAACCCGCTGGCGCGGCTGATGGACGTGCCCGTCGAGGGCCATTCGCTCAATCCGCTGCTGCAGGACCCGGCGCTGGCCGCCCACCCGCCGTTCCTTTACAGCGGCTATGTCGGCTTCTCGGTGGTCTATTCGCTGTCGCTGGCGGCGCTGATCGAGGGCCGGATCGACGCGGCCTGGGCCCGCTGGGTGCGGCCCTGGACCCTGGCGGCCTGGAGCCTGCTGACCATCGGCATCACCCTGGGCGCCTTCTGGGCCTATTACGAACTGGGCTGGGGCGGCTGGTGGTTCTGGGACCCGGTCGAGAACGCCAGCTTCATGCCCTGGCTGATCGGCGCGGCCCTGCTGCACTCGGCCATCGTCACCGAGAAGCGCGGGGCGCTGCCGGGCTGGACGGCCTTCCTGGCGCTGGCGGCCTTCACCTTCTCGATGCTGGGCGCCTTCCTGGTGCGCTCGGGCGTGCTGACCAGCGTCCACGCCTTCGC
>OUNM010152160.1_pt1 | contig 11675 bp, 14 predicted proteins | sample 1769961 | NCBI WGS metagenome assembly OUNM01 (sample SAMEA3914820, study PRJEB12502) | metagenome | biome: forest; material: soil | place: USA | collected 2012-03-12 | depth 0.3 m
CAAAGACTCCGTTTCACGGTGCGCTCCCATCGTTCAGGAGCACGCTGTGCGCCGGGCGGCCGCCGATCGACAGCCATCCCTTGGCCGAGGCGAAGGCCAGGGCCGCATCGATCATCGGTGAGTCATCGAGGCGCAGGAATTCGTTCAGGCAATCGATGCCGATCCAGGCCTCGTCGTCGCGGCGCACCTCGCGCACCGCGTGGCAGAGCTGGGCCGCCAGGAGATCGATGGTGGACTGGTCGTTCATGACGGCTCACTCGCCCGCGGCGATCTGCCGTTCGGTCGCGATGTCGGCGAAGGTCCTGACCGTGTTGTCGAACAGGCGCGCGAAGGCCTGCTCGACGAGGCCGACGGGAGCGAAGCCGAGATCGCGCAGGCGCTGGGACACACCGGCGTCGTTCAGCGCGGCGAGGACAGCGGTATGGATGCGGCGGCGGTGCTCCTCGGCCGTGCCCTTGGGTGCGAAGAAGCCCATCCAGCTCGCCTGCGCGAAGCCCGGCGCGATGGTCTCGGCCACCGTGGGCACGTTCGGGAACGTGGGCGTGCGCGCCGCACTCGTCACCGCAAGCGGCACGAGCTGGCCCGCCTGCGCCTGCTGCGCGCCGGCGGCGAAGGTCACGACGGCGGCATCGATGTTGCCCGCGATCAGGTCCTGCAGCAGCGGGCCGCCGCCGCGATAGGGAACATGCGTCACGTGAAGGTTGCCCGCCGCGCGCAACAGCAGTTCGCTGGCGAGATGCTGCGAGCTGCCGATTCCCGGCACGCCGACATTGAGCTTGCCCGGCTGGGCGCGCGCCGCCGCGGCATACTCCTCGATCGAGCGAAAGCCGGATTTCGGATGGGCGTACACGCCCTGCGGGCCCGACACGGCCAAGGTGACCGGATCCACGGCGTCTCGCAGTGCCGGCGTGCCGGCGACGGGCAGCGCTTCGGTGGCGGCGAAGGAATCGTTGGTCAGCAGCAAGGTGTAGCCGTCGGCCACGGCGCGCGCGGCGCTCTGCGTGCCGATGCGGCCCGAGCCGCCGCCGATGTTGTCGATGACGACGGTCTGCCCGAGTTGCTCGCCGAGGGCGACCTGGACGACGCGGCCGAACGCATCGACTCCACCGCCCGGCGGCCAGGGCACGATCAGGCGGATCGATCGCGCGGGATAGGTCTCGCGGGCACGGGCGATCGCCGGTGCGGCGACGATGGCGGCGGACAGAAGTCTGGTGAAATGACGGCGCGCAAACATGCGGTGCTCCAGGGAACGCGACAAGGGAAGAAGAGAGAGCGGCGCGGGCGCGCCGCCAGTGCAGACGGCGTCAGCCGCGACAGCAGCAGAGGTGACCGGAGGGAGAGGCGTTGCTCGTCATGACCGAAACATCGGTTGGCGGGCGGCCCAGGTAAATAATCAGGAAAACCAAAGATGAGGTCGTCCTGAGAATCATCTTCTGTTTCGTGAGGCGACGGTGCGACGTTCGTACTCGTGACTTCCACACGATCGCGAATGCACTCTCGGCTTGGGGGAGTCAGGCCGAGTGTCTATCGTGCGGAAGGTGTTGCGCACCGAACGTCTTGTCATGATGAAGACCGAAGGGGAGGTCACCTACGAGGACCTGATCGATAGTCTGGAGGGCATCGGCCGCGCGCGCGCTTTCCCCTATCGCAAGCTGCTCGATGCCCGCGAGGGCCGTTCGGTCATGCGGCCGGACGAGTTGGACACCTACTTCGCTCTCCTCGCGCGGACCTTCCGGTGGGACGATTTCGGCCCCTACGCGATCATCGTCGGTCCGGACGAAGGTGCGGCGCACGATGCCCTCCTCAGCCGGTTCCTGACGATGGGAACACGGCCGATCCGTCTCTTCTTCGATCTTGCCGAGGCGCAGGACTGGCTGAAATCCCAGCCCGTGCCCGACGACGTCTTTGGCTTGTAGTCGCTAGAGCACATTCCGTTCGGCTGTAATCAGCCGGGCGGAGTGTGCCCGTTGCAATGCATATCTCGTGTGCGCGCGTTTCCAATTAGATGGAACCGCAAGCGGTTCCATCTAATTGGAAACCGCTCTAGGCCCGCTTCGGCCGGCGCACCGCGCGCACCTTGCCGCTGTTACCGCCGCCGCAGAAGAAGCGGTCTGCGCCGTCGGACTCTAGTCCCGACACCGTGGTATCCGGCGGCAATTCGATCCGCTCGAGCTCCTGTCCGGTCGCGGGATCGACGCGGCGCAGGTCGCCTTCCTCGCCCTCCCACGTGCCGTGCCACAGCTCGCCCTCGACCCAGGTGACGCCGGTGACGAAGCGGTTGGATTGGATGGTGCGCAGCACCTTGCCGGTCTCCGGATCGACCTGGTGGATCTTCTTCTCGCGATACTGTCCGACCCACAGCGTGCCCTCGGCCCAGGCCATGCCCGAATCGCCGCCGTCGCCCGGCGCGGGGATCGTCGCCAGCACCTTACCGCTCTCGGGATCGATCTTCTGGATGCGCCGCTCGGCGATCTGGAACAGGTAGCGCCCGTCGAACGCCGTGCCCGCATGGGCCGGCACGTCGATCGCGCGCACCGGCGTGCCGCTCTCCGGATCGAGGGCGTTCAATTTGTCACCCGACGCGAACCAGACGTTGCGGCCGTCGTAGGTGACGCCGGCCACCTTTTCGACGCCGGGGAAGGGGCCGTACTCGCGGAGGATCTTGGCTGCTGATGTTTTCATGGTGCCATCCTAGTCGGCGGGCAGGGGTGCGGGGAGTAACAAGGTTGTCGTGAATCCCGGCAGCGGCGGCGTCACCCAGCGCCGCGCGCGGCCCTTGCCGAAGGATTGCACCTTGCCCGCGTCGGCGAGTGCCGCCAGCGCGCGCAGCACGGTGCGCTGGCTGGTGCCCAAGGCGAGGGACAGAGCCGAACTCGACCACGACTCGCCGTCGGCCAGGAAGGCCAGCACGTCGGCATTGGGATCCTCGACCGGGCGCGCCAGCACGACGGCGGCGCGGCCGCGCCTCGGTTGCAGCGCGAAGCCATCCTTTGTCGCCGTCACGCCGGCCAGCGGCCGCAGCAGGCCGCGCAGCCGGCCGATCTCGACCCGCAGCCGCGCGCGATGCGACTCGTCGGCATCCTTGCCGTGGAACGCCTGCGCGACCAGGGCGGCGCGCGAGACGTCCGCGGGCCACGCCTCGGCCAGCGCGCGCACGATCGCGAACAGCACGGGCCGCGTCGCAAGCGCGATCGCCTTGCTGCCTTCGCGCACGACGAAGCGGTTCGCGTCGACGACCAGCGCCTTCGATGCGATCAACGCCTCGACCTCGGCGAGCCGCAATAGCCGCTCCTTGCCCTTCGCGATGAGACGCGCCGCCGGCGCGGCCAGCACGCTCGCGGCGCTCTCGACCTCGGCCGTGAGCGCGGGAATGCTCGCCGCGCGTGCCGCGCGTGCGGCGCGGATCAGCGCCTGGCGCGCGGGCTTGGTCCACAGGCGGCGGATGGCGATGCCGGCCGCGACCAGCTCGTGCACCGTGCGCGCCGCCGGGGCGAGGGCCGCGGGATCGAGCCCGGCCAGTTTCTGTTCCGCCTCATCCAGACGCCCGATCAGCAGCAGGCGGCGGATCGCGAGATAGCGCGCGTGGCTGGCGTTGGCGCGGTCGCCGCGCGCCTCGAGCGTCAGGCGCGCCGCCTCGAGTTCCTTGTCGGGCCAGCCCAGCTCGCGCGACACCAGCGCCACCTCCGCCTCGGCCACGACGCAGCGCGCGCGCGCCACGGGCTCGCGCGGACCGAAGGCGCGCGCGGCGCGCTTCAGCAGCGCCTTGGCGCGCGGAAAATCGCCGAGCTGGGCCATCGCGATGCCGCGCAGCGCCAGCGCCGGCGGATCGTCGCGCAGCGCCACGCGATTGAGCGCGCCCAGCGGATCGCCGGCCGCGAGCGCGCGCGCCGCGGCGGTGATCAGCGAGTCCATGGGAATCGCGCCAGACTTGTAACTCTCAGCGGTCGCATTTTCGGCGTTAAGCCTATGTCACGATCAACGACACCAGAAGGACATTCACATGGACAAGATCACCGTCACCGGATTTCGCTGGGCTCCGCCGTTCGCGCAGGGGCTCGTTCGCGACCTGCGCGTGCGCTGGGCACTCGAGGAGGCCGGGCTTCCCTACGAGGTCGGCGTGATCGACCTCGATGAACGGAACTCGGAGGCCTATCGCCGCAAGCAACCCTTCGGAATGGTGCCCGTCTTCGAGTCGGGCGGCCGCGGGATGTTCGAATCGGGCGCCATCGTGCATCAGATCGCCACCCGCTCCGAGGTGCTGATGCCCGCCGATGCGGCCGGTCGCGCCGACACGCTCGCCTGGATGTTCGCCGCGCTCAACACGATCGAGCCGCCGGTCTTTGGCCTGTTTGCGATCGACCTGCTGCACGGTCAGGAACAATGGGCGAAGCTGCGGCGTCCCACAGCCGTCGACGAAGTGAAACTCCGCCTGGGCCAGCTCGCCGCCTGCCTCGACGGACGCGACCATCTGGTCGATCGCTTCACGGCGGCAGACATCCTGATGACGACCGTGCTGCGGTTCATCCGGCACACCGACCTGGTCGCCGGGTTTCCCGGGCTCGATGCCTACCTCAAGCGCTGCGAGGCGCGGCCCGCCTTCCAGAAGGTCTTGGGCGAGCAGATCGAGGGCTACGCGCGCAATGTTCCGATGGCTGCCTGAGACAAACCCACAGAGAGGAGAGAACGATGAACCACAAGATCGCGACCCACGAAGAATGGCTCGCCGCCCGCAAGAAGCTGCTCGTCAAGGAGCGGGCGATGACCCACGCGCTCGACGCGCTGCGCGCCGAACGACGCGAACTCCCTTGGGAGAAGGTCGAGAAGAACTACGTGTTCGACGGCCCGCAGGGCAAATGCACGCTGGGCGACCTGTTCGGCAACCGCAGCCAGCTCGCCGTCTATCACTTCATGCTGACACCGGGCTCCGACGACATCTGCCGCGGCTGCTCCTTCGTTTCCGATCATATCGATGCGGCGCGGCAGCATTTCGAGCAGGCCGACCTGGCGTTTGCCGCCGTGGCGCGCGCGCCACTCGAGCGCATCGAGCAGGTCAAGCGGCGCATGGGCTGGAGCTTCCCCTGGGTCTCCTCCAACGCCAGCGACTTCAACTACGACTTCGGCGTGTCCTTCAAGAAGGAGGACATCGCCGCCGGCCGCGCGATCTACAACTACGGCACGCCGATCAAGAGCAGCGAGGACATGTTCGGCGTCAGCGTCTTCGTGAAGGACGAGCAGGGCCAGATCTTCCACACCTACTCGACCCATCACCGCGGCGTCGAACTGCTGATGGGCGCACTGAACTGGCTCGATCTCGCACCCAAGGGCCGCAACGAAGGCGGCGGCACGATGAATTGGGTCAAGCTGCACGACACCTACCCCAAGGCCTGAACATGTGCGGCGAGGCCTTGTTCGACGTCGGGGGCGCGGCCTCGTTTCTCGGCATGTGGATCGCGATGATGGCGGCGATGATGCTGCCATCATTGCTGCCGACCTTGCAGCGCTGTCGCTCTACCCTCGGCGGTGGCGCGGCGGCGCTGGTCGGTGCCGGATACTTCTGCGTCTGGAGTGCGATCGGCCTCGCCGTGTTTCCGCTGGTGGCGATCGGGAGAAACGCTCCGGCCGCCGCCGGTCTCGTCGTGCTGGCGGCAGGTGCGTTGCAGTTCACGAAGTGGAAGGCGCGGCGGCTCGGCTGCTGCCGAGCGTCAGCGCTGCCGCTGTCGGCCGATGCGGGCAGGGCGTGGCGGCATGGGCTGCGGCTCGGCTTCGATTGCGTTCTCTGCTGCGCCAACCTGACGGCGGTCCTCCTCGTGCTTGGCGTCATGGATCTCGCCGCGATGGCCCTCGTGACGGCGGCGATCACGCTCGAACGTCTCGCGCCGGCCGGCGAGCGGGTCGCGCGGGCCATCGGCGGCGTGATAGTCGGGGTCGGGCTGGTTCTAACTGCCGTCGCCTAAATAAGGCAAAATTGTGATTTCGGAGGTCAGCGCTTGCATTTGAAATCGGTCAAGATATATCTTAGACATGATTCAACATAAAAAAGAATATCGGATGCGTTTTCAAGAACAGATCGGCCGGGGCCACGGCCACGGCCACCGCCACCACTTCGGACCTCACGGCTTCGGCCGCGGTCGCCACGGCGGCTGGGGCGAGTCCGATGAAGGGCGGGGCGGCGGACGCCGGCGCCGGGTCTTCGACCAGGGCGAGCTGCGGCTGGTCCTGCTGAAGCTGATCGCCGACCAGCCGCGCCACGGCTACGAGTTGATCCGCGCGATCGAGGAACTGACCGGCGGCGTCTATGTGCCGAGCCCGGGCGTCGTCTATCCGACGCTGACCATGCTGCACGAGATGGCGCAGATCGAAGAGGCGGCCACGAGTGCATTAGGGGGCGGCGCGCGCAAGGCGTTCGCGATCACGCCCGAGGGCTCCGAGCATCTGGCGTCGAAGAAGGCCGAGGTCGATGCGCTGTTCGCGCGCCTGGCCCAGCTCGCCACGGCACGCGAGCGCACCGACGGCGGTCCCATCCGCCGGGCGATGCAGAACCTCAAGATGGTGCTGATCAATCGCCTCGAGCGCGACGAGCTGCCGGCCGAGACCGTCCACCAGGCCGCCGCGATCCTCGACGAGGCGGCGCAAAAGATCGAGCGGCTCTGATGATCAACAGTGATGTCCACGTGCCGACCGCGCACGCCAGCCGCTATCTCCAGCAGCTCTGCAAGCACTGGAGTCATAACCTCACCATTTCCTTCGACGAGACCAGGGGCACGGTGACGTTTCCCAGGAACGCACGCGGCGCCGACTGGCCGGGCGATGCGACGTTGGTGATGCAGGCCCGCGACGACGGGCTGGACTGTCATCTCGAGGCCAGCGCGCCCGGACAGCTCGAAGCGCTGAAGGGCGCCGTCTCACGCCATCTCGACCGCTTCGCCTTCCGCGAGGCGCCGCTGCCCTTCGACTGGCGCGACGCCTAAGCGGCGTCAGAACCAGGTGGCGAAGTTGCTGCCGCAGCAGCCGATCAGAAAGATCGCCAGCAGGACGCAGGCCACCAGCGACACCGCGACCGCCCACGACAGGATCTTCGTCAGCGGCTCTTCCATCTCACGCCCCGCCCGTCCGACACAAACATGCCTCAATTACGCAGGCAGACGGCGGGGCATCCCTCGCGTCAGGCCGGAATAGTAAATCGGCCGAGCAGCGATCGCAGATCGCCGGTCTTCTCGAAATCCCACAGCGACTGCAACTGCGCGTCGACCGTGGCCACCGGCCAGCGCTTGCCGACATTGCTCCTGTATTTACGTTCCATCTGCGCGCGCGTCATCGGCTTGCCCGGGAAGCCCGGCATGTCGTCGACCTGACGCGTGACGGTGCGGCCGTCGTTCAGGGTCGCGGTGAGTCGGGTCGGCGGTGCGTTGCCCTTCGGCTTGGCGAAGGCCGGGTCTTCCTTGCAGGTGATCTTCTGCATCAGCGTCAGGATCATCGGATCGTGCAGCCTGTCCGGCGCATAGGTCTCGTTGGTGATGTCGCCGTCGACCATCGCGCGTGCCGTGAGATAGGGCAGGCTGTGGTCGGCGGTGTCCCTGTTCTGCGGCGTCCACTTCTCGCGGTCACGTCCGGCCTGCTCGTAACCGCGCAGGGTCGTGGCGATCTCGAGGCTCTTGATGTTGTCGACGCTGCCGATGTCCTTGGCGAGCTCGAGGCCGGCCACGATCGCGGTCTGCGAATAGACGACGGCGGCATAGGCCTTCACGCCGCAGGAATGGATCTTGAACGGCGCGCCGTTCTTGCCGCCGAAGCCGTCGACCTTCACCTCCGCTGCGGTCGCGACCTGCTGGAACAGCCCCTTGCGTCCCTCGAAGATCGGCGACGGGCCGGTGAGCCCGCCGCGCGCGAGGGCCGCGGCAAACACCGCGTTCTTCCCGGCCTCGGCGTCCGACAGGCCCTTCCAGTCCGAGTTGGTCTGGGTGCGCGTCTGGCCCATCGGGATGTGATCGTTGATCGCGAGATTGACCGCCTGCACCAGTTGCGCGCGCGGCAGCTTCATCAGTTTGCCGGCGGCAAGTGCCACGGCCGGCAGACTGAACAGGGTCGGATCCCAGCCGCGCTTCGCCGCGTCGAGCACGTCGATCAGCCGGCAGTTGATCTCGTAGGCCAGCACGATCGCGGCGATCGCGTCGCGGGCGCTTGCCTTCTCCGCCTCGGCCACGGCCAGGCAGGCGCCGATGTGGTCGCTCGGATGGACCGCGCCCAGGGTCGGCGAGGCGTAGGCGTCGTTGAGATCGTAGTAGCGGATGGCCGCTCCGTTCGCGAAGGAGGCCAGATCGGTCGTGCTGTGCCGACCGGTGCCCAACACCGTCGAGGGTCCGTCGGCCACGGCAAGCGCCATCTGGCGGCAGGCGCGCACCGCCGGCTCGTCGAAGGCTGCGACCGCGCAGGCAAATGAGTCGACGATATGCGACTTCACCCGCTCGATCGTCGCGGCATCGAGATCCTCGTAGCGCAGCGCCAGCGCATAGTCGGCCAGCCGTTCCGCGAGAAGCGGCGGTGCGTCTGCAGAGGCCCTGCGGACATAAAAAGGCAACAGGGCGGCGCCGGCGCCCAGCGCCAAAGTCTTGCGGCGAGCGAGTTTCATCTTTTCCTCCCGGGAACGCGCAGTGTAGCGGAGGTTGAGCCGAGCGTCAGGGCGGCGATAAGATGGGCTTCGGGGGGTATTTCCGATGCCGCTTCAATGGTCCGTTTCCCATCCGGCGCGCCTGGTGCTGATCGTCGCCAAGGGCGAAGTGCTGGCAAGCGAAATGGTCGAGCTCCTGGCGGGCCTCGACCGTGATGGTGCGCGGCCCTATCGCAAGATCGCCGACATCGACGGACTCGCGAGCCGCTTCTCCGACGAGCAGGTCCGCGTGCTGGCATCGGCCGTCCGCGCGCGCGAGGCGGCGACACCCGTCGGACCGATCGCGATCATCGCCAGGCAGCCCGAGGTCGTGCGCATGGCGCGGCTGTTCGTTGAGCAGGCGGAGATGGCGCGGCCGATCCAGCTGTTCGACGAGCAGCATCTTGCCCGCCGCTGGCTAGAGCGGCTCGAGGCCGTGCTGCACCTCAGCAAGACGGCGTCCTAAGCCGCCATCTCCTCGCGGATCATCGCCGCGCCCTTCTCGCCGATCATGATGGTGGGCGCGTTGGTGTTGCCGGTCGTGAGCGTCGGCATCACCGAGGCGTCGATCACGCGCAGGCCCTCGATGCCGCGCACCTTCAGGCGCGAGTCGACGACGGCGCGCGGGTCCTCGCCCATCTTGCAGGTGCCGACCGGGTGATAGAGCGTGTTGCCGGTGCGGCGCGCGTAGTCCAGCACGTCCTTGTCGCTCTGGACCTCGGCGCCGGGCAGGATCTCGCCAGCACTGTGCTGGCGCAGCGCCATCTGGTCGAAGATCCGCCGCACGTGCCGGAAGCCGCCCAGCATTGCCAGCTCGTCGGTGTGCGTCGACAGATAGTTGGGCTTGATGTGCGGCCGCGCGAACGGATCGGCGGAGGCTGCCATGATCGTGCCACGGCTGTCGGGCTTCACCACGCAAACCACGCAGCTCATGCCAGGCTTGTCGTCGAGCGTGCCCGGCATCGATCCGGAGCTGGCCGGCTGGAACAGGAGCTGCAGGTCGGGCGAGGCGAGACCCTCCCGGCTGTCGCAAAAGACCTGCGCGGTGGTGACGCCCCAGGTGAGCGCGCCTTTGCCGGTCAGGAAGAATTTCAAGATCTCCGGCAACACGCGCGGGAAGCGGGCCACTTCGTTGACGGTCTCCGCATCGCGCACGCGATGGGTGACGCGGATCACATAGTGGTCGACCAGGTTCGAGCCCACACCCGACAGGTCGTGCACTACGGGAATGCCGAGCGACTGCAGGTGCGCGGCTGGCCCGATGCCCGAGATCTGCAGGATGTGCGGCGAATTGATCGCGCCGCCGCAGACGATGACCTCGCGGTTGGCACGCACCGTGGTCGTGTTGCCGCCGCGGATGAATTCGACGCCGACGCAGCGCTTGCCCTCGAAGATCAACTTGCCGCCCTGCGCCTCGGTCTCGACCCGCAGGTTCGGCCGGCGCCGCGCCTCGCGCAGATAGGTCTGCGCCGTCGAGCCGCGCCATTGGCCGCGCCGCGTCATCTGCGAGTAGCCCACGCCTTCGCGCTGCTTGCCGTTGAGGTCGGGATTGAAGGGGAAGCCTGCCTCCTGCGCGCCTTCGACGAAGCGGTGGGTCAGCGGCAGGATGGTGCGGTAATCCTCGACCTTGAGCGGGCCGGCCTGGCCGCGCACTTCGGGATCGCCGCCTTGCTTGTAACTCTCCGACTTCTTGAAGTAGGGCAGCACGTCGTCCCAACTCCAGCCGCGGCAGCCCATCTGCGCCCAGCCGTCGAAGTCGGCCGGCGCGCCGCGCACGTAGAGCATGCCGTTGATCGACGACGAGCCGCCCAAGGTGCGGCCGCGCGGCCACTCCATGCGGCGCTCGCCGGTGCCCTTCTCGGGCTCGGTCGTGTAGTTCCAGTTGACCAGCGGATTGCGGATCAGCGCGCGCATGCCGGCCGGGATATGGATCATCGGATGCCAGTCGCTGGGACCGGCTTCGAGCAGGATCACGGACGCGCCCGTTTCCGACAGGCGGGAGGCCACCGTGCACCCCGCCGAGCCCGCGCCCACCACGACATAGTCCGCCTGCATTGCGCTTCTCCCTATCCTCGCCGACGATCCTAAAGCAAAATCCACACTTGAGGCGCGGCGTAGCGTGGATTTTGCTTAATCAGTCTCGCGGCGCGGACCACAGGGGAGGGCAGCATGCTTGGACGGCTCAGGCGTACGGTGATTGGCGGTCTGGCTCTTGTTGGTCTGGCTCTTCTCGGGGCGGGGTTGCCTCTGGCGGCGTTCGCCCAGAAACCGTCCACGCTCAAGATCGTCATGACCTCCGACCTCAAGGTGATCGATCCGATCTGGGTGTCGGCCCAGATCATCCGCACCCACGCCTATCTGGTCTACGACACACTTTTCGCGCTCGACGCCGACCTGAAGCCGCAGCCGCAGATGGTCGACAGCTACACCGTGAGTCCGGACGGGCTGGTCTACACCTTCAAGCTGCGCGACGGCCTGCAGTGGCATGACGGCAAGCCCGTGCTGGCGGAGGATTGCATCCAGTCGATCAAGCGCTGGGCCTCGCGCGACGGCGTCGGCGCACGCCTGTTGCAGCACACGCAGTCGTTCGATGTCGTCGACGACAAGACCTTCAAGCTGACCTTGAAGGACGCCTATGGCTTCGTCCTGGCCTCGCTCGCCAAGCCCGGCAGCACCGTGCCCTTCATGATGCCCAAGCGCATCGCCGACACGCCGGGCTTCGAGCAGATCAAGGAGGCGACCGGATCGGGTCCCTGGATCTTCAAGGCCGACGAGTGGAAGCCCGGCGAGAGGGTCGTCTACGTCAAGAATCCCAACTACAAGCCGCGCGCCGAGCCGCCTTCGGGACTGGCCGGCGGCAAGGTGGCGAAGATCGACCGTATCGAGTGGGTCTGGATTCCCGACGTACAGACGGCCGTGAGCGCCCTGCAGAACGGCGAGGTCGATGCCATGGAGGCCTTGCCGCTCGACCTGATGCCGGTGCTGGAGAAGGACAAGAATGTCGCCTTCATGCGCGGCAAGTTTCCCGGCC
>OUNM010517979.1_pt1 | contig 11675 bp, 11 predicted proteins | sample 1769961 | NCBI WGS metagenome assembly OUNM01 (sample SAMEA3914820, study PRJEB12502) | metagenome | biome: forest; material: soil | place: USA | collected 2012-03-12 | depth 0.3 m
CAGCTGGGCGTTGCCGGGTCCGAACAGCTCGCCGCGGCCCGAGGCCAGCAGGGCGGCATGATCGAAAGACGACGGATATTGGCTCAAGGTGGAACTCCGAAGATGTGGCGCCGGGGTTACACGAGCCGGGGTGCGGGCTCAACCGTCCAATTATCCGCCGCGTTTACGGCCAGACTCTCAGGGACGGGGACCCGCCGGGCGGCGCGCATCGCACAGGGGTTGTGTCGCGCCGCCGAAGACGGCGGCCTGCGGCACCCAGCCGTGCACCTTGCGGCCGCCGACATGGCACCAGCCGTTCTCGCACTCGTCCAGCGACACGATGGAGTGGGGCGACAGCCGGGCGCGGACGGACGCCGTGTCCGAACGGCCCGAGCGGATCGGGATTTCCTGCGCCGAGGCGTTGAAGACGTTGCGGCGCGAGCGGACGACGCTGCGGTGGACCCAGACGATCGACCCGTCGGGGTCGCAGATCTTGCGCCACTCGAAGGTCTCGGCGATCACCTGAACCGGCAGTCCGGCGGCGTGGTATTCCCACAGGATATGGTAGTCGAGGCCGGGACCCGAGCGGGCGCGGACCTCGGACGCCTTCAGCGTCAGCCAGCGCGGCACGGGCTGGCGGGTCGGGGTCGGACGGCCGTCGGGCATGGTCGCGGTCGGCTCGGTGGTCGCGCCCAGCGACCCGCCCAGACCCAGTGACAAGGCGACGGCGCCCGCGACCGGAACCACGCGGCGCAGGAAGGGGCTTTGGAACCCGGACTGAGCTTTGCTAGACACCCTTGTCGACCCGTCGCGTCCGGCGCCGTCCCGCAGGGACCGGCGCATGGTGAAACCTCAAGGCTCTCATGTCGTCCTCCAAGCTTAAGGTCGTATTAACCAGACGCCTGCCGGACGCGGTCGAGACGCGGATGCGCGAGCTTTTCGACGCCGAGTTGAACCTGAAGGACCGTCCGATGGACCGGGCGGCGCTGGAGGCGGCCGTGCAACGGGCCGACGTTCTGGTGCCCACCATCACTGACGAGATCGACGCCGCCCTGATCAACGGGGCCGGTGACCAGCTGAAGATGATCGCCAACTTCGGCGCCGGGGTGGACCATATCGACATCGACGCGGCCGTGGCGCGCGGGATCATCGTCACCAACACGCCGGGCGTCCTGACCGAGGACACCGCCGACCTGGCCATGAGCCTGATCCTCGCCGTCAGCCGCCGCATCGTCGAAGGGGCGCAGGTGGTCGCCGAGGGCAAGTTCGAGGGCTGGACCCCGACCTGGATGTGCGGCCGCAAGCTCTGGGGCAAGCGCCTCGGTATCGTCGGCATGGGCCGCATCGGCCAGGCCCTGGCCCGCCGCGCCAGGGCCTTCGGCATGCAGGTCCACTATCATAACCGCAAGGCCGTCAGCCCCCGGATCGAGGAGGAGCTGGGCGCGACCTGGTGGGACGATCTGGACGAGATGCTGGCCCGCATGGACGTCATCTCCCTGAACTGCCCGGCGACGAAGGACACCCACCACCTGCTCTCGGCCGAGCGGCTGGCGCGGCTGCAGCCCCACGCCATCCTGATCAACACCGCCCGGGGCGAGCTGATCGACGAGGCGGCCCTGTCGGACGCCGTGGCGCGACGCGGCCTGTACGGCGTCGGTCTGGACGTGTTCGAAAACGAACCGGCCATTCATCCCGGCCTGATCGCCAATCCCCACGTCGTCCTGCTGCCCCACCTCGGCTCGGCGACGCTGGAGGCGCGTCAGGACATGGGCGACCGGGTCATCCTGAACGTCATGACCTACCAGAATGGCCACCGCCCGCCGGACCGGGTCATCCCGGCCATGCTCTGAGGATGGCGGTCGAGGTTCTTCGCGCCGACTATGCCGATCCGGCCCATGCGGCGGCGGTCGTGGACCTGCTGGACGCCTATGCCCGCGATCCGATGGGCGGGAATCATCCATTGAGCCCGGCTGTACGCGAGGGATTGATCCCGGCGCTGGCGGCGCGTCCGGACGCGCTTTCGGTGCTGGGCTTCGTCGACGGGGTCCCGGCCGGTCTGGTCAATGTGTTCGAGGGCTTCTCGACCTTCAAATGCGCGCCCCTGTTCAACATCCATGACGTCGCCGTCCTGCCGGAATACCGGGGTCTCGGCCTCGCCCGGCGGATGCTGGCGCTCGTGGAGGCGATCGCGGTCGAGCGCGGCTGCTGCAAGCTGACGCTGGAGGTGCTGGAGGGCAATTCCCCGGCGAAGGCGCTCTACCTCTCGCTCGGTTTCGCCGGCTATGCGCTGGACCCCGAACTGGGCCAGGCCCAATTCTGGGAAAAGGCGCTGGTTTCCGGAGCCGACCCTCAAGCTTGACCTTGACGACGTCCGTCGCCTCGGGCTGGTTGCACCCGAGAGTTGAGTTGGGGGATGTGCGTGACGGGTATGACTGAGGCGGCGCGGCGCAGGCTGTCGCGGCGTGATTTTCTGGTCGGCGCCAGTGTGGGCGCGGGAGCGCTGGCCGGGGCGGGGATGTTGGCTTCCGGGCCGGCCGCGGCTGCGGCGGCAACCCAGGCGGGCCGTCCCTATGCGACGAGCGACTTCTTCACCTACGCCGGGACCAGGGCGGTCAAGCTGTCGCCGGACGGGCGGCGTATCGCCTCTCTGGAACAGCTCGGCACGCTGAAGGAGCCCCACGGGGTCATCGACATCTATGACTCCAACGACCCGGACGCGGCTCCGGCGCGCGTGGATCTGGGACCGATCGAGGTGGACGGTCTCTACTGGGGCAATGACCACCGGCTGCTGGTGCGGCTGATCATCACCCAGACCATCGGACGGCGCAGTTCGGCGGGAAGCAATATCCGCAGCGGCGGCGGCGAGCTGAAGTCGCGGCGGATCGTCTCGATCGACGTCGACAGCGGCGCCCGGGTCACCCTGTTCGAGGCCGAACGCAGCCGGGCGCGCGGCAATCTCGACCTTGGACGGATCGTCGATCTTCTGCCCAACGATCCCGACCATATCCTCATGACGGCGCTGGAGCCCGGCGGCTTCCTGGCCCTCTACCGCGCCAGCCTGGTCGACGGCTCGGCCGAACGGCTTGAGCGCGGCAACTCGGGCACCTTCGGCTGGGACACCTCCAACGGGGTCGCGGTATTGCGTCACGACATCAATTCGCGCGGCACCTTGGAGAGCGTCTACGCCCGGGCGCCCGGTGAGATCGACTGGAAATTCGTGCGCCGCACCAGGGTTCAGGACGCGCCCGACTTTTCCTGGATCGGCGCCTCGGGCAAGCCGGGCGTGGTTCTGGTCACCGCTCGCACGGGCGAGGAAGACGTCGAATCCGTGCGCGAGCTCGATCTGCGGACCCTGGGCTTCGGAACGCCGATGCAGGCGCGGGCCGGGCGCGACGTCCTGTATGGGCTGAAGGACTCCGTCGGCCGCTATCTGGGCGCCGCCTACTACGGCGACCGGCTGGAATACGACTTCGTCGAACCGGCCCTGGCCGCGCATCACCGGGCGCTGAACCGGTTCTTCGACAATGACTGCGATGTCTATCTGACCGACGTCGACGTCGCCCGGAACCGCTTCATCGCCCGGATCGCCGGGCCGCGTGAGCCGGGCGCCTGGTTCTTCTACGACCGGGCGGCCCAGAAGATCGTCAATATCGGGTCGCGCCTGAGGCTGGATCCCGAGCGGCTGGGCCAGGCCGAACTGCTCAAGGTCCAGACCCGCGACGGGGCGACCGTCGAGGCCTATCTGACCGCGCCGGCCAACGGCCGGCCGGGGCCGCTGGTCGTTCTGGCCCACGGTGGGCCGGAAGCGCGCGACCGGCGCGACTGGGACCCGCAGGCCCAGACGTTCGCGGCCCAGGGCTGGTGGGTGATCCAGCCCAATTTCCGCGGTTCGGGCGGCTATGGCCTCGGCTTCGCGCGCGAGGGCTGGCATCGCTGGGGCACGCGGATGCAGGAGGATATCGAGGACTGCGTCGCCCAGGCCATCGCGGCCAAGGGGCTGGACCGCGAGCGCGTGGCCATCATGGGCGCCAGCTACGGCGGTTACGCCGCCATGATGGGGGCCGTGAAAACGCCCGGCGCCTACAAGGCCGCCATCTCCATCGCCGGGGTGTCGGACCTGCCCGACATGCTGGCCTGGGAGAAGCGCGAGGATGAAACGCCCGGCCAGGAAATCTACGACTTCTGGACCAAGCGGATCGGCGTCCCCGGGACCGATGACGCCATGCTGGAAGCCGCCTCGCCGCGCCGCCGTGTGTCCGAGATCCAGTGTCCGGTCTTCCTGGTGCACGGCACGGACGACTACACCGTGCCGGTCGAGCAGACGCGCCGTCTGAACGCCGCCCTGCGCGGCGCGGGCAAGTCGGTGGAGTTCGTCGAGGTCAACGACGCCGGTCACGGCGACTGGGATTCCGACAAGGAACAGGAACTGCTGGGCCGCTACGTCGGCCTGCTGAAGCGGGTCTTCGCCTAGGCGCGGCCGGCGCAGACCGGGCAGTGGGGATCGGCCGCGATCCTCACCGTCCGGCTGGTGGCGTTCAGTCCGTCATAGAGCATCAGCCGGCCGGTCAGGGGCTCGCCCGCCCCGGTGATCCGCTTGATCGCCTCCAGCGCCGCCATGGCGCCGATGACCCCGGCGAGGGCGCCGACCACCCCGACGCGGGCGCAGGTCTCGGCATCAGGGGGCGTCTCCGGGACCAGGCATTGATAGCAGGGGCGGCCCTCGAACACTGCGATCTGGCCGTCCCAGCGGCCGAGCGCGCCCGAGACCAGTGGAACACCGGCCGCCACGCAGGCGGCGTTGACGGCGAACCGAGCCGGAAAGTCGTCGGTGCCGTCCAGAACCAGATCGTAGTCCGCGATCAGGCGCGCGGCCGTTTCGGCGGTCAGCATTTCGGCGTGGGTCTGGACCACGACATGGGGATTGATCCCGCTCAGCCGTTCGGCGGCGGCCTCGACCTTGGGGCGGCCGATGTCGGCGGTTCCGAACTGGATCTGGCGCTGCAGGTTGGACAGGGAGACCGCATCTGCGTCGACGATGCCGATCGTCCCGACCCCCGCCGCCGCCAGATAGAGGGCGGCCGGTCCGCCGACGCCCCCGGCCCCGACAACCAGCACTCGGGCGCGGGCGAGCCTCTGCTGCCCCGGCCCTCCGACCTCGGAGAGGATCAGGTGGCGGGCGTACCGCTCGACTTCATCATCGGAGAATTGGGCCACGGCCGACATCTAGGCGTCGCCGGGCGGATTGTCAGGCCGACCCCTGGAAGAACTTCAGGCCGCGAGATCGAGGGTTTCGGCGGCCGTGGTGAACAGGGCCTCGACCTGGGGCAGGGACAGGCAGTCCAGCGGACGGTCGCCGATCAGGGTCTCGACCTTGCCGCGCACCGTCACCTGGGCCATCGGATAGACGCCGACGGGTTCGCCGGTCACGGGCTCGTCGATCAGCATGCGGATGTTCTCGTGGCGCGGATCGGCGCGCAGACGGGTGAACAGCCGGTCCAGATCGGCGCGCGCGCCCTCGATCAGTTGCAGAAACTGGCCGCGGTGGAAGATCAGCAGACCGCGCAGTTCGTCACGGCGGTTGTTGATGTCCGAGGCGCCCAGAATCTGGGCGATCGACAGGATGGACTGGCCGGCCGAACCGACGGCGTCGCTGACATAGATCGCGCGCTGCAACACGGCGAGGCCTTTCGTCTGGGGTGCGGGGGAGGTCGCGCGGGAGAACGCGACGGAGACGCTTGGGGGACGCTATCGGGGGACGCTACGGCACTGCAAGCTTGACTGGTAACGATAACATGGGTCGAAAATATGACTTAACGGCGATAATGTTGGAATCTTATACCCAAGCTTGATGGCGAGGCCCTGTCACGCCATCTGATGTCCATGAACGATTTCACGGCTTCCTCCTCCGAAACCGGTCCCGGCTGGCACGGCACCACCATCCTCGCGGTCCGCAAGAACGGCCGAACTGTCATCGCCGGCGACGGCCAGGTCTCCATGGGGCCGACCATCGTCAAGGGCGCGGCGCGCAAGGTCCGGGTCCTGGCCGGCGGCAAGGTGCTGGCGGGTTTCGCCGGGGCCACGGCCGACGCCTTCACCCTGATCGAACGGCTGGAGGCCAAGCTGGAGCAGTATCCGGACCAGCTGGCCCGGGCCTGCGTGGATCTGGCCAAGGACTGGCGCACCGACCGCTATCTGCGTCGTCTGGAGGCCATGCTTCTGGTGGCGGACGCCAGCTCCATCTTCACCGTCACCGGCGTCGGCGACGTGCTGGAGCCGGAACACGGCGTCGCGGCGGTGGGCTCGGGCGGCAACTACGCCCTGTCGGCGGCCCTGGCGCTGCTGGAAAACTCCGACCTCGACGCCGAGGCGATCGCGCGCAAGTCCATGGCCATCGCGGCCAGCATCTGCGTCTATACGAACGGGAATCTGACGGTCGAAACCTTGCCCTAGGCACGCGCTAACGCTCGACGCGCGGCGTCTCGCTGCTTGAGCGCGTCGCGGTCTTGATCAGGCTTGTCGTCAAGCCCCGCCGAAGTCGAGGTCCTTGCGCGCCGCGATGATGGTCACGATGAACCCGGCCAGCACGTCCAGCATGACCATGGTCAGGATCAGGAAGAAGGTCGAGGTCGCGAAGCCGCGGATCAGCAGGAACTCGACCAGGCAGACCACGAAGACGATCAGCGACAGGGCGTGATTGACGATGGCGACCTTCTGGCTGGAGGTCGACTTGAGCAGTTCGAAGAACAGCAGGATCAGCGACAGGAACAGGATCATGTCGCCGACGCCGACGTTCCAGTTGGCGCCCGAGGTCATCGGCACCGAGAAGATCGGATCGCGCAGGATGGCGTCGGCCTCGGCCATGCCGCCTCCGCCCGTCGCGCTGAACAGGATGACGATGTTGTAAAGCACCACCGGGATCAGCAGCAGGGGCAGGGCGATCAGCATGACAGCGGTCCTCGCGAGCGAAGGCCGCTCAAACGGCCGAGCTTCTTAACGATACATATCCCGGAACGCTCCATACCGCCACGCCTGCTCGCCCCGCGGGCGAGCAGGCGCACTCTTGTGGCCTATCGCTCGCCCCGGATGAGCTCCGGGGCTCGCTACTTGAGGCCGGACCTCTTTCGCGCTCAAGCAGCGAGCCGCCGCGCGGCGAGCGTTAGCGCACTAGAACTCACTCACAGGCCCCGGCTGGCGGCTGCGCGTCTTCAGCCACATCACGCCCAGCAGGTCCGAGAAGGAGGCCACCAGCCGGCCCCAGTTGGTGTATTTCGACCGGCCCGTCTCACGGTGGCGGTGGTCGACGTCGAGATAGCGGTTCTCGAACCCCTCGCGGATCATCAGGGCCGGCAGATAGCGGTGGATGTGATCGAAGTAGGGCAGGCGCAGGAAGAGGTCGCGGCGGAAGGCCTTCAGGCCGCAGCCCGTGTCGTCGGCGTCGTCGTTGAGCAGTTTCTTGCGGATGCGGTTGGCCCAGAGCGAGGCCTGACGCTTGGCGCCCGAATCCTGGCGCCGGGCGCGGACTCCGCCGACCAGGCCGACATTGGCGGGCGCGGCCATCAGGGCGTCGGCGAGGCGCGGGGCGTCGTGCGGCGGGTTCTGGCCGTCGCCGTCCAGCGTCACCACGATCGGCGCCCGGGCCGCCAGGACACCGGTGCGCACCGCACGGCTCTGTCCCGCGTTGGTCGCATGGGCCAGCACCCGCAGGGTCGGCATCTCGGGCATCAGGGCGCGCAGCTCGGCCAGGGTCGTGTCCCGGCTGGCGTCGTCGACGAAGATCATCTCATACGACCGGCCCTGGAAGGCGGCCGCGATGTCCTTCGCCAGCTGTCCGGCGGCGCCGGCCTCGTCATGCACGGGGACGACGACGGAAACCTCTGGGGATACGTCGGGGATTTGGTCTGCGCTCATCACCGCTGTTTAGCCGAGGCTTTCGCCGCGCGCGAGAGCGGCGACATTCTGGTGGTTTTGGTCGGCGCGGGCCTGTGCCATGGTGACGGAAACAAGAAACGGTCAAACCATATTTTCCGGGGAAGGAAACCACCATGAAAGCGAATCGCCGCCACTTCATCACCACTGCCGGGCTCGGCGCTTTTTGCGCGACAATGACACCGGTTACCTTGGCCGCCGCGCCGGCCCTGGCGCAGGCCGCGGAGGGGCAGAACGGGACGGGCCTCCTGACCCCGCCGCCCGCGCTTCCGGCCCATTCGACCTGGGTCGACAACGGGGTGCGGCTGAACCCGCGCGACTTCGGGGCCAAGGGCGACGGGACCACGAAGGACACGGTCGCCGTCCAGACCGTGCTGGACCGCTGCGCCGTCCTCGGCGGGGGCGAGGTGGTGGTTCCGGCCGGGACCTATGTCGTCGGGGCGATCCGCATCAGCTCCAATACGACGCTGCGGCTTGAGGAGGGCGCGACCCTGCTCGGCTCGCCCGACGTCGCCGACTATCCGATCACCCAGGTCCGCTGGGAGGGCCGCTGGGTCCCCGGCTATATCGGTCTGGTCTGGGCCATGGATGCGAAGAACATCACCCTCGCGGGCAAGGGGAAGATCCTCGGCAACACGGCCATTCCCGGCCGGGTCGATCGCGCCTCGGGCCTGCGCCATCCGGCCCTGATCGAACTGGTCAACTGCCAGAACATCCTGATCACCGAGGTCTATACCGAGCAGAACGACATGTGGTCGATCCACCCGGTCTATTGTGATGACCTGACCTTCAAGGGGGTCACGGTGAAGGGCGGCGCCGACGGCGTCGATGTCGATTCCTGCCGTCGGGTCCTGTTCGACCACTGCGACTTCGACACCACCGACGACTGCATCTCCCTGAAGTCCGGGCGCGGCATGGAAGGCAATGTCATCGCCCGGCCGACCGAGGATGTGACCATTCTCGACTGCAGCTTCCGCGACAAGCATTGGGCCTGCATCGGCATAGGTTCGGAGACGTCCGGCGGCGTCCGCCGCGTCCTCGTCGAGCGGTGCCAGTGCCTGGCCGCCCGCACCTTCGCCATCTACATCAAGACCCGCCCGGGCCGGGGCGCCTTCATCGAGGACATCGTCATGCGCGACCTCGACGTCTCGGGCGCCGGCTACGGCTTCCTGCGGCTGAACATTCTCGACAGCGGCAAGCAGGACCAGTTCCCGGTCGGCGGCCCCGACGGCATCCCCACGGTGCGCAACTTCGCCTTCGAGCGGATCAAGGTGACCGAAGTGCCGGTCCTGGTCGAGCGCTGCCAGTGTCTGGCCGCCCGCACCTTCGCCATCTACATCAAGACCCGTCCAGGCCGGGGCGCCTTCATCGAGGACATCGTCATGCGCGACCTCGACGTCTCGGGGGCGGGCTATGGCTTCCTGCGCCTGAACATCCTCGACAGCGGCAAACAGGACCAGTTCCCGGTCGGCGGGGCGGACGGCATCCCGACGGTCAGGAACTTCGCCTTTGAGCGGATCAAGGTCACCGAGGTCCCCGTGCTGGTCGAGGCGGTGCTGATCCATCCCGACAAGCCGCTGGACGGCTTCGTGCTCAAGGACATCACCGGCTCCAGCGGGCGTGGCATGACCCTGGCCAATATGAAGAACGTCTCCATCGAGAATGTGCGGGTCAACGTCTTCTCCGGGCCGGTGCTGGCCATGGACAATGTCACGGGGCGCGGACTGGAGAACGCCCAGCCCCTGATCCCGACCGCACGGCCGCTGGCGGTGGAGGGCGTGGCCGGATATCGCCTCGGCATGACCTCTGGCGCGCCGAACTGAACAGGCTTTCAGTCGTCGGGTGACATTTCAGCGCGTTCGGGGGCCTGACACCGGCCCCCGAACCCGTGCTACGACACCGTCATGACGCGCCCGAACCTGGATCGCCATATCGCCGACTGGCGCGGACCCGTGCTGGCGGCCCTGCTGGCCCTGATCGCCGGCCTGCCCGGCCTGTTGCTGCTGCCGCCGCTGGACCGCGACGAGAGCCGCTATGCCCAGGCCACCTCCCAGATGCTGGAGAGCGGCGACATCGTCGATATCCGCTATCAGGACGAGCCGCGCTGGAAGAAGCCGGTGGGCATCTACTGGATGCAGGCGGTCGCCGTCGGGGTGACGTCGAAGGTCGAGAACCGCGACATTGCCCCCTACCGCCTGCCGTCCCTGCTCGGGGCCATGATCGCGGCCTTCGCGGTCGCCTGGGCGGGCGCGGCCCTGTTCGGGCAAAGGGCGGGCTTCCTGGCCGGAGCCATTCTCGGGACCACGATCTTGCTGTCCACCGAGGCAGGCATGGCCAAGACCGACGCCATGCTGTGCGCCTGCGTCACCGTGGCCATGTGCGGCCTGGCGCGGATCTATCTGGCCACCCGGGCGGGGGAGATCCCGCGAAGATCGCACAAATTCCTGTTCTGGTTCGGGCTGGGGCTGTCGATCCTGATCAAGGGGCCGATCGGCCTGATCGTGGTCGTCCCGGCCATGATCGCCCTGTCGGTCTGGGACCGCGACATCAAGTGGATGAAGCGGCTCGGCTGGGGTTGGGGCCTGCCGATGGTGGCCCTGCTGGTCGGGCCCTGGGCCATCGCCATCACCATCGCCACCGACGGCGGCTTCTGGCGCGAGGCCGTGGGCCATGATCTCGGCGGCAAGATCACCGGTGCGGCCGAGAGCCACGGCGGCTTCCCCGGCCTCTATATGGTGCTGTCCCCGATGCTGCTGTTCCCGGCGACCCTGCTGTGGCCCGCGGCCCTGTCGACCGGCTGGCGTCGCCGGGCCGAACCGGCCGTGCGGTTCATGGTCTGCTGGCTGGTCCCGGCCTGGCTGATCTTCGAGCTGGCCCCGACCAAACTGCCCCACTACACCCTGCCGACCTTCGGGGCGATCGCGCTTCTGATGGCCGCCGCCCTGACCCAGCCGATCGGCACGATCAGCCGCCGCGTCGGCGCGGGCCTGACCGTCTTCGCCGCCGCCGTGGTCTGCGCGATCACCGTCTACGGCCTGACCCAGTGGGGCACCTCCACGGCCCAGACCTGGGCGGCCATCACCATCCTGTGCACGGCGGTGGCCGGGGTGGGCGGGGCCTTCATCCTGCTGAACCGGGCGGCGGTCTCGGCCCTTCTGGTCTCCATCGCCTTCGGGGTGGTCGGCCATGCCGCCCTGGCCGGAACCCTGCGTCAGTTGCGGCCCCTGTCGGTCGCTCCTCTCCTGGTCGAGACCATGGAGAAGGCGGGCATCGCCCCGAACCAGGGCCTGATCCCCGGGCCGGTTGCGATCACCAGCTTCCATGAGCCCAGCTTCGTCTTCCTGACCGGCCGGGACACCCAACTGACCGACGCCGCGGGCGCCGCCAGGGCCCTGGCCGAGGGCCGCCCGGCCATCGTCGAGGCCCATGACGCCGAGGCTTTCCGTCAGGCCGTGGCTGCGTCGGGCGCGGGCGGCCGCGCCGTCGGCACGGTGCGCGGCTACAACTACGCCGGTGGCGACGAGGTCGTCCTGACCGTCTATGCCCCGACCGGAGCACCCGCCGCCCCCAGCGTTCCCGGAACCGGTGCGGCGGTCGAGGGTGACGATCAATGAGTCTTTCCGGAAAACGGGCCATCGAGATCGTCGAGGTCGGGCCGCGCGACGGGCTGCAGAACGAAAAGGCCGTCCTCGAACCTGCCGTCCGCGTCGAACTGGTGCGCCGGCTCGAGGCGGCGGGCGCGAAGCGGATCGAGGCCGTCAGCTTCGTCC
>OUNM010457336.1_pt1 | contig 11669 bp, 10 predicted proteins | sample 1769961 | NCBI WGS metagenome assembly OUNM01 (sample SAMEA3914820, study PRJEB12502) | metagenome | biome: forest; material: soil | place: USA | collected 2012-03-12 | depth 0.3 m
GAAGGTAGTCGAGGCAGTAGTGGCAAGGAAGTCACCGAGGCAGCGGAAGCCTACGGCCTCTTACCTACCGAACAAATGGGTAACCGGGAACACCGATCAACCGAGCTGGCGGTGAGGCTGGTGGTCGCCTAGGCCCAGGAAGCCCATAGGCAAAAGGCCACAGCCTCGCTGCTACAGCTAGACATCTCAGGCGCGTTCGACACAGTCAACCACACCCGGCTACTAGCTACCCTCCGGGACCAAGGCTTCCCTCGGTGGCTGGTCCTCTGGGTGAGAGCCTGGCTCACAGGGAGGGTGGCATCCCTCCACTTCGACGGCCAACAAACAGAGGATATCCCAGTGACTGCAAGAGTCCTACAGGGATCGCCGCTCTCCCCGATCCTCTTTATCCTCTATATAGCCTCGCTATATATAGCCCTGAAGGAAGCCCACCCACTGATCAGCATCGTGGGGTTCGCAGATGACACTAACCTTATGGCCTTTGGCAAGAGCTTGGGAGGGAACACCCGGCAACTGGAAGGGGCTTAGAAAACGTGCCTACAGTGGGCAGAGACTAGAGGGATGGCCTTCGAGGCCAAGAAGAGCGAACTGATTCACTTCAACAAAGGCCGGAACCAGTGGTTAGAGGCAGTGAACCTAGCCCTTCCAAGGGGCGAGGGCACCAGCCAGGTCAAGCCAAAGAAGTCGGCTAGATTCCTTAGGGTTTAGCTAGACTGGAAGCTTTCTTAGAAGGCCCACTGCGAGGCCTTGAGCAAGAAGCTAAAGACCCAGGACTTTGCCTTGTCAAGGATAGCTGCGAAGACCTAGGGCCCGAGCCTAGCCAAGGCCCGGGAGGTATACTCGAAGTGCATACGGAGCGCTATAGCCTACAGAGCCTCCAGTTACCACACCCCAACGCCGATCGAAGGAAAGCCTATAGGCCTAGCGAAAACGTTGGCTAAGGCTCAAAACAAGAGCTTGAGGATAGTAGCAAGGGCCTACAAGAGCACCCCGATCAAGTGCTTAGAAACAGAGACCTAGGTCCCCCCGCTGGACCTATACCTCAACAAGAGGTTAGCAGACTTCGAAGTACGGCTACAACAACCGCTCCTCCAGACCGGATTAGGCCTAGGGACCCCCAAGGCCTCCACCGCCCACATCATTGCAAAAGCCTGCAGCAAGCTCTTCAAGAGGTTCCAGGGGAGAAGGAAAGGCCAAGGGCGGAGACCTCGGCCAGGCCCACAGGGCCCAACAGTGGTAGAACAGGCTGCGGTTGCAGTAATCAAGTGGGCGAACCAGCAGTGGAAAACAGGGGAGAAAAAGGGGAAGAAACTGACCACCGATCAAGTGGTAGAACTGGCTTAGCAAGACCGGTGGCAGCAACAGAGGGAGGACCAGCCCCCGAAAAGGCTAGCCGACGAAGACCCCCCTGAGCTCCTTTTTACGAACAAAGCCTTGAAGAGGCACCAGGGCCTAACGAAGGCCCAGAGCTCTCTTCTAATCCAGGCCCGCACAAAGGGGCCTCCAGGACTACCTGTTTAAGGTAAAGGTCCCGGAGGTCCGAACCCCCTACTACGGCCTCTGCGAAGAAGGGGGCAGGGAGAGAGAGACAGTGGAGCACCTAGTCGTCTAGTGCCCCGAACCACCGATCCAAAAGACGTGGGAAAACAACGAAATCAAGTCACATCGGGACCTACAAACCGTACTAAGGGGCGTAGGGGCCCGCAGTGCTAGGTTTGTGAAGAGGGTCTTAAACTGGCTAATGGACTCCAGCCAGCTCCTTGAATATAGCCTGGCTAGAAGGCTAGTGCTAGAAGACGGAATAGGCTAAGGAGCTTAGAGGCCTCAGGATAAGCCTCTCTTTTCTTTTGTAGGAAGATGGATTCAACAAATTACAGGCTTTACAAGAGGACAGCAGAGGTTTTTATCCGGCCTATATAGTACAATTTCCTTTGTATTTAGTAGGTAGAGGGACCGGCGCGCCTGCAGGCATATCGGTGTAGGAAATAATAATAATAATAATAAATCTTAACGTTATAAACTAGGATTTTGTCACGAACTGACCAGATAAAGCGGCCTAGAGGCTAGGGGGCTGCTGCAGGTCGAAACGCGAGGCGTTCCGACGGCCAATCATCTAGGCAGTGGTAGTGGACTAGTCACAGGAGGAACGATGGCGGCGGCCAGCGTTCCTAGGAATGATGCCAAGCACCAACGATCCAAGAAGGAACGATGGGAACGCTTAACGTTCCTAACGCTCCAGGTACGAAGGTACAAAGGTAGTTAGTACTATATAGTCACTCATACTAGTGAACTCGGGGAGTTCACCAGTTGTCAATACAAGTCAGTGTGTACTGCAAGCTCTTGAGTATCCATTGATTGAGACATTGTTTGTTGTGAACCCTTTGGCTTCACCGAAGCTTTGCAACCTAGCAATTGTGTGATTACCTCCGGAACCCTTTCAAAAGAAGCCTAGACCGCTAGCTTCATCACAGATTTAGTAAAGAAGAGGCTTAAGAGCAAGAAGAAGGTTAATAAGAAGCATTTTAGCGAGGCTAAAGAACTAACTATTAAAGATATCTAGAAGAAGATCGACGTTAAGGTAGCTAAAGAAGCTGAGGAATAGAGGGCAAAGGAGTACTACGCTTCGAGGCATAGAATAATCACCTTTGCGAAGGTGGTATAGAGGGAGATGCCTATACTGTACTGCTATTTCCGTATGCCTATTCCTTTGCTTAGTTGATTAGTTTTTTAAGGCATCACTGCTAGGCTTTTCTGATTCTAGGGTATAAGTTGGTTTGCAAATAGCTTTAATTTTAATTACTATAGGTGATGATATTGATCTTAGTGGTGGTGATCTTGTTTACCTCTGAATTTGGTAGAGATTGGGTGGCGGAAGGCTTCGTAGGGCCGAGGACCCTGTAGGTCACGTTAAGTCATTAGGTTCCGTTGGTCAGCGCAATCCTGTATTGCGTGACATGTATAAGGTTTTAGTAATTACGGCAATACATATAACTTCAGTCTTGCCTTGCATCAACATCTTCACACTTCACAGTATCTGTCGAACCGTATCTCATTTTCTGCACCGCCTTGCACACTCCCACCATGTTTCGGCGCACTTTGCGGCGCCTCAAGGCACCGCCGCAGCCCGTCATGCTCCCGGCATCCAAGACGGGGGGGCTGGCATCAGGACCGCCCCGTGGTGCAACCCGACCCATGATAGACGAGTTCCATCCCAGCTCAAAGGTTCTCAAGTTTGCAGAACAGTTCAACATGGCATACCCTGACTCGCTGCGTCTCGTGCCCGGCCAGAAGTTTGACGACTTCCCCATCCGCCTCTCCGTCTGCAACCGCCACGTCTTCTCCTACTACCACCTGGGCTTCATCAACGCCCTCGAGCACCCCCTCACCGACAAGACGCTGCATTTCTACGCCCAGGAGCAGTCGAAGCCGCTGTGGTGCTACGTGCAGGCCTCGATGGCCGACGGCAGCAAGGCCGTGGTTCGCCACACCAGCGAGAGGGTCGTCCGGACGGCGCTCATGCGCGCGCTGAACGCGGCCGGCTACGATTCGTGTGGCAGGAAGTTGGATGGCTCCGCGGGGGAGATTCGCGGCACTATCCGGATTGGTGTGTCGCAGCCCAGGGCCATCCTCAAGGTCGACTTTGACCGGCTGGTCGAGTACCTGTCCAAGCTCGTTTCTGGCGCCCTGCCACGTCTCGCTGGCGCTCGGAAGCCGGTCCCATGAGCTAAGGGCTGCATCACATTACTTCCGCGATGCAATCTCTCCCAGGGTTTGGAGTTGCAGAAGCAGGGCTCCATTTTCAGGAAAGGTGGCCAACCAAAGGCGAACGCCGCCATCCCGACAGAGAAGAAGAGACCGCTCCAGCCAACATTTGGCTCGCCTTCCATGTCTGGCCCACCCACCATGGCCATCGGTTCCAGTACCCGCACACCCACGACATAAGGACATAGATTTTTCGGGGCGCGTTTGTTGCCCCAAACGTTGTGAGACAGGGTTGCAGGCCGTGGCTGTTGTAGGAATGGGAATCCCAACTGTCGAGGCCGCAAAGCCGGTCCCAGACGTCAGGCACCATCACAACCTGACACACTGGACCGCGAGGGAAGAGCCGCGGGTGAAACCCTTGACTCCAACCATGCCACGGACATCGTAGGACGAAAGGCGCAGTAGAAGTCAACCAACCGGATGCCGACAAACGCGGCGGCGACTTCGCTCGAGTACATGTATTCAGACACCGCTATGGGAAATAAATTTCGATCACCGACCGCCCACTTCACTTCACGCCCGTGCTTTCTCCTCGATCGACCGGATGTACTTGGTGTGCAAGTCCTGAACAGCCGGGATGATGAGACTCTCGATTTCCACCTCGGGCTCGCCATCAGGCAGGCTCTTGGGGTCGACAGGCTCGTCTTTTTCCACCTCGGCTAGCGGAGGACTGCTTTGACCTCCGCTGTTGCGGAAGGGCACGCGGATCCAACGGTCTGGGCTTCCCGGCGAGACGAACACCTGAACGCGTCAGTCTCATTCACACTGGTACAACGACCGGTAAAAGGGGTATAAACGGAAAGAACCTACGACTTCCCACTTCCTCGTGGATCTTTGCGGGCTAGTTAGCTGAGGATCCATGCTTTTGCTTGGGTTTACTTGGACTCACAATAAGTTGCCAATCACAAGATGATGCTGGTAGCGATCGAGCGAGTATCTGGCCTTGAGAACCAGGATAGCGGGGTCCGTCTCGAGCTTGAACGAGACAATCATGCCCTGGGGCGACCAGCCTTCCACCAGATTCTTCAGGAACTTCGGCACAGGGTCCAGGTCGATGACCAAACTCTTGCTCCTGGGAACTGCGGGGGACGAATCGAAATTGTCAAACGCCTCTTCCTCTTCGGTCGCTCGGCGGGCACTGTCGTTGCTCTTCTTGAAGGCATCGGCAGCGTTTGTGCTCTGGATTTTGTGTTCTGACATCCGGTCCGGCTGGGTCTTCCTGTTAGTGCCATTTTTGGCCGGCCAGACAGACAGCAAAACGAGACGAGGGTCTTACCGGAACGAAGAAGTCACTGACGGCGGCGGCCAGGTACAGCAGGCCGCTGGGACCAAGCGGGCGCATTAATTGGGCCACGCTGCGCAGCTCATGCAGGTAGTCCGAGATACTAACGAATGGGAGGAGAAGGAGCATGTTGCGATCGCGTGCATCACGGTACTTCCGAAGCACATGCAGCATCTTGGCTGCATCCTCATCGCGGGCCACGACGCTGCCATTGGGGCCTTCGCGGAGGAAGTCTAGGAAGCAGTCGGTTGCGTGGCTATAGTGGCGGGAGAAGGGCAAGAGGGAGAATTGGCGGTGACTGAAAAGGCCGTCAGCTTCCTCGTCATCCTGGGGGTCATACGGCAATGAGGTCGGGTGGAGGTTGCATGGGTAGGAGTGCGTACAGGAACAGGACGGCATATCCGGCTTCTAGGAAGTACTCGGCGCTTGTCTTGACGGCAATTCCATCCAGTCAGCACTTTCTTCTCTCATGGAACGCGGATTGATATCTCGACAGGGATGGAGCACTCACAGCTCCGCGGGTACCGGCAGAGAAGTTGTCGATGAAGCGCACCGTCTGCTTTTCTGCCCACCAAGTCCGTCAGCTGCTGGTTGCGGGGAAGGGGAGCTTAGATCAACTCAGGTATTCCAGGAACATACCAAGCGGCACAGTTGTCCCTCCCGACGTGACCAGCACTAGCCGTTTCCCAGCGGCAGAGTGGTAATTGATAAAGTCGCGGGCTAGCGCAACATGCTTCTCGAGGTCTTTCGGCGGGGGGTTCGCGGCGAAGTAGTGATCCTCGGCCAGAGCTGCGAGGTTCTCTGGCGGGGTCTCGGACGGGATGTCGGACAGCATGGTCACAGAGTTGAGTTCGTTACGAATAGTCAAGGAAACGAATGGGAAGCCCGGGTTGAATTCGCCGGCGATGACCTCGGCCTGGTGGTGGTGGTGCCGCCATGGTGGGGTTGCCGCGCTCCGCCTCTCGCTTGGGTGGAAGCTCCCCGCAGTGGGTACGACTGAGGAACCTCGCTCGAGCCGTTCCTGAGCTGCGTCACTGATCTCCCGCAAGTCCCGCTTTTGGCTCGAAAGGTGGAGTCCTACAGGACACAAGAGGTTAGCTCCCGGCGCCAAGACAGGGCGGCATGCTGCTGCAGCTGCTGCTGTGCGTCTCCTAAAGTTCAAACACCAACCTTGCGACAGCTGTCGGATCCTCACAGCACGTTGCACGCAATAGACCTCCCACGGCACCCTGCCCATCCGCATCTCAGCACCGCAGGGCCATCTAGATAGACGCATTACCAGCCAGCTAAATCAACCTACCACCCTGCCGAGTCCGCCACGATGCTGGTCTCGCTCACCGTCGGCAAGGTCGACGCCGGCGTCACAGTGCTGCTCACCCCTGACAAGCGCCTGGTGCGTGCACACCACTCCAGACGACTCCCGGTCACCTACCTGTCGTGTACGCTGTGCTGACACAAGCGTTCGCTGCCTCTTAGATCGAATTTCCCTCGATCCTCCTCCCGCCCGACATCGCCTCGGGATCCATTGTCGACATCAATGTCACTCGCAACAAGAACTCCGAGGCCGCCGCCGAGCGCGCCTTCAGGCAGCTCCAAGACCAGATCCTCGCCTCCTTTGGCGCCGCGGAGCCGGCCGCTCCCATCCTGAGGTGCCGCAACGCGACGCAGACGAGCGTGGTGCTCGAGTGGGACCCGATCGCGCTCGCCACGGCCGACCTGATCAGCCTGGCGCTGTACCGCAACGGCCAGAAGGCGGGCAACATCCCGAAGCCGCTCTCGATGCACACCACCAAGATCAGCGGCCTGGCCGTCGACACCGAGTACACCTTCCACCTGGTGCTGCGCACGACGGCGGGGACCTTCACGAGCCAGCGCGTGGCGGTGCGCACGCACAAGATGACGGACCTGAGCGGCATCACCATTACGACGGGCATCCTGCCGGCCGCCGTGCGCGAGGGCCTGGCCGCGGCCGTGGAGCGCATCGGCGCCAAGATCGTCGACGGCGTGCGCATCGACACGACGCACTTCGTCACCACTGAGGGCCGCGGCTTGCCGTGGGAGAAGGCCAACGAGCTCAACATCCCCGTCGTCCGCCCCGAGTGGGTCGACGCCTGCGAGCGCAACGGCCGCATCCTCGGTGTGACAAAGTTCTACCTCGACGCCGTCCGCGTCGGGCCGCCCTTCGAAGAGCAGCAACGCCCCGGCACGGCCGGCACCATGGGCTCGCCCCCATCAGCCTCCTCCGCGCCACCACCACCCGTGCAGAAGGACTCGCCGCCGATCGAGCCCAGCCCACCGTCGGCGCCCAGCCCAAGGCAGAAGGAGGCAGGCGGAGGCGCCGAGTCGGACTCGGACGACAGCGAAGAGGAGGAGCAGGAGCAGGAGGAGCAAAAGGTAAAACTAGGCGGGCAAGACGAGCAGAAGATGCTGGCGGACGAGCGGGAGGCGAAGCACCTGGCAGCGCGGCCGAAGCCGACGGTGGAATCCGAGGACGACGAGAGCGAAGAGGACAAGGCTGCCGCCGCCAGCGAGGACGAGAAGGGCGGCAAGTCGCCTGGCGGTGATGGGTCGTCCTTCCAGGATGTCGCCCTGTAGGCGTGTCGGCATGTGCAGGGGGTCGAAGGTGGAATGAGCGATACCCGGGTTTAGTCAGGACAGCCGCTAATAGAACTGCTCGTTGGGGTCGAGCTTCTCGCGCTCTTTTTGTTCCGTTTGTTCTGCCATGATTCAATAGTGCGTGAACGGCTCGGCGTGTTACAATACGGCAGCAAGTCGGAATACTTCAGCAAGGAGGTAGTATCATGTAGTTTGTCTAAACCAGGTCCAGCCCTTTTACCAACCATGCCCCCATATTCAGCCGGGTAGGTGCTAAACTATACAACATTCGTCATTGACATCCCCTCAGCCCATCCACCAGTCCCACACACCCATATCTCCCAACCAACAACAACACCCCTTTTACAGCTCCTTCTCCCCCTCCTTCACAGCCCCTCCCTTCCGCTGAACCGACCCAGGCGGCGTCTTCAGCCCCCCAAACGTCAGCGCGGCCACGCCCGCAATCCCGAGCGCGCCCATGGCGTACGCAGCCTCTCTGCCCGCCCACCAGTACACGCTGGTGAACAGCACGGGCCCCAGCCCGCGACCGAGCTGGCCCCAGCTGCGGAGCATGCCCAGCTTGCCGCCGCGCTCGTCCTCGGCCGCCTCGAAGCTGCTGAGGGCGTTGAGCCCCGTGACGACGGTGGCCGACGTGGTGGCGAGGCCCGTGGCGGCCAGGTAGAGCCCCGTCACGGTGCGGGTGCGCGCGAGGAGGAGGAAGGCCACGAGGCAGGCCACGACGCCGATGCGCACAGATAAGAGGGGCGGGAGTCGGCGAGTGACGCCGCCTTGGAGGAGGGAGGCGACCAGGCCGACATAGCCGAGCAGTCGGCCGTTTTTGGCGGAGCTGTAGCCGAACTCTTCGTAGGTCATGAAGGGGAGGGAGAACTCCATGCCGGAGAAGAAGAGGAGGAAGGCGAGGTGGGTGAGGTTGAGGAGGAAATGAGAGTTGGTCCGCTGAATGGGTGCCGGAGGCGGCGCTGCTGCTGCTGCTGCGTAGCTCTTCTTGTTGTCGCCGGACTCGGCGGTTGGCGGTGTCCGGGTCAGCGAGGGGAGGGTCTCGGGCAGGCTGAAGTACAGGTACACGGTCTCGGTGACGATCAGGAACAGCGAGACCCCCGCAGCGGTCGCAAACGGGTTGGCGGCCACGGTGGCGACGGTGCTGAGCCACGCGCCCAGGGCCGGGCCGAAGGTAAAGGCGATGGAGAAGCATGCGCCGATGAGCGCCATGGTCGACCCCCGGCTGTTGGCATCGGAAATGTCGGTCGCGATGGCGGTGGCAAGCTGCACGTTGCCCTCGGAAAGCCCGCCGACGATGCGCGAGGCGAGGAAGGTCCGGAAGTCTACGGCCACTACCCAGAGCAGAACCGAGAGGATGTTTCCGACCATGCTCGCGAGCAGGGCAGTGCGCCGGCCGTACTTGTCGGAGAGGCGGCCGATGATCGGGGATGCGATGGCCTGGAGAAGGCTGCGAATAAGGGGATTAGCATATATGGATCCCGACAGTATTGGGCGCATTTGCTATGGCTCACGAAAACAGGCTCCCCAGGGCTCCGCCAAGCAGAACGATGTCATATCTCGAGTCAATCGGGCGCGCAAAGGCGGCTTTGTAGGCATTGAGGTAGCTAAACACGCTCGAGAGCAGTGTCTTGGATGGCGGGGCTCCGGCATCGGTTGGGGCCTCGGAGTTGCGGTAGAACTCGAGCAGCTTGGGGAATAGGGGCAGGATGAAGGTGAAGGAGATCTGGAGCAGACGTGTCAGAGGAGCCGGCAAAGGGATAAGGCGGGGGCGGTGGTGGGAAGACGTACAAGATCCAGCAACAACGAGATGAAGATAACCCTCAGAACCCTTTTCCGGGTGCTGGGATCAACCGGTGGCGCCATGTTGTTGGCAATGTGGGATCACGGACGGAGCTGGGCGGACGACAAGATTGCATGGAGTTCGAAAGCAAGCACCAATGTCTGGGCAAGACCCGAATCACAGTCAATAAAAACAAAAAGAAGAGCTCTCCAATATCTATCACGGCCAGCACAATACAAGATATGGAGAACTGAGAAGCGAAGAAGCCGAGCGAAAGGACAGACAACCAGATGGGATTGTGACCAAAGTCCGCAGCGTTGCAGTCCGGCGTCCAGTGTTCAGTGTCCAGTGTCAAGAAAGGCGATGGCGTTGCGTTGCAGCGCGGGCTGAGCTTCCGGCCGCGCAGGTGCCCCACCACCGCTCCCGGGCCGTCAGCTTGGCGTTCCACAACCAGCCACAGGGAGTGATGCAAGCCCAGGCGCTCCAGCCACATGGAACTCCAGCACCGGATGGCACCCTAACCCTGCAGACAAGCCATCCCGGCGTATCGTGACATCGACACTTGCAACATCCAACGCTGCCGGCTTGTCTCTATAATAGCAACTGGCGATTGCAATAATGCAGTCCCAAATCCATGCTCGAGACGGATGTTTCTTGAGTGACCCCAAAACCCCAACAAATGTCAGCCCGGCCGATCCGACAGGCTGAACTGAAGGGAGAAGCGGAACTTGGGAGTGGACGAGGCGGCCTTGAGGCCACAGCAGGTTGGGTATTTCCGAGTGTGCCGCAGCCCTGCCTCCAACGGCAATACTTCCCTGCTGTACTTGTACGCATTGCGTACTCGTGCAGTTCGACGGCCCGGGTCAATCACGCCCGCTCCCTCCCTCCCACTCACTCCCGGGTTTTTGGGGACAAAACGCTACTTCAGCCCCGACTCGCCGCATGACGAACATTATGATCGTCCCGCTCGGACGGACCTGACCAGAATGTCTCGATCCGAGTCGCCGCCCTGGCCAATATAGCCAGCCGGCTTGTGCAGTTGGCTGCAGAGAGCCGCGGGGTCGAAGAGCAAAAAAGAAACGCCCGGCCGGGTCCCTAAGTCGTGGTGTCGCGACGCGCCACTGCAGTCCGTGGGTGCATGCAAGGGGCAGGTGGTGCAGTCGAGTCGAGTGTCGTCAATAATGCCCCTGGCGGCCACCAACCCACCACCACCCACCCAAATGCAGGGACAGAGGACCACAGATCGTCCCGTCACACCCAGTATCCCCAGTGTACGGGATGCGGGAGGCAGGTGACATCGGCCGTCCCCTCTGGCCGTCTGCCACGCTCTCCCAGGGACTCGAGGGAGCACGCGGCGATCGGTTGGGAACCTTAATTCGCATCCTAATCTCGCCGGAGAAACGCCTTGGGGCTGAGTAGCTCGCCACGGCACTCTAACGGTGTCGTGCTGTCATGCAGGTCTCTGCACGCCTTCCGCCAGCCCGACAAGAGTGTTGGTCCAGAGGATGCCGCCCAATATCAACCTTGATTGCAGGCAATCAACCCACCCAACGCTTTAGCCGCCCGGGCCACCCTTTTTCCACGGGAAGCCATCCGCCTCCTAGAGCCCGTCTCCCTTGTAGAGTGCCGTGTACAGCACATACGACCAACCCTGCAGCCGGCGTGTTATTCACGGTCCCGAGCGTTGCCCCCTGCGTCCTGTCAGGTCCCTCGCCTAACAAAGGGAGGTCGACAAGAAACCACGACTGATCTATAAATGTGTTGGTCTCCCAGAGCCCAGTGCCTCTCTCCCCTCCCTCTTCTTCCAGTCGCCAGTACCCTCGGTGCCATCCACTCGTTCTTGTCACTCGCTAGTACATACAGTACATACCCCCTTTCCGAACCCAAACCACCATGAAGACCGCAGCTCTCATCCTCGGGGCCCTCGCCGCCCACGCGGCCGCCCACGAAGACAATGAGGACCACCTGACCCTCACCCTCGGCCCCCCGGCCCCCTTCCCGACCTGGAGCCCGGGAGCCCCGCACCCCACCCCTTCCAAGTGGACCACCTCGACCGTCTACACCACCACCATCAAGACCATCACCTCCTGCCACCCCACCGTGACCCTCTGCCCGGCCCACAGCACCGTGCTCACCACCGTCACCATCGCGGTCAGCACCACCGTCTGCCCGGTCACCGAGACCACCAAGGCACCCCCGCCGCCGCCCAAGACGTCCTCGGTCGTGGCC
>OUNM010066939.1_pt1 | contig 11667 bp, 7 predicted proteins | sample 1769961 | NCBI WGS metagenome assembly OUNM01 (sample SAMEA3914820, study PRJEB12502) | metagenome | biome: forest; material: soil | place: USA | collected 2012-03-12 | depth 0.3 m
CCTGGGGCCGGTCTATGGCGACCGGCTGCTGAAACTGCTGGGCGATGCGCCCGCCGCCGTCTTCGATATCGTCAGGACTTACGGCATTCCCTGCGAGCTTCGCACCGAAGGCACGCTGCATTGCGCCGTCGGCCAGTCCGGCCTCGACGAACTGAAGGCGCGCGAGGCGCAGTGGCAGGCCCGGGGCGCGCCCGTCCGCCTGCTGTCGGCTGACGAAACACAAAACATGGTCGGTTCGACCGCCTATTCGGCGGCCCTGCTCGACCAGCGCGCCGGGACGATCCAGCCGCTGGCCTATGTGCGCGGACTGGCCAGGGCCGCGATCGGCGAAGGCGCCATCATCCATACCGATTCGGCCGTGACGCGCGTCGAGGCCGACAGCGGCCGTTGGCGCGTGGTGACGGGAGCGGGTTCCGTCACCGCCGACTGGGTGGTCATGGCGACCGACGCCTACGCCCAGGGTCCCTGGGAGGTCATCCGCCGCGAGCAGGTCCACCTGCCCTATTTCAACTGCGCCACCACGCCGCTGCCGGAAGAGGTGCGCGCTGCCATCCTGCCGAGTGGCCAGGGCGCTTGGGATACGAAAGAGGTTCTGAGCTCCTTCCGCATGGACGCGCGCGGCCGCCTCGTCTTCGGCAGCGTCGGTGCATTGAAGGGCATGGGGGAGACGATCCACCGCGACTGGGCGTTGCGCGCGCTTCATCGTATCTTCCCACAGATCGGCAAGGTCGGCTTCGAAGCCGAATGGTACGGCCAGATCGGCATGACCGACGACAACCTGCCGCGTTTCCATCGTTTCGCCGACCGCGTCATCGCCATTTGCGGCTATAATGGCCGGGGAATCGCCCCCGGCACCGTCATGGGCCGGACCCTGGCCGAACATATTGCCGGCGAGCGTCCCGAAGACGCCCTGCCCTTGCCCGTCACCGCGCCGCACGAAGCCAAGATGCGCGCGGTGAAAGAAGTCTTCTACGAGGTCGGCGCCCAGGCCGTCCATCTTGCCGATGCGAGGTTTTGAGACATGCGCGCCTCTGAATCGGTCCATTATTACCCCTCCACCGCTTCGCGGTCCCCCTTCCCATCTGCGATGGGGAGGAGAAATGCTCTCCTCCCTACGCGAGCGTGGGGAGGGGGACCGCGAAGCGGTGGAGGGGTCCAGCAACACGCGACAATCGAGGCCGATCATGATCACTGACCCCCCCCGCACCCGCCAGGACGTCGAAACCCTGCTGAAGACGCTCGGCGTCGACACCAAAGCTCACAGCGGCGGCAGTCTGATCGTGCGCTCGCCCAATACCGGCGACGTCATCGCTGAAGTGGTCGAGACCGCCGATGCGAAATCTGCGATCGACAGGGCGCAGGCCGCCTTCCTGCAATGGCGCACCGTGCCGGCGCCCAAGCGCGGCGAACTGGTCCGTCTGTTCGGCGAGGAACTGCGAACCCACAAGGCCGAGCTCGGCCGGCTGGTCTCGCTCGAGGTGGGCAAAGTCACCTCGGAAGGCCTCGGCGAAGTCCAGGAGATGATCGACATCTGCGACTTCGCCGTCGGCCTGTCGCGCCAGATCTACGGCCTGACCATCGCCACCGAACGCGCCCAGCACCGCATGATGGAAACCTGGCACCCGCTGGGCGTGGTCGGCATCATCTCGGCCTTCAACTTCCCCGTCGCCGTCTGGGCCTGGAATGCCGCGCTCGCCCTGGTCTGCGGCAATGCCATCGTGTGGAAGCCGTCGGAAAAATCGCCCCTGACGGCCTTGGCCACTCACGCCATCTTCGAGCGCGCGCTCAAGCGCTACGTCAACGAAGGCCATGATGCCCCCGAAGGCCTGTCGACCCTGCTGATCGGCGCGCGCCAAACCGGTGAGACTCTGGTCGACCACGACGACGTCCGCCTGGTCTCGGCGACCGGTTCGACCGCCATGGGCCGCGCCGTCGGGCCCAAGCTGGCAGCGCGCTTTGCCCGCTCGATCCTGGAACTCGGCGGCAACAACGCCGTCATCGTCGCCCCGACCGCCGATCTCGACCTCACTCTGCGGGGCGTCGCCTTTTCCGCCATGGGCACGGCCGGCCAGCGCTGCACGACGCTCCGCCGTCTCTTCCTCCACGACAGCATCCACGACACCCTGTTGCCGCGCCTCAAAGCCGCCTATGCCTCGGTCAAGGTCGGCCATCCGCTGGAAGACGGCACCCTTGTCGGCCCGCTGATCGACAGGGCGGCCTTCGACGGTTTCAATAAAGCGCTCGACGAAGCGCGCGCCGCAGGCGGCATCGTCACAGGCGGCGAGCGCGTCATGGTCGCCGGTGACGACAGCTATTACGTCCGTCCGGCCATCGTGGAAATGAAGCAGCACACCGGCCCGATGCTGCGCGAGACCTTCGCGCCGATCCTGTATGTCATGCGCTATTCGACCCTCGACCAGGCGATCGCCTGGCAGAACGGGGTCGGCGCCGGCCTGTCGTCGTCGATCTTCACCAACGACATCCGCGAAGCCGAGCTGTTCCTGTCGGCGGCGGGCTCGGACTGCGGCATCGCCAACGTCAATATCGGCACATCGGGCGCCGAAATCGGCGGCGCCTTCGGCGGCGAAAAGGAAACCGGCGGCGGCCGCGAGTCGGGTTCCGACGCCTGGCGCGCCTATATGCGCCGCGCCACCAACACCATCAACTACGGCAGCACCCTGCCTCTGGCCCAGGGCGTGCAGTTCGATGTCTGATACGCAAAAAGCCGCCTTTGCCTGGGACGACCCGCTGTTGCTGTCGGGCCTGCTCACCGATGAAGAACGCGCCATTTCCGAAGCCGCGCGCGACTACGCCCAAAGCGCCCTGATGCCGCGCGTCATCAAGGCCTATGCGGAAGAAAACACCGACCGCGCCATCTTCAACGAGATGGGCAGCTTAGGGCTTCTCGGCGCGACCCTGCCCGAACAGTACGGCGGCGCCGGCGCGTCCTACGTCGCCTATGGCCTGGTGGCGCGCGAGGTCGAGCGCGTCGACAGCGGCTACCGCTCGATGATGAGCGTACAGTCGTCGCTGGTCATGTACCCGATCCACGCCTACGGCTCCGAAGCCCAGCGCCTGAAATACCTGCCGAAGCTGGCCAGCGGCGAATGGGTCGGCTGTTTCGGCCTGACCGAGCCCGACGCCGGCTCCGACCCGGGCGCGATGCGCACCCGCGCCGAAAAGATAGACGGAGGTTACCGCCTGACCGGCACCAAGATGTGGATTTCGAATTCGCCGATCGCCGACGTCTTCGTCGTGTGGGCCAAATCCGATGCGCACGACGGCCAGATCAAGGGTTTCGTCCTCGACAAGGGCATGCCCGGCCTGTCGGCGCCCAAGATCCACGGCAAGCTGTCTTTGCGGGCGTCGATCACCGGTGAGATCGTCATGGACGGCGTCGAGGTGTCGGAAGACCACCTGCTGTCCAACGCCACCGGGTTGAAAGGACCGTTCGGCTGTCTCAACCGCGCGCGGTATGGGATTGCGTGGGGCGCCATGGGCGCGGCCGAGGACTGCTGGCACCGCGCCCGGCAATACGGCCTTGACCGCCACCAGTTCGGCCGCCCCCTGGCCCAGACGCAGCTCTTCCAGAAGAAGCTGGCCGACATGCAGACCGAGATCACGCTCGGCCTGCACGCCGCTCTGCGTGTCGGGCAGCTGTTCGATGCCGGTCTGGTCCAGCCCGAGATGATCAGCCTGATCAAGCGCAACAACTGCGGCAAGGCGCTCGACATCGCCCGCATGGCGCGCGACATGCACGGCGGCAACGGCATCCACGAGGAGTTCCACGTGATGCGCCACGCCCAGAACCTCGAGACCGTCAATACCTACGAAGGTACGCACGACGTCCACGCCCTAATCCTCGGCCGCGGCCAGACGGGTTTGCAGGCGTTTTTTTGATGGCGTGTTCCCCCCTTCCGACATGTCGCTCCGCGCCATGCCAACTTCCCCGTAAACCGGGAAGGAAAATCAATATAATTACCTCCCTTCCTTCCCCGTTTACGGGGAAGGTGGCCGCGAAGCGGACGGAAGGGGGAATTTTACGGGCGTTTACCGCATGAAACCGCTCTCCGGTGTCCGCGTTCTCGAATTGGCGCGCATCCTGGCGGGGCCCTGGTGCGGGCAGTTGCTGGCCGACCTCGGCGCCGAGGTCATCAAGGTCGAACGCCCCGAAACCGGCGACGATACCCGCGCCTGGGGCCCGCCCTTCGTCACCGACGCGGCCGGGAAGGCTTGGGGCGCCGCCTATTTCCACAGCTGCAACCGCGGCAAGTCGTCGGTCGCCGTCGAGCTCGACACAGCTGACGGTCAGGCCGCGGTCCGGCAGCTGGCGACCGAAGCCGACGTGCTGATCGAGAACTTCAAGGTCGGCGGACTGGCGAAATATGGCCTCGACTATTCGTCGCTCCGGGGAATAAATCAACGGTTGATATACGCCTCGATCACCGGATTCGGCCAGGACGGTCCCTACGCCCAGCGCGCCGGATACGACTATATCCTGCAAGGCATGGGCGGGCTGATGGACATTACCGGCGAACCGGACGGCCAACCACAGAAGGTCGGGGTCGCGGTGGTCGACATCTTCACCGGTCTTTACACCGCCAACGCCATCCTGGCCGCCCTGCACGGCCGCAGCGTCACAGGTGAAGGCTGCCATATCGACATGGCGCTGTTCGACACGGCGGCCGCCATCCTGGCCAATCAGGGCATGAACTATCTGGCGTCGGGGACGTCGCCGTCGCGCCTCGGCAACGCCCATCCCAATATCGCGCCCTACCAGGTCTTCGCCGTCGCCGACGGCCACGTCATCGTCGCGGTCGGCAACGATTCGCAGTTCAGGACATTGTGCCAGGTGCTTGACGCGACTCATCTTTTCGGCTCCGACCTCTACTGCACGAATAGCGCCCGTGTCGCTCATCGCGTAAAACTTGAAGCGGAGCTTCAACCCCGCCTGAAAAACTGGACGCGAAACGATCTGCTGACGCGTTTGGAAGCCGCGGGCGTCCCTGCGGGGCCCATCAACCGCGTCGAGGACGTGTTCAACGATCCCCAGATCGTCCATCGCGGCCTGAGGCTCGACCTGGTTGGCGCGGACGGTTCGACGGTATCGGGTATCGCCTCGCCGATCGTCATCGACGGCGTGCGCATGGCGGCCGATACCCCTAGCCCGATGCTCGGCTCGGGGCAAAATGAATGGAAAGACCGGTCATGACGTCCAGAAACGGCGGCAAAATCCTCGTCGATCAACTGTTGATTCAAGGCATCGACCGCGTCACCTGCGTGCCGGGCGAAAGCTTCCTCGCGGCGCTCGACGCCATGCACGATGCCGCGATCGACGTCCTCGTCTGCCGCCATGAAGGCGGGGCCGCTATCATGGCGGAAGCCGCCGGCAAGCTGACCGGCAGGCCGGGCATCTGCTTCGTCACGCGCGGTCCCGGCGCCATGAATGCCGCCCACGGTGTCCATATCGCCGAGCACGATTCGTCCCCGATGATCCTGTTCGTCGGCCAGGTCGAGCGCGCCTTCCGTGGCCGGGGCGCCTTCCAGGAAATGGATTACGAAGCCGTCTTCGGCAGCGTCGCCAAATGGGTCGTCGAGGTCGACGACGTCAAACGCATCCCCGAAATCGTCGCCCGCGCGTTTGCCGTGGCGACCCAGGGCCGCCCAGGTCCGGTCGTCGTCGCCCTGCCCGAAGACGTGCTGACCGACACGGCCGATGTCCCCGACGCCCCCGTTCTTACGCCGGTAAAACCCGCGCCGTCAGCCCGGCAGCTCGCCGAATTCGAGGCGTTGTTACGCCAGGCCAAACGTCCCCTCGTCGTCCTCGGCGGCAGCGGCTGGAGTGAGAACGGCTGTTCGGCCGTCGCCAGCTTCGCCGCGCGCTTCAAGATCCCGGTGGCGACCGAGTTCCGCCGCACGGCCCTCTTTCCAGCCACGCACCCGTCCTATGCCGGCGATCTCGGCTTCGGCCAGAACCCGAAACTGGCCGAGCGCGTCCGCTCCGCCGACCTCTTGATCCTGCTCGGCGCGCGCATGGCCGAGGTGCCGTCGGCCGGCTATACGCTGATCGACAGTCCCCGTCCGCGCCAGACCCTGGTCCACGTTTTCCCGGACGCCGGCGAGATCGGCCGCGTCTATGCGCCGAAACTCGGCATCGTTTCGGCGCCGGACGCCTTTGCCGAAGGCCTGGCGGACTTCGCGGCGCCGCTCGGTCTTCCGTGGGCGACCGAGACCGAAAACGCCCATATGGATTATCTCACCTGGACGGGCACGCCGCCGCGCATCCCGGGCGATTTCCAGTACGGCCAGGCTGTCCGGCAACTGCTCGCGGCCGTCCCCGCCGACACCATCGTGTGCAACGGCGCCGGCAACTACGCCATCTGGGTTCACCGTTACTGGCGTCATATCCTGCCTGACACCCAGGCGGCGCCGACCTCGGGCAGCGTGGGCTACAGCGTCCCCTCAGGCGTCATGGCCAAGCGCCTCTTCCCGGATCGAACCGTCGTGGTCTTTGCCGGCGACGGCTGCTTCCTGATGCACGGCAACGAGTTCGCCACCGCCGTCCAGTACGGCATTGCCGTGATCGTCATCGTCGTCGACAACGGCATGTACGGTACGATCCGCATGCACCAGGAGAGAGACTATCCTAAACGCGTCGTCGGCACGGGCCTGACCAATCCCGATTTCGCGGCCTATGCCCGCGCTTTCGGCGGCCACGGCGAGACGGTGAAGACGACGGAGGCGTTTCTGCCGGCCTTCAAGCGTGCCCAGGCGTCGGGTCTGCCCGCGATCCTTCATTGCTTCCTCGATCCGCAGGCGATCACGCCAGCCAAGACCCTGGATCAGATCGCGCTCGGCGGCTGATAAAAGGAAAGGGATCCACAGATTGCACAGATTTCACAGATTTCACAGATTATTCCGAGTGTTAGAGACTGTTTCAAAAGCCCCTTGCTGCGACTCAATTTCTTTAGTAAAGACAGATAGTTAAAGCTCTCGTAAGCGCCAGAGATCTGCTAAACCCGTTTGACGTAAATGCGTGATGAACTCGTCTGGAAGATCATAAAAAGAATGCTCGCCTATCGGTAATGAGTTTTGCACACCCGGGCGAATGTCTATGCCCCGAGCTTTTTGCCATTCATTCCATTCGTCGCCGAAATCACGTTTAAATTCTGGATTGATCGCTACGTTCATTGCTGTCTCCAGTTAAAGAAAGGGAGTGCCGCTTTGGACGACACTCCCCCATCGCAGAGCCTACTTCCGGGCCTGCATCATAACTAGGTGGATAGACTGCCGCCAAACGGCCTTCTTATCACCTAGTCGCTTTGCACGCTGAAGTCGGTTCCATGCTTCGATCATTCTCTTTTGATGATTCATGGTCATTCACCTCGCTTTCACCGCGAAGCATCTGCAAGACCGTTGTGGGATATCCCACAACGGTCTTGCTCATATGGCATCCATCAAACGAGAAATTCAACAGAGATGGCTATTGCAACAATTTCAATGGATATATCGCTGCATCAAAGCGTTCCAATTTGATGTGTAAATTTATATGTACGAATGACAATTTTCTATGTGAGAACGCACGCGATTTAAGGGCGCTTATCTCAGCCATTTGCATCGAATTTGAACGTGATATCGATACGCATTTATCACCGAACTTATCGTGGAAATTAGCGTAGGAATTATCGTTGGAATTAGCGCATATCAAACGATATTATCGACCGATATCGCCACGAAATATGATACGAAATGATCGCGTAAATTAATCCTAATTGACATCGGGGATAAATAAAGGATAACTAGGAATACGAAGAGCCTAGCCTCTTCACCGAAAATCACCGAACGACCATGGAGGGTCAACGGGCTCGATATATCTCCAAGCACACCAATTCGTCGAAGCGATCTGTCGCATCGATTTTCTGTGTTTAGATTGGCGGACGTAGCTGGACTCGAACCAGCATCAGGAACTTAGTAGGGACCCGCTCTTTCCAGTTGAGCTATACGTCCGCCTTAAAGGCTCTGTCGAAAGGCAGAGCCTTTCACTTTTTCAGAGCCATCGTGCACGGTAGCACAGTCCGACTTCGGTCGGAAGGGCTCTTTGCGAAATTTTAATCAATCCTGTTAACCTCAATTATCAAGATTAATTTTCATTATGTGGTATTACTTCATTCCATTGATGATGATCCCGGTTTTCCAACACATGGCATCACCAATCAGCTTTTCCTCTTTCATGCCCTTCAAATTTGCGATCATTTCAACAAGATAGAATTCGTTGCCACCATCGCCGCCGCGGACCTTGTACATGATGTTCTCGCACATCGTATTCGGCAGCTTGACGCAGTTCGGATAACCAGCCGAAAATACGAATATCAGCGTATCTGGTTCATCCGATGGCAGAGGCAGCACGTCAAAGCCAAATTCTCGCATATACGCTTTGCTTAGATCAGACGTGTACGGATGATATTTGAACGGTACGTTCTCGCCTTTATCGTTCACGCAGAACAATTTCGGCGTTGCATATGCTGCCCCTGCAAGACACGCCCCAGCAGCGACGATAGCGCATAGAGACACGTACTGACGCTGTGATGGCAAAAACTTTTGAAACAGTCTCTTAGTCATCGATGCATCCACGATGGCACTGTTTCATGCGCTTCGCGCGAAGCGCCTTGTGGCATATGCCACCAAGGTCGCCTCAGGCAAAGCTCTGAAAAATCTGTGAAATCTGTGCAATCTGTGGACCTCTTCCTTCCGCACGCAGGCTCCTGACAGTTCCGGGCTGGACCGCATCGGAAAACTTCCGCATAAATCGCGCGACTTTCGGGAGAGCAACACCATGGGCAAGATCTATATCGGCATCGGCGGCTGGACCTACGAACCGTGGCGCGGCGTCTTCTATCCCGAAAAGCTGTCGCAGAAGCGCGAGCTCGAATACGCGTCGTCCAAGCTGACCTCGATCGAGATCAACGGCACCTATTACGGCGCGCAGAAGCCGGAATCCTTCCGCAAGTGGCACGACGAGACGCCCGACGGCTTCGTCTTCACGCTCAAGGGCACGCGCTTCGCCACCAACCGCAAGGACCTGTCGCAGTCCAGGGAGTCGGTCGAACGCTTCCTCAATAGCGGCATCACCGAACTGAAATCCAAGCTCGGCCCTATCAACTGGCAGTTCATGGCGACCAAGAAGTTCGTCCTCGACGACTTCGAAAACTTCCTGCAACTGCTGCCGGCCTCGATCGACGGCCTCGATATTCGCCACGCTGTCGAGGTGCGCAGCGAGACCTTCCGCGACCCGGCCTTCATCACCCTGGCGCGCAAGTACAAGGTCGGCGTCATCACCGGCACGGACAGCGACTTCCCGGTGATCGCCGACCAGACCGCCGATTTCGCCTATCTGCGGCTGATGGGATCGAGCGAAGACCATAAACTCGGCTATTCCGAAAAGGCGCTCGACGACTGGGCCGCGCGGTTGAAAGCCCTGGCGGCCGGCGACCTGCCCGACGACCTCGAAGTCGTGGACCGGGGCAGTCACGAAAAACGCCCGCGCGACGTCTATGCCTACGTCATCAGCGGCCACAAGGTGCTGAACCCGGCTGCGGCCATGGCGCTGATCGAGCGGCTGTAGACCGGTACATAATTGCCGCTTTGCGGGAATTTTAGGCGAGCCCCTCAACCGAAAGGGATGGATTTATCGTTAAACGCGGGTTACTTATGGGTATCAACCCTGGGTGACGGGCGGCCTCGGATCATGCATTCCCCTTCCGTGCTTTTCGCCTCTACGCCTCCGGCGCGGCGCGTCTTCGTGATGGGCGCCTATGTGCCGCACGGCGGCACGCACATGGCCTATCATCTCGGCCGAATCCTTAGTCGCGACTTCAAGCTCGCGGTGACGGCGGTCGCTGTCGGCGATGAGCGCGCCGATGGCGGCATCTTCCGCTACGACACCGAGTTTCCGACCGTATCGGTGGACGAGATGGAAGCCGTGATCGGACACGACGACCTGTTGATCTGCAATCCGTCGTTCTCGAACCGGCACTTCGGGCTGCGCCTGAGCTGCCGGAAACTAATGTACATCCAGGGCTTCAACACCTTCAAGATGATCGACGGGTTCTTCGACCATTACGTTACCGTCAGCCGTTTCGTGCACGACTTCGTCTACCGGACCTACGGTATCGACAGCCCTGTCATCCCGCCGTTTATCGACGTGCCGCCGCAAGGCCGCGCATGGCAGGACCGCCCGGAGCATTCCGTGACGATTTACCTCAAGGCTGCGGACGCCGAACAACAGCTGCTGCTCAACCGGCTGCGTACCCTGGTAGGCCTTCGCGCGCCGGACGTGGAACGGGCGATCGACTGGGACAGTGTCGTGCGCCCGGCCGAGGCGCCTCTCGATCAGGACGATTTCCTGTCAGCCCTGGGAAGCCGGCGCTACCTCCTGACGCTCTCGGTCGCCGAAGGCTTCGGTCTGGTGCCGCTCGAAGCGATGGCGCAAGGTGTCGTGGTGCTGGGGCTGGACGGCTTCGGCGGCAGCCACTACATGCGCCCGGGCGAGAACTGCGCCACCGCGCCCTATCCCGATCTGGGCATGGCCGCCGACCGTCTGGTCGAGGTCATGCGCTCTCCCGCCCTGGGCCAGGCCCTCTCCGACGCCGCACGCCTGACCGCGGCCGACTACGGCTATGAACGCTTTCGCCGCGCCTGGATCGCCGAGCTGTCGCAAGCCTTTTCGTTGCGGCCGCTTCAGGCGGCCCCCGCTGCCGACATGGACAGGCCCAAATCGGCAAAGACGCCTTCGCCCGCCTCGGCAAAAGCGCGTGCGAGGGGACGCGTCACCGCCTCGAATTCGGCATAGAGGCCGTCGAGGCGCCCTTCCAGGCCCTCACCGGCCGCGAAAACGGCGTGGACACGGTCGGACAGGCCGGCGATCCAGCGGTTTTCCGACGACAGGCCGGCCGGCAGGTCGCGATGGAACAGCGCCGGTTCGATGAAGTCCCCGACGGCGTCGACCCCGGCGGCATCGGGAAACACCGCCAATTCCCTCATGATCGCCGTCAAGGCGCTGCGCGGGGCGACGACCAGGTTTTCCGAGGCCACGATGTGCCGCCTCAGGCCGCGCGTGCGGCGTTCGGCTTCGAACACGTGTCCCAGCCACAGCAGCCGGCCGGATTCGAGGCTGAAGCCGTTGCGCGCGCGCAGCGACAAGGCCGAGTGCAACGGATGGCGCACGGGCAGGACATAGCGGGCTTCGTAGCCCGCGCGGTCCAGGACCTCGCGCCACAAGGGCATCAGGCGGCACAGGCGCGGATCCTTGAGCACGATGACGTTTGCCTCGCCGAATTCATCGGCCAGCAAGCCGGCAGCCTCCTCCGCCAGCGCGTCGCGCGTCGCCTCGGTCAGTCGGCCGACATCGGGTCCGCGCCAGTCGTGCCAGGCCGATCCCGCCAGCGCCAGCAGGCGGTCGTTGAACGCCATGATCGGCTCGGACTCGAAATAGCCCCTGGGATTGTTGACCGTCGGTGCGATCTCGGTGCGCGGCCGTCCCGCCCCCAGCCGCGCCAGGCAACCGGCCATGGCCGAGGTGCCGCTGCGGTGCATGCCCAGCACGACCAGCGCCAGCCGTAACGGCGCCTCTTCCCTTTTCGTGTGTGCCATGGAAAATGCCGCCCGATA
>OUNM010194895.1_pt1 | contig 11656 bp, 8 predicted proteins | sample 1769961 | NCBI WGS metagenome assembly OUNM01 (sample SAMEA3914820, study PRJEB12502) | metagenome | biome: forest; material: soil | place: USA | collected 2012-03-12 | depth 0.3 m
GCCACACGATCCCCCTTCCCCCCCCTGGCAGTAAAATACCCCAAGATCCCCCACCAGTCCCCGAACCGCCCGTCCATCGGCACAAAGTGCTTCCACGCGACGAGCCGCGCGTCGTGCCACTCGCGCCACAGCGCCGCCTTGATCGGCAGGCTGGTGGACCGCAGGAAGCCGAGGTAGCGCCCGCTGAACGAGTTGCCGTCGATGTCCGGGAGGAACTTGTAGCGGAACTGGGCGGCGAGGGGCACCTGCTCGGCCGGGTGGAAGTAGGGGGCCGTGTAGTCGCAGGTGGAGCCGAAGTCGCCGCTGGAGTCGTAGGTGCACATCATGTCGGTGAAGGCGATGTCGGTGGTTTTGGCGATCCAGGAGGGGAGGTCGTTCGCCTTGTGTTTGTTTGGCGGGGGCAGGGGGTATTGTTTCGCCGGGAGGGCGAAGTTGGGCGCCGGGTGGGTGGAGGGGTGGGAGGCGGCTTGGGCGAGGAGGGTGGCGTTGTTCATGGCGACGAAGCGGTGGCGTTGGAAAGCGCGCCAGTTGGTCTCGCGGTTGCGGCCGCCCGTGGCCACGCCGCGCCAGACGGCTGAGCTGTGCTTGTCGGCCCAGGGGATGGAGGCGCCCTCGGTGCCGATGAAGCGCTCCTCTTCTTTCCAGTAGATCGGCGCGGGGAGGAGGATGTCGTTGTTGCGGGAGAGTTTGGAGCCGCTGAAGATTGGGAAGAGGGTGCGGGTGGTGGAGGTGCTGAGGGGCTCGACGAAGATGCCCTCGAGGGCTTGGAGGTCTGGCTGATGGCAGTAGTCGGTGCTTAGGGTGTAGTTGGCGACATAGCCGTCCTTCATGTGCGTGAGCGCAGGGCTAAAGCTGCTAGTGATGGCAGGGGGGTTGGTGAAGTCGGTGACGACCTCCGCTTGACGGGCTGGACTGCTTGGGTCGCACCCACGGCGGGCAATAAGCCAGTAGTGCTCTAAACAAACAGGTCAGCGTGCTCTCCCAAGGGTAGTGTCGGGCCAAGCTTACTGTCATGCTCCCAGATGGGTTGGGGTCCATGGCTTTGCTCCAGCAGACGCGCCTCCTCAGGCGCATCCTCAGGTGTCTCCTCATGTGGCGGCAGCTTGCTAAACTGCGTCACCACACTTCTAACATCCGGGATCTTCCTCGTTTCAGCCGCCTTTTGCATATATACGTTCATCTCCTCCCACGGCACCATGATCCGTGGCTCGTCCATCGCGTTGATGGCAAGATCCATATCCGGCAGCAAGTGCTCGATGGTCTGTATCATGTCGAGCCAGATCTTGGTCCAGAACCAGTCACTGTCCGTCGTCGCCTTGCGGTCGCGGACCTCGATGCGCATCTCAAAGTCGCGGGCATCCTTGCGAATCTGCGCGGGCTTGACGCCCCAGAACGGCTCGAGATCGTGGTATATCTGGTCCCAGAACTCCTCGACGATGACGACATTGTTTTCCACGGCAAACTGGTACCATTTCTCGAAGCCTGGCGGGGGGTGTCGGCCTCGGCGCTTCCGGTATGTGGCGGCGGCGGCCGGGAGGGTGTTCGTCGACCTGGCGAGTGTGGTTGCGAACACATGCTCGGCAGCCCGGACCAGATCGTCAATTGGGTGCTTGCTGCCGAATCTCCACGATGTTGAGCCGCCTGGCCCTGTGAGGAGGTGGACGGTCAACACCAACAAGAGCGCCGCCACAAGGTACCGAAGAAACGTCGAGGGCCGGCGAGGGAACAGCATCCTGTTAGGTCATGATGGAGGGGTAGAAGACTGGTTTGTCGCCGGGGTTTCGCAAGTCACCCAGGCGGTCAACGAGGCCAAGGGCAATTGGAGGGTTAAAATATATCGGGATCGAAGTGAGGAACGTGGGATCACGCCATGGCCTCGAGCGTGGGGAGGTTCGGTGATGTGAAATGGGCGGGAGCCAGTCAGGGAGAGGATGCGACGGCGTGCTGAATGCGAGATTGGTGTCGCCAACAGCCAACAGCCAACAGGGAACCCTGCGCGGCGGCAAGTTTGACGCGCCAGCCTCGCCGGTTGCAGAAAGGCTTTGCCTGCAGGGTCCCTGTGCTGTGCTGCGGTTGGCGCTAAGGTGGGGAGGGTGGCGTGGCATTAGGGGTCCGGTCTGGGAATGGCGTTGTCCAAAGTTGGCCGCGGGGTACAGGGGGCGGGGAACGCTCCGAGCCAGTCTCAATGCAGGGAGCGGGCTCAGTGGAGCAGCCACGGGCCCACGGCATGAGCCGAAGGCGGGTGCGGGATGGATCAGTGGCACAGTGCCAAGCGACGTCGAGCCGCACCGGCAACGGTTCAAGAACACGATCCATCGAATTCCATCAATTCAGCACCGGATTGATGCGAGCCACAAACGCCACAGGAGTTGTCTGCGGCCTCGAATGGTCGAGAGGATGTGGCATAAATCTGGCGAGGCGTCAGACAAGAAACGCCACGTCTCAACATTGGGACTGAATTGCGTTTGTGGTGCCTTTCACGGGCTCCAATCCTTCTCCTTTCGTCGCCAGTCCCATGTTCTCTTCGCCAGATATCCAGGTCGAATTCGCGAACGGCGTCTGGGAATTCTGTCACCTAGTCGAACAAAAAGGAAGAGAGCCGCTCCCTCGCCTCCACGGCTTCCCACTCAACCAAAACCCGCTCCTTCGATTCCTCCATCTTTATCTGGACCATGTGCTCCATCGCGTCCTGCTCATCCTGGGTCAAAAGATGCACCCTTGTCTTCCACAGCTCTTCAGCAGGAACACCTTCTTCCCGGCTGCCGAAAAATCTCTCGTCCAGGTACTTCCAATACAGAGTGTCAAAGGCCCAGCTCTTTCTAGCAATGTAGTTGAGCCAGAACCGGCCCGTGGCCCAGCTCTCGCGCATATACGCGGAGATAAACAGACCGTCAGGTGGCAGGTCTTCGAGTTTCTCAGCTTCCTCCATAGCCAAAAGCCAGGTCTGCAATCGCCTGTCGTAGACGCTGACCCAGTCATCGAGGCCGTCAATCCAGTCCTCTGGCCCATCAACCAGTAACCACCAAGGCGGGTCAAGGGCAAACTGCGTAGGCCCGACGTAAGCAAATTCCCAGTCGATAACCCCGAGGATATTGGTCTCCTCCGAGTCATCGACGAGAATGTTGGCCGGCCGGAAATCATCGGCCCAGAAGCGAAAGGACCCCGAGCCATCTGGTGCCGGTAAGGTCCCGCGAACGTCGTTGCGCTGGGCTGACCAGTTGTCTTGGGCGAATCCGAAGGTGGAGAGTCGGCCTTGTTTCGCCAGTCGACGAAATAGTTGACGGGCAACATACTTCGTTTTACAATCATCCTCGGACGACACCATATCGTTATGCTGAAACAGGAGGGTTGAGATCTGCATTTCAGCCAACGCCGTATACCACTCGTCGGCGGCCTGGTAGGTGGTCCCTTGAGGCGGAAAGATCGACTTAGGAATGTTGGACTGAAGAACCATCAAGCTCATGTTGAGAGTAAGCGGTCGCGCCATGACGTGGAAGGATCCGCTCCCGGGGCTTGTCTCGACGAGAGCTCCGATACACGGGAAGGCCGGCTGCGCAAGCCGTAGTACAAGCCGTGCTAGTTCCCTGTAGAGGCGCTCGAGCCGTTTGTCGGAAGGGTTGGCTGCCAAGACTGGGTTTAAGGTCCCACGGAACCCAAGGTCCTGAATGATCATGAAAGGCCTGATATCGGGGTCAAGCCCGTAGTTGAAGAGTTTTGGAATTGGGAGACGGGTATGTTGGCTAATGTACGCGGCCGTGGCGGCCTCCGCAAGAGTCTTCTCTTCGGGAAACACCGTCTGGCCGGGGCACGGCAAGCGGACGAGGACATTCATGCCCGTGGGTTGGCCCTCAAGACGGATCGGGTACAACACGTTGAAGACTCCCATAACCATTGGGCTAACAAAGGTTGCGGGTGTTGCTAATGTCTTCTCAGCGAACGCTGCCATTTTGCGGCATACCGAGGACAGTCGAGCTTGCTTGACGGCCTCGTCCCAGAGCTCGTCGCTCCGGTCCCACGCAAGAGCGTCAGCTTCCTGCTCAGCTGCCATCTTGGATAGTAAAGCCTGCTGAGAGTGCCCGGAAAAGATGGACCTGAAGAAAGTGGGAAGGAGGAGGAACAAGAGAGTCGCAGGAAAGTCAAACAGAGCTGAGATACCTGAAGGGGTGGTGGTCGGTTCAATTGCCAGAGAACGGCGCGGTAGGCACGCGAGCTGAAACACGTTGGTTCGAGCATGCGTCGTCGTTCTTCCCATATACCAGCCAATCGATCAGAAGGACCCAAGCAACCGTTGCGTAAGGTCCAAATGACCACTGGCGAAGAAGGCAAGAAGTTCTCACGAGGATTTCAGGCTGAGAGACTGAGCATGGGAGCATGGGAAAACTACCTATTCGGCAATGAGACAAAGGAAGGCTTTCAGCGAGCCAAAAATAGGGACGTAAACCTTCCAAGTTCATTAGCTTGAGAATGGGTCGGATTCTTGAAAGCCGTGAGGGCAAAATGTAACGAATTTCTTAGAATCGAGCTTTGGAAAGGGTCGCCAGAACGAAGATGTAGCACAAAGATTCCCAGGCCTCTTGTAGGTACCTTACCTATCGTCGTCAATGATGATTAGCCGTTGGGGTGGAAGCTTGCAGTAATCATGTTTGAGCCAGAACACAAACAGAACTGCGACACCAATGATTCCACCCCCATCGCCTACGGCACTTGTCAGTTTCTTTCCTGAAGACCGAACGAGATCCCAGCAATTTAGCAGATAGTACCGCCATATCAGGAATGTGGCAGCGCTTCCGAGTTGATATACATCTTGTCTCATCACCTCTACCATATTTCCTCCTCTTGCGATGCCTCCCCCAATGGAATTCCCGGCGGCCTCGACTTCATTACCATGTCCTTGAACAACTGCATATCATCAATTTTGGCGTTTCTGATTCTGTCTGGGTCGTTCACCCAAAGCACTCCATCCTCCACATACCAACTGCATTGTTCCCCAAAGCTGCACCGCAAGAAGGCATTGAGCAGCAACCCCGCGGATGGGCCACTGAGAAGGGAAGAGCAGACGTCGGGATCACCTCTTAGCATAGCTAAGGCGGTCGATCCTATGAAAGCGTTATCTGCCTGGGCATCGTAGTCTATGAATTCGGGGTCGTTTTTGAGGTCCTCGAATTCGTGGTTCTCGGATTCGAGGAGCGCCGCCACGGCTGTCCAGAGAGTGAGGCGCCCGTCCAAGAGACTGGGTCGTGCGCCCAAGAACTCCAAGGCCGCCCGTTTGACCTTGTAATCCTCGTTTTTGAGGAGTGCTACCACACCGGTCTCGAGGCGCGCGTCGGATACGCTAGGCTGTGCTTCCAAAACGTTTAAGGTGGCAAACCTAACGAAGGGAAAGTCGTCTTCGAAGAGTGCTACTACAACGTTGAGGCACTCGTCGGACAGGCTAGGCTGTGCTCTCAAGACCCGCAAGGCGGCCACTCTAAGAGACCTGTCCTCGTGTTCGAGAAGTGCCACCACGGCCGCGAGGCAGTCGTCGGGTAGGCCAGGGTGTGTTTCCAAGACCCCCAAGGCGACGTTTCTGACCCCCTCTTCGCTGTCTTGGAGGTATACTACCATGAGCCTGAGGCTGTCGTCAGATATGCCAGGCAGTGCTTCAAAACCTTCCAAAGTGCCGGCTTCGGCCTCTGTCTCGTTTTCTCGGTGGGATGTTGCCGCGACCATGGGGTGGTCGTGTAGGTTAGACTGTGCTGCCAATACCTGAAATGCGGCGTTTCTGACATGCTCGTCGCTGTCTTGGAGACAGCCTAGAACGAGCCCGAAGCGCTCCTCGGATAGGTGGCTTGGCAGTGCTTCCAAGGCCCTCAAGGCGAACTGTCTTGTCCGCCAGTCCCAGTCTCCGAGACATGCCACCACCACCGTCTCGAGGCGCTCGCTGGATAGGCTCGGCTGGATCCTCAAGTTGTTCAAGACCTCTCGCCTCATACTATCCTCTTCCATCCAATCCTCACTCCCACACTCACTCCCACTCTCACTCCCACTCTCACTCCCATCCTCACATCCATCCTCACTCCTGCCATCACTCCCATCCTCAATCACGTCACAGAGTGACGACCTAGGCTCCTCGTCTTCGAGGAGTGCAATGAAGATGGCCTCGAGGCGCTCCTTAGATAGGCTCCGCTGTGCTGTCAAGGCCTTCAAAGCAGCGCGCCTAACAGTGTAGTTCTCGTTTCCACAGAGTACCAATGCCGCTGTGGCCTCAGCGTTCTCGTTGGATAGGTTGGGGTGTGTAGATAAGACGTTCCAGGCGAGTCTTCGAATGTTCCGGTCTGCATCTTTGCAGCATGCTAGTGCCAATACAACCTCGAAGTGGTTGTCGGATAGGCTAGGCTGTGCTTTCAAAATCTTCAACGCGGCCCGTTTAACGAACCGATCCTTGTCGTTGAGGAGCGTTGCAACCAGAGTATCGACGTGGTTGCTGGCTTGGTTGGACCGCACCAATGCATCCATGGCGGACTGCCTAATGGACCGGTCCTCGTCTTTACAGCATACTAATGCCAGGATGGCTTCGAGATGCTCGTCAGAGAGGTCGGCTTGTCCACCGCAAATCGACAAAGCGTGGCGTCTCACGATCCAGTCCTCGGTGTTACGGAGCGCAAGTGATACCATAGCTGTGAGGAGATGGTCGGGTAATCTTCGTCCAGCCCGTTGGAGCTGCAGGCTCATCAAGGCTTCCTCCTTGAAACTGGCATCTTCGTCACCTTCTAGCCAAGCACACATCAGATCGGCAACTCTTGAAGTCAGTGTCGGACGTCCTGCTAACCCCCGAATAATGGGCCCTCTCAGACTCGGCTCTTCTTGCAAGGCATCGAGCAAGGGACCCTCTGGGAATTCCACTTCACTTGCCAGGCGTGCCCACTTTGCGAATCTGCCTTCAAAAAGCAGCCACTCTTTCAGTCGCTTTTCCAGGCTTTTCCGGAGTGGCATCTCGGCCGATGCTTCGCTCAGGCAATGCATGACCAGGCGTTGGTGGGTGGGACCTAGCAGATCCCGGGGCTTGTCCTCGATTGCGGTGAAAAATTGCTCTCCCATCCCATCGGAGTCAAGTAGTCCGGAAACGAATCGCCAAAAGACGTCAAAGCGGGCGGTGTACTTGTGCTTCCGAAGAAAGTCTCTGGTTCCGGTTTCCTGGCACTCGCCAGTGGTGAATATTGGGCAGGTAAGTGACCCCCCGACTTGCCATTGCCGGACAAAGTATCGTGCAGCAAAATACTCTTGGTAAGTCAGGTGCAAGAAGTGATACGATCGGCTGTGCTTCTCTGTTGAGGGATCCGATGTTCGGAGAAAAGAGAGGCATGGGAGCGTTTTGGCGAGGAAGATGGTGGTGAGAGGATCGAGATGCTGAGATATGGCACTCTGATGCCTCGGCTCGAAGTCGATTACATCGTTATGTATCCCAGCAAAAGCAAAGCCTTCCAGAAAATGAATCTCATCCTTGACGAGAACCCTAAATTCAGACGAGCCAGAATACCGGAGTAGGGCTTCGGTCACTGGCTGTCCTGCGTGGGTTTTGTTCAGGCGCAGGATATCCTTCTTCCACAAGCCGTCCTCGAGGGCTCGATAAATGGTTGTCATGGTGTCAAACTTCCCGGGAAAGCCATGGTTCCAGGTAAAACAGAGTGCATCCAGTTGTATCGGCACACGGACGAGATCCTGAATAAGTGAGTGGTCCCGGAGAAATGATTGAACCTCGTTGGCCTGCTCAGGGAGGACGCGTTCAAGATACTCGATGACTTGATTAGGGTAAAACCCAATCGTCTCGAGCTCGATGTCAATAGCAGTTAGGCCAGATGGTAGTTTTCCAGACGGCCGGGACGTGATGATGACGTTCGGTTGATTTAGCAACTCCTCGAGGAATCGAAACATGTCACTTTCGTTGCCGATATCCTGGGAGACTTCGTCCAGACCGTCCAGTAGAAACAGGGTCCTGCTGCTCTTGGTCGTGTCCAATGCATCTGACAGGGCTAGAGCAAGGCCCTCCGCGCCCTTCGGGAAAAAGTACTCGTGGCTGAGGAAATGGAAGAAGTTGTATCCCGGTTGTTGTAGCCTTTCGATCCGCTTCAGGCGCCGCAAAGGCACCCAAAGCACGCGGTCGAACAACTTGCTCCAGCTAGTCCATGCGCCGTTGGTAAACTCGAAAACAATCTTCTTGCAGAGGGTAGTCTTTCCCACCCCCGGGCGACCTCTAATCAAAATGCGTCTAGGATTCGTCTGAATATGGCCGCTTTCGCGTGGGTGGAAGAGCGACGGCAACTCGATCTGCAAATGCTCCTCGCCCAAATCTTCGACCTTCAATCGAGCGGGAAGTGAAAACGGCGAGGACACCTTGGAGCGGCCTGGTTGACCAGGTTGCTCTACGATGGTAAGGTTGATGTAGCACTGATCCATAGACAAGGCGGCGCCCGATAGGCGTTCAATCTCAAGTCTCTTTGCGGTGTAATGCTTGGTGCGGATCCAGTGGTCAGCCTGCGAGAGGAGCGTTCCCTTGCGAATCTTGACAAGGAATTCTCGAATCTTGCCGGCAACTCTCTAGTAGTCTGCACATCCAGGACTGCCAAACTTGTTGGTCATGACGTGGCGTCGATCGAGTGGTAGTGGGTCTGGAACTATGTCGAGGGTTGCCGAGCTTTTATCGACTAACTGGTAGGTAGTCAGGGTTGGAACAGGTAGTCGCACAATAAGAAGCCGTGTTGTGAGATTCTTACTTGCTTCTCTCGGATGAACCAGCCTGGTACCCAGCCGAGTATTTTGAGAGGTAGACTCATCTTCCCTGTTTCGTAAAAGGTAAATACGTAACATGGATGTTGTGTATCCTGGCATAGCCTCGTGAAGCCTCTGACAATTAGGCCAAGATCGAATGACGACCCCTTCGCCGTGTCGAGCAGGTTGCTGGCTTCTTGACCGAGGGACAAGGCCTTGGCTTTCAGAAGCGGCTCGGCCCAGGCGGCGACATCTTGGAACGCTGTCCCTCGGAATGGCGTAGCAAGGAAGATAATGCCGCTCGTCGCCCTCCTGACACGGCGGTACTCCTCCTGCCCGTCGGCGTCCACGAGGGCCTTCGCCAAGATTACGCCACCGAGACACGAAGCAATGAAGAAAATGGGGCGGTCTTTCCTTCTTGTAGCGTCTGTCCCAAAGAGAGCTCGATATATGCCATCGAGAAGAAGAAACGAATATTCATCAATTGTCTTCTGGACCAAGTCTGAGGGTTGGAGCAGATCGGCGGGCCAGTCGCAGGTGAAGATGCGGGCAGTTCCCACTTCGTTCGGGAGCATGTGCGGGTCGGCCAGCCAGTTGACAGATTCGGTGGGATCGCTGAGGTCTACCCAGGTCCAGGTGCCTGGCGACTTTGTGTCGAGGCCATGGATGGCAATGATGTCGATGTCGGTCTCGTCCTCGCTCTTGGCGGGGTTGACCTGACGGAGGTGGACGCCCCGGCGCGGCGATGGCGCGGCATGGGACGTGGGCTTCGGTGAAGAGAGAGCACGCTTGAAGCGCATAAGCGGGAGGCGAAGCCAGAGAAAAGTAGCAGCCGGGCCGATCAGAAGACAGAGGGCCGTCGCCCATCTAGGCATAGAAATGCCCCGGCCAAAGTTGGCGGAGTTCATGGCGCAAGGACCGGCGGACTGCAGATGCCGTAGTAGGTTCGCACAAAAGTGAATGGGGTAGACCGTAAGGAAAGGGCCTCAATGATGCCGCCAGCTTTTTTAATGGATGATGCTCAAGAGATGCCTGGCGTCGATGTCGACTTGTCGAGAGAGCCTTGCTCAGCGGCGCGGGCGGAGCGAGGCGCCAGATGCTCATGCTGCCTGCAGCCTGTCGCGCGATGCAATTGGACACTGACTGCAGCCCTTCAGAGCACAGCCGACCTGCAACCCAAACGCTCGTGGGCGAGCGGGAATTACGTCTTGTTTCGAATCGTGTCAAGTCAGACTAGGAGTTTGGCTAGCAGTTCGTAAACCGTGGTCTCCACTTACAGTAGCACTGCTTCCGTCTGCTCCTCCGCCGCTCCTCCGCCGCTCCACAGTCCACCAGATCCGGCCCCGCCCGCCGTCCGGCTCTCCGAGGCCCGAATGGCCCCACCGGATTCCCGGCGCTGGCCGGTACGTTACACGCACAAACCAGCCTTTATCCGTCAACCCTTCCAGGTTCTGACCACAGCATACAGCTTGCAACCGAGGTATTGGGAAACGGTAAACATACCACAGATGTCTTGCCGGCCACTTACCACTACCACACCACTGCCAGAAAGCGGGCCGTTGGCGACCCGGCAGAGGACACACCGGCCTTTCTCCGGAGGGAGCTATCCCTCGGCGGCCTGCCCGGCCTGCAGAAGCACCTCTGGTTCGCCGGCGCAGCCCGTCCCGCCATGCCGCTGCACTCCCACATCGCCCGGGGCCGCGAGATCGTCGTCCTCGACCAGATGGACATGCACCTCCTCTGGACCAACGAAGACAAGCTCTTCGTCAAGCCCATCCCGCGCTTCCTCCTCACTCCAGACTTCTGCCGGAGCAACCTCCAGTGTCCCGCCGGCTGCACATGCCAGGACCCCCCAGCAACCACCTGCCGGGCACTCCCCCGCAGCATCGCCCTCGGCTTCCTCTACACCTACGCCTGCCTAATCCCCACCGAAACCGACTTCCACCTCGCCAACGAAAAGCGCCTCCTCCCCCGCAAAAACCACGACGCACCCATCTCCTGGCCCGCCTGGACCGCCCTCGCAAGAGAGCTCCTCCACACCTTCTCCCACGACCCCTCCCTCCTGCACCCGCGCTTCCACCGCGCCGAGCTGCGCCTCTCGCGCATCAACACCCTCAGCAGGCTGACCCGCCTGCGCCCCTACGCCCGCGGCCGGCACAGCTACGGCAGCTTCTTCCGCGCGCACCTCGCGTGGGTCTCGGCCGCGACCGTGTTCGTGGCCGTCGTGCTGGGCGCGATGCAGGTGGGGCTCGCCACGGAGCGGCTGCAGGGTGATGCCGACTTCCAGCGGGCGGCGTTCGGGTTTGCGGTGTTTGCTATTGTTGCGCCGGTTGGGGTGTTTGTGCTGGTGGCGCTGCGCGCGGGGTTTCATCTTGCTAGGGATTTGCCGTTGGTGATTGGGGGGCGGCGGAGACGTGCTGAGGTGGAGGCATTGGAGAAGGTGGGAGATGGGCAGGCAGAGCCATGAGGGCGGGTACAGTGGTCGAGGTTGGCTAGGTGTAGTTGTATGAGGTGGCTTTCGGTGTTGTTACCTACCTAGCTAGTTTTTGGATTCTTTGTTTGATCAACAATGGAAGAGGTTGGTTGTGAGGTTGTTTCCTGGAAATATTCCAGGTGAAGGTCGACAATCTGGGCGGGGCCCTGAAGGTTGCCTGACCCCACAGCGGCTTCCTGCAGGGCTGCCGCGAGTGGCTGCAGGGATCGCCGAGGCCTTGAGCCTCATCAACGTCAACTCCACATCCTCCACATCATCTCCGCCAAAACAGCACCAAAAAAGAACATAAAAAATACATACAACACCAGGTATTCGCTAGTCGTCACCGACCTAACTACTAATCTGGCCCTTACCAGTTTATTTCGGGGAGAGCGGACGGGATCCCAAGCTTTTTGGTAGGTATGGTCGTATGTGAAA
>OUNM010239251.1_pt1 | contig 11651 bp, 4 predicted proteins | sample 1769961 | NCBI WGS metagenome assembly OUNM01 (sample SAMEA3914820, study PRJEB12502) | metagenome | biome: forest; material: soil | place: USA | collected 2012-03-12 | depth 0.3 m
ACGAGTAGTTCGAGGCGGCGGTTGGCCTCGGGATGCTGCTCCGAGGGACCGGCAATCAGCAGGACATTCCGTGGAGACACGCCTAAGCCTTCAAGGGTTTCGCGAATGGTCTCGCGCCAGTCGTCCGGGTAAGCAGGAAGATCGACCGGAAAAACACCTTTGGTGAAGGCGAGATTTTGCGCGGTATCCGGATGGGTGCTAAAGGCCACTGTCCAGACCGGCAACCGAAAGCGGGCCACGGCTCGCGCAGTAGCACCCGACTGTGTCGGCGTCACCACGGCGTCGCAGGGCGACGCAGCGAGGGCCGCGTCCAGAAAATGCGTCGCCACATCCAGCGGGGACAACACGGATCGAACCTTCTCGCGTTGCAGGGCGAGAAAATCTCCACACCGGGTTGCTTCTGTAAATGCCGCAATGCGCGCGAGCATCGCCACGGACTCCTCGGGAAATTTCCCGATGGCGGATTCCGCCGAAAGCATCACGCAATCCGTCCCATCGAGGACGGCGTTAGCCACGTCGGTGGTTTCGGCGCGGGTGGGAAGGCGCGTCGTGGTCATGGATTCGAGCATCTGCGTGGCAGTGATGACCGGCTTTCCGGCGATATTTGCCTTGGCGATGAGTTGCTTTTGAAGGGTGGCAATCTCCTCAATCGGAACCTCCACGCCGAGATCGCCCCGTGCGACCATGATGCCGTCGGAAGCCGCCAGGATCTCGTCGAAGCGGTCGACAGAATCCGCCCGTTCGATCTTGGCGATCAGAAAGAGATTGTGTCCGAGTTCCCGAGCCGCAGACCGCACTGCCGCGATGTCGGCGGCGCTTTCGACAAACGATTGGCTCACAGCGTCCACGCCATGATCGAGCGCAAACTTCAGGCAATCCCGGTCATGCTCGGTAAAGGCGCTGATGCCGAGCGCGATGCCCGGCAGGTTGAGCCCCTTGCGAGTGCGCAGCTCTCCGCCAATGGCCACGATGCAATGGACGTCGTCGCCGTCAACGTGATCGACAATGAGCTGGGAGAGCCCGTCATTGAGAAAGAGACGATCGCCAGGTTTCACCACGCGAGGCAGTGGCTCGAAGGTCATGGACACCCGGCGCTCATTTCCGACGACGTCCTCGTTGGTTAGAATAAACGGAGCCCCGGCCTGCAGGGTGATCGGCTCCGGTGTGATCGTGCCCAGACGCATTTTCGGACCAGGCAAATCGGCCATGATGGCGACGCGCCTGCCGACCGCTTTGGATGCGGCACGGATGCGCTCGATCATGCCGGCGTGTTGATCGAATTCGCCGTGGGAAAAATTCAGTCGCGCAACATCGAGGCCCGCGCGGATGAGTCTATCCAGCATCTCCGACGAGTTCGAAGCAGGGCCGATCGTGGCCACGATTTTGGTTTTGTGGCGGGGCAAATCCATACGGCGGGAGCAGTGCAAGGTTGTCTTCGCGATCGAAGGCGGACCCTTGGTTGGCTCTAGCCTTGAGAAAAGAGCCCCGGATTTGTTCAAGCCTTTCGCCTTGGTCTCAAGACCCTCGATGCTCTCTAGTGCATGGCAGCTTGTTCTTGATTCTCTTCGAAAAGCACCGCACGCTACCGGCGCGATGAAGACTTCATCGGGAGAGGAAGAAGTTGCGTGGCACTCCCTTCGTCCGGAAGCAGTCCTCGGGAAGCTGAACAGCAATCTCGAGTCCGGCCTGCGCATTGCGGACATCCCCGGACGCGTGGAGCAATATGGCCCAAACCGCCTTCCCGCCGCCGGCAAGCGCGGGCCGCTCGTGCGGTTTCTTCTGCAGTTTCACAACGTACTGATCTACGTCCTGATCGCCGCCGGACTCGGCAAGATCCTTCTCGGTGAGTGGCTCGACGCCGCGGTGATCTTCGCCGTCGTTCTCATCAATGGCCTCCTCGGCTTCATCCAGGAAGGCAAAGCCGAAAAGGCGCTCGATTCCATCCGCGACATGCTATCCGCCGAGGCCATGACCCTCCGCGATGGCAACCAGCGCATGATCCCCGCGGAGGAACTCGTCCCCGGTGACGTCGTCCTCCTTCAATCCGGCGACAAGGTACCCGCCGACATCCGCCTGTGTGAGGTCAAGAACCTCCGCGTCGAGGAAGCCGCGCTCACCGGCGAATCCGTTCCCACGGAAAAAATCAACGATCCTGTTGAGGAAAAGGCTCAGATCGGCGACCGCCGGAGCATGGCTTACTCCGGCACACTCGTCGTTTCCGGTCGCGCCAGAGGCGTGGTAGTGGCTACAGGCGCGCACACTGCGCTCGGTCATATCAACTCCATGCTCTCGAACGTGAAGGCCATGGAGACGCCCCTCCTCCGCGAGATCGAAAGATTCGCGAAAATTCTCACCGTCATCGTTCTCATTGTCTGCGCGATTGCCTTCGCCTACGGGCGGCTTTTCCTTGACGAGCCATTCGTGGACATGTTCAGAGCGGCCGTCGGAATCGCCGTCTCCACCATCCCTGAGGGTCTGCCCGCAATCGTCACGATCACACTCGCCATTGGCGTCCAGCGCATGGCCGCTCGCCACGCGATTATCCGCCGGCTTCCTGCCGTGGAAACCCTCGGCTCTGTCTCGCGCATCTGCTCGGACAAAACCGGCACCCTCACCCGCAACGAGATGGTCGTATCCATCGCCGTCACCGCAGAGGGCACCTTCGAAGTAACCGGCAATGGATACTCGCCCAAGGGCGAGATTATGGAGAATGGCACCCCTGCCAGGAGCTCCGTGATCGAGACCATGGCTCGCGCCTCGATTCTCTGCAACGAGTCTTCCATCCACGAAGAATCGGGCGTTTGGAAACTGACCGGCGACCCGACCGAGGGCGCCTTGCTGCCTTTCGCGGCCAAGGCTGGCGGCGATATTGCAGCCGAGACCGCCGCTGCCCCGCGCACGAACGCGATCCCCTTCGAGTCCGAGCACAAATTCATGGCGACGGCACACGGCTCCCTGTTGTTCGTCAAGGGCGCTCCGGACGTCGTTATGAACTTCTGCTCTCTGCAGCAACTCGATTCGGGAGCAACCGCCCCGATCGACCGTGCCTTTTGGGATAAGAGAGGCGAAGAAATCGCCGGCAAAGGCCGGCGCGTCCTCGGGCTCGCCTGGCTGCCAGAGGCCGTCATTGACGAGGCGACTTTCAACCCTGCGGGCCTCAGCCGAGATCTCGTCCTCCTAGGCCTCGTCGGCATCATCGACCCTCCACGCGAGGAGGCAATTGCCGCAATCAAGCAATGTCACCAGGGCGGAATCCGTGTCACGATGATCACGGGCGACCACGCCATTACAGCCGTCAGCATTGCCAAAATGCTCGGCATCGGCGACGGCACTTCCTATGTGACTGGCCGCCAGATCGAGGAAATGGATGACGACGCCCTCGAGGCAAAATGCAAGAGAATCGACGTATTTGCCCGCACCAGCCCCGAACACAAACTCCGCCTCGTCCGTGCCATGCAAGCCGGAGGGCAAGTGGTTTCCATGACCGGCGATGGCGTAAACGACGCTCCTTCGCTCAAGCAGGCCGACATCGGAGTCGCCATGGGCATCAAGGGCACCGAAGTCTCCAAGGAAGCCGCCGACATGGTGCTTGCGGATGACAATTTCACATCCATCACTGCAGCCGTCCGCGAGGGCCGCACGGTTTACAACAACATCGAAAAGGCCATTCTCTTCATGCTTCCGACAAACGGAGGTCAGGCGCTTAGCATCCTTGCGGCCATCTTTCTCGGGCTCACGCTGCCAGTCACGCCGCCGCAGATTCTCTGGATCAATATGGTGACCTCCGTCACCCTCGCGCTCGCCATTTCCTTCGAGCCTCACGAACGCGACGTGATGCTCCGACCGCCGAGGCCGACTGGACAGCCGCTCATCAATCGCTTCGGTCTCTGGCGCCTCGCCTTCATCTCGCTCCTCCTGCTCGTCTTCACCTTCGGCACGTTTTTCTGGCTGACCCACCACGGCGCGGCCATCGAGCTGGCACGCACCGCCGCGGTGAATGCCATGATCATCGGCCAAGCCTTTTACGTCGTGAATAGCCGGTTCCTCTTCGAATCAAGCCTCTCGTTCAAAGCCCTCACCGGCAACTGGCTCATTCCTGCTGCCATCGGTGGCGTAATCGTCCTGCAGGCGCTGTTCACCTACACCCCTTTTATGAATTCGGTCTTCGGCAGCGTCCCGCTGTCCGCGACGATCTGGACATGGCTGCTGCTCGGAGGCGTAATGTTCTTCTTCATCGTCGAACTCGAAAAACTCCTCGTCCGCTTGCTGGATGCGAAGAGCGGGAAATCCAGAGGCTGAAGTTTCCTTGAGAACAAGGTTCGCTTCGCCGCGAGCCGCTCACACGGGACGAACCGCCGCGCATCCATAACATCATCTCGGTCTGCGCGGTTCTTTCCCTGTCCAACGTCGGGGGTCGCATTTCTCAAGGACGCACTCCCGGCCGTCGGACTTTATGGGCTCATCCTGGTCGTTGCAGCGATGTTCCTGTAATCAGGCGCCCCCCACAAAGCAGCGCCGCAGGCGGGGATCTTTCTCCAACGCGTATTCGATTTCCGGCAGGCAATCACGTGACGAGAGGACTGTGTAGTAGTCCAACTTGATGCCAGGTGCACCCCGCGCAGCCTCCATCCATTCGCGACGGTCAAAGGGATCGGCCTCGATCGAGCGCCAGAAACCGGTGGCGTCGAAGAGCCCGGCGATGGTTTCTGTATTCTGGCCTTGCAGAAGGCTCACCAAATAAGTGGCGACGCCGACCTGCAGACCGTGCAAGCGCGGGCGGCGGCTCAAGCCATCGAGGGCATGAGAGATCAGATGCTCGCTGCCACTAGCTGGACGGGAGGAACCACAAAGGGCCATCGAAATGCCGTTGAGCATGAGCGCTGTGCCGAGGAGCCGGATGCCTTCCCGGTCACACGCAGGCCGACCGAGGAACTGGTACACGCTCGCATCGGACAGCAGCGCGGCAATGTCGTCCACCGGCTCTTGTACCGCATGGAAAGCCAGCTTCCAGTCGGCCACGGCGGTGAATTTCGAAACGAGATCGCCGATGCCCGAGTGCCAGAGAAAATCCGGTGCGCCAAGGCAGACCGCTGTATCGATGATCACGCCCGCGGGCATGGACGAAGGGAGTGAGCGCCGCCGCCCCGCCAGCGTAAGACTTGATTGCGGGCTGCAGATCCCGTCGTTGGAAAGCGAAGTCGGCACCGCAAAATAAGGAATGCGTCCGAGAAACCCGACATACTTGGCCACATCGAGCGCCTTACCTCCGCCGAGGCCGATGATCAAGTCAGTGCGCGGCGGCAGCTGCCGGAAATGCTCCGAAGCCTCTTCGAAGGCGGCCGACTTCACCGCAGCCTGCAAAACGATGTTGATGTTATGCTCCCGAAGCGAGGCGGAAAGCCTGTCCAAATAATCTTCCTTCAGATCGCTGCTGAAAAAAAACGCCGCGCGAAAAAAGGCATGCCGCTCCGCGTAGATCCCCATCCGGTCAAGCGCACCCGGCTTCACACGAACCAATGATGGAATGACCACTTGCCGCGGATTCAGCATAGGAGTGCTTCGATATACCAACGACCTCCCGCAAAAGCGACGGCGAACTCCCAGTCACGACATTGCACGGGAACGATACGCCCGTCCCCGCCACTCCAGCGACGCGCGACGTTAATTTGCTGAGTGCCAGCCAAAGGCAATTCCCAGCGCGACCTTGGCTCCGTCGGTGGAATATTTTAGGAACTCAATAGCCCCATGATGCGACCATCGAATAGAGATGAAAACAAACTGGAGCAGCCAGTTCCTGCCGCGCGAACTGTTCTCATCACTGGCAGTTCGACTGGTATTGGCGCGGCATGTGCGGAGCATCTTGCCGCCCGCGGATGGCGGGTTTTTGCAGGTGTGCGGCAGTTCACCGATGGCGAAGCGCTCGCTGCCCGGTGTCGCCCCGGGTTGGTGATTCCAATCCTTCTGGACGTAACTGAACCTGAACAGATCTCACGCGCAGCGCTCCAAATCCGTGATTTGACGGGGAATGCCGGACTGACCGGGATCGTTAACAATGCAGCGATCGCCGTCGCGGGACCGCTCGAGTTCATCCCGCTGGACGCGCTTAGACGACAGATCGAAGTAAACGTTGTCGGCTTGATCGCAGTAACCCAGGCATTCCTGCCAATGCTCCGAACTGTGCGCGGCCGCATCGTGCTTATGGGCTCCAACTCCGGCTTCATGTGCAAGCCATTTGCAGCCCCCTACGGCGCAAGCAAACATGCGATCGAGGCGATAGCAGACTCCCTCCGTGTCGAACTGCATTCGTTCAACATTCACGTCGCACTCATTCAACCGGGAGCAACTCAAACGCGAATCTGGGAAAAAGCCCAAACCGCAACAGACCAAATGTTGAGTAGTTTGCCACAGGAGTGCGAGGTGCTTTACGCCCGGCCGCTCGCCGCCATGCGTCGACTGATACTGGACATCGAGAAAAAGGCGATTCCCGCCAAGCGCATCGCGCTCGCCGTAACCCACGCTCTCGAAGCAAGCCACCCGCGGACGCGCTATCGCCTCGGCCTGGATTCCAAATCGGCATGGATTCTCGCGCGCTTCTTCCCTGATCGATTTCGAGACTGGGTTCTCCGTCGGATCATCGGGCTTTGAAGCATCCCTAGTCCGTGGAGCAATTCCTCGAAGCGATCAGCCGGATCGTCACAGGCGGGGTAGTTACCTACTCAACCAGCCCGCTTCCTCCGTCGAATCCCGCACAGCAGTCCACCGGCCAGCAACAAGGTCCCGCATGCAGGCTCCGGCACGATGGCCAGCAGGGCAATGTCCCGCCCTCCGGTAAGGCTATTCTGCGCGGCATTCGCCTGATAACTGATCGCAAATTCCTGAGAGCCGATCAATAGCGTGGGAAATCCGAAGGAATTGGCATCTGGCGCCAATTGATTGCTGAAGATGCCCGCGATCGGCGTAGTTGCACCCGTGATCAGGAAAAATTCGCTTCCGGGACTCGCAGTGAAGCCGTTGACGAAACTGGCGTCCAGCGTCACGTCCGCAAGACTCAGCGTGCCCTTCAGCACAATCTGGTCGTATTGCGTGCCAGCCGTGAGTCCACCGAGTTCCATCGTGAGATGCGCTTTTCCCGCGGTCGAAAGACTGCCGAGCGTAAGGCCGCCGGAGATCGTTAGTCGACCGATCGAAGACGTGCCCGTACCACCTGTATCTCCCGGAGCCAGGGAGCCACCACCGGAGTCTGTACTCATCACAGAAACGTTGGAAGCGGCCGCCGTTAGATTGTGGGCGCTGGCCGCGATCGCCGAGGCCTCCACCCACAGGCTTCCAGAAAGCGAGCCGGAAACGATAATCTTCCCGGCATCAATCTCGGTCGTCCCGGTATTCCGATTTAACCCTATCATAACGATCGTCCCGGGCCCAGACTTGATCAGTCCCCCTGCCGAAGATCCATCCGCCACAATGCCCAGTGTGATCTGTGTTCCCGCTCCCGTATTGATTGATGCCGTTCCTGACAACGATGCGTAATTGAAGACCAAGCCGCTGGTTCCGCTCGTTACGTTCGTGCCTGCGGACAATGTAAGCGTCTGAGCGCCCATCGTCAGGAGAGTAAAAGTCGTGGAAGCCCCAGCGCCAGGAGTTACGCGGTTCGACGTAATCGAAGCATCTGTCGTAAGCGTGAGATTGGAAGACGTCGTGACGTTATTATCGTAGGCAAGCTGCAGGGATCCACCGCTCATGGTCAGCGTTCCTCCACCGACCGCATTAGCCTGCCCCGTCGCCAATAACTGGCCAGCGGCAAGAATGATCCCGGTACAGAAGTAATTATTGCCAGAAAGCTGCAGCGTCCCGGGGCCATTCTTCGTAAAGACGCCGCCGAGAATATCCGCCGAAATCGTCAAATCAATTGGGGCGTTTGCAGAATGCCCAACTGTCACTGTCTGGCTCGTGCCATTGAAGTCAAGTGCGCCAGAGATCGTCGAGCCCAGCGGATTGCTCGTCGCATCAAACACCAAGTTCCCATTCAGCAGAAGCGTACTATCGCCAGTATCGACACTATTTGCCGATGTGCTCGAGCCCCCTGCTCCGCCGAGTGTGAGCGACAGGACAGCATGGTTGATATTATCGAGGTTATAGTTGGCGTTCACACCCGGCACTGTGGCGTTTACAGTCACCGCCGCCGGTCGAGTCGAGTTCACTGCCGCCTCTTCCTGAAGGGTGCCACCATTGACTACAATCGAAGTCCCGGTCACGGAAGTCGAGCCAAGTTCCAGCGTACCGGGGCCGGTCTTGGTTACAATATTGGCGCCAGAGTAAGAGTTAAGCAGGACGTAAGCATTGGAACCGACATTTACGGTCGGATTCCCCGAAAATACCGTGCCCACAAAGGTAAGCCCGGCAACTCCGCTCGTGACATTCGTCCCGGCATTCACCGTCAGCGTCGTGCCGTTGAAATAGAGCACTCCAAGGCCGTGCGTCACGCCCGGACCAGCGGTGTTGCGATCGGAGGTGATCGTCGTATCGGTCCCGAACGTGACGGATGGCGGATAGTTTGGATCTCCGTTGAAATAACTACCCGTGTCATACGCAAGCGTGAGCGCAGTATTCGAAAAATTCATCGGGCCTGTCCCAAAGGCCGACGGATTCGTCGCGCGTACCGCCCCTCCAGTCGCAGTGACGCCACCATGGAAGCTATTCGCCGCAGAAAGCGTCAGAGTTCCGGAGCCTGCCTTGGTCAAGCTGCCATTCCCGGAAATGGGAATTCCGAAATTAAGCGAATCGGTAAAGTTGAAACTAATGATCCCTTCGCTCGCAATGCTGGATGCCGAGATGGAACCCGCCAGGCCGCCCGAACCGATGTTCAGCCGATTGTATCCGCCAATTGAGCTGAAAGAATTCAGAGAGATGGTGCCCGTTCCATTACCCACAACAAGCGAGCCCCCATTAGCAACAGTCAAAATACTTCCATTCGAAATACCAAGAGCAGCCGCTGGGCTCAGCCATTGCGAACCCGGATCGGTAATCGTGATATTTCCCGTCCCGCCATTGGGACCGCCAACCACCGAAGTCTGCGATTGGAGCAATCCGCCTGAACTAACGGTAAGATACGCCGGCCCGAAGCTTCCAACGACCAAATTCCCTGCATTGAAACGGGAACCGCTCCCATCCACAATGACCGTACCTTGAGAGCCTGTATAATTGCTAAGGCCGATGGAAAGGTTCGAACTGGTGATCAACCCGCCAGCGGTCACGTTTACGGTCCCAACACCGCTCTGGCCAATCTGAATCGTATTGGCGTTCCAGGTTGAGCCTGTACCGGTCACCGTTACCGAACCAGAGGAAGGAGTATACCAAGTAACGGTTGCAGTTCCGCCGGTTGTGAAAAGTCCTCCGGAATCGACCGTGATGGAAGCACCAGTGCCCGATCCGATAGAAGTCCCCCCCGTGCTGGAGAGCGATGATCCACTGCCCGTCACCCTTACATTCCCCGAACTGACAGTCAGCCCGGTGCTAGTCAAGGAGGCTCCTCCACTCACCTGCAGCGCAGTCGCAGTCCCTGATGCATCCGATACCGTCATCGCACCAGCGGACCAACTGGTGGAAAGACCAGAGACGCTCACGGTATTTGCAGCATTCTGCGTGATATAGACGGGCCCAGTCGTAGCAGTCGCCCCATTCAGGATCGAAATCACACCCGTGCCCGAAATCGTCGTAGTGCCGGGATTGTTCCAGGTCGATCCCGCGTCAGTCACCGTAAAGCCCGAATTCAGCGAAGCCGTACCATTACTGGTGAGCGCACCTCCCGCACTTACCGTGAAGGCCGCCAGCGGGTTGGCAGATACTGTCAATGCACCGCTATTCAGCCAGGAGGAACCTGCGCCAGTAAGCGTAAAGGTGGCGGCTAGTCCATTTTGCACGCCAAGTGAAAGGCTCCCGCTCGAGCCTGCCGCACCATTTTGCACCAGCACCGATCCGCCAGTATTCGTGTTCGCTGTACCAACAAAAACGCTGCCTGTGTTATCCCAGCGCGAGCCCGTATCGCTCACGGTTACCGATGCTTGTGCAGCATACACACCAAGAACGGCGCCGGCATCCGAGATCTGCCCTCCACCATTGATCGTGATGGTCGACGTATTCGTATTACTCTGGCCGACCGATAGCGAACTCGTGCTGGTAAACTTGGAATTCGCGCCTGTGACTGTGAGATTACACGTCCCAAAACTCCCAATCGAGACCGACCCACTGGCACTGAAGAGGCCACCTGCGGAAATCGTAACATTAGTTGTATTACCAGCCACCCCGCCAAGCTGGAGCAAGCCTCCTCCGGAAAAGTTGAAACTCGAACCCGCTCCCGTAATGGTGACCGTATCGGAGCCTGAACTCGCCCCGAGTGTAGAACCTTGTCCGCTTGGAGTGCTGACATTGACCGTTCCACCATTCTGCACGAGCAGCGTTCCACCGCCCCCATACATTGAAATGCCGGCACTAAGAGTCAGCGTTCCGAGTCCCGTAACAACGAGGCTGCCTGAGTTGGCGCCGTAACCTCCGACGAACAAATTGGCCGCCATTGCCCCAGCACTGGAGATTGTCGCGGTATCATTCGAATAGATCCAAACCGAGTCACCCGCGGCAGGAACGCTTCCATTCTGCCAATTGCTTCCAACAAACCAATCCCCATTGGAACTCGCGAAGATATCGTCGGCGAGCGTTTGGTGCCTGGCGGCAATTGAAAGGATCGCGGCCAGTACGCCAACGCCCCTGCGTAAAGCGGATCGGCCCCAAGCGGTATCTCGTGAATGCAGCAATGCGCTCTGGTGACCAATAGATCCTTCGAGCGCCCTGCCCGAACGGCAATGGACGGATCTACGCACTGGACGCTGACTTTCGCGAGTTTGCATGGCGGGATTCACCGTAGAAAGACTTCGAATTATTTGCGGGATCATCGAGTGAGACGGACCCGCAGGTACCGGTTGGGAGTGGTTCCGATTGTGACCGAATCATCGACCGTGACTTGCTGGAAAGTCCCAACCGGAGTTTCAGAAACTGAAGTTGCGTCGAAATTGATCGTCGCCGCGCCTCCACTGCTGCTGGCTATGGTTTCCCATGCCGTGAGATCATCGCTACCCTGCACCTCGTAAGTAACATCCATCTTTTGCGGATCGCGATTGAAGACAATACGCAGATGATTACCTGCAACGGTCACTTGCGGATAGCTCTGGCTGGAATCCGATTGTGGAATTGGCGCCAGCGCGTAATTCATGAGCGCGACCGCAGCGAGGCCGGACGTCGTGCCACCACTCCCGCTACCGCTAGTACCATCGCCGGAACCATCAGAGCCCGTGGTCGTGACAGCCGGTGCGTTCAGATTGAGGGTCACTATCATCGATGCCGGCGTTCCCAATTGAAGCCCTCCTCTGGGAATTCCCAGATTCACGATAAACTTGCGGCCGGCGGTTGATCCGGCCAGCGTGCTGACGCTAATTGGTTTCGGCGCATTGTCCCCATCCGCCCAAGTGATCGTTCCCTGGGCGGTTGCGTAATCCGTGCCCACGACTGCGCTGCCAGGCTGCGTACAGTAATCCACCTTGACCGCGCCCGTGTTTCCGCCGACCCGCTGGACATAGATCGTCAGCGTATTTCCCGGTTTCACA
>OUNM010027849.1_pt1 | contig 11650 bp, 8 predicted proteins | sample 1769961 | NCBI WGS metagenome assembly OUNM01 (sample SAMEA3914820, study PRJEB12502) | metagenome | biome: forest; material: soil | place: USA | collected 2012-03-12 | depth 0.3 m
GAAGGCAACATCCACGGCGCCGCGCAGGTCCTGAACATGACCCAGCCGGCGGCCTCCAAGCTGCTGAAGGATCTCGAGGACATGCTCGAAGTCCGCTTGTTCGACCGCCTTCCGCGTGGCGTGCGCCCAACGTGGTACGGGGAAACCATGATTCGCCATGCGCGCATGGCGCTGGCCAGCCTGAGCCAGGCGCACGAGGAGATCGACGCGCTGAAGGCCGGCCGCTTCGGCTCGGTCAGCATCGGCACCATCACCGCGCCGGCGATCACGCTGCTGCCGGAGGCCGTCTCGCAGGTGAAGGCCGCGCACCCGTCGCTGCGCGTGGGGCTGCAGGTCGAGACCAGCGACGTGCTGATCGACCGCCTCGCACAAGGCAAGCTGGACATGGTGATCGGCCGGCTCTTCGCGCGCCACGACAAGACCGACCTGCGCTACGAGGCGCTGGTCGAGGAGCCGATCGCCGCCGTCGTGCGCACCGGCCATCCGCTGATGGAACACACGAGCCTGAAGCTGGCCGACCTCGCGAACGCCGGCTGGATCGTGCCGCCCCCGGGCAGCGTGCTGCGCCATCGCTTCGAGCTGATGTTCCAGGAAGAGAGCCTGCCCGCGCCCAACGACCTGATCGAGACGACGGCGCTGCTGTTCATGACCAAGATGCTGGAACAGAGCGACCTGATCGGCGTCGTGGCGTCGGACGTCGCGCTGTACTACCAGGAGCACGGCCTGGTCGCGATCCTGCCGGTGGAACTGCCCTGCAAGATGGACGCGTTCGGCCTGATCACGCGCACCGACCGCCTGCTCGCCCCGGCGGCGCAGGTGATGCTGCAGGCGATCAAGTCGGTCGCGCACGAGGTGTACGGCACGGTGTGGCCGGCCGAAGACGAAGTCTAGCGAGCCCTTCCTGGCGATCGGGGGAGTCTCGCCGCTGCCGACGTCAGGCGCCGCGGCGCCTTCTCGCGCCCGCGGCCAGCACCGCCAGGCCCGCGAACATCAGGCCCAGCGAACCGGGCTCGGGCACCGTGCCGATCGACACGAAGTCGACCGACGCGTTGTCGAGGCCGATGTAGTTGAACCCGGCCGCGCCCTGCAGGTCGACCAGCGTGGACGACGACGTGGCCACGAAGGTCATCGTCTCGTGGTACCAGTCGTTGTTGGTGCCCGTGCCGGGCGTCACGAACGTGGCGGAGCTGCCTGCCGCGCTGGCGGTGACGGCATCCGGGCGTCCCCAGAAATTCGCTCCGCCCAGGTCGAAGGACAACGAATAGGTCGCCCCGGCGATCGTCGCGATCGTCTGCGTGAGCCCCGCGAAGGGCGCGCCGGGCTGGTAGTTGGTCAGGTCGAGGAAGAAGTCGCCGTCGCTGGCGTGCAGGCCGAAGGGGTTGGTGGCGCCGATCCAGGCCGTCGTGTCGGTGACGACCGTCCATCCCGTGATGACGGTCGAGCCGCTGGCCAGCGACATGGTGTCGGAGCCCTGGTTGACGAAGACGCCCGACTCGAAGCTGCCGTTCGTCAACAGATTGGCGTGCGCCGCGGAGGCCCCCAGAAGGGCAACGCCCAGCGCCAACGCGTTCCATTTGCGCGGATTCGAAGCCATGTCACTCTCCAGGCTGACCTCGGAGCCGAAGAGCTTATGCCGTTCCTGGCGGCATCGACAGTTCACTCTAGGGGGCCGAGCCGGCGCGCCGCGCCACGATGAGCCATCCCTGCACCGGCGCCTGCTGCTCTTCGCGCAGCACGACCTCGACGGGCGCTGCCACCTGCAGCCCCGCCGCCTCGAACACGCGGCGCGCGTGCGCGCCGTCGTGCGCGTAGCGGCCGCTGTCCTGCAGCTGGTACGGGCCGTCCGCACCGGCGGCCAGGGCCTCCAGCGTGAAGACCACGCTGCCGCCCGCGCGCAGCGCGCCGTGCACCGCCTGCGCGACCTCGCGCAGCTCGCCGAAGTAGATCAGCGTGTCGGCGGAGACGACCAGGTCGAACGCGCCGGGGCGCTCGCGCAGGAACGCGGTGAGTTCGGCCTTGTGCAGCGCGTCGTAGGCGCCGCGCTCGCTCGCGCGCTCGAGCATCGCGCCGGACAGGTCGCAGCCCGCCAGGTGCCGCGCCCACGGCCGCAGCAGCGGGCCGCACAGGCCCGTGCCGCAGCCGATGTCGGCCACCAGCAGGCCGCCCGTGGGCGCCGGCAGCGCCGCGGCGACCGCGTCGGCGACGATCTGCGGCGCGCGATAGTGCAGGCTCGAGAGCTTGGCGTCGAAGGCCGGCGCGAAGTGGTCGAACAGCTTCTCGACGTAGGCGTCGCTGGCGCGCTCGGGCGTGCCCTCGCCCGTGCACGCCGCCAGGTGATGCAGCACGTACGGGTTGTCGGGCTCCTGCGCGAGCCAGGCGCGCAGGATGACGGCCGCCTGCGCCTTCGCGCCGACCAGCAGCAGCAGGTGCATGTACAGCTGGCGCCGCTGCTCGTGCGGCGGCAGCAGCTGCATGGCGCGCAGCGCCGCGGCGACGCCCGCCTCGACGCGGCCGTCCGAGATCAGCGCCAGCGCCAGGTTGTGCGTGGCCGGCCCGTGGTCGGTGTCCAGCGCCAGCGCCTGCCGGCACGCATGCTCGCTGCGCCCCATGTCGCCCTGCTTGCGGAAGATGCGCGCGATGTTGGACCAGGCCTGCGGCGACGGCGCAAGCTCGAGGCTGCGGCTGAACGCCTCGCGGGCCTCGTCCATGCGGTCCAGCCGCAGCAGCACATTGCCCAGGTTGTTCCAGACGCCGTCGGCGTCGGGCCGGAGCCGGACGACGCGCTGCATCAGCGCCGCTGCCTCGGCGATGTCGCCGCGCTGGTGCTTGAGGATGCCCAGCCAGTTCAGCACGTCGACACGGTCGGGCTGGCGCTGCAGCGCCGCTTCGTAGATCGCCTCGGCCTCGTCGAGCTCGCCGGCCTGGTGATGGCGCACGGCATACGACAGCGCTTCCTCCAGCGTCATGGTCAGTTCGCGCGCGGTGGGCGGCGGATCGGTCTCGGCAGTCATCGGCTCTCCTGCAGCAACGCCGCACTATGCGCGCCGGCACGGCGCGGCGCCATCCCGACGGCCCCGGATCAGTCGTCGAAATGCAGGTAGTCGAGGTAGTTCGGATTCCGGCGCAGCAACGCCGCCTGCTCGCGCGCGGACGGCCGCCACAGCTGGTCGCCGACGGCCGGCGCCGACGACGGCAGGCGCAGCCCGGAGCCGGCCAGGCGCGCCAGCCCGATGGCCGAGAACACGTTGGCCGGATACAGCCCGCGCACCGCGCCGGCGCGCACGTCCATCTCCGGCACCAGCCAGTCGGCGCGGCCGCCGTCGACCTCGATCTCGCGGCCGAAGAAGCCGCGCGGGATCGGCGTCTCGGACACCGGATTGAACCCGGGGCCCAGCGCGCGCGCGTAGCCGTAGTGCAGGCGGTGCTGCATCAGCAGCCGCAGCAGCTTGTCCTGCGCCGCGGCGGAGGCCGGCGGCAGCAAAGCGAAGATCTCGAACGCGCGCAGGCGATCGCCCACCGACGCGCCTTCGGCCTCGAAGCTGCAGATCACCTCGCCCGACTCGTCGCGCACCGTCAGCGCGTCGAGCTGCACCGGCTTCATCTTGGCCAGCGCGCGCCGCAGCGAGGACATCGGCTGCGTGTAGCCATGGTTGATCGCCCCTTCCAGCGGCTGCGCCGGAATGGCCGCAAGCACCTGGTCGACCAGCGCGAGCAGTTCGCCCGCGGGCCCGTCTTCGGAAAACGGAGAACACCAGGCGCGAACCAGCATGACGCCGGGCCGCTTCCTGCGAAAGAACATCATCGGGGCGCCCTCGCGCGCAGTTGTGGACGAGGCGATTGTCTTCGACGCAGGCGCGGCGAGCCGCGAGCGGCGTCAGTGCGCCCGGGAACGCCGCTGAAGCCTGTTCTGGCGCGCGCGCCTGGCGAAGGTGCGATGAACCGCGCCGCTGGCACACCACGACACGCGTCAGGTCGATGACTTGATTGGCAGCGAGCCTTCCGGTGATCGGTGATGGACGGACAGGTCACTGCCCCCGTCGCCGACGACGCGGCCGCCAGGCTGCCAATTGAGTGTCGTCAAATCGAGCAGTTCCCACCCGACGGGCGACCCGATGCCGATGCAACTGTTCTTGTTGCCGGCGGCCGCGCCGGCGCCGGTGGCGATCATCTGGTGGTACATGATCGGGCTGTCACCAGGCTTCTGCGTGAAGAATCCGATGACGTGGCCTTCGGGCACGTTGCCCATTGCCGCGGCGCTCAGGATCTGCGGGTCCCGTGTGTTCACGAGAAGCGGGCGTGACGGCAACTGGACAGCAGGGGCCTTGAACCCGGCGAGCAAGAGGCAGTGCGCGACGGCGTCCCAGCAGATCTCGCTCGACAACTTCCCGAACTCCAGAGAGTCTTGATGGACGGCGATGCCGCGCGCCACGGAGGCGGCGAAGGCATTGGTTCCTGGACGAGGCATGCTCGCTACTCCCGACTGACCTGCCATCGTGATCGGCGCACCGGCCATCGCCTGCAGCCTGAGCCGATGGCTGACGCCGTGCCTCGATGCGAACCATCATTGTGCCGGTTCCTCCTGGAGCCGAATATCCCTGATGGCCTTTCTGACCCTGCCTCAGGCCGGCTGCGGTCCATAGCGGATCGACAGCGCCGCCATCCGCCGCGGATCCACGTTGACGCGGCGAAGGTCGCCCCGGACCTGTGGCAGCGCCATCAAGCGGGCATCCATGACCCTGAACCACAGGGCCGGCACGTACGACAGCGGGAACATGCCGAAGTAGCCGCTGGGCAATTGCGGCAGATCCTCGAAGTGTCGCAGCGACTGGTAGCGGCGCGACGGGTAGGCGTGATGGTCGGAATGGCGCTGGAGATGGAACGTCGCCAGGTTCGTGACCAGGTGGTTGGTGTTCCACGAATGATGCGGCTTCGGCGACTCGTAGCGGCCGCTCGCGTCGCGTTGACGCAGAAGCCCGTAGTGCTCGACGTAGTTGGCCGACGTCAATTGCCACCACGCGACCGCGTTGTGCACGGCCAGGAAGGGCAGCATGATCCAGCCGAACAGGGCGATCAGCCCGAGCTGCAGCACCGCCGTCACGGGCGTAGCTCTGCAGCATCGTGTTGTGCACGCTCCAGGCCGATCGCTTCTGCGCGGCCAGCCGCTCCTTCTCGAGCCGCCAGGCGCGCCGGATGCCGCCCGGCAGTTCGCGCAACGCGAAGCGGTAGATGCTTTCGCCCATGCGCGCGCTCGCGTGATCCTCGGGCGTGGAGACCCAGCGGTGGTGTCCACGCCCATGTTCGACCGTGAAGTGCCCATAGGCCGGCACCGCGAGCACGAGCCTGGCCAGGATCTGCTCGACGGCCGTGCGCTTGTGCCCCAGCTCATGGCCCGTGTTGATGCCCAGGCCCGAATCCGTGCCCGCGATGTAGGCCATCATCAGGACCGCCCACCAGGACAGCGCATGCGTGCCGACCCACCACGCGCAGCCGAACAGCGCGACGAAGTGCAAGGGGACCGTGGCCCAGGTCAGCCAGCGATAGTAGCGATCCTCCTCCAGCTGCGGGACGACCTCTTGCGGCGGGTTGTTGGTGTCCTCGCCAATGAGCGCATCGAGCAGGGGCATCAAGCCATACGCGATCAGCAGCGGCAGGGCGAGCGCGATCTGGCGGCCGGTGGCGGCATGGACGGCCATGCCGACGAACGGCACCAGGGGATAGACCACGGAAAGCAGCCACCAGGCGCGCTTGCGGTCGCGATAGTCGACTCGATGCCGATGGGCATCGATCGCGGTATAGAGCTTGGCCATGCTGCTGCCCCTCAGGTCTGGAAGCAGATCCGCTCGAGAAGACGCCGGCCCGACGAGCACGCAGCGACGTGCGCGGGTCCCCTGGGCGTCCGTCGCGATGATGCCGGAGATGCACGCTGGCAGCAACGCAATCCGGGCGCTGGAGGCAGCGCGCCGGAGCCTCCGGCGGGGCGCGCCGCTAGTGCGTCGAGTCGATGATCGCGCCCCCCGTGCCGACCGCGACGAATGCCGTGCCGCTGAACGCGACGCTCGCCAGGCGCGAGTGGATGCCGCCCGCCCGGTTGGTCCAGGTCATGCCGTCCTCGCTGACCAGCACCGCCCCCTCATCGCCCACCGCGACGTACTGCCCGTCGGCCTGCGTGATCGCGTCGAGCGTCGAAGGCGAGGACGTCGAGGCGATGGACCAGGCGGCGCCATCGGGGCTCACCCATGCGATGCCCGCGGCGCCGACGCCGACGAATCCCGCGTTGCCATGGGCCACGGCGAGGAGCGGGGTCAGCGTCGGACCGGCCGTCCAGCTCAGGCCGTCGACGCTCCAGAACAGGTCGCCCACGTTGTCGATCATCACGAAGCGGCCGTTGCCATAGCTGAGGTTCGCGATCGACGGCGCCGGGTTCGTCGAGTGGATGCCCGACGCGGTGGCCGTCCACGCGACGCCGTCCTTGCTCGCGTAGACGGACGCGCCGGTGCCGGCCGCGAGAAATTGCCCGTTGCCGTAGACCACGGTCGTGAGGCCGGAGGGCTGCACGACGTGCGCCCCGCCCCAGGTCACGCCGTCGGTGCTCACGTAAGCCGAGCCGCCCTGCGACAGCGCGACGAAGCGCGTGCCATCGTGCGCGATCGCGACGAAGCTCGCGCCGTCGGGGGCGGCGGCGCGGCTCCAGGTGGCGGCGTCATGGCTGGTCAGCACATGGCCGTCGGACGTCGCGATCACGCACAGGCCCGACAGGCAGTCTGCGGCGACCAGGGCGATGCCGTCGCCGGGGCCGACGTCGTTCCAGGTCGTGTCGTCGGCGCTGTGGCGCAGCAACGCGCCCCAGCCGACGGCGACCGTGTCCGTGCCGTTGGACGCGACGCCCGTGATGAGCGCGCTCGAACTCGCGGACGGGTTGCTGTAGAGGCGGCTCCAGTGCACGCCGTCGGTCGAGGCGTCGATGGCCTTCTCGCCGTAGGTGAAGAAGCGTCCGCCGCTGAACCTGACGGGGCCCCAGTACATCTGGACGGTCGTGCCGCTGGTGTCGCCGCCGGGCGTCCAGGTCACGCCGTCGACGCTGGTCGACGAGTTGCTGCCGTTGTTGGCGACGAACAGGCCGTTGCCGTACGCGACGCCGTAGGTCAGGTAGGGCGAGCCGAACGTCGACCAGGCCGCGCCGTCGGTGCTGGTGTAGTTGCCGCCGAACCCCATGCCCAGGAACTTGCCGTCGCCGTAGGCGACCTGGTAGATGTCGAGGCCGCCGTACAGGACGCCGCCGGTGCGCGACGTCCAATTCACGCCGTCGGTGCTCGCGAGCACGCCCTGGACCCCGGTGGCCACGTAGGTGCCGGCGCCCCAGGTGACCGTCCACAGGGACAGGTACTGCGGGTCGAGGCCGGTGCCGTCGGTCGCCGCCGTCACGCTGCCCGGCGTCCACGCGAGGCCGTCGGCGCTGTGCCAGGTGGCGCCGCTGGCGCCGATGCCCACGTAGCCGGCGTCACCCAGCGCCATGTCGTTGATCACCATGCCGTCGGGCAGCTGCAGCGCCGTCCAGGCAGTGCCGTCCGTGCTGGTGAGCACCGAGGTGGGACCGATCGCGTAGAAGCGTCCGCCGAGATAGCGCACCGTGCTGAAGTCGCCCAGCGCCGGCCGCAGGACCTGCCAGACGGTTCCGGGCGCCGACGCCAGCGCAATCTGGACCGACTTGTGTGCGCCACCGTCGGTCACGTCGATCGTCGCGGACGTCGCGCCACCCAGCTGGCTGGGCAGCGGCGGACGGTAGGTGACCGACCCGCCGGTCGACGCGGACAGCGAGCCGGGCCCGGTCAGTCTCCAGGCCGCCGGATCGGCCGTGCCGGTGACGGTCGCCGTGAGCGTGACCGCATCGCCGCCCGCGACCACGGACTGGGCGCTCATGTCGACCGCCAGCGTCACCGCGGGCGGCGGGGGCGGCGGCGGTGGCGACGCCGGACTCGATCCGCCGCCGCAGGCCTGGAGCAGGGATGTCAGAAAGGCCGCCGCGGCGGCCCATTCGGCGCGGATCGTGCGACCACGGAAGTCGTCGTCCATGATGTGTCCTCCCTGGACGCGCACCCAGCGCACGTCCCCTCGTGTGGCGGGCATTCTGCACGTTCGTCGCCTGTCGCGCGATCGGGGGCAGCCCGTGCGGCGCGGCCACGGCCGACATCCACCGTCCGGCGACTGCGTTCGACCTGCGGGGGATTGACACCGGGCCCATCCGGGCGACGATGCAGTCCCGCGCGATGCCAGGTCCTTCGACAGGACTCGGCAATGCCGCCGCACCGCCGCTGCAATGAGAGGAAACAGATGGCTGCCAAGGCGAAGCCGGAATCCGGGCCTCCGCGCTGGACCTACGTCCTGGGTGCCATCGTGGCTGCAGCAGGGATGCTCTGGGGTGTCGTGAGCTTCTTCATTCCGAAGAGCGAGATCGCCAGGCCTGACTTGCACACGCCAGCCCCCGCGCCTCCTGTCAGCGTGACCGTTCCGGGCTCTGGCAGCGTCGGCGTGGGGATCATGTCCGGCGGTTCGATCGCCGTTGGTGCGACGACGCCGGCATCCTCCGCTTCGGATGCTGCCAGCCAGGCTCGATAGGAGGCCGCGTGCGTTGGCGGTTCCTTCTTGTCCTGTCGCTCCTGGTCGGACAGGTGCCGGAGCGCGCCTTCTCCCAATCGGTCTCGGTGCCCGGCCAGGGAAGCGTCGGCGTGGGGCTGATGACGGGCGGCACCATCCAGGTGGGACTCAGCCAGGCCCAGCTGGATGCGGCCTTGAAGGCCAGCGGCGCGAAGCAGGTGAAACTCCTGCGTGAGATCGCGGCCAAGATCAACGCCGCCGTCGTCGTTGCGTCCTCCGAATCGGGCCGATCGAGCCATGACGATTTCACGGCTGCCATCGTCAACGGATTCCTCGCAACCGTCGTGGGCAAGCACGTTCCCGAAGCAGAGTGGCCCCGCGTCTTCAACGAACTCGCGACTCGTTTCCTGGAGTCCGGGGCCCGCATCGCTGCGACGCAGGTCTCGGACAAGGACATCAAGGCGCTCGTCGACAGGGCTGAGTCGGCGCGCAAGGAGGGCGATATCGGGCACGCCGAAGCCCTGCTGGAGGAAGCGGAGCGCCTCACCCTGGCCAGGGCTCAGGGCGCGAACCGGCAGGTCGCCGGCCTGCTGGCCATCAGGGGTACCTTTGCGGCGTCGGAGCTGGAGCGGGAACGCGGCGCCAAGCTGATGGTGCGTGCCTTCGAGACACGGCTCAACGACGTCTCGTCCGAGACCCTGGGTTGGTTGATCTCGGCTGGCGACTTCCTGACGGCCGCGGCAAACAGCAGCGAGGCACGCCGCCAATATTCTCGAGCACTCGAGTTCGCGAAAACGTACGCCGAAGGCCCTTCGCCGGACGAGAACGCCAGCTATCTGCTTTTCCTGTCGTACGAGCGCATGGCGAACACCGAAGAGATGCAGGGCAACATCGCGGCCGCGCTGCGTGACTTCGAGCAGGCTTCGGTCGTCGTCCAATCGCAGGTCAAGGGCATCCCGGATGCCGATCGATGGCGCAGCGCTTCTGCAAAGGTCTTCTTGTCCATCGGTGATGTCCGCCGGAGGCAGGGGGACTTGACGGGCGCACTCGCGAGCTATCACACCAGTCAGGCGGCTTATGAAACACTCATCGAGGCCAACCCGAAGCGGATCGACTGGCGTCGAAGCGCCTCCGTTTGCTGGGACCGGATCGGGGACGTTCAAAGACGGCAGGGCGATATCAGCGCAGCGCTGTCCAGCTTCGAGAAGTCATTGGAGAAGACCAGGGAATTGATCGCGTCCAACCCGTCGAACAATCAACTGCAGAACGACCTGCCCATTGCACTATCGCGGATCGCCGAAATCCAACAGGCACAAGGCGACCTCGATGCCGCGTTGAAGAACTACGAAGCCGCGTTCGCCGCGACGCGTGCCCTGGCACAGAAGGACACGGACAACGCCTCCCTTCTCAGGGCACTGTCGGTGTCGCACGACAGCATCGCGGAGATCCTGTCTCTCTCGGGCCAATCGCTCGCTGCCCTCGAACACTATCAAGCGGGGCTGGAACTGAGCATCAGGATCAGTGCACTTGACCCGATGAACATCCAATGGATGACCGACCTGGCCATCAGTCATGAGAACGTCGGCGAGATACAGCAGAAGCGAGGCGATCCGGACGCGGCGTTGCAGAGTTATCTGAAGGCCAGATCGGCAAGGCAAGCCATCGCTGACCGCGCGCCTGGACTGGCCAGTTCGCTCGTCGGCGTCGCCATCGATCTGGTGCAGATCGGCGAACTCCAACAGGCGAGGCGCGACGACGGCGCGGCTCTCGATAACTACGAGCAGGCACGGGCGCTTTACCTGCAGGTGACTCGGCAGGATCCCAGCAACAAGGAATGGGAACGCGACCTGACGACCGTTCTTGGCAAGATCGCTTCCATTCATGAGGCACGCGGTCAGCTTGACCTTGCCATGACCGAATACGAAGCGGTCGTGAAGATGCGTCGGGAAATGGTCGCCAGCGACGCGCAGAATGCCCAATGGCAGCGAGATTTGTCCTTTGGTCTGGGTAAATTCGCCGACGTCCTCTGGGCCAGGCAGGATTTCAAGCAAGCCGCGGCCACCTACATCGAGGGGCTCCAGATTCTCCATGTCCGAACGCACGCCGACGCCTCGGACCTGCAGTCCCAACGAGATCTGGCCGCGGCCATCGAGCATTTCATCGAGCGTCTTCGCGAAGTTGGCGAAACACGGCGCGCCGAGGAACTCCTGCAACTGCTGGTGGCAGCCCGCAAGGCAATGCTGGCCAAGGAGCCGGCCAACGAGGCTCTGCAACGCGACCTGTCCGTCGCGTACTACCGACTCGCCAGCGTGCAGCATGACCTGGGGCGCGACAACGACGCCCTGGGCAACCTGCAGGCGGACCTGGAGATCACTCGCCGCCTGGCCGACGCGGATCCGTCAAACGCAGAACGTCAAGCCGACTTGATCAACAGCCTTTGGAGCATCGGCACCATGCAGGCTTCGCAACAGACGTCGCAGGACCGCTTGGCCTCGCTCACGGCCGGCCTCGAGGTCGCCGAGCGGCTTGCGAAGGAGGGGCACCTCCCTGCGAGACTTGCCACCGCTCCAGCGCGCTTTCGCACCGAGATCGACCGCCTCAGGCACTGAGTCGCGACGAGCCGCGCGGCGGCATGGTCATCGTGGCGGGCACCGCGCCGGGTCGGCCCGCCCTGCGCGCCCGCCTACACCCACCCCGCGTCGACCTTGAACTCCTGCGCCGTGCACATGCGCCCGTCGTCGGCCGCCAGGAACAGCACCATCTGCGCAATGTCCTCGCCGTGCAGCTTGTCGGGCAGGCACTGGTTGCGCGCGATGTCCTCCTCGCCGGCCGGGGTCAGCCACCTGGAGACCTGGCGCTCCGTCATCACCCAGCCCGGAGACACCGTGTTGATGCGGATGCGCGACGCGCCCAGGCTTTTCGCAAGGCCGCGCGTGAGGCCGTTGACCGAGGACTTGGCGATCGCGTAGCAGGGGTACTCGCCGGCCTTGCTCTGCCAGCCCGTCGAGCCCAGGTTGACGATGGCGCCCTGCCCCAGCCGTTGCATGCCCGGCACGAC
>OUNM010160880.1_pt1 | contig 11648 bp, 5 predicted proteins | sample 1769961 | NCBI WGS metagenome assembly OUNM01 (sample SAMEA3914820, study PRJEB12502) | metagenome | biome: forest; material: soil | place: USA | collected 2012-03-12 | depth 0.3 m
GGAACGTACCTCGGTACGCCGTCGGTCGACATCCCGCGCATCGGAGCCACGCGCACCGTCGACGCCTCTCACGCGAGCCTCCAGCCCTACGCAACGACCATCGTCGCCGGAGGCGTGACGCAGGAGCTCTTCGACTTCGGGCGGATTGCGGCTCAGTCCGCGGCCGCCGACGCGCTCGTGACGTTGCGAAAGCACTCCGTCGAGGCGGCGCGCCTGGACGTCGAGTTCAACGTCGAGGAGGCCTTCTTTGCCGTGCATGCTGCAAAGGGCGTCCTCGAAGCGTCCAACGGGGCGTACGACCGCGCCAAGGTCCATCGCGACCTCGCCGAAGCGGGCGTGCGGTCCGGGCTCCGATCGCCGATCGAGCTCACGCGTGCGGAGGCCGACCTCGAGCGCTTCGACATCGGTCGCCTCAAGGCGCGCGGCGGCGTCGCCATCGCGCAGACCGTGCTCGCGGCCGCGGTGGGATCCCAGGACGCTGCGCTCGACGTGTCGGGTACGCCGCCGTCGCCCGCCGACATGCCCGCGCTCGCCGCCGCCGTGCAGCGAGCGCAGGCGCGCGATCCGCGTCTGCTCGAGGCGATGGCGAGGCTCGAGGCGCAGGCCGAGCAGTCGCGAGCGATCGGCGCGGAGCGCAGGCCCGACCTCTTCTTCACGGCGGGGCTCTCGGGCCGTGCGGGCGGCGCGCCGCCGAGCTCCGGCAACACCGCCGACGCGTCGGGCCTGCTGCCGATCGTGCCGAACTGGGACGTCGGAGCAGTCCTGAGCATCCCGCTCTTCGACGGAACGGTGGATGCTCGGAAGCGTGCGTCGCAGGCGCTCGAGCAAGTACGACGCGACGAGATCGATCTGGCGAAGCAGCAGCTCCTCGCCGTCGTGAGGCAGGCGTACGTCTCTGCCGATCTCGCGCGTCAGACGCTGCCGACGCTCCAGCGCGCGGTGACGGCGGCGGTCGCCAACTACGCGCAGGCGGATGCGCGTTTCAAGGCCGGCCTCGGGACGAGCGTCGAGCTGGCGGACGCGGAAGCGCTGCGCGCGGACGCGGAGATCCAGGTGGCGCTCGGCGTGTTCGAGCTCGCCAGAGCGCGCGCGGCCCTCGGTCGCGCGATTGCGGAAGGACTTTGAACGTGACGTTGCCCTCGGTGCCCGGAAATGATGCGCCTGCCATGATCCGCAACCCTCCGCACGGCCCTGTCCCGCAGCAGAAATCCGGGCTCGTTCCGATCGTGATCGGCATCGCCGTCCTCTGCGTGATCGTGCTCGGCGCCTTCATGATGTGGCGCGCCGACGCGAAGACCAACAAGGTCGCGCTCGGGGCCAGCGCCAAGCCGGTCACCGTCGTTCCGGCGCAAGCCTCGACGTTCCGACCGTCGCGCATGTACGTCGGCACGCTGCAGCCCTGGGTCGAAGCCAACATCGGACCGCAGCTCGTCTCCGCGTACGCCGACACCGTGCTCGTGCGGCCCGGCGCCGTCGTCAAGCGCGGCGAGGTCCTCGCGACGCTCGACTGCCGCAACGCGAGCGCCGGTCAGCGCGCCGTCGCATCCCAGGCGCGCGCCATCGATGCCCGACAGCGCGCCGTCGCCGACGAGTCCGCGCGCACGCAAGGCCTTCTCGACGGAGGCTTCGTGTCGCCGAACCAGGCCGAGCAGGTGGCCGCGCAGAGCGCGTCGCAACAAGCCGAGCTCGAGGCGACGAAGGCGAAGCTCGCCTCGACCGCGCTCGAGGTGAACGACTGCGTCCTTCGCTCGCCGTTCGACGGCGAGGTCTCGCGGCGCACCGTCGACCCGGGCGCCTTCGTGCGCCCGGGCACCGCCATCGTCAGCGTCGTCGATCGCAGCACGATCCGCATGACGGCCGACGCGCCGGAGAGCGACTTCGACGTCGTGCGGCCTACCACGAAGGTGATGGTCCGGGCCTTCGCGACCGGCAAGCAAGTGCTGGCCACCATCACGCGCCGCGCTCCCGCCGCGGATCCCACGACGCGCACCGTCCACTTCGAGATCGACATCCCCGATCCGAACCGCGAGATCCCCGTGGGAACGACCGGCGAGGTGCACATCGACGTCGGCGAGCCGATCCCCGCCAGCGAGGTGCCGGTCTACGCCGCCACCGTTCGCGGGTCGAAGGCGACCGTGTACGTCGTCGACGACAAGCAGATCGCGCACGCCAAGACGGTGCCGGTCAAGGGCGAGTCCGGTGGGCGTCTGTTCCTCGATCCGATCCTGCCCGCGGGAAGCGACGTCGTGACCGAGGGTCGAGCGCTCCTCACCGACGGCGACAAGGTCGCCGCCAAGAGGATCGCCGCCGAGCCTCCGTCGTCCGCAGCGCCTGCGCCGTCGGCATCGGCATCGGCGAGCAGCGCGAGCGCGAAGGACCATCCGTGACCGGGCTCTCGCTCCGCAATCCGATCGCGGTGCTGATGATCTGCATCGCGCTCGTCGTGTTCGCGGGCGTGACGACGCCGCGCATGAGCGTCGACACGTTCCCGGAGCTCACGCCGCCCGTGCTCGTCATCGGAACGCTCGCGCCGGGCCTCGGTCCGAAGGACGTCGAGAAGACGATCACGTGGCGCCTCGAAAAATACGTGTCGGCGACACCCGGCGTCGATCACGTCGAGTCGACGTCGCGCAACAACCTCTCGATCATCTACGTCTGGCTGAAGTGGGGCACGGATCTCAACAGCGCGCAGACGCTCGTGCAGCAGCAAGCGGCGTTCGCGATGGCCGCCGTTCCGAAGTCGCTCGGCGTCCTCCCGCCGTTCGTCCTGCAATACGATCCGTCGAACGCCCCCGTCGTCCAGGTCGTGGTGAGCGGTGCCGGATACACGGGCCCGCAGCTCTACGACTACGCGTTCAACAACATCGAGCCGCTCCTCGAGGGCATTCCCGGTGTCGCGAGCGCGGCGCCCGACGGCGGCCGGATGCGGCAGATCAACGTCGTCGTCGACCCCGTCAAGGCGCAGGCACGTAATGTCACCTCGGCCGACGTCGGCGCGGCGGTCGCGAAGTCGAACGCGCTCCTGCCATCGGGCGAGTTCATCAGCCCTAAGTTCGACGCGAACGTCTACACCAATGCGATCCCGCAGAAGGTGTCGACGATCGGCGAAGCGCCGGTGAAGATCGAGAACGGCAAGCCCGTCTTCATCCGCGACGTCGCGAGCGTCCAGGACAGCGGCACGCCGGCCACGCAGTCGGTCTCGGTCAACGGCCAGGACGCGGTCTACCTGAACGTGCTCCGGATCCCCGGCGGCAACACGATCCAGATCGTCGACGCCGTGAAGAAGGTGGTCGGCGAGCTCAAGGACCTCCCGCCCGGCATGAAGGTCGAGGCGTACTTCGACCAGTCGACGTTCGTGCGCACCACGTATCACGGCCTCCAGAAGGAGATCGTCCAGGCGCTCATCCTCATCGGCCTGGTCATCCTCGTGTTCCTGCAGAGCGTGCGCGGCACGTTCATCGTGTCGGTCGCGATCCCGCTGTCGTTCGCCATCACGCTCATCGTGCTCTATGCGAGCGGGCAGACCCTCAACGCGTTCACGCTGGGCGGATTGACGCTGGCGATGGGAAGGCTCGTCGACGACGCGGTCGTCGTGCTCGAGTCGATCCATCGCCACCAGCGCATGGGTCTCTCCACCCGCGACGCCGCGCTGCGCGGAGCCAACGCCGTTGCGCTGCCGGTCCTGGCGTCGACGCTCACGACGATGGCGGTGCTCCTTCCGGTGCTGCTCCTCGCCGGCCTGGCGAAGAAGCTGTTCGCGCCGCTGGCGCTGACGGTCGCCGTGGCGATGATGGCGTCGTACTTCGTCTCGATGGCGGTCACGCCCGTCGCATGCCGCTACTTCCTCGGTCATGCCGAGCACGGGCGGTTCGGCAAGCTGGTGGAGGCGTTCATCGATCGCTTCGCCGATCGCTACTCGCGCCTCTTGCGCGCGGTGCTCCCGTTCCGCATCACCATCATCCTCGCCTCGCTCATCCTGGTCGTTGCGAGCGGCCTCGCGGCCTCGCGTCTGCCGAGCACGTTCTTCCCGGAGATCGACGAGTCGATGGACCAGATCTACGTGCGCTTTGCGCCGGGGATCTCGCTCGACGACGCGGCAAAGCAGCTCGATGCGATGGGCAAGACGCTCTCGAAGGAGCTCCCGGAGGGGAGCATCGAGATGGTCATCGCGAACCTCGGTACGCCGCAGAACGCGCGCGCCGCGATCGTGAGCCCGAACGTGGGACCGCACACGGGGTTCCTGCGCGTCGCGTTCTCCGATCCCGAGAAGCGGCACCTGTCGCAGTCCGAGATCGCCGCGCGGGCGCGTGAGATCCTCACGCGGGAATATCCGGGGGTCGAGACGCTCCAGTATCCGGGCGGCCTCGTCGCGAGCGTTTTCGCGAACGGCTACGTCGCGCCGATCGTCATCGAGGTGCGCGGCGAGAGGCTCGAGGAGCTCGCGTCGCGCGCCGACGCCATCGCCGAGGTCGCACGCACCGTGCCTGGCGTGCGCGACGTGCGGTCGACGCTGCAGATGGACTACCCCGAGATCCGCGTCGAGACCGATCGCGAGAAGGCGGGCCTCGCCGGGGTCTCCCTGCGGAAGGCCGCGCAGACCACGCTCGAGGCGACGCTCGGCAACATCAACATGCCGAGCGTGTGGATCGACTCTGCGAACGGTCAGTCGTACTACGTCGTGACGTCGTACGACGGCGCTCACGTCCTCGACATGCAAGCGCTCTCGCAGCTCCCCGTCCGCGTCAGCGCCGAGGGACAGGCAGTCACGCTGGGCTCGTATGGAGAGCTCCGGCGTTCGGTCGGGCCGATCGTGGTCGAGCGAAATCAGCTCCAGCGCGCGGCTCACATCCTCATGCAGGCGGAGGGACGCGACATCGGATCGGTCGCAGCCGATCTCGATCGCGCCCTCCAGGACGACCCGCGGACGCGCGGCATCAAGTTCGACTTCGTCGGGCAGGTGCAGCTCATGCGAACCACCTTCTCGGGGCTCGGGCTCGCGCTCGGCCTCGCCGTGATGGTGGTGTTCATGATCATGGCGGCGCAGTTCAAGAGCCTGCGCCTGCCGTTCGTGATGCTCTTCACGATCCCGGTGTCGCTCGTCGGCATCGTCCTCGCGCTCATGGCGGCCGGGCAGGGGTTCTCCATCACCGCGCTGATGGGGGTGCTGATGGTCATCGGCATTGCCGTCTCGAACGGCATCCTCCTCGTCGACGACGCCAATCGGCGGCTTCTGGAGGGCGTGTCGAAGACGGAGGCGATCGTCGCCGCGGCTCGCTCGCGCTTCGTGCCGATCGCCATGACCAGCCTCGCGACCGTGATCGGTCTCATCCCGACGGCGATGGGCCTCGAGCATGGGTCGGAGGCGAACCAGCCGCTGGCACTGTCGGTCGTCGGTGGCCTCACGTCGTCGACCATCCTGTCGCTCTTCCTCGTGCCGGTGATGTTCCTGTTCTTCGCGAAGGAGGGCGTTGCGGCCGCCGAGGACGACGAACCGACCCTCCACCCGGCGCACGCGTGACCGAGCGATGACCGCGCTCTCGCTTCGCAACCCGATCGCGGTGCTGATGGCGGCGATCGCCGTCATCGTCTTCGCGGGGGTGGTCACGCCGCGAATGAGCATCGATACGTTCCCCGAGCTGACGCCGCCGGTGCTCGTCGTCGGAACGATGGCGCCGGGGCTCGGACCGAAGGACGTCGAGAAGACGCTGACGTGGCGCATCGAAAAGTACGTCTCCGCGACGCCCGGCGTGGAGCACGTCGAGTCCACGTCGCGGAACAACCTGTCGATCGTCTACGTGTGGCTCAAGTGGGGCACCGACCTCAATGCCGCGCAGACGCTCGTCCAGCAGCAGGTCGCGTTCGCGATGAGCGCCGTGCCGAAGTCGCTGGGCGTGCTCCCGCCCTTCGTCCTCCAGTACGATCCCTCGAACGCGCCGGTCGTCCAGGTGGCTGTCTCGGGCGGAAGCTTCACGGGGCCGCAGCTCTACGACTTCGCGCTCAACAACATCGAGCCGATCCTCGAGGGCATCCCCGGCGTCGCGAGCGCGTCGATCAACGGCGGGCGCCAGCGCCAGATCAACGTCGTCGTCGATCCGGTGAAGGCCCAAGCACGCGGCATCACGTCGACGGAGGTCGCGGAGGCGGTGCGAGAGTCGAACGCGCTCTTGCCGTCCGGCGAGCTCATCGCGCCGCACTTCGACGCGAACGTCTACACCAACGCCGTTCCGTCGCGCGTCTCGGCGATCGGCGACGCCATCATCAAGTCGCACGACGGTGCGGCCGTCCACATCCGTGACGTCGCGCGCGTCGAGGACGGCGGCGCTCCGGAGACGCAGGCGGTCGCGGTCGGTGGACAGAACGCCGTCTATCTCAACGTCCTCCGCGTCCCCGGCGGCAACACGCTCGAGATCGTCGAGGCGGTCAAGCGCGCCGTGAAGGAGATCAAGGACCTCCCGCCGGGCCTCGAGGTCACCCCGGTGTTCGATCAGTCGACGTTCGTGCGCACCAGCTACGAGGGGCTCCGCAAGGAGGTCGTCCAGGCGCTGGTGCTCATCGCGATCGTCATCCTCGTGTTCCTCCAGAGCGTTCGCGGGACGGCGATCGTCTCCATCGCCATCCCGCTCTCGTTCGCGATCACGCTCATCGTCCTCTATTCGACCGGTCAGACGCTGAACGCGTTCACGCTCGGTGGGCTGACGCTCGCGATGGGGCGCCTCGTCGACGACGCCGTCGTCGTGCTCGAGTCGATCCATCGGCACCAGCGCATGGGAATGAATCGATTCAAGGCGGCGCTCGAGGGCACGAACGCGGTCGCGCTGCCGGTGCTCGCGTCGACGCTGACCACGATGGCAGTTCTACTCCCCGTGCTCTTGCTCGCGGGCCTTGCGAAGAAGCTCTTCGCGCCGCTCGCGCTGACCGTCGCCGTCGCGATGATCGCCTCGTATTTCGTGTCGATCTGCGTCACGCCGGTCGCATGTCGATATTTCCTCGATCACGGCGAGCACGGACCGTTCGGCAAACGAGTCGAGGCGGCCATCGATGCGCTCGCGTCCCGCTATGCGATGACGTTGCGGAAGGTGCTGCCGTTCCGGCGGACCGTCCTTCTCTCGTCGCTGCTCCTCGTCGTGGCGAGCGGTTGGGCGGCCTCTCGGCTGCCGAGCACGTTCTTCCCGGAAATCGACGAGTCGATGGAGCGCATCTACGTGCGCGTCGCGCCCGGAACGTCGCTCGAAGAGAGCGCGCGTCGGATCAACGAGATGGGCGCGACGCTCGCGAAGAAGCTCCCCAAGGGCGACGTGAAGCTCGTGCTCACCAACGTCGGCTCGCCGAACAATGCCCGTAGCGCGATGACCAGCCCGAACTGGGGCCCGCACATGGGCTTCATTCGCCTCGCGCTCACGGATCCCGACGAGCGGAAGAAGACGCAGCGCGAGATCGCCGACGAGGTGCGCGGCATCCTCAACGAGGAGTACCGAGGCGTCGAGTTCTTGCAGTGGCCGGGCGGCCTCGTCGCGAGCGTCTTCGCGAACGGGTACATCGCTCCGGTCGTCGTCGAGGTACGCGGCGACAACCTGGACGAGCTCGAGGACCAAGCGAAGGCGGTCGGCGACGTCGCGCGCAGCGTGCCCGGCGTGCGCGACATCTGGCCGTCGCTCGAGATGGATTATCCCGAGATCCGCGTCGACACCGATCGCATGAAGGCGGGCTTCGTCGGCGTGTCGGCGCGCGACGCCGCGCAGACCACCCTCGAGGCCACGCTCGGCAACATCAACACGCCCAGCGTCTGGATCGACCCCAACAACGGTCAGTCGTATTACGTCGTCACGTATTACGACAACGCGCAGGTCACTGACATCAACGCGCTCGGGCAGCTTCCGGCGCGGATGGATGACAACGGCACCGCGGTTCGCCTCGGCGCTTACGCCGACATCAAGCGCGCCGTCGGACCGATCGGTGTCGAGCGCAACCGGCTCCAGCGTGCAGCGCACGTCTTCATGCAGACGGAGGGGCGCGACATCGGCTCGGTCGCCGCGGATCTCGAGAAGGCGCTCCGAAACGATCCCCGGACGCGCAACGTCAAGTTCGACTTCGTCGGGCAAGTCCAGCTCATGAGGACGACGTTCTCGGGGCTCGGCGTCGCGCTCGGGCTGGCGGTCATGGTCGTCTTCATGATCATGGCCTCGCAGTTCAAGTCGCTGCGGTTGCCCTTCGTCATGCTCTTCACGATCCCGGTGTCGCTCGTGGGCATCGTGCTGGCGCTGATGGCGGCGGGGCAGGGCTTCTCCATCACGGCGTTGATGGGCATCCTCATGGTGATCGGGATCGCGGTCTCGAACGGGATCCTGCTCGTGGACGATGCCAACCGCCGGCTCAACGAGGGCGCCGACAAGGTGGAGGCAATCATCGCTGCCGCGCGCTCGCGCTTCGTGCCGATCGCGATGACCAGCCTCGCGACGGTGATCGGCCTGATCCCGACCGCCATGGGCCTCGAGCATGGGTCGGAGGCGAACCAGCCGCTCGCGCTCTCGGTCGTCGGCGGGCTCACGTCCTCGACGATGCTCTCGCTCTTCCTCGTTCCGGTGATGTTCCTGATCTTCGCGAAACGGCAAGCGGAGGAGGCCGAGGCTCCGGCTCCGCACGGCGCGGGCGGGCCGACGCTCCACGAGGTGGGCACGTGATCCAGACGATCCTCGTCGCGCTCGACTCGTCGGCCCGCGCGCCCGGCGTGCTCGCGGCGGCGTGTGAGATCGCAGAGAAGCTCGGCGCGCGCATCGTGCCCCTGCGGATCATCTCCATTCCCCCTGATTTTCCGCCCGCCGCGCACGTCTCCGCCGGCGATCCGCTGCCTTCGCATCTCCGGGACGTGGCGCTTGCGGAGCTCGACATCCTCCTCGCCGCCGTTCCTTCCGGCGTCGCGATGGATGCGCCGCGCGTTCGCGTCGGTCAGCCGTGGCGCGCCATCGTCGACGCGGCCGAGGAGCTGAACGCAGATCTCGTCGTCCTCGGGAGTCACGGCTATCACGGCGCCGATCGGATCCTCGGCACGACCGCCGGCAAGGTCGCCAACCTCTGCAAGCGCAGCGTCCTCGTCGTTCGCGTCGCCGGCGCCGCGGCATGAGCTACGCGAGTCATGCGACCCGCGCGTCCCTTTGCTATCGTCGGGCACTCGATGAGGGGGCCGCGCCGCTACGCGAACGTGACCCTCGTGGTGTGGATGCTCGTGGCGATCGCCGCGGTCAGCCTCCTCGCATACTGGGATCAGCTCCGCGAGGCGGATAGGTCGCTCGAAGACCTGGCGAACGCGCAGGCCACGCTCGCGCAGGGGCTCTCGCTCGCGCTCGGAGAGCGCCTCGCCGCGGTGGAGCGGGAAAAAGCCGCGGGCGACGCTCGCCCCCGGATCGAGCAGGTGACCGAGCAGGTGCTCGCTTCGATCTCCGCGCTCGAGCGGCCGGGCGCGCGCCGCGTCTTCGTCCGCCCGCCCGCGCACGACGGTTGGATCGGGGCAGCCGACGGACGAACGGTCCAGGCGCCGGCGCTGACGGTGCTTCCGCCGTCGGCAGCGAGCGAGCCGCGCGCCATGCTCGTGTCGCGTCCGGACGCCGCCGACCTCGGCCTTCCGCCGCGCACCGCGGTCGCCGGCGTCGCGCGCGTCGATGCCGGGCCGCTCGGCACGTGGCACGTCGGCGTCGTCACCACCGCGCTCGTCGAGCGCGATCGCGAAAAGCGCGCGGAGCTGCGGTTCGTGCTCGTCGTCGTCGTGGCGACCGCGCTCGTGCTCGCCTTCGGCAGCGCCGCGGTGCGGAGGCAGCGACGGCAGATCGAGCTCGCGCACGCGCTCGAGATCGCCGAGATCGAGAAGGCGCGCGACGAGCGGCTCGTCACTGCAAACAAGCTGGCGACCATGGGGGCTCTGGCGAGCGGGATCGCGCACGAGGTCGCAACACCGCTCGGCGTCATCGTTGCGAGAGCCGAGCAAGTCGTGGCGCGCAGCGACGCCGACGAGCGCGTGCGGCGTGCCGCGGAGATCATCGTCGCGCAGACCGAGCGTATCCACGCCGTCATTCGCGGGTTCCTGGCGCTGGCACGGGGACAGACGCCGCGTCTCGTGGAGAGCGACCCGGGCGAGCTGACGGGCGCCGCCGTCGGCCTGGTCGATCATCGCTTCGCCAAGGCGGGCGTTGCGCTCACGTCGACGATCGAGCCGGGGCTCGGGACCATCGCCTGCGATCCGCGCATGTTCGAGCAGGTCCTGGTGAACCTGCTCCTCAACGCCTGCGAGGCCTGCGAGGCGGGCGGGAAGGTCGACGTGAGGGTGCGCCGGCAGGACGACCGGATCGCCTTCGTCGTCGAGGACGACGGCGCGGGCATCGACGACGAGGCGGTGCTCCGCGCGACCGAGCCGTTCTTCACGACCAAGCCGGAGGGCACGGGCCTGGGGCTCGCCATCACGAAAGAGATCGTCGATCATCACGGCGGAACGCTGGTCTTGAAGGCGCGGCCGAGCGGCGGGACGCAGGCGATCGTCGAGGTGCCCGCGAGCAAAGGGGCGGGCGCATGAACGGGGGCGGACGCGGAGGCGGTGGGAACGCGACGTTTCGCGTGCAGGCTGTCGCGTTCAGCCGTCGCGGGGACGTCGTCGCATCCGCGAATCGCGACGGCACGATTCGGTTCTGGCGCAGCGATAGCGCCGAGCCGCTGAGCGATCCGATCGCCGTTCACGACGGGCGCATGGGTCACGTGTGGTCCATTGCGTATGCGCCCGACGACAGGCGCATCGCGACGGCGAGTCGCGACGGAACGATCGTGATCGTCGACGCGCTCCACGGCAAACCGGTCGCGCCACCGCTGACGGGTCACACCGGCGATGTCTTCAGTGCGCTCTGGAGCCCTGATGGCCGGACGCTCGCATCGGCGGGAAAAGACGGCACCGTTCGCTTCTGGGACGGCGGCATCGGCGCGAACGCAAACGCGAACGCAAACGCGAACGCAAACGCGAACGCAAATGCGGACGCGAACGCGAGCGCAAACGCAGGGGTCGTGCTCGCTGCCCATGCGTCGTCGGTGTACGCGATCGCGTTTCGCCCCGACGGCCTCGCGCTCGTTTCGGCGAGCGAGGACGGCACGGCCGTGTTGTGGTCGCGCTCGTCGCTCGAGCCCTCGTCGCCGTGGACGAAGACGCGCGTGCTCGATCTCGCGACCGAGTCGTTGTTGCGGAGGCCCGGCGCGCATCACGCCATCGCGTTCACGAGCGACGGCGCGCGCTTCGCGACCGCGAGCCACGATCATCGAATCGCGCTGTGGGACGCGCGCACCGGCGAGCGACTTGCGCCGCCCTTCAACGGGCACGCCGACGTCGTGCTCACGCTCGCTTTCGGTGACGACGATGTGCTGCTCTCGGCGAGCTGGGACGGATCGATCCGGGAGTGGGACGCGCGCGCTGCGTCGGCCACGCATGCTCCTCGGTCGCGCACGCTCGCCGAGAAGCTCGGTCCCATCTACGCGATCGCGATGAGCCCCGATCGGCGCACGCTCGCATCGGGCGGTTGGGACTTCGCGCTGCGTCTCTGGGACCTCGAGAAGCGCGAGCCCAAGGGCCGCGTCCAGGAGCGAGAGCACCCGGTGGCGAGCGCCGTCGCGTTCAGCCCGGA
>OUNM010041685.1_pt1 | contig 11640 bp, 5 predicted proteins | sample 1769961 | NCBI WGS metagenome assembly OUNM01 (sample SAMEA3914820, study PRJEB12502) | metagenome | biome: forest; material: soil | place: USA | collected 2012-03-12 | depth 0.3 m
GCCGTCGGGCTGGATCAACGACCCGACCAACGGTTCGTATTCGGCCTATAATTTCTCGGTCCGCAACGACATCGCTTCGACCTATCTGATGAGCAAGGTCGATACGGAGGTCTTCGGCGTGCGGGTCCGGGGGAATGTCGGCGCGCGTTATGAATCCACCAAGCAGACCATCAACGCCCTGAACAAGACGTTCGACGCCGCCGGCAACGTCACCTATACGCCCACCGTCTACCGGCAGAAGTACGACAACCTCCTGCCGTCGCTGATGCTGGCGGCGGACCTCACGGACACGCTGGTGCTGCGGGGGGCGGCCTACAAGACGTTCGTCCGGCCTCAGCCGCGCAACTTGAGCCCGACGACCTCGCTGACCAAGACCGCGACCGGCTTCCAGCTGGCCTATGGCGGCTACGACCTGAAGCCCTACACGGCCGTTTCCCAGGATATCTCGCTGGAGTGGTACAACCGGGCCAACAGCCTGATTTCCGTCGACGTCTATCACAAGACGATCAACGACCTGGTGATCGCCGAGAACCGTATCAGCCGTCTTTGCCCCGCCGACGCGACGGCTTACGGGCTGGGCCATTTGTCGCTGAACGGCACGACCTGCCAGAGCGACATCCTGATCAACGGCCAGCCCGCGGTCGTCCAGATCAGCGGCAACTACAACCAGGACAAGCCGATCAAGGTCGACGGCGTCGAGGTCAGCATCCAGCAGAACTTCGACTTCCTGCCGGGCTTCTGGAAAAACTTTGGCGGCGTCTTCAACTACTCGTACGCCAAGATTTCCGGGACCTATGCGGACGGCACCAAGGCGATCCTGCCGGGCGTGTCGAAGAACGCCTTCAACGTCATCGGCTTCTACGAGACGGCCAAGTACGGCGCGCGCATCGTCTACAACTATCGTGACGAGTACATCCTGGCCGGCGGCAACACCTTCACCGGCGGGGCCAGCCGGGTGAAGGCGCGGGGACAGTTGGACGCCTCGCTGTCCTATACGCTCAACGAGCGGTTCTCGTTCTCGTTCGACGCCTACAACATGACCGACCAGCGTCGGACCCAGTACCAGAACGTCGAGGCCATGCCGCGGGCCAACGACTACGACGGCAGAACCTACACCCTGACCCTGCGCGGCTCGTTCTAGGCCGCTGCGCCAGGCGGAGTGTCCCGCCGCCTGGCGCGTTTTTTACACGACGATCATTCTGGTCCCGAACTCAGGACGCCTAGCCGCGATGAACCGTTTCGTATCGAGCTTGTTGGCCGTGACGGCGCTGTGGGTCAGTGCGGCGCAGGCCCAGACCTTCACCCCGTCGCCCGGGGCGTCGCCGACCCTGAGCGCGGAGGTCATCTCCACCGAAGCGCTCGACCGGGTCTGGTCCGGGCACAGCGTGCGGTTCGCGCTGATCACCACCAAGACCGACCTCGTGGTCGGCTACTACGACGCCAATCGCCAGCTGACCGTGGCGCGCCGTCATAAGACCGGCGGAGGTTGGACCTATCAGAAGCTGGACACCTGGAACGACTGGGACAGCCACAACTATATCGCCATCGCCGAGGACGCCGTCGGGCGGCTGCACGTGGCGGCCAACATGCACTCCAGCCCGATGACGATGTTCGTCTCGGACCCGTCCGGCGACGTGCGCACCCTCAAGCGCGCGCCGGTGCTGGTCGATGTCGCGCTGGAGCGCTCGGCGACCTATCCGATCTTCCTGCGCGATCGGGCCGGCCGTCTGATCTTCAAGTATCGCAACGGCATGAGCGGCGCCGGCGACGAGATCTACGACGTGCTCGACGCCGACACGGGCAAGTGGGCCCGCCTGACCGCCGCGCCGCTGGTCGACGGGGAAGGGGAGCGCAACGCCTATTTCATGGGCCCAGTGGTCGGGCCGGACACCTGGTTCCACATCGCCTGGGTCTGGCGCGAGACGCCGATGGCCGAGACGAACCACGATCTCAGCTACGCCAAGAGCCCGGACCTGATCCATTGGTTCAAGGCCGACGGGACGCCGCTGCCGCTGCCGATCAAGCTGAAGGACGCCGAGATCGTCGACCCCGTGCCGGTCAAGGGCGGCATGATCAACAACAACACGCTGCTCGGCTTCGACGAGCAGGGGCGCGCGACGATCACCTATCACAAGTTCGATAAGGCCGGAGATACGCAGATCTTCCTGGCGCGCTACCGTGGCCCGAAGGCGGGTTGGGAGCGCGCTCAGATCAGCCAGTGGAAGGGCTATCGCTGGGATTTTTCCGGCGGCGGGTCGCTGAAGTCGGAGATCTTCGTCGGCGGCGCTCAGCCGATCGGCGACGGACTGCTGAAGGTTCCGGTGATCCGGCTGGGTCAATCGATCGACTTCATCGTGCGTTCGTCGGACCTGTCGCTGGTCGAGGCGCGCCCGGTCCTGTCCCTGGCCGACCAGCTCAAGGCGGTGGTCAAGACGCCTGACGACATGCAGGTCAACATCGTCAATGTCCCGGGCGATGCGGGCGAGGTCTACGCCCTGGTCTGGAACGCTCGGCCGCCGCATCGTGACATGGCCGCGCCCGACATTCCCGACCCTACGACCCTGCTGTTCATGACATTGCGCCCGCGAGCGCGCTGATGTCCTCGCGACCGGCTCTATTCGATTGACGAGACCGCCCGGCTCCAGGATGCTACTATTATATGATAAATCGTTCCAAATAATGGAACGATCGATCTGTGCGTATCGATGGCCACCAAGCCCTTGGAATAGGGCGGGCCTCCGGGGGGAACGGGGTGACGAACATGGACGAAACACGTCCCGGGGCACACGATGCGCGGCGCTGATCCGGAGATCGTCGCCTGGGTCAGTTCGCATGTGGTGCCGTTCGAGGCGGACCTGCGCCGGAAGCTGCGGCACATCTGCGGGAGCGCGGACGAAGTCGACGACCTGGTTCAGGATATCTACTTTCGGTTTCTCAAGATGCAGTCCGTCGACCACATCGACGACCCGCGAAACTACGTCTTCCAGATGGCCCGCAACCTCGTCATCGACCATCTGCGCCGCAAGCGGGTGGTCAATATCGAAGCGGCCCAGAGCCTGGACGAACTGGCCGTCTTCGACGGCGCGCCGTCTCCGGAGCAAGTGACGATGGCGCGCGCCGAGCTGAAATGGGTGCTAGGGGTGATCGCCAAGCTGCCGGAGCGGTGTCGGGACGTCTTCCAGATGCGAAAAGTCTATGGCCTGTCCCAGGCGGAAACCGCGCGGGAACTGGGTCTCAGCGAGAACGTCGTCGAGAAGGAGACCATGCGCGGCATGCACATCATCTCCGACACCGTCGCGCGGGTCAGCGTTTCCAGCGACCGCGACGCCCATCGGCGGCAGGCCGGCTGGACGCGAAACCCCGCTCGGCGCGGCCGCTGATGTCGACTCTCGATGACGAAGCCTCGGACTGGGTCGTACGCCAGTCGTCGGGTCCGCTGGACGAGGCGTCCCAGCGCGCCTTCGAGGCCTGGTACGACACCGGTCCGCGACAGCAGGGCGCCTATCTGCGGGCGCAGGCTATCTGGCGGAGCCTGGACAAGGCGACCGTCCAATCCAACCTGCGGCCCGAGGCGATCCGGCGAACGGCGCAAGCGCGAACGACCCGTCGGCCATCGCGCCGCGCCATTCTCACCGCCGGCGTGGCGACCAGCGCGGCGGCCGGCCTGGTCGCTGTCGTGCTGGGCTCCCGCCTGACGGGCGGCGTCACGCTCAGGACCACGCTCGGAGAGGTCCGGAAAGTGCCGCTCGAGGACCGAACCATCGCCAGCCTGAACAGCGACAGCCACCTTGAGGTGAGCATGACGCCGAAGCTGCGCCGCATCGTTCTGGTCAGCGGCGAAGCCCTGTTCGAGGTCGCCAAGAATCCCCAGAGGCCCTTCGTCGTCGAGGCCGGCGACGTTTTCGTGCGCGCGGTCGGAACGGCTTTCAGCGTGCGGCGGCGGACCACGGGGGCCGATGTCCTGGTGACCGAGGGCGTGGTCGAGGCGTGGAATGCCGGGGGGAGCGGCGGCGCGCGGCGCATCGCGGCTGGCGAGCAGGCGTTCGTTCCCTATCGCGCCGAGCCGATCTCGGTGCTGGCCGCGCCACGGGAAATCGAACGAAAGCTGGCCTGGCGCGAAGGCAATATCATCCTGGACAACCAGACGCTGGCGGAGGCGGTGCTGGAGTTCAATCGCTACAACAGGCTGAAGATCATCATCGCGGATCCCGCGCTCGGCTCGCATCGCCTGGTGGGACAGTATCGCGCCGATCAGCCGGAGCAGTTCGTCGACGCGGTTCAGGCGCTGATGGACGTTCCGGTGGCCAAGACGGGCGACCGCCTCGCGATCGGCAGAGAGAAATCGGCAAGCACGCCGGCGGACCGAAGCTAGTCCGAAGGCCAAGAACAAGGCTCGCGATCACGCGCGTGATCGAAGAAGCCAAGAGGGAAGGGTGAGCGCTGGATGGCGTCGACCAGTCGCGGTCGCGGGGGACTTTCGCTGGCGGTCTCGACGTGCCTGCTGCTGGCGTCCGGTCACGCCCAGGCCCAGGCGCGCCAGAAGCGTTTCGACATCCCCGCCGGACCCGCGGTGGACACCCTGCAGGCGTTCTTCCGACAGTCCGGCCTCCAGGTCCTGGCCAATGGCGCGGACCTCAAGGACGTGACGACACAAGCCCTGGCGGGAACGCTGGACACCGAGGCCGCGCTGCGCAGGCTGCTGCAGGGGACCAGTCTCGTCGCGGAGGTCCGCCCGAATGGCGCGATCCTGATCGTCAAGCGCGCTGAGCCCAAGCCTGAGGCGGCCGTTCCCGCCGTCGAGGCGACGACGGTGGTGACGCAGGTGATCGTCACGGGCTTTCGACAGAGCTATGCCGACGCCATTCGCATGAAGCGCGCCAATCCGGGGATCACCGACTCCATCTCGTCGGACGGCCTCGGACGCTTCCCCGACCTCAATGTCGGCGAGGCGATCCAGCGCATTACCGGTGTCCAGATCAATCGGGAGGCGGAGTCTCGGAACGCCACGATCAATCTGCGCGGCTTGCCGGGCACGTTCGCCCGAACGACCATCAACGGCCAGGCCTTCGCTGAGCCGATGCTGGATCAGTCGACGCCGCTGGGCGCGTTCAACTCGGACATCTTCTCGGCCATCACCATCAACAAGTCGCCATCGGCGTCGGACCAGTCGGGTGGCTTGAGTGGCAATATCGACCTGAAGATCCAGCCGGCGCTCAGCCGCCGAGACGGCGCCGCCTACAAGCTTTCCTACGAGAAGGACAGCCTGGGCGACCTGGCTTCGCCCGCCCTGACCTTGTCGGCCGCCCATCACTTCCGGCCGAACTTCGCCGCGTTCGGCGTCGTGGCCTTCAAGAAGGAGAAGTTTCGGCGGGACTCGATCAACTTCAATCAGTACACGCCGCTGAACGACCAGACGCCGGGGTTCAAGGACCTCTATGCGGACTATTTCGCGCCTCTGGCCGCCGACGGAAGCTGTGCGCGGGGAGAGGCCTGCAGCGCCTCTGGTACGGGGCGACTGGCGCGGACCGGGGTGCTGTTTCCCTCCGATGTGCGCCAGTTGGTCAAGCTGAACGAAGGCACGCTGGTGACGGCGGCGGCCGGGGCCGAGTTCGCGCCGTCGACCACGCTCAAGTTCAGCCTCGACGGGTTCTTCACGCGCCGCGACCTGGCCAAGAACTTCACCGAGATGAACGAGGTCGACATGCGGCCCACGACGACCGTCGTCGCGCCCACCAGCGTCGCGCGGACCTTGTCGGACGGTCTGACCTATGTGAACGCGGTGAACTTCTCGAACGCGCAGATCAATACCTCCTTCCGATCGGAGCCGATCGTCCAGGAGGCGTGGAGCCTGAGCGGTCGGGCGCTCTGGTCCGCGGGACCCTGGAATGCCGTCGCCACGCTGGTCAGCTCGCGCGGCGCCTACGACTACACCCAGACCCAGATCGATTGGCGCAATGTCTCCAAGGTTGGCGGCAACGGCACGTCGGGGACCTTCTTCTCCGGCGGCGGCGACATTCGGGACTACGTCCTGACGCTTTCGCCTCGGTCGGTTCCGCCCGTGACCGCCGGACCCTGGACCTGGCTAGGGATGGCCAACCCGGCGTTCCAGCAGAACAATGTGGGCGACCAGCTCGTCGTGGCGGGATCGTCCGGCTATACGCGCAACGCGATCGACGCGGTCCAAATCGACATAGACCGTCCGGTCTCCGGCGGCCTGTTCTCGACTATCTCGGGCGGGGGACGGTTGGACCACACCCGGTTCGTCTCGCGCGGCTATCGGACCAGCGCCAAGGGCGTGCGCACGGACAACATCGACGCCAGTTTCCTGAAGAACAGCGCCTACGCGGCCGACTTCTTTGGCGGCGCCGCCAAGGGTTATCTGAACCCGTTCACCAGCATCGACTACGACTATGCCGTCGCGCGCCTGCAGCCGGTCAGTCTCCAGCCTGGCGATCTGCTGACGACGAGCGGTTGGGTCAACGACCCGTCGAACGATGCGTATTCGGCCAACAACTTCCGGGTGTCGGGCCTGACCGGATCATTCTACGTCCAGGGACGGTTCGATCGGCGCGCCTTCGGCCTGCCGGTCAGGGGCGATGTGGGCCTTCGTTACGAACATACCCGGCAGGACATCGTCACGCTCAACCGCAACACCGCCTTGTCCGGCGACATCCGCTATGATCCGGCGCGTTTCGAGAGCGACTATGGCGAATGGCTGCCGTCCCTGCTGGTCGCCGCCGATCTGAGCGACACCCTGGTGCTGCGCCTGGCCTCGTACAAGACGTTCGTACGCCCCCAGCCGCGCAACCTGAGCCCGGCCAGCTCGGTGACCGTGACGGACCAAGGGTTCAACATCACCTATGGCGGCTATGACCTGAAGCCCTTCACCGCCCTTTCGCACGACGTTTCCCTGGAGTGGTACAACCGCTCGGGCGGGATGGTGTCGCTGGACGTCTATCGCAAGGACATCCGGAACCTGGCCACGGTCGAGAACCGGCTGGAGAAGCTTTGTCCCGCGGACGCCACGGCCTTTGGCCTGGGTCATCTCACGATCCAGGGCGACCAGTGCCTGAGCGACATCCTGGTGGACGGCAAGCCCGCGGTCATCACCGCCACGGGCAACTTCAACCAGAGCCGGCCGCTGCGCGTGACGGGCCTGGAATTCAGCCTTCAGCAGAACCTGGACTTCCTGCCGGGCTTCTGGAGGAACTTCGGCGGCGTCATCAACTATTCGCTGACCCGGGTCGACGGCCGCAATCCCGATGGAACGCCGGCGATCCTGCCGGGGGTCTCGGCGCGCAGCTACAACGTCATCGGCTATTACGAGACCAAGCGTCTGGGCGTGCGGATCGTCTACAACTATCGCGACGAGTACATCCTCTCGGGGTTGAACACGTTCACGGGCGGAACCAGCCGGGTCAAGGCGCGAGGCCAGGTCGACTCGTCGATCGCCTACGCCGTCACCGACCGCCTGAACCTCACCGTCGACGTCTACAACCTGACCAACGCGCGACGCACCCAGTACCAGAACATCGAGCAGGTTCCGCGCGCCAACGACTATGACGGCCGCGCCATCACGATGTCGGTGCGGGGCGCGTTTTAGCCGCGCGCACCCGCTATTGCGCCTCGCGCGTCGTCGTGACCTTTCCGAAGATCGGAGCCTGAACGGTCTTCAGGCGGTCCGTGGCGTCGCCCGTCAGGTCGAAGAAGACAATGCGATTGGCGCCGCGCTGCATCCATGGCGCGGGCGCGTACAAGGTGTGCACGGGTCCGATCGACCAGAAGCGGCCAAGATTGCGCCCGCCCAGCCACAGCTGGCCTTTGTGAAGGCCGCGCACGTCCAGATAGGTGTCGGCGGGGCGGCCCACCGTCATTTCCGCCTCGTAGAAGCAGGGGCCAATGCAGGGCGTCGACGACATGCGCAGTTTGGACAGATCGTCCATCGGCAAGCTGAACATGCTCCAGTCGTTCAGCGGCTGGCCATCCAGGGTGACCGCGCCGGTCAGCCCGGTCTGCTCGCCCCGGATCGCATGCGAATAGTTCACGCGCCCGGTGTTCTCGACCAGGATATCGAGCGTGGCGGCGCCGGCCTGCTTAGGCAGCTCCACCGTTTCCTGGCCGAGACGACGATCGAGCGTGCCGACCAGCTTCCGATCGACATAGACCTGCGCATAGCTGTGCATGCCCTTCAGGACCAGCGCGCCGCCTTTCCCCTTGGCCAGGGGGACCCGGTAGAGGACGTAGCCGTAGTTCTGGCCAAGCTCCTCGAACGTCATCGGCTGCTTGGCGTGAACGGGCTTGGGGAGGTTATGCCACAGTGAGGCGCTGCGCCGGATCGGGGAGACTGGGAAGGCGGCGGCGACGCTCGGCTTGGGCGTCGGCGCGGCCGGCTTGCCCGTGACGTCGGCGATGACCGAGGCCAGCAGCCCGTACTTGTAACGGGGGTTGCCCGCCTCATCGAGCGGGGCGTTGTAGTCATAGCTGGTCGTGTCGGGGTGGTAGTCCGTGCCGGTGTGCGAATCCGCGCCGTTCATCCAGCCGAACGTGGTGCCGCCGTGGAACATGTATAGCGACACCGAATAGCCCCGCTGCAGCATGAAGCGCAGCTCCTCGGCCTCCTTGCGGCCGTCGGTCTCGTGGTGGTCCTCGCCCCATTTGTCGAACCAGCCCGCCCAGTATTCGCCGACCATCCGCACCCCGTCGGGCCGGAAGGCTTCCAGCTTGGCGACCGACTTCTCGGCGCCGCCCGAGCCGAAGTTCACCACCGACGGCAGATGGGGTAGCGAGCCCTTGGCCAGGTCAGAGGCCTGGTTGGACGTGAACAGCACGCCGTCGGCCAGCCCGGCGCGGCGGTAGGTCGCCTCCAGCCCTTCGAGATAGGCCTTGTCGTCGCCGAAGGCGCCGTATTCGTTCTCCAGCTGCACGGCGACGATGGGGCCGCCGTTACGCAGCAGCAGCGGCTTCACTTCCTGACCCAGGCGCACCATCCACCGTTCCACCGCGGCGGTGTATTTCGGGTCGGTCGAGCGCAGGACCAGGCTTCGGTCCTTCAGCAGCCACGACGGATAGCCGCCAAGCTCCCATTCGGCGCAGACATAGGGACCTGGCCGCAGGATCACGTCCAACCCTTCCGCCTGCGCGGCGCGGATGAACGCGGCGATATCGTTCTGGCCGGTGAAGTCATAGGCCCCGGGGCGGGCCTCGTGCGCGTTCCAGAAGGCGTAGGTGGTGATGGTGTTCAGGCCCATCGCCTTGGCCTTGCGCAGGCGATCATGCCAATAGGCGCGCGGGATGCGGACATAGTGCATCTCGGCCGAGATGACCTGGTAGGGCTTGCCGTCCTTCAGGAACTTGCCGTCGCTGACCACGAAGCTGTGGACTGGCGCGCCGGGTTGAGCCGTCGCCGGCAGGGACGATAGCGCCAACGCCGAGACGGCCGCGCAGAGCATCGATCGAACAGCCAGCTTCACATCTCTCTCCAGCATCGTGGTCCTGGTCGCCCGGAACCGAATTCTCCAACCGAGCAGGCGGCCAGCGACCCCCGAGGCCGCTGGCCGCTGATCCCTCACTCCCCGAAACGGAAGCGCATGCCCACGCCGTAGTAACGGCCCTCGTAGCGAACATCGACCGGATAGGTCCGATTGGGCAGGTAGTTGTTGTAGTTCTCGAAGGGCTTGGCCAGCAGGTTCGAGACGTCGAAGCTGATGGTCGTGTGCTTGGAGACGTCGTAGCTCAACGAGGCGTCGAGACGCGACGTCGCGCGGACGCCCACGCCCGTGTACTGCGTCCCGTCCGTGGCCTGGCGGTAATAGCTCACCCACGGCGAGCGGCGATTGTACGAGATCCGCCCCGTCACGCCGTTGCGCTCGTAGAAGACGGCGGCGTTGTAGGTCCACTTGGACAGACCCGTGATGCGCACGTAGGGCGCATCGGCCCCCAGCACGGCCGGCAGCCTGTATTTGCCGTCGATATAGGTGGCGTTGGCCTGCACGCCGAGGCCCTTGAAGGCGTCCGGCAGGAAGTCCAGGAAGGTCTGGGCGTTGACCTCGAAGCCCTTGATCTTGCCGGCGCCGGAGTTCTCCGGGCGGCTGATTTCGATCAGGCCGTAGACGGGGTCCTGGACGCGCCGGGTGTAGTTGCTCGTGAAGCCGAACAGGTCGCGATAGAAGCCCGCGACGGTGATGCTGCCGGTGCTGGAGAAATAGTACTCGGCGCTGATGTCGTAGTTCTTGGAGGTGAGCGGGACCAGGTCCGGATTGCCACCCGAGCCGTAGGCATTGACCGATGCGCTGGGCGAGTTCGGATCGATCGGCTGCGACGGGTCGCGAACCACCTGCGAGATGTTCAAGGCGGGGTTCAGGGCGCCGAAATCGACACGGGTCCGCGTCTTGGTAAAGCCCAGACGCAGCTGCAGCTTGTCGAGGGGCCGGATCCGCAGGCTGATATTCGGCAGCACGTCGGTGTAGTTCTGCTTGATCGTTCGCGGGATCAGGCTGGTGACGCCGTTGGTGCTGACCCGCGAGGTGCCGGAATATTCGCCCAGGGTCTGGACGACCCGAACGCCGGCCACGCCGTCGAAGCCGACCGATCCGATGTCGAAGGCGTACTTGGCCTGAACGTACTCGGCGTAGCTCTGCTCGGTGGCGCTGAAGGCCCCGCCCTGGTCCAGCGGCACGTCAGGGCTGCTGAAGGCTTTCAGCGTGTCCTTGTAGCCCTGGTCGTTGGGGTTGAGGGCGACGAGCTGCTGCAGGGCGGCGACGGAGCGCTGCTGCAGGGCCGAGAAGTTTCCGGCGATCCCTTCGCGCGTGGGCATCAGGTACTGGGTGAAGCCCTGCGAGTTGCCGCGGAAGGGGTCCTCGACCATCTGCAGCGGACCCACCGGAAGGCTGGACAGCGCGATCCGCAGCGGCAGCACCCAGGCGTAGCGCGAGCCCTGGATCAGCGAGGCGTCGCGGTCGGTGTAGCGCAGGCCGAACTTCACCTCGGGCAGCCACGAGGCCCCGGTGTCGAACACCCCGTCGCCGCGCCATTGGACGCCGCTGCCCTTGGCGATGTAGTGGCGCTCGTAATAGCCGCGCCAGATGTAGTTGGCCGGGTTCGAGGCGTCGAAGCCGGTGATGTCGAACGCCGCGCCGTCCTTCTCGTTGAACTTGACGGTGACCGTCGGGGCATAGGTGAAGGCGCTGTCGAGGCTCCAGTTGCGGGCCTCGTACTCGCTGTCCTCATAGGCCAGGTCGGTCGAGAGGGTCAGGCGATCGCCGCGCCAGACCGCGCCGACCGCGCCCTGGTAGGTGTCGGTATGGTCCGCGCCGGTCGAGCGATAGGCCTGGGGCGCCATGCCGCCGGTCTTGGTGAAGCCCGCCGCCTGGTCGGTGGTTCCGGGAACCAGGGTGACGTTGGTATAGGTCGCGTCCTTCTGGGCCGCCGAGTCCCAGTCCCGCAGGTTGACGTCGAGATTGTCGGTCGCCTGGCGGCCGCGATAGCCCTGATAGATGCCGTCGAAATAGACCTCGAGCCGGTCGGTCGGTCGCCACTGGAGGGCGACATTGGCTGAGGGCCGGAAGCGCTTGCCGCCGTCGTTGTAGAGGCCGACCGTGCCCGGAAAATAGAAGCTGTTGCCGACGCTGGCCGGCGAGACGC
>OUNM010488353.1_pt1 | contig 11638 bp, 12 predicted proteins | sample 1769961 | NCBI WGS metagenome assembly OUNM01 (sample SAMEA3914820, study PRJEB12502) | metagenome | biome: forest; material: soil | place: USA | collected 2012-03-12 | depth 0.3 m
GCGCCCATCAGCCCGGCGATGCCGACGACCTCGCCCTTGCGCACATTGAGGCTGATGTTCTTGATCACCTGCCGGTCGGCATGGATCGGGTGGTACACCGACCAGTTTTTTACCTCGAAGATGACCTCGCTGATCTTCGGCTCGCGCGACGGATAGCGGTCGTCGAGCGAGCGGCCGACCATTGAAGTGATGATGCGGTCTTCGGAGATATCCTTCCTCGGCAAGGTCTCGATGGTGCGCCCGTCGCGGATCACCGTCACCTTGTCGGCGACGCGGTTCACCTCGTTGAGCTTGTGCGAGATCAGGATCGAGGTCATGCCCTGGCGCTTGAACTCGAGCAGAAGGTCGAGCAGCGCCTGGCTGTCCTTTTCGCTCAGCGAGGCAGTCGGCTCGTCGAGGATCAGCAGCTTAACTTCCTTGCTGAGCGCCTTGGCGATCTCGACCAGCTGCTGCTTGCCGACGCCGATATTGGTGATCAGCGTCTTGGGGTCTTCCTTCAGCCCGACCTTGTCGAGCAGCGCGCCGGTGCGCTTCTCGTTGGCGTTCCAGTCGATGACGCCGTAGATGGCGTGCTCGTTGCCGAGGAAGATGTTTTCCGCGATCGACAGCATCGGCACCAGTGCAAGTTCCTGGTGGATGATGACGATGCCGATATGTTCGCTGTCGTGGATGCCCTTGAAGTTGCATTCCTGGCCGCGAAAGATGATCTGGCCCTCATAGGTGCCGGATGGATAGACGCCCGACAGCACCTTCATAAGCGTCGATTTGCCGGCCCCGTTCTCGCCGACAATGGCGTGGATCTCGCCTTCCTCGACGCTGAGGTTGACATTCGACAGCGCCTTCACGCCGGGGAACGTCTTGGTGATGTCGCGCATCTCCAAAATCGTCGAGGCCATCAGGATCTGCTCCCTGGCGCAAGCCTTCCGTTCCTGGAAAGCGTCATGCGCGAAATCAACATACTGCAGAATTCCTCGTGCGGTGACAGGCACACGGCGCTGCAGAAGCCGGCAAAAACAATACCGGGCTCACTTCTGAACGAAAAGGGGCCCTGCGTCGCGCAGGACCCCTTCTTTTGAGGCTGGATTACTTCAGGTCATCGGCCTTGATGTAACCGGAGTCGACGACCAGCTTCTGGTAGTTCGACTTGTCGACCTCGTGCGGCGTCAACAGGATCGAGGGAACGACCTTGACGTCGTTGTTGTAGGTCTTGGTGTCGAGGCCGTCAGGCTTGCCGCCCGAGAGCACCTTGTCGACCAGCTCGACGGTGGCCTTGGCCAGGTCGCGGGTATCCTTGAACACGGTCGAATACTGCTCGCCCGAGATGATCAGCTTGACCGAGGCGGTTTCGGCGTCCTGGCCGGTCACGATCGGCCAGGGCTGCGCGTCGGTGCCGTAGCCGACGGCGCGCAGCGAGGCGGTGATGCCGCGCGACAGGCCGTCATAGGGCGACAGAACGCCATCGACGCGGCTGCCGTCCGAGTAGTTGGCCGACAGCAGATTGTCCATGCGCGCCTGGGCGGTGGCGGCCAGCCAGCGCAGCGTGCCGACCTTGTCCATGCCCATCTGGCCGGACTTGATCTTGATCGAGCCGTCGTCGATCAGCGGCTGCAGGACCGACATCGCGCCGTTGTAGAAGAAGAAGGCGTTGTTGTCGTCCGGCGAGCCGCCGAACAGCTCGACGTTCCACGGCTTGGTGTTCGGGAAGCGCTCCTTGAGGCCCTTGACCAGGGAGTTGGCCTGGATCACCCCGACGCCGAAATTGTCGAAGGTGGTGTAGTAGTCGACATTGCCGGTCTTCTTGATCAGGCGGTCATAGGCGACGACGACGACGCCTGCGTCATTGGCCTTCTGCAGCGCATCGGCCATGGTGGTGCCGTCGATCGAAGCGATGATCAGCGCCTTCGGGCCCTTGGTGATTTCGTTTTCCAGCTGGCTGAGCTGGTTCGGGATATCGTCCTGCGCGTATTGCAGGTCGACCGTGTAGCCGAGCGCTTCGAGCTGGGACTTGACGGCGTCGCCGTCGTTGATCCAGCGCTGCGAGGTCTTGGTCGGCATCAGCACGCCGACGAGGCCCTTGTCGGCGGCATGCGCCGAATAGGTCATGGCGGCGATGCCAAGGGCCGCGACGGCGGCCAGCGTCTTGATGATCTTCACATTACTCTCCCTGGTTGATGGACGCGACACCTCGGGGCTTCGCGGGCCGCGCAGTCGAACAGGAGCGCTGGCGCGCCGCTGTCGGCCTTATCGATCTCCGGTATCCTCCCAATCGGCCCTGGACCGCTGATTTCAATCGATACGATTTTCCTCGTCATCGACTGGCACGCCCCAGGACAGGCGGAGGGTGGGTCGCTTTGACATAACTGTCAAATGCGATCTTTGCTGGTTGCTATATCGAAACTGATATAGTTTACGGCGCGATAACAGACTGGCGAAGTGGGCTCGAAACCATGGCGGCATTACGCGATCCTGAAGCAATTTCAGGCAGTTACGAAAAACTCCCGGGAGATGGCGGAACGCTGCTGCGCAGCGGCCTGAACCTGCGCCACATGCGCATGATCGCGGCGCTCGACGATCACGGACGGGTGAGCGCCGCCGCCCAGGTCATGAACGTCTCGCAGCCGGCCGCCTCGCGCATGATCGCCGAGATGGAAGCGGTGCTCGACGTGAAGTTGTGCGAGCGGCTGCCGCGCGGCATCACGCTCACCCCTTACGGCCAGGCGCTGGCCAGGCGCGCCCGCTCGATCCTGCTCGAGATGCGCGAGGCCGACCGCGAGATTTCCGAGCTCAAAGCCGGCAAGGGCGGTTCGGTGTTCCTCGGCGCGGTGACGGCGCCGGCGATCGAGCTGGCGGTGCCGGCAATCCGCGAGATCCGCCGCATCTATCCGCGCATCGAGATCAACATGCAGGTCGAGACCTCGAACGTGCTCGCCCGCGAGCTGATTGCGTCGCGCCACGACTTCATCATCGCCCGCATCCCCGACGACCTCAATCCTCGGCTGTTCGAATCGCGCGTCATCGGCGTCGAGAAGGCCTGCCTCATCGTGCGCCGCGGCCACCCGCTGGCGAGCGGCAAGGCAGTGAAGCTCGATGACACGGCCGCCTATGACTGGGTCTTCCAGTCCGGCGGCTCGCCGTTGCGCCAGGCGATGGAAAGCAATTTTTTGAACCGCAACATCCCGCTGCCGGACCGGATCCTCAACACCTCTTCGCTGCTTTTGACACTGGTGATGGTGGCGCAGTCGGATGCGATCGCGCCGGTGTCGATCCAGGTGGCGAAGTTCATCCAGGGCCCCGACGGGCTGGCCGGCGCCATCGATGTCGTGCAAACCGAGTTCGACATCGAGGTGCGGCCCTACAGCCTGATCACGGTCAAGAACCGCGTGCTCTCGCCCGCCGCGAAAATGTTGCATGACTTCATCTTGCGCGAAGTCGGGTAATGGAACGAGAATGCTACTTGTACGTTCAAACCGATCGGCGGTTTCGCTGGAGCCTGTTGCGGGTGAGGGAAGAGCTGCCGATGCTCAACAGCTCGGGAGGTTTTGATGGAACGTCGGTTATTTCTGACTGGAATGCTTGGCGTTGCGGGGGCAGCCGCGCTTGCAAGCCTGGCCGGACCTGGCAAGGCCATTGCCGGAATACCCGCCGGCAACGGAATCCTGGACGAACTCGACAAGCCGGACAACGCGGTATTCGAAGGCGACGACCCGGCCGAAGTGGAACTGGTCTCGCATCGTCGCCACTACCATGGAGGCGGGGATTGGCGCTGGCGCCACCGCCGGCGGCGTGGCCGCCGGCGCGGCTGGAGGCACGTCTGCCGCCGCTATTGGCGTTATGGCCGCTGGCACCGTCGTTGCTGGCGCGAGCGTTACTGGATCAACATCTGGCTGTAATCTGGGCGACCGTTAAGATGTGAGCGTCATGGATCGGGTCTTGCACGCTCAGTGCAAGGCCCGATGCCGTGTTCGGAGACGCTCTGCCGGATGTCGCGTAAGAGTGCGCCACGACATTCCAGCGAGCAGGTTGCGAGGAGGCTGGAGCGGGTAGCGGGAATCGAACCCGCGCGTTCAGCTTGGGAAGCTGACAGGCTACCATTACATCATACCCGCGCGTGCCCTCGTTACCATGACGGCGCGGGCGCAAGCAATCGCCAAAGCTGAACCTTCACAACCGCACGACGTCCATCAGCCGGCGCCTCGATCGCCTGTTTCGCGGGCAAGCCGGTGTCATCCGTGCGATCCCGGTCGATTCTCCGCTTGGCCAGGCCTCGGGCCGCTGCCACTCCGCTTGATGCCGGGCGGCCAAACGCATATTTGTGGGCCTGCGCCCGAATCGGGCGGCTCGAACCGGAGAACCGCCTTGTCCGCATTGACGCGCTTTCTCGGTGACTCGCCGCTCAGAGTGCTCCTGAAGCTGCTCGTGGTCTCCTTCCTCGTCGGCCTCGTCATGCACGCCTTCGGCTGGACGCCGATGGATATCTTCTACGGCGTGCGCCAGTTCTTCATCGACCTGAGGAACCTCGGCTTCCATGCCATCGACCGCTTCCTCGGCTATATCTTGCTGGGCGCGGCGATCGTCGTGCCGGTATTCATCCTGCTTCGGATCGCCAGTTACAGGAAGTAGCCGAGGTCTGGATCAGGCATATCGGGAGGCCACCTCGAACAGGATGGCGTGGCGCGCGGCCAGCGTCGGCACGTCGGTCGAGTAGCCACCGCCAATGACGCCGCAAACCGGCACGCCGCGTGCCCGGAAATGGCCGATGACCATCGCTTCGCGGGCGCAGATCCCGTCGTCGGTCAATGCCAGCCGGCCGAGCCTGTCTTCAACATGGACGTCCACGCCGGCATTGTAGAAGACGAGGTCCCAGCGCCGTTGGCCCGAAAGCTCGGGCAGGATGGCGCCGAGCCGTTCCAGATAGGCTTGATCGCCGCTGCCGTCCGGCAGGGCGACATCGAGGTCGGAGGCGATCTTGCGCACAGGGTAGTTGCGCTCGCCATGCATGGAAAAGGTGAACGCGCGCGGCTCGTCCTGCAGGATGTCGGCGGTGCCATCGCCCTGATGCACGTCGAGATCGACAACCAGGATGTTTTCCACGAGGCCTTCACCAAGCAGCACCAGCGAAGCGACGGCGACGTCGTTGAAGGTGCAGAAGCCGGCGCCCTGTGCGCGCCTGGCATGATGGCTGCCGCCGGCGGCGTTGCAGGCGATGCCGTGCCTCAGCGCCAGCCGCGCCGCCAGGACCGTGCCCGCCGTCGCGAGCTGCGCCCTCAGCGACACGCGCGGGCCGACCGGAAAGCCGATCTCGCGCTCGATCCTTTCCGGCACCTTGCAGGCGATCACCTGGTCGACATAGTCGGCCGCATGCGCAAGCTTCAGCCATGCCGCCGGCGCCGGCTCGGGCATCGACAACGCTTCCGCAACGGCCAGCCCGCGCTCGCGCAAGGCCACCATCAGACGTGGATATTTGCTCATCGGAAAGCGGTGGTTGACGGCGAAGCCGGCGTCATAGTCGGGGTGATGGACGATCTGCAGCGGCATGGATCAAGCGGTCTGCGCCAGCTCTGAAATTCGGTTGGTAGTATGGCGGATGGTGGTTGCGTAAGGCCGGCAAACTGGGGCACATCGGTTCCCCGATCAAGCCGCAATCAGCCAGGCCGCAAGCCCCTTGGACGCAACCCCAGCCAACGCCAGCTCCTTCGCCGTCACCAACCGGTCGGTGCTGGCGATCGCCGTGCCGATGACGCTTGCCTATCTGACCACGCCGCTGCTCGGCATCGTCGATACAGCGGTGGTCGGCCAGTTCGGCGACGCGGCCCTGCTCGGCGGCCTGGCGGCGGGGTCGCTGGTGTTCAGCGTCGTCTTCACCACATTCAACTTCCTGCGCTCGGGCACCACCGGCCTCGTCGCGCAGGCCTTCGGACGCGGCGACGCCCTGGAGGAGCAGGCGGTGTTCTGGCGCGCCGTGCTGATCGCGGTTGTTGCCGGCGTCGCGCTCGCTGCCCTTGCACCGCTCTTTGCCGTCGCCGGCCAGTGGTTCATGGGTGCCGAACCCCGCGTCAGCGCGGCCATGTCGGTCTATATCCGCATCAGGCTGCTGGCAGCACCCTTCACGCTGATCAACTACGCCATATTGGGATACGTGCTGGGGCGCGGCGAAGGCCGGCTTGGGCTGATGCTGCAGGCGGTGCTCAACGGCGTCAACATCGCACTCTGTTTCCTGCTCGGCCTGGAACTCGGCTGGGGTGTCGCCGGCGTTGCCTGGGCGACGGTGACCGGCGAGTTCCTGGCCATGCTGCTCGGCCTCGCGATTGTGCTCAAGCGGTTCCGGAAACTGGAGCAGCCGTCACGCCGGCGCATCCTCGACCTGCCGGCCTACCGGCGCATGCTGTCGCTCAACCGCGATATCATGATCCGCTCCTTCTCGCTGCTTGCCGCCTTCGCGCTGTTCACCAGGCAGGGCGCGCAGTTCGGCACGGTGACGCTCGCCGCCAATGCCGTCTTGATGAATTTCTTCCTCATCGCCGGCTATTTCCTCGACGGTTTTGCCACTGCCGCCGAACAGCTTGCCGGCCGCGCCATCGGCGCGCATGCGGCCGCATCCTTCCGTCGCGCCGTGCAGCTCACGCTCATCTGGGGGTTTGGCCTCGCGGCCGTCGCCACGCTTATCCTGCTCACCGCCGGAGCGGACCTTGTCGCGCTGGTCACGACATCCGCGGAAGTTCGCACGGTCGCCGACACCTGTCTGCCCTGGGCGGCCTTCACGGCGCTGAGCGGCGTGCTCGCCTTCCAGATGGACGGCATCTTCATCGGCGCCACCTGGTCCCGCGACATGCGCAACATGATGCTGTTGTCGTTCCTCGCCTTCAGCGCTGCGCTCATCACCCTGGCCCCGGCCTTCGGCAACAACGGCCTGTGGGCATCGCTGCATGTCTTCCTGCTGGTACGGGGAGTGAGCTTGCTGGCGGTGCTCAGGCTCAGGGTACGGACGGCATTTTAGAGCAATTCCAGGAAAGTGTGAGCGGTTAGGCTCGGCGACTTCGCCGTAGCCTTCGGTCAGGAATTGCGTCAAAACAAAGAGATAGGGCGGTTCGCCGTTTCCGAAAAACTTTGAACCGCGCTAGGGCCGGATGTGTGCGTCTGAGGCGTTCCTCAGTTCCAGAGATCGGTCGAGAGGTACTTCAGCCCGGAGTCGCAAATCACGACAGCGATCGTCTTGCCTGATTGATCTCCGCGCAGAAGGCGCAGCGCGGCGGCCACATTCGCTCCGGAGGAGAAGCCGCCGAAGATACCTTCGCTGCGCGCCAGCAGGCGTGTGGCCTCACGTGCTTCATCACCGGAAACTTGAAGATAACCATCGACGGGCGCGTTGTTCAGGAACGCCAGGTCCGGCATGGCGTAGCCGCCGCCTTGAATGGGATGTTCGGGTTGGGTGACCGTCTCGCCGGCTGCTGCCGCGGCGCCCACAGGCTCGACGATGAAGCACTTGATCAGAGGATTGCGCTCCTTGAGTGCCCTCGCCACCCCGGCATATGTGCCGCCCGAGCCGATGAAGTCGACGAATGCGTCAACGGCGCCGTGGCTGGCGTCCCAGATTTCCGGCCCGGTCCCGCGATAATGCGCAAGCCAGTTCCCGTCGCGGTGGAACTGATCGGCGCGGTACGCGCCGCGTTCCGCCGCCACCGCCTTGGCGACCTGCTCGACGAGCGCCAGATCGCCACCCGAGACCTGCCCCGGCACCGACCCTGGCAGCTGGTCCACGAGAATTACTTCCGCGCCGAGCGCCGTCATCATTCGTGCGCGCTCTTCGGAGTTGCCCTTCGACATCACCGCGACGAAGGGGTAACCCCTGACGGCACAGATGATGGCGAGCCCCGTGCCCATATTTCCCGAGGTAAGTTCGACCACCGTTTGTCCTGGTTTGATGGCGCCGGATCTTTCGGCTTCCTCGATTATTCCAAGCGCCGCACGGTCCTTCTTGGAAAATCCCGGATTGAGATATTCCAGCTTGGCGAGGATTGCGCCGTCGACGCCTGCTTGCGCTGTCAGCCTGTCGAGCCGAACCAATGGTGTTCCACCGATCGAGTCCACGACGGAGTTCAGAATCTCGGTCATTGTCTGTCCTCCTGATTCCGTGGGTACTCGTCAGAGTCGTTCGGACCAGTTTGCGCAGCCGCTATCGCGCAGCTCTCCGATGGATTTGAGGCGCTCCCTTTCCACAAACCGCGCCATGCCGGCAACGATGCGCCCGGGCAGCGCCGGCCCGGCATAGATCATCCCGGTGTAGAGTTGGACGAGGTCGGCGCCGGCACGGATCTTCTCCAGCGCGGCCTCGGCCGAGTCGACGCCGCCGACGCCGATGATGGCCGTTCGAGGGCCAAGAAGCTTCCGCATCCGAGCCAGCACCGCTGTGGAACGCTCGAACAGTGGTTTTCCCGAGAGACCGCCGGTTTCATTCGCCACCCCGCCGCTTCGCAGGCTCTCCCGCGCCAGCGTCGTGTTGGAGACGATGACGCCGTCGATCTTTTTCTCGCTCACCTCGGCGGCGATATCCTCGAGCTCCGCTTCGACGAGATCCGGCGCGATCTTGAGGAATATGGGCCGTTGCACAGTGGCCGCGGCGCGCGCGGCCATCACGCGCGACAACAGCTCGCCGAGCTGCTCGCGCGCTTGCATGTTGCGCAGACCGGGCGTGTTGGGCGAGGAGATGTTGACGGTGAGGTAACTCGCGTAAGGCGCGAAGCGGGTGACGCCGCGCTCATAGTCATTGACGCGGTCGGCGCTGTCCTTGTTGGCGCCGATGTTGACGCCGACGATACCCCGCCGCCCCTTGCGCGCGGCAAGGCGCTTCTCGGCAGCCGCGTGGCCTTCATTGTTGAAGCCCAGCCGGTTGATGACCGCTTCATCCGCCGTCAGCCGGAAGATGCGTGGCTTCGGATTGCCCGATTGCGGCAGCGGCGTGATGGTGCCGACCTCGGCGAAGCCGAAGCCCAGCCCAAGCAGCGCGTCCGGCACTTCGGCGTTCTTGTCGTAGCCGGCAGCCATGCCAAGGGGGTTCGGGAATTCGAGGCCGCAAAGGCTGACCTTGAGCCGCGCGTCGCGCGGCGCCGTCGCGCCAACCGGCAATCCGCAGCGCAGCGCGGCGATCGACATGCCATGCGCGGTTTCCGGATCGAAGGAGAAAAGCAGCTTCTGGCCGATCCGGTCGAACACGCTCATTCCCCCTCCAGTGCAGGGAATTGATGCTGCCCATCGGCGCCGAGCGGCAGCGGTTTTTCCCAGAGGACTGCATCGAGGCCGAGCGGCGCGTAAAGATGCGGAAACAGCGCGCCGCCACGTGACACTTCGTATTTCAGCGCCTCGCCGAGCTTCGTCTCGTCAATCGCGATCAAAAGCAGGTCGGTCTGGCCGGCGAAATGCCTGGCCGCCGTTTCGCGCACCTGGCTAGCCGTGGAGAAATGGATGAAGCCGTCGGCGATATCGATCGGTGCGCCGGTGAAGCGTCCATTCATCTGCGCTTCGCGCCAGAGCGCCTCGGGCGCAATCTTGTAGATAATCTGAGACATTGTCGCGCTATAGTCCGAAGCTGAAGCATGGGGAAGAGTTGAGCCGCGTTCTTCCCCATTTCCGGCGCAAACCTGTGGCAGGCTGCGCTCATCGGCTCATGGAGGACAACATGCGTCTTCAACACATCCTGATCCCGGCAGCACTTTGCTCGCTGGTCGCCGCTTCCGCTTATTCCGAGGAGACCGACCACTACCGGCTGGAGAAGTCGGCCAACGGCTACGTCCGCATGGACACCCGGACCGGCGCCATGTCGATCTGCGAGGAGCGCTCCGGCCAATTGGTCTGCAAGATGGCGGCCGACGAGCGCGCCGCCTACCAGGACGAGATCGACCGTCTCGATGGCTCGGTCAAGGCGCTCGACGCGCGTGTCGCCAAGCTCGAGAATTCGCTTTCCTCGCGGCTCGAATCCCAATTGCCCAGCCAGGAGGATTTCAACAAGTCGCTGGGCTACATGCAGCAGTTCTTTCGCACCTTCAAGGACATCGTGAAGGACATGGACAAGGAAGAGGGCGACGGCGGCGGCAAGCTGAACCAGAAGACCTGAACCGGGGCGCAATTGCGGGAAAAGTGCGCAGCGGTTTTCCGTCCGGAATTGTGCAGAACGAGAGATCTGTCGACCGAACCGTTTGGGAAAAACCCCGTATGCGGCCTTTGCCGCTTGAAAACGCGCCGTGCCGCCGCATAATCGTTCCGGTCCCCGTAACAAGCAGACAATGATGATGGGATCGGGGGAGGAATATTTGCCGTCGGGCCACACTTTCGTCATTGCCGACGACCATCCGCTTTTTCGCGGCGCGCTGAAGGAGGCGCTGGCCGGCATCGGCGATGTCGCCGCCATCCATGAAGCCGGCGATTTTGAAAGCGCCAAGGCGCTGGTGCTTGCCAATGAGGATATCGACATGGTGCTGCTCGACCTGTCGATGCCGGGCGCCAGCGGCTTGTCCGGCCTTATCGCGTTGCGCGGCATCCATCCGGCGGTGCCGCTGGTGGTGGTGTCGGCGCATGACGACCCCGTCACCATTCGCCGCGCGCTCGAGCTCGGCGCGTCCGGTTTCATCTCCAAATCGGCAAGTATGGAAGAGATCCGCGGCGCGGTGCAGGCGGTGCTTGCCGGCGACATTGCCGCGCCTACGGGCATCGAGCTCGGCGTCGAGCGCGATCCGGAGATTTCCGACCTGATCAAGCGGCTGCAGACGCTGACGCCGCAGCAGACGCGGGTGCTCGGCATGCTGGCCGAAGGCCTGCTCAACAAGCAGATCGCCTATGAGCTCGGCGTCTCCGAAGCCACCATCAAGGCGCATGTCTCGGCCGTCCTGCAGAAGCTCGGCGTCGACAGCCGCACCCAGGCGGTGATCCAGCTGTCCAAGATCGGCGGCGACCCGCTGCAGCCGGTGGGCTGAACGGCTACTCCGCGGCCGACGCCAGCGGCCTGACGCGCGCCATCATCGAGCGCAGCACCGCCGGCTTCAGCGGCTTGTTGATGACCGGGATGTCGAGCTTGCTTGCGGCAGTGCGGACTTCGCTGGAACGGTCGGCGGTGACCAGGACGCAAGCCAGCTCCTGTCCGTAGATGGCACGCAGGGCGTCGATGGCTTCGAGCCCGGTGCCGCCGTCGAGATGATAGTCGGCAAGCACGATGTCGGGCCTGCGCGCGCCCGTCCCCAACGGATTGCCAGATCCTGAAGCCGTCTCGACGTGACAGCCCCAGCCCTCCAGCAGCAGACGCATGCCGTCGAGGATGCGCGCGTCATTGTCGATGCACAGCACATTGAGCCCGGCAAGCGAGGATGCGGCGCGCGTCGGCGCCTTTACGATCTCACGTGGCGGTGAGGCAATCGCCGCCACCGGCAGGAGGACGGAAAAGCGCGTGCCCTTGCCCGGGTTGGAGAAGATGCGGATCTCGAGCCGCAGCACGCGGGCGATGCGGTCGACGATCGACAGGCCGAGGCCCAGGCCCTCGGCTTCGCGCGCGCCTTCATCGAGCCGTGTGAATTCGTGGAAGACGGTGTTGAGCTTGTCGCCGGCGATGCCGATGCCGGTGTCGATCACCTGGATCTCGGCCAGTTCGCCGCGCCGC
>OUNM010294875.1_pt1 | contig 11634 bp, 10 predicted proteins | sample 1769961 | NCBI WGS metagenome assembly OUNM01 (sample SAMEA3914820, study PRJEB12502) | metagenome | biome: forest; material: soil | place: USA | collected 2012-03-12 | depth 0.3 m
CCGTCGAGCTCCTCAATGAAGCGCTTGCAGGTAGTCAGGCCGATGCCGTTGCCATCCGCCTTGGTGGTGAAGTTTTCCCTGAACAGGCGGGCAAGGGTTTCCGGCGGGATGCCGGCGCCGCGGTCGCGCACGATCACCTGCACATAGCGGCCGGGCTTGAGCTGCGAGTCCTGGCCCAGCCGCACGTCGGCGGCGCGGGCCTCGACGTCCATGACGCCGCCGCCGGGCATGGCCTGGATGCCGTTCATGACCAGGTTTTGCAGCACCTGGGTGACCTTGACCGGATCCGCCATGGCGGCGGGCAGGTCGGGCGCGGTGTTGATACGCACCTGCACGTTGGACCCCGCCTCGGCGAGGCGCACCGTGTCGCGGATGATTTCGGCGATGTCGGAAGGCTGGCGCACGGAGTGCCTGCCCTTGGCCGCCTTCACCACCTGGCTGGTGAACTGCTTGGCGCGGCGCACGCCGGCGAGCACCATTTCGAGGGTCTGGGCCATCTCGGAGCTTTTGTCGAGCTGCGGCACCACCATTGAGAGCTGGGTGGTGATGGGGCCCAGGAGGTTGTTCACGTCATGCGCGATGCCCTGGGCCATGGCGGCCAGGTTTTCGATGCGCAGTCGCTCGTTTTGAGCATCAAGGTCCTCCACTTTCGAGGCGGCGGCTTTCGTCGTCGTCTGCACGGTGAACTCGTTCTGCACGGGCTCCACGGTAATGGTGAAGTTGAGCAGGCGCTTCATGTTGTTGTGCAGCGCCTTCACGCGCCAGCGGCAGTACTGGGAGCCGCGGCTGTAGAAGGTCTGGATCTGCGCCTGGCATTCGGCTGCGCCGCCAGCGGAGGCGTCCTTGAGCGCGCCCAGGATGGCCACGGCGTCGCGCTCGCTGCCCACAAGGTCGCACAAATGCAGGCCGCGCAGGCCCTTGCCCGGTTCCACGCCCACCTGGCAGGCAATCGGCACGTTGCTGTACAGCACGCGCGGGCCGGTGCCGTCGAGCGGGCCGGAATCCAGCATGATCACGCCTTCCTTCACCTGGTCGAGGGCCACGCGCAGGTAATGGTTGGCCAGCTTGAGCTGCTCCACCTCGTCCGGAGGTGAACCAGTCTCTGTCGTAGAAGGGGACGGAAGCGAACTGGTGCGGGTAGACATGCGGGAGGGCGTTAAGTTGCCGGCCATTTTGTACCAGATTAATTACTTCAGTAAACTTTAATTTCTGCAAAGATCGATATTATTGAGTCCCATTTTTGGGAATCACCCAAGCAGCGATAACTTTCAGGGCTGCTTTACAACTGTGAATGAAGGCAAAAACCGCTTGCTGAAACGAATCGCTCCTCTACAGTCGCCGCCCCTATGTCGAAAAAAGCAGGACTCGCCAAAACACGCAAAGCCGTCTCCAAGCGGTTTAAAATCACCGGCACTGGCAAGGTGATGCGCCGCCGTCAAGGCAAGCGCCACTTGCTGGAGAACAAGAGCCGTAAGCGCAAGCGCAGCTTGGGCAAAGGCGTCTTGGTGGCCGCGGTGGATGTGGCGGCGATCAAGACCAACATGCCTTGGGGCTGACCCCTGGCGCCGGCCGCTTCATGCGGCCAACGACGTTCCCGCCTGGCCCGTTTTCACACGGGCCTTCGACCCGGTGAGGCAGGAACGCCGCTAACAAAACCAACAGCCGGATCAAGGAGACAACAGACACATGCCAAGAGCCACCAACAGCCCGGCCAGCCGCGCCCGTCGCAAGCGCGTCCTTAACAAGGCCAAGGGATTCCGCGGATTCCGTTCCACGCACTATCGTTACGCGAAGGATGCGGTCCGCAAAGCGATGACCTACGCGTATCGCGACCGCAAGGTGCGCAAGCGCCTCTTCCGCCGCCTCTGGACCCAGCGCATCAATTCCGGCGCGCGTCCGCTCGGCCTCTCATACAGCCGTTTCATGGAAGGCCTGAAGGCCGCCTCCATCCTGATCGACCGCAAGGTGCTGGCCGACTTTTTGCTGACCGACGCCGCCGCTTTCGCCGCCCTCGTCGGCAAGGCCAAGGACGCGCTCACCAGCAAGCGCGAGGCCGCAAAGCAGGCCGCCTAAACAGGCGGTTGCAACATTCCTGATCTCAACAGCCGGACTCGCAAGAGTCCGGCTGTTTTGTTTTGATGGGAGGCCCGCGGGAGACGCTGGACCTCTGCGTCGGCGCATCACCCTTGCGTTGAAAGATGCCTGCTCAGGCCGCCTCCAGGGCAACGTACTCGGACTCCCGCAGCGCCGCTTTCTTGTTGCCGCCGAGGATGGCCAGCCATTCCTTGGCGCAGCCGATGACGATGACCGTCACCAAGGTCATGAACAGGCCGGCGACGGCCACGTCCAGACGCTGGTTGAAGAGCTTGGTGCGCAGCACAGCGAGCTGGGCTTCGGCACCGCCGGCGTCAATCTGCTGTTGCAGCACGGCGGCCTGGGCGAGAAAACCGAACTTGTCGGCAAAGATGAGATAACCCCCCGCCGTCATCGTGACGGAGAACAGGAACACCAGCGGCACTGCCGTGGTCCAGGCGTAGCGGGCGCGGCCCATCTTGATCAGCACCGTGGTGCCGAGAGAAAAAGCGATCACCGCCAGCAACTGGTTGGCCAGGCCAAACAACGGCCACAGGCTCTTGATGCCGCCGTTTTCATCCACCACGCCCTGATAAAGGAACCAGCCCCAGCCGCAGACGAACAAGGCGCTGGCGAAGATGTTGCCGAACATGGAGCTGGTATTGCCCAGCGGCTTCCAGATTTGCCCGAGCAGATCCTGCAAAATGAACCGCCCCACGCGCGTGCCCGCATCCAGGGTGGTGAGGATGAACAAGGCCTCGAACATGATGGCAAAGTGATACCACAGGCTCATCATGCCCTGGCCGGGAAGGGCCTGGGCGAACATGTGCGCCATGCTCACGGCAAAGGTGGGGGCGCCGCCAGCACGGCCAAACATGGTCTTCTCGCCGAGTTCGCTGGCCAGCGCGGCCATTCCTGCTTCGCTCACAGGGAAGCCTGCCGCATTCACCTTCGTCACCACCGCCGCGGGAGCCAGGCCTTTGGCGCTGTTGATGGCAAAGTACTGGCCGGGTTCCAGTGAGCTCGCGCAGATGAGCGCCATCAGCGCCACCAGCATCTCGGTGATCATCGCGCCGTAGCCCACGCTGCGGATGGTCTTTTCATTGTCCAGCAGCTTCGGCGTGGTGCCGGAGGATATCAGGGAGTGAAAGCCCGACACCGCTCCGCAGGCGATGGTGATGCAGACGAACGGGAACACCGGGCCGGGGATGATCAGGCCGCCGCCGTGGATGAAGCTCGTCAGCGCGGGCATCTTCAATGTTGGAGCCACCCAGATCACCACCAGGCCGAGCACACCCACCGTGCCCAGCTTCATGAAAGTGCTCAAGTAATCGCGCGGTGCCAGCAGCAGCCACACCGGCAGCACCGAGGCGGCAAAGCCATAAATCATGATGCTCCAGGCCAGCGACTTGCCGTTCAGCGTCAGTGCTTCCGCCCAGCCCCACTCCGGCAAGAACTTGCCGCAATAGACCGAGGCCAGCAGGCCGATGACGCCGAAGACGCTTACCGCCGTCACGCTCAGCTTCGTATAGCGCAATGCCGAACCCATGATCAAGGCCAGCGGAATGGTCGCCGCGATGGTGAACAGGCCCCAGGGGCTGTCCGCCAGCGCGTTCACCACCACCAAGCCCAGCACCGCCAGCAGGATGGTCATGATCGCGAGCAGCGAAATCATCGCCACCAGACCGATGAAGGGGTTCACCTCTTCCTTCAGCATCTGGCCCAGGCTCTTCCCATCGCGGCGCATGGAGGCAAACAGCACCACCGCATCATGCACGCCGCCGCCCAGCGTGGCGCCGATCAGGATCCACAGCATGCCGGGCAGGTAGCCAAACTGCGCCGCCAGCACCGGTCCCACCAGGGGGCCAGGGCCCGCGATGGCCGCGAAATGATGGCCAAACACCACCCACTTGTTCGTGGGCACGAAATCCTTGCCATCCGCCTTCGTCACCGCCGGCGGGGCACGCCGGTCGTCGAGCGTCAGCACCGTGGCACACAGCCAGGCGCTGTAAAACCGGTAGCTTACCGCAAAGGTGCAGACACCGGCCACCACCAGCCACAGGGCGTTCACCGGCTCATTGCGGGCAAAGGCGGCGATGGCGACGGCGGCGGTTCCGAGAACGGAGATGGCGATCCAGAGAAGAACACGAAACAGCTTGGGCATGGCGGGGCGGATTTTACGGGGCGATGACAAAAGCGCAAAGGGCAAAGCACAGTGGCCCTCAATCGCTACGGCTATGGATGTTTGCCTCTTTCTTGCCAGGGCTTCAAACCCATGCGGGTCACCCATTCTTTAATTTTTGGATCTTCACAACCACAGATCTGATCCTCCCAAAGCAAAAACTCCCGGCGAGGAACACGCGCCGTTGCGGCCCCTAGTACATAGAACCGGAGCACCCTGTCAGCTGCCGTGACGTCACCGGCTTGTGCGGCCGCCTTAAGTTCTGCGAGATGTGTTGGTTCCAGCCAGTAGTGGGACGCGGCGCTGGTCTGCATATCGTCGAAGGACTCCGGATGACTGGATTGTTCGGCGCGTCTTTCTGCTGTCACATGCTGCCACCAGAGCAGAAAACCCACGGCGGCCGTTGCAGCCAGGAGGATGGAAAAGGGCCAAGAGCTTTTCTTCATCGACGACCAATCAAAAAAGAATCACCTACTTCCCGATTTTTTCACCCGCCTTCGGCTGATCCTGAAACAGCCCTTACTCAGTGATCTCGCGGCTGACCTTGAATTCATAGGCTTTGCCGTTCCAAGCGGACGTGTACTCCCACAGCCCACCTCTTCCACTTGGGTGCATGGTGACAAAGTCATGCCAGCCGTCATGCTTTTGAGGTCGCAGTTCTGGTTCGAAGTGGCTGGCCTCGACTTGCTCGCAGAGCAACTTCCACCCCGTTTTGGTGTGGGTAAACAAGGCATACGACATGCCCCGGTTGAAGCCTCCAACGGCGAGAAAAACTTCTTTGCTTCCGTCACCGTTGAGGTCGAGCTCGTGCCGTTTGGGCCATTGACTGCTGGCGAGGCCGCCGGCCTTGTGCCACGCCGACAGCACCTCATATGTCAGTAGTTGTGGCGGGGCATCCGGCACAACTTTCTTTACCGGCGTCCCTCCAAGACAGAAAAACGGCAGAGCGCACACACACAAGGCGAACACGGCTTTCATGGCTCAATGGTGGTGACGATTTCTCATCAACGCAATCTTCATCAGCGCCATCACCGACATCGAATCCCGAATCTCCCCTTCCATCGCCATGCGGATGGCTTCATCCAGCGGCACGCGGCGGACCTCCAGCTTTTCGGTTTCCTCAGGGTTCGCTTCAGCCTGGCGGATGCCCCGGGCAAGGAACATGTAGGCCACCTCGTCGGTGGTGGAGTTGGAAAGCTGGGCTTCCACGATCAGCTCGTAGTGATCCGCCACCAGGCCCGTTTCTTCCAGCAACTCGCGCCTGGCGCAGTCCACGGGCTCCTCACCTTCAGGGCAGCCGCCTTCGGGAATCTCCCATTCATAGCAGTGGAGCGGGTAGCGGTGCTGGCCCACCAGCCAGGTGTGGTCTTCGTCATCCACCGGCACCACGCCCACGGCCCGGTTGCGAAACATGACCACCCCGTAGATGCCCTTGCCACCGTTGGGGTTGATCACCTGGTCCTCGCGTACGCGAATCCAGGGATTCTCATAAACCATACGGGTGGATGTGGTGGTCCACGGGTTCTCAGAGGGGGAAGGAAGCATCCGAAGACAGAAGACTGGAAGACAAAAGACACAAGACCTGAAATCCAGACAGCAGGCTCAAGTCTTCTGTCTTTTGTCTCAAGGCGTCGTCGACAGCTCCACGCCTTCAGCCGTGACGCTCACTTTCCGCACATGGCTCATCACCGGCTGCAGGGCAGGCAGCTTGTGATAGGGGGAGAGCCAGTGCCAGCTTGAAAAGGCGTCGACGAAGCCCTGGCTCACCTGCTTGCCAGGAATACTAAGCGAGGCCAGGCGCATGTCAGGGCCGGTGTCCTTGGTCACTTCCACAACGAACGTTGCCTCGCCGATGGCGTAGCGGCGGCCTTCCCAGAACTTCATTTTGTTGAGCGGCAGGCAAACGTCCGCCACCAGTTGATCAGAGGGCTTGGCGGTCTTGAAGGCCAGCATCTCCTTGAAGCCGCCGTAGCCGGTGTCCGGCGCCAGTTCGATGAGGGTGTTCAGCTCCTGGACGCTGAGGACGAGCTTCGCCGGCAGTGCGGCCACCGCTGCTTTTCGGAACTCCTCCAGCCGGGCCTTGAAAGCGTCCAGTTCAGGCCCGGTGATGACTTTGCGGGTGGGTGGCGCAGGCTGTTCGACGGTGAACTTGGCGATTTCGCTGTCCTGCTTGGTCAGGGAATAGATGCTCCACGCCACCATGCCGCCAAAGATGAGCGCGGCCATGATCATGATGGCGCAGCCATAAAAGGGATTGTAGGTGCCGGTGGGCTCTTTGGTGATTTTGGTCATGCGAGGCGGGGGCGCAAGAAAGGGCCGTTAACGGACCAGTTCAAGCGCCCACTGTGATCCGCAGGCCCTCCATCACGGAGTATTCCGGGGCAAAGTTCAGCACCGTTGCCACCCGTGTGGTGTCGGCGCAGGAATGGCGGATGTCGCCCGGACGGAAGTCCCGGTAGATGACATCCGGCACCTTGGTGCCCGTTTTCGCCTCCACCAGGTTGCGGATGGTTTCAAATAGCTGGTTGAGGTTTGTGGCCTTGCCCAGGCCCACGTTGAAGGCCTGGCCGAAGGCGGCCTCCTCGGCGGTGGTGCTGGCCAGGATCAAGGCCTGCACCACGTCGCGCACAAAGCAGAAGTCGCGGGTGTTTTCGCCGTCGCCGTTGATGTAGACCGGCTCGCCGTTCAGCATCTGGCTGATCCAGCAGGGAATGACCGCGGCGTAGGCCCCTTTGGGGTCCTGGCGCGGGCCAAAGACGTTGAAGAAGCGCAGGCCCACCGTTTCCATGCCGAAAGCGGCGCCGAAGGTGCGGGCATACACCTCGTTGATGGACTTGCTCGCGGCGTAAGGCGAGAGCGGCATGCCAGTGCTGTCCTCGCGCTTCGTCGGCAGGGTGTCGTCGCCATAGACCGCGCTGCTGGAGGCGTAAACAAAGCGCTGGATGCCCACCTCCCGCGCGGCCTGCATCATGTTCAGCGCGCCGGTCACATTGATTTCATTGCAGTCCAGCGGCCGGTCCATCGACATCGGCACCGAGCCCATCGCCGCCAGATGGATCACCTGGTCCATGCCTTCGACAGCGTCCCGGCAGGCGTTGATGCTGCGCACATCACCCTCGAGAAACTCCAGCCGGTGCGCGTCGCCGGCCGCGATTCCGCGCACGGCTTCAAGGTTGTGGGAGAAACCGGAAAAAAAGTTGTCCATCGCCCGCACCGTCTGGCCCAGCGACAGGAGTTGCTCGACCACGTGGGAGCCGATGAAGCCGGCCGCACCCGTGACAAGCCAGCGGCGAGGGCGGGAGTGGAGGTTGGATTGTACCTCAGAATAATTCATAGGGGGACGCGAAAATACAGCATTCCCAGATTTTGGGAGCGTGGAAATTCAGTTTTTTCGTCACGGGCTGGGGCACTGGACGTGTAGAAGTGCTGCGTTCAAATCGCCGCACCATCCGTGCTCACGACAAGCCTGCGCCAATGGTGATGCGCCTCGCGGGAATGATCGAGTCGATGATGCCTTCCTCGGTCTCCTGCTTGAGCCGGAGCTGGCCGCAGGCGGCGGCGATGTCGTGGCCCTTTTCGCGCCGCAGCGTGGCGGTGACGCCGGCGTTGAGCAGCACGGCCTGGAAGGCGTCCTGCTGAGCCTCGCTGGGCCTTTCCCAGTGCAGGCCTTCCACCGTGTTGTAGGGGATGAGGTTCACCTTGGCCATCAGGGGCTTGGCCGCCCTGGCCAGCAGCCGCGCCTGGTCGAGCGAGTCGTTGACGCCCGCGATGAGGATGAACTCAAAGGTCAGCCGCTGGTTGCGCTTGCTGTTCCAGTAGGCCAGTGCGGCGAGCAGTTCCTCCAGCGGGTGCTTGCGGTTCACCGGCATGATCTTTTCGCGCACTTCGTTGCTGGCGCCGTGCAGAGAGATGGCCAGGCGCACCTGCAAGGGGAAGTCCGCCAGCTTTTTGATGTTCGGCGCCACGCCGCTGGTGCTCACCGTCATGTGCCGGGCGCCGATGCCCACGCCCCACGGCGCGTTCAGGCACTCGATGGCGTTGAGCAGGTTGCTGAAGTTCGCCAGCGGCTCGCCCATGCCCATGAACACCAGATTGTCGATGCGGTCCTGGGCGATCGCCTCCACCTGCACGATCTGCTCGACGATTTCACCTGCCGTGAGGTTGCGGGTGAAACCCGCCAGGCCGCTCGCGCAAAATTTGCAGTCATAGGCGCAGCCCACCTGGCTGGAGACGCAGAGCGTAAGCCGGTCCGAGGCCTCGCCATAGAGCGAAGGGTTCGCCGGGATCAGCACTGTCTCCACGTACCGCCCGTCGTGCAGCTTGAAGAGAAACTTGCGCGTGGTGTCTTGCGAGCCGGTGACGCTGGAGAACGCCATGGTGCGCAGCGCGAAGTGCTCCGCTAGCTTCGCCCGCAGGCCGCGGCTGAGGTTGGACATTTCATCGAACGCCAGCACCCGGCGCTTGAACACCCAGTCCAGGATCTGCGCCGACCGGTAGGCGGGCTCACCCCACTCCGCCAGCAGCTCCACCAAACGCGCCTGGGTAAGGCCGAGAATGGGAGGTTTGGCTTTGGCTGGGGTTTCAACGGTCATGTGTCATCATTGATACGCCTGATGAGCGCCGGGCTCAACCGCGAAGGGGGAGCGAAGAGCCACGCACTTCGCGTTTCCGCACAGCAAAGTGTTTCATACCGCAACCGGCACCTCGGCCACGCGGTAGGGGGCCAGTTTGCCGGCCTTGACAATGCCGCCCTGCAGCACGGCCAGGATGTTGTTGCGGTCCTCCAGCAAGGAGATGTCCTTGAGCACGTCGCCCTGCACCACCAGCACGTCGCCCAGCTTGCCGGTTTCCAGAGTGCCGAACTCGCCAGCACGGCCCATGATCTCGGCCCCATGTTTCGTGGCGCAGATGAGCGTTTCCATCGGGGTGAAGCCCACGTAGTTGACGAAGAAAGTCAGTTCCTTGGCATAATGGCCGTGCGGGTTCCAGGCAAAGCCGTAGTCGCCGCCCATGCCCACGGTGCCGCCGCTGCGCAAGATGCGGCGGGCGCTCTCCGCGCCGCCTTCGAGGGTCTCCTGGTGGCCGTCGATCACCTGCTGGCTCATGTGGAACTCCGGCCCGTGCTGCACGCTGGCCAGTTCGAACTGCAGGCCGGGGCACACCGGCACCTTGCGGCTGAGCAGGAGGTCCAGGCTCTCATCATCAATGAAGGTGGCGTGCTCCACGCAGTCATAGCCGGCCTTGAGCGCGTTCTTGATGCCCTCGGTGGCGCGGCAGTGGCCGGTGACCTTGAGCTTGTGGTTGTGAGCGGTGGCCACCACGGCGGCCATTTCTTCGAGCGTCATGCACAGGGTGTGATGATCGTTCACGTCCGGCCAGGCGGCATCGCCGGTGGGATAGGTTTTCACCCATTCGATGCTGTCCTTCACCAGGGCGCGCACGGCCTTGCGCGCGTCCTCCACACCGTTGATGCAAAAGACCAGCCCTTCCATGCCGATCTTGCGGAACTCGGGATTCCAGTCCATGAGCCCGCCGGCGCTGCAAATTTCGCGGCCGGAGGCGGACATGCGCGGGCCGGGCATGAGGTCGTTCTCGATGGCCGTTTTCAGCCACACATCACAGTTGAACAGGCAGCCGCCGGAACGCGCCGCAGTGTAGCCGCAGTCCAGCGCCAGCTTGGCGTTCACGGCGGCCAGCAAGGTCACGTACTCGACCGGGTACTTGATGTCGAGGTCTTCCAGCTTGGCGACGTTGAAGTAGGTGGCATGGAAGTGTGCCTCCACCAGGCCTGGCAGGATGGTGCCGCCGAGGGCATCGATGCGTTCGGCATCGGCGGGCACTTCGGGGGCTCCGGCAGCCGGGCCGGCATAGACGATGCGGCCGTCCTTGATGACCAGCGTGCCGTTGGCCACAGGGGGTGCGCCGGTGCAGTCGATGAGCTGGCCGTTGCTGATGACGGTGGTGCCGGAGGCGAGTTTCATACGGTGCGGGTGGGTTGGAGGTGGGGTTGCAGAAAGCGGGTGACGAGGTCGAGATAACGCGCCGGGGCGGTGCCGTGGAGGTTGTGCTCATGCCCGGGGCTGTCGATGCGCTGGCAATGCGGGAGGCGGCTCTGAATCAATGTGGCTTCCTCCTCGCTCAGCATGCCGCCGCAGTTTGGATCGGAGCGCAGCAGCAATGTGGGACAGCGGATGTTGGAGAGCTCGCCGAACCAGTCGAGCCCTTCCAGCCAGCGGCCGGCGACGAGGTCATCGAGCACCGCGGGGTCCATGCGCTTCAGGCATTCGGCGGTGAACCGCAGCGACTTCGGGCTGCGCAGCGCGGACCAGGGAACCACGCTACCGTCCGCTGGGTGTTGCACCTCCATGTTAGCCAAGGCACTGGCGTCGGGCCTGGATAGGCGGAGCAAGTCGCGCAGGTTGTTGAACTGGAGCCAGTAGCGGGAATCGACGATGCGTTCGGCGAGGTAGCTGCCGGGTGGATCTTCCAGCACAAGGGCGGTGATTCGATTCGGCGCACGTGCGGCCACCATGGCGGCGGTCATGGCCCCGAGCGAATGGCCCAGCAGGATGACGGGTTCCGAACGGGTCTCCAGCCAGGCGAGGGCATCTTCCACGAAATCCAGCACCCGGTACTGCGCATGGCCTTTGGAAGAAGCTCCGTGACCGCGGTGATCCAGCGCGGTGACGTTCCCGAGCAAAGGCATCACCTCGCGGTAGTCACGCCACTGGCGGGTGACGCCGTGCAGCAGCACCAGCTCCGTGCCTCCGGTGTTTGACGATGCGCCGCCCAGCGTCACAGCGCCCGGCAGATCGAAACTTTGTTCGAGCCAGTTGACGCTCGGGTTGCATTCTGTATGCTGCATGCAGCGTGCAGGCTAGCGAGTTGCCAGGAAACCGTCAAGCCGCATCCTTTTCATTTATGCTCGGTCTCGATTCCAACACGCCTCCCTTGCAGCGCCAGACCTTGGTCGATTCGGTGTACCAGCATGTGCTGGCGGCGATCCTCAGCCGCAAGCTGCCCGCGGGCACGGAGTTCAGCGAGGTGGCGCTGGCACGGGAGCTGGGCGTGAGCCGTACGCCGGTGCACGAAGCCCTGGCCTGGCTGGCTGCCGATGACCTTGTCGAAATCCGGGCCAACAAGGTGCGGGTGCGCAAGCTTAGCGCGCGGGAGATCTCCGATCTCTACGCCGTGCGCCAGCTCCTGGAGTGTGCCGCCGCCGAGCGCGCCGCCACGCGCATGGCACCGGCCACGCTGGTCTCGCTTCAACGTCAGGCAAAGGAATTGGAATCGACACAAAATGATCCCGGGTGGCCGGAGCGCGCGATGGCCTTCGACGTGCTGCTGCATGATGAACTCGCCGCCGCTGCCGACAACGC
>OUNM010503686.1_pt1 | contig 11631 bp, 6 predicted proteins | sample 1769961 | NCBI WGS metagenome assembly OUNM01 (sample SAMEA3914820, study PRJEB12502) | metagenome | biome: forest; material: soil | place: USA | collected 2012-03-12 | depth 0.3 m
CAGAAAACCTGCGGCACAGCCGCGACAAACCCAGAGAAGCTGTGGAGCATTGCCTGGCGAATGAATGGCATGGCGGCTGCGCCGCAGGTTTCCGACGGCGGCAAGATGCGCGCCGCTCCTTGGGGGGCACGGATGCTCGACAAGGCAGGTGGTTCGTCCATTGAACGCAGCCCGAAACTTGTGTGTACGCAACGAGGGAACAGGCCCAGGGGCTGCGAATCTCCGCCACGCCTCCGGGCTCAAAGAGCCCAGCTACAACTGATTCCATGCCATTTCAGCCTCGGAGGCTCTAGGGAGCGAAAAACAACAGGCTGCGCGCTCATGCCCCAAAGGGGCAACAAAAAGACTCCTCGACAAAACCCTCGGTGATTCCCACGCATGAAGTGCCCCCGCCCAGCACTGTGCCCCTGCTCACGACTGCACAACCACCCCGCTCCCCTTCCCTTCAATGATTCTCATCACCCAGCCTCCACCGTTGTCAATTCTCCATCGCCGGCTCGAACCGGCGGCCGTAGTCGTCGACCGGTGCGCAAACACTCGTCATCGGGGAGAAAATCGGGGCCAGTCGCACCGAATCCGACCCGATCCGACCACAAAAAAGCTCGGGAAGGCGGCGGAGCTTGCAGCTTCGTTGAGAAACCTCAGCCTGGCCTCGGGTCCAGCAACGTCAGACAGTTCGCTTGCACCTTGCCCTCCACGCCAGTAAAAAGCCCCTTCCCCATGCCCCTGCTCCGCGTTGATCAACTGCAAGTTCATTTCCCCATCCATGGCGGCCTGCTGCAAGGCCAGACCAGTGTGGTGAAGGCGGTGGACAAGGTCAGCTTCGAGATCGAGCCCGGGCGCACGCTGGGCCTCGTGGGCGAGAGCGGCAGCGGCAAGTCCACCCTCTCCCGCGCGCTGCTGAAGCTGATCCCCGCCACCGGCGGCAAGGTGTTTTTTGAGCAGCAGGAGATCCTCGGCCTGAGCGAGTCGCGCTTCCGCCCGCTGCGCAGGCAGATGCAGATGGTGTTTCAGGACCCGTTCGGGTCTCTGAACCCGCGCATGACGATCCTGGACACGATCAGCGAGCCGCTGGGCATCCACTTTCCCAAGCTCGAGCGCCAGGAGCGCGAGCAGACCGTGGCCGGCCTGCTGACCAAGGTGGGCCTGCCCGCCGAATCGATGCAGCGCTACCCGCATGAGTTCAGCGGCGGCCAGCGCCAGCGCATCGGCATCGCCCGGGCGCTCGCCGTACAGCCGCGCTTCCTGATTCTCGATGAGCCGGTCAGCGCCCTGGACGTGAGCGTGCAGGCGCAGATCCTCAACCTGCTGAAAGACTTGCAGGACGAGTTCAAGCTGACGTATCTTTTCATCGCCCACGACCTTGCCGTGGTCCGCCACATGAGCGATGACATCATCGTGATGTACCGCGGCGAGATTGTGGAGCGCGGCCCCGCCGACGCCCTCTGCGAGGCTCCGCAGCACGATTACACCCGCAAACTTCTCAGTTCCGTTCCAGCCCTTTAGACAAAAGACTTGAAGACACCAGACAGAAGACCTGAGTTTCTGTCCACTTTGTCTTCGTGCGGCTTCAGGCCTTCCAGTCTTCTGTCTGTTGTCTTCCAGTCTTTCGTCTTCCCATGACCCCCCTTTTTCGTAAATTCCTCGGCATCAACTGGGTCATCGTGGCCAATATTGTGCTGCTCATCACCTTCGGCGTGTATGCGATCTACAACGCCGCGGACGGCAGGCCCGGCCTGATGGGCAAGTGGAACCAGCAGGTGCTGTGGTCCTGCATTGGTGGCGCGGTGTTTTTTGTCGTCGCACTGCTGGATTACAAGTGGCTGCGCTGGGGGGCATGGCCGCTTTACCTCATGTCCCTGAGCGGCATCATTGTGGTGAAATTCATCGGCAAGGACCATGGAGTGGGCGCCAAGAGCTGGATCGACTTTGCCGGCATCTCCATCCAGCCCTCGCAGTTCGCCATCGTGGCGGGCATCATCGTGCTGGCCATCGTGTTTGGCGACCTGCAGCGCGTGGCCCCCGTCTTTCGCTATCCCTTCCTGCGCATCGCTGTCGGGGGCATCCTCGCCGCCATCCCCATGATCTTGATCCTGAAGGAGCCCGACCTGGGGTCTGCCGCAGTCTGGGGCCCCATGTTCGTGGGCATGATCCTGGTGGGCAGCATTCCGTTCCGTTACCTGATTGTGCTGGCGCTCATCGCCATGACCTTTCTGCCGCTGGCCTACTTCTTCGGGCTGAAGCCCTACCAGAAGCAGCGCATCGACACGTTCATCAGCATGCTCACCAACCAGAAGGTGAACGTGCGCGAGGATGCCTGGGTGCCCTACCATCTGCAGCTCGCCGTCGGCTCCGCCGGCCTGGAAGGCAAAGGGCCGCTTTCGCGCAAGGTGCCGGAGCAGCACTCCATTCACCGCACCTTCTTCCCCAATGAGGCGATCAATGACTTCATCACCGGCGTGATCTGCGAGGAGTTTGGCTTCCGCGGCATGCTCCTGCTCATCTCCGGCCTCAGCCTGCTCATCTTCCAGTGCATCTTTGTGGCCTTCTACTCCCGTGACCAGATGGGGAGGCTCATTGTCGTGGGGGTGGTGGGCACCACCATGACGTATATCTTCATGAACATCGGCATGAACATCCTGCTGGTGCCGATCACCGGCCTGCCCCTGCCTTTCATCAGCTACGGCGGCACCTTCATGGTCGTGCTGCTGTTCATGTTCGGCCTGGTGCAGAGCGTGTGGGTGCATCGCAACATCTCCCCGGCCAAGAAGCCCGGCAGCCGCGAAGAAGCTGAAGCCTGAGCCACCATGCTGCTAAGCCATCAGAGACAAAAGCCCTGGTGTGGGGGCGTGCGAAGCACTTTGGAGTGCGGTGACTTGTCACCGCTTTGGGGAGCTGCCGACTTGTCAGCGTGGGGGCGGCCAGATTTCATCATGCACACAAGCTTTGCGCTGAAGAGTTTTCGACTTGAACGGGCCTTATGCCGTCGGCAAGCCTCCACAACCGAAAGCGGTGACAAGTCACCGCAGTCCAAGGTGCTTCGCACGCCGCCACACTTAGACGACCAGCGGCCCCCAGCCCTCATTCCCCGCTTTCCATGACCGCCCGCCAAGTGATCTATTCCGGCCGCGTGCAAGGCGTGGGCTTTCGCGCCGCCGTCCGCCACATTGCCTCCGGCTTCGAAGTGACCGGCTGGGTGCGCAACCTGGATGACGGCCGTGTGGAGATGCAGGCCATGACCGCCGATTCCGACGAGATGGACGACTTCCTCACCGCCATTGATGAAAGTGACCTGGCCGGCTACATCAAAAACCGCGAGCTGCACATCATCCCGCCATTGACAGGGGTGAAAGGATTTAGCATCACAAGGTAGCGGACGTTCGCTCCGCCTCTCCATCTCATGAGTGCACCTGCCGTTGTCGTCGAGAACCTCACCAAGGTGTTCAAGCGAGGCGTGGGCCAGAAGGCCTTCACCGCTGTGAAGGGAGTTTCATTCAGCGTGCAGCCAGGAGAAGTGTACGGCCTCATCGGCCCTAACGGCTCCGGCAAGTCCACCACCATGAAGGTGCTGCTGGGCCTGCTAGCCGCCGATCAGGGCCGCACCAGCGTCTTCGGGGTGGACAGCCAGAAGGTCGAGAGCCGCCAGACGGTCGGCTTCCTGCCCGAGAACCCGTATTTTTACAAGCATCTCACCGGTCTCGAGACGGTTCTGTTCTTTGGCCGCCTGTGCGGTCTCGGCGGCCGCCAGCTCCATGACCAGGCCCGTGACCTGCTGCAGCTCACCGGCCTGGAGAGCGCCGCCCACCGCCGCCTTGCCGGCTACTCCAAGGGCATGCTCCAGCGCATTGGCCTGGCCCAGGCGCTGGTGCATCAGCCGCGCCTGCTCGTGCTCGATGAGCCCACGGCCGGAGTGGATCCGAGTGGATCGCGCCGGATCCGGGATCTGATTTTGGACTGCAAAAAACGCGGCATCACCGTCCTGGTCACCTCGCACCTCCTGGAGCAGTTGCAGGAAGTGTGCGACCGCATCGGCATCATGTCCCAGGGCCGCATGGTGCGCGAAGGCCCGATTGAGGAGCTTATCGCCGTGGAGAACCAGACCGAGTTCGTGCTGGAAGATGCCACCCCGGAGCTGCTCCAGCAGATCAAGGACCTCGTTGCCAGCAAGCCCGGTGCCGGCAAGCTGCTGAGCATGGGTCATCCCCGCACCACTCTCGAACGCATGTTCCTCCAGGTCACTGAAGAAGATGTTCGCAAGGAGGATTCCCGCCCATGACCTCCTACCGCCGCTTTTCCCTGTCCCGCATTTTCACGTTGAGCATGAGCACCGTCACCCAGCTGGTGCGCATGCGCATCCTGGTGTTCCTGCTGGTGATCTCCGTGGTGGTGGCCGGCGCGGCGTTTGCCTTCCCCGCCTTCAACACCGGCCAGCAGCTCAAGATGCTCAAGGATGTGTGCTTCGGCCTGGAGCAGCTCTTCGCCTACATCATCGCCATGGTGGCCACCGCCCTGCTGCTGCCCAAGGATGTGGAAGACCGCACGCTCTACACCATTCTCGCCAAGCCGGTGCCCCGTCTCGACTATCTGCTGGGCAAGCTTTTCGGCGTGCTGGCCGTCATCGCTGGCGGCCTAGTGCTGCTGGATGCCGTGCTCAGCGGCGTGCTCTGGATCAAGCAGACCGGGGTGCTGGCCGACACCCTGGCCGCCCTTCAGCAGCAGTATGAAGGCAAGGCGCCGCCCGAAGCCATTGCGGCGGCCACGGCGGACATTGGCCGGCAGGGGCTCACCTGGGGCCTGCACCTTGGCGTGGCGGCCATTTTCTTGAAGGCGGCGGTGCTCACCTCGCTCTCCCTGCTCATTTCCTGCATCGCCACCTCCACGCTCTTCACCGTCATCACCAGTTTCGGCTTCTTCATCCTCGGCCACGGTGAAACCTTGTTCCGCGAGTACTTCTTCAAAGGCGGCACCGCCTGGTGGCAGTATGCCACCGCCACCGTGCTGGCCGTGTTCTGCCCGGACCTCAGCCTCTTCGACGTCGTCGATGCCGTGGCGGAAGGCCGGCTCGTGCCGCTGGCCGACATGCTGCGCATCGCCGGCGCCGGCGGCCTTTACGTGATGGCCTACACCTGCGTCGCCTACCTTCTGTTTGTGGAGAAGGAGCTGTAACCGCACGCCATGAAACGCAGGCTCCAGGCTTTTGCCGTCATCTTGTTGTTAGGCATCGCGAAGCTGCCGCTGGAGCAGCGCACCGTGGCGGACCTGCGCGCCCACGAGCTGCTCTACCAGCCCTTGAACTACCAGGTGCGGGACACCGTGGGCCAGGTGGGCTTTGCCGCCTCGCTCGGCGGCCTGCGCTCCCTGGCTGCCAGCATCACCTACCTCATGGGCTTCAGCGCCTTTGAGGACACGGACTGGCCGCGCGTGGACTTCCTCTATGGCGTCACCACCCAGCTCCAGCCGCGCTTCGACGAGTACTGGAAGGACGCGTCCGACCACATGGCCTACGACGCCGCTTCGTATTACCGCTTCGATGAAAACCGTCCGCGCCTGTACCGGGAGCAGCTCTACCGGCAGAACGTGCAGCGCGGCATCGACATTCTGAACGACGGCCTGCGCTACCTGCCGCACAGCAGCCGCCTGCACTCCAGCCTCGGCGAGCTTTACGCCCGCCGTCAGGAGCCGCCCGATCATCTCCTGGCGGGCGATCATTATTTCCTGGCCTATCAGAACGGCGGCCTGCCTGTTTACGGCCGCCTTGCCGCCTATGAATGGGCGCACCTGGACAATTCCCCCGCCCGCTGGCGCCAGGGCTATCAAATCCTGCATGCCGGTTATGCCAAAGGCCTGCGCATCCCCGGTCTCGTTACTGCCCTAAAAGTTTTGGAGCAAAAGCTTAGGATTCCTGACGCAAGTCGAGTGCAATAACTCGGAAGCAGCTCAGCGGGGCGAGCCATTGATTTTCGCGAGATAGTCAAGGCTTGAGTAAAATTACCGTAAATTAACGGTTGCGCGGTAAATGGCGTGTATATAATTTATTGTAATTATATGCGCCGGTTTATGTCACCCTCCTCCTCTCGCCTGCGAAACACCGCCTTTCGCGTCCGCGTTGCAGTCATGGCCGTCCTGCTCGCTGCCGCCTGCGTGGCCCGAGCTGCCAGCCCGATCGTTCAGACCTTCTTCGTCCCCTTGCCAGAAACTGACTTCCAGACAGGTCTGAAAGCCATCGACACTTCTGGCACAGCCGTTGGCAACAGCCTAAAAACCATCATCTCCATTGTAGTACCCACAGCGGGCACGGTGATCACTTACGATCACTGGGAAGACGGCTATGAGTCCAACCCGGGCAGCCCCACGCAGTCGAGCACCCAGGTGTGGGGCGATGGCGACCCCTCCAACGGCTCGGCCCCCGGTTACCCGTCGGACGTGCTTCCCGCCGGAGCGGTGATCACCTTGAACAACAACGTGGCCATGCCACGCAGCGCCGCCACCCTCTTCTATGATGGCCGCGACCGCATCAGCTCCACCCAGGCCATCGCCATCACCCGCGCCGGCTGGGCCATCGCTCCGGGCACCGTGCTGGCCAGCGCCACGGAAGTGTACGACACCCGCAAGTGGGGCACCTCCTACAAGATCCCGGTGGGCACCAACACCGCCACCCAGCAGCAGTTCGAATACACCTCCCTGCACATCGTCGCCGCCCAGAACGGCACCGTGGTGCAGGTGGACAAGGATGGCGACGGCACGGTGGACCAGACCCAGACGCTGAACCTGGGCGACAGCATGTTTGTCAACGGCGGCGTGAAGGCCGGCGGCACGGTGACAGCCAGCCATCCAGTGCAGGTGCACGAGCTCACCGGCGACATCGGTTCCACCTATGAGTCACGCACCTTCGCCATCCGGCCCACTGCGCTGTGGTCATCCAGCTATTATGCGCCGGTCGGCACCACTTTGGCGAGCGAGATGCATAACATCTACCTCTACAATCCCGGTGCCTCGGCCATCACAGTGTCCTATGAAACCACCTCCGGCACAGGTTCCATGAGCGTGCCGGCGAATGGCAACTACGAGTTCCACATGCCGATGAACTCCGGCGGCCATTTCTATACTTCCACCGGCGCCACCTTCTATGCCGTGGGCGCGAACGACGCGGGTGCCGCCAACACCGCCAACCAGACGCACGACTGGGGTTACGCCCTGCTGCCAGAATCGGCGCTGACCACCTCGGTGGTGATCGCCTGGGCGCCGGGCTCGGATGACCTGAAAGCGCCCATTGGCGTGCCGGACCAAAACGGCAGCCCCGTGTGGGTGACGCCGACGGCAAACACCACGGTGTACGTGAACTACTCCGGCGACATCACCTCCGGCCCCAACACCGCGCCGGACGACCGCAAGTACGATGTGGCCTACACCGTCAGCAAGCTGCAGTCCCAGAGGATTTTCAACTCCACCACCTTCGACATGACGAAGGCGTTCATCTTCACCACCGACGGCACCAAGATCGCTGCCGCCTGGGGCGAAGATCCCTCCTCCGCCTCCGCCGGCGCGCCCTGCCTTGACATGGGCACCACCGTCATCCCCTTCCCCCAGCCCATCTTCACCAAGACCGCCAAGCTGGTGCATGACGTCAACAGCGACGGCAAGATCGGCACGGGTGACACGATCGAATACGACCTCACCCTGCAGAACGACGGCGTGGTGACCCTGCCCAACGCCTTGATTGAAGACACGGTGCCCGCCGGCACCACTTACGTCGCCGGAAGCACCACGCTCAACGGCGCGGCCTATCCCGACGATACCTCCGGCACCGCCTTCCCTCTCGATGGCGGCGGCCTGCCCTTGTCCTCCCTGCCTGCGGGCAGCTCGATCACCGTGGCCTTCCAGGTGACGATCAATGCGGGCGCCACCAGCGTGACCAACGTGGCCACTGCCAGCAGCGACGGCCTGCCGCTGCCGCTCAATGCCACCAGCACCTTGACCGTCGTCCCTTCCGCCGGCCCGCAGCCTTGTTCGGTCTCGTTCGCCAATTCGTCCTTCTCCACCGTCAGCACCTACGCCGCTGGTTCGAACCTGTACGTGACGGTCAGCGACCCCAACAGCAACACCAGCGCCACCACCGTGGAAACGCTTTCCGTGGTGATCACCGACTCCGCCACCGGTGACCAGGAGCTGCTCACGCTGACGGAAACCGGCGCCAACACGGGTGTGTTCCACAGTGTGACACCCCTGCCCTCCTCGTCCACCAGCGGCACCGGCACGCAGGATGGAACCTTGTACGCCCAAGCGGGCCAGACGCTCACAGTCACGCTCACCGACAGCCTCGGCATCACCTGCTCGAACACGGCCACTATCTCGGTGCCTTCGCAGACCAAGTATCTCTACCTCAGCGATCCATCCCAGGCCCTCGACCGTGTGGATCCCGTGGCCACCAATGACACGAGCACCGCCTCCACCGTAACCCTCGGCGGCTCCACCACTTCCACCATCACCCAGGTGGCGAACACCACTGGTTCGATCACCAGCGGCACCAGCTTGTCCTTCGCCCATGATCCCGGCACAGGCAGCAACCGTCTGCTTGTGGTAACGGTAGGCACGGGCGCCGTTCAATCGGCTGACACACCGGCCGGCGGCACTGTTTCAGGGGTGACCTTTGGAGGCCAGGCGATGACCCTGGTGGGAACCATCGTCGGCGCCACGCCTGCCTTCTCCTCGATCTACACCATGGTGAATCCACCGTCGGGCTCCGCCAACGTGGTGATCACCACCAATGCCTCCGCCAGCATCTCCGCCGGCGCCACCACCTTCACCGGCGTCAACCAGACAACGCCCACGGGCACGTTTGTCTCCAACAGCAACACCGCCAACAACTCCAGCCTGGCCGCGACGGTGACCTCCGCCGCCGGTGAACTCATCATCGCCACCGCCGACTGGGACGTGGGCACCAAGGTTCAGACGATCGCTCCGGTGAGCGGCATGACCCCGGTGTGGTCGCAGACGGTAAACTACACTGGCGCCGCCACCGCCACCATCGCGGGCGCAGCCTCCGTGAGCGTCTCGTTTACCTCCACCGATCCGCAGCAGTCCACGTTGGCCGCGGTGCCCATCAAGCCGGTGGTCACCACCGCCACCACCTCCACCTCCTTCACTCAGACCCCGGTGCTGGCTTCCAACCTGGTCCTGCCGGCCACCACCGCGCCCACGGTCACCACTTACTTCTCCATCGTCTCCGGCACCATGCCGGCCAGCCCCAACATCACCGCGGCACTGAAGTATGGCACCACCACCGTTGCCACCAGCAGCTCCTGCGCTTCCGATGGTACGAAGCTTACCTTCACCTTCCCGGCCTTTGGCAGCAACACCACCATCCCCTCCGGCCAGGCGCTCACGCTCCTCATCACCACGGCGGAATCGAACGTCTCCTTCACGATCAATTACGACAGCACCAGCAGCCCGTCGAAGATCACCCTGCCAACGAACACGGTGATCGCGATTCCTTCCTATGGTCTGTATGATGCGGCCTATCCCAACGGCAGCCTGGTCACTTCCATCGGCAATGGCAGAACGCTGTATGCCCGCGCCTCGGTGACCGATCCCTTTGGCACCTATGACGTGTCCAGCCTCAACGTTCTGATCTCCAATTCCAGCGGCCCAGTACTTGCCGCGGTGGCGGGCAGCGCCGTGTCTGACAACGGCACCACCAAAATCTTTGACTACCCGTGGATCTCCGGCCCCAGCGATGGTGCCTACACGATCCAGGTGACGGCCAATGAAGGCACCGAAGGCATCAACGCCACCTCCACCCTGCCCGTGCAGGTCCAGTCCACCGACCTTGGCACGCCCAGCACCACCACCTTCACCGATGTCAACGGCAGCCACGTCACCTCCTACACCACCAGCGGCCCGGTGTATGTGCAGGTGGTGGACCATGACCAGAACATGGATGCGACCACGGTGGAAACCGTGACAGTTACCATCACCACTTCCTCGGGCGACAAGGAAACCGTCACGCTCACCGAAACCGGCGTGAACACCGGCATCTTCCGCAGCGGCCCGATCACCACCAACACCGGCACCGTCACCCCGGGCAACGGCGCGCTCAACGTCGTGGCCGGCACTTCCTTGAACGTGGTCTATGTTGATCCCACGGACTCGACGGATTCGACCTATGACAACGCCTCCATCGCCGCCACGCCCGGCGTGGCCACGGCTGGCGTTTACAAGAGCCTCGTTACGCCTTCCAGTGGCAAGATCCTGGTCGGCGGCACGGTGGTCTATAACATCCAGGTCTCCAATCCTGGCACCGTCACCCTTTCCACCGTGTCGCTGACCGACACCTTCCCCGCCTCGAAGCTCCAGTACGTCAGCGCCACCACCGCGCCCAGCAGCACGAGCTCCGGCACGCTGAACTGGACCAACGTCGGCCCGCTGGCCGCCGGTCAGTCGCTGAGCATCCAGGTCACCTTCACCGCCCTTGCTTCAGGATCAGGGGTGATCAACCTCGCCAGCGTCGGCGGCACTGCCACCGCCAGCTCCTCCAACTCGGTGCTGAACATCGACAATCCCGCGGTGAGCGTGACCAAGACCGTGCTCACCCCAGCCAGCGGCCCAGCCTACAAGGGCGACAACATGACCTACCGCATCGTGGTGAACAACACCGGCAGCACCTCGCTCACCACTGTGCCGGTGCAGGACATGTTCCCCGGCGCCTCGTTGCAGTTTGTCAGCGCCACCGTCACGCCCGACTCGAGCGGCTACGGCTCGCTGCTCTGGAACGACGTGGGCCCGATCGCGGTCTCCGGCTCCAAGACCATTGACGCCACCTTCAAGGTCATCGCCGCCTCCAATTCCGCCACCAACACCGCGCCGCTGAACTATGTGGTGGACGGCAACGGCAACTCCGTGCCCGCGGTCACCAGCAGCGTGAACCTCCAGCTCGTGGACTTCAACCTCAGCGGCCATGTCTATGACGATGCCAACGGCCTCACCGATTCGACCGTGAACGGCAGCGGCACCAATGCCAGCGGCACGCTGTACGCCAACCTGCTCGACAACAATAACAACGTGCTGCAGGTAACCTCCGTGGCGGCCGACGGCACCTATTCGTTCAGCGGCCTGTCGCACAACACTGACTACAGCGTGCTGGTCGGCGCCTTCCCTGGCACCGTGGGCAGCTTTGCCCCCACCGCAGCACCTCCCTCCGGCTGGGCTTACACCGGCGAGCACCTCGGCACCAGCTCCGGTGATGACGGCCTGGTGGACGGCGTGCTCACCGTCACAGTCGGCTCCTCCGATGTGACCAACGCCAACTTTGGGGTCGATCAACTGCCCACCGCCAACCCCGTGACCGCCGGCTCGCAGCTCAACCCCGGCAGCACCAACCAGGTGGCCGTCGCCACCCTCGGCGGCACCGATCCGGAAGACAACAGCGTGAGCACCATCATCATCGCCACCCTGCCCTCCAATGGGACGCTGTACTACAATGGCACACCGGTCACCGTCGGCCAGAAGATCCCCAGCTACAATCCCTCGCTGCTCACGATCGATCCCGCCAATGGCAGCATCACGGTGAGCTTCACCTACAGCGTCGAGGACGCCGCCGGCCAGGATTCCACGCCCGCCACGGTGAACATGCCC
>OUNM010073522.1_pt1 | contig 11628 bp, 9 predicted proteins | sample 1769961 | NCBI WGS metagenome assembly OUNM01 (sample SAMEA3914820, study PRJEB12502) | metagenome | biome: forest; material: soil | place: USA | collected 2012-03-12 | depth 0.3 m
ATCGACTGACTGAAGCTCTATTTCCTCGCCGAAGGTCTCTTTTATAACCCTCGTGAGGTCACTCATCCGTAGACCTTTGATTAGCACTACAAAGGTCTTGCTAGCAGGCTTCGCCTGCTCTCCGAAGGCCTTCTGAATCTACTCCAGGTTCCTTACGTGCTACTCTTTAGCAGCCGGGTCTTTAAAGGTGACTATCGTGTCCCCGCTCAGCATCTTCCTAGCTGCTATAGCCCCCTGTTAGGAAGAGGCTTAGTTGATCGCCTGAGTGATCTCCGCGGGTGTACGTTTTGCGAGGTCTGCGGGTAGGTCCCTTCCCCTGATCAGGATCTCTCGGTTAGCCCTTTAGAGGATGACCTTCCTCGGAGGGTCTTGCCCGGTTCCTAGGGTTGCCCCCTGGGTGCCTATGGCCACGTTAGCCCACGTGCGGGCTAAGGGGGTGCTCACTGCCGCTTTGACTACGGCCTACACTGCTTCTATAACTACTTCGCGAAGGCCGGCTACAGTGACAGCTTCCTAGCTTCTAGGCTTCTGTTCCTATAGTCGGTTTATAACTCCTATAACCTCCGCCGCTAGACCTTGGGCTACAGCTCTCTTCTCTGCTAGGACTAGAGCTAGTATGCCTTCGAGTAGGCCTCGGATATTATCGTGTCTGTTGTCTTCCTTTTTGCCAGCTTTCTTCTGTCGAGGGCATTATGCAGGCGCCTCCTAGCCTTGATCAGGGGGCGGGGCGGCCGGGTGCGAGTGCTAGGAGCCCGCGAGGCCTAGGGCGCTTGGGGTGGGGGGGTGGTCTGCGTTTTGCATCGCGGTCCGGGGCAGATGGAGCGGTCAGGGTAGACAGGACAGGGTGGCCACAGGGGGTGGCTTGTGGTGTGGCTGGTGGGGGCGGTTGGCTGGGTGATTGGTGGTGTGGCTAGTAGGGTTTGGCTTGGGGGGGGCGGGTGGCCTGTGCGGCGTGCACAGCTGAAAAGTCTGACGGTCGGGCTGCTCGGAACTCCCCTCCTTCGCATACGCCCGCGGCGGCCGCGCGGTCGCTCGCGCGCGGTCGCAGCCGGGGCGGTTAGATAAGGTTTTTCGAGAGCTTTCAAATGCCAGTGGTTTCGTCTGTTTTAGACGCCTAGTCGCCCCTAGGGGGGGTGCGGTTTTCGACGAAAGTTTTTTTTTTTTTTTAAATAAAAAGAGTTGTTAACGTATAACTAGAGTTAATAGTAATAAGCTAGCCTTAAGCATTAAACTAATAGATAATTCTAACTAAAGAAGCTTCTTCAGTTAGAATAAATTGCTATTCAGCCTAGTAGGCGACTTTAGAATGCGTGTGCCAACTATTAAATTGATTTTAAAGAGTCTTGCAAGGCATATTAAAGAGGATAGCTGCTTATTGAAGGCTACTAATCTCTTCGGCTTTTAGAGCTATGATTATAAGCTAAATTCGCTCTTCCTTTGCTATAGCATTATCAGCTATCGTTAGAGCTTTATAGAATAGTTAGAATTGAGGCAAACCGAGTATTATAGCGATCGCTATATTAAAAGGCAGTTTGGTGGTTGATGCTGGTTTATATGGTTGAAATTGGTAGACATGATGTGGAAATGGGTGGCGGAAGGCTTCGCAGGGCCGAGGACCCCGCAGGTCACGTTACCGTCCGTGCGCTTAGAGTTGACAGAAGCAGCCCCAGGGTTCGTTAGCCACCCCTCGCCCCACCCCGCCACTGGCCCGCCTCAAACTTAAGAGACGAAACAAACCCAACACCCCTGTGCCGTGCGCCCCACGAAAGAGTCATAAAACCCCACTGCACCGGCGCCTGCCCCTCCCTTCGCGCCCTGTTTCTCACCTCCCATCAGCATCGCTCGGCCACGACACCGACCGCAAAAATCGTGTAGCCCCGTCCTCATCGACGGTTTTTTCCAACACCCGATTTCACACCCGGAACATCGCCCAGCGCGCGCTCCGTCAATATGCCCAAGAATAAGGGAAAAGGTGGCAAGAATCGCCGCAGGGGAAAGAACGAGAACGAGTGCGTAGCTGACCCTCCTCCATCCTCACTGTTCACCGTCTCGCAGTTACTGACACCGGATTCACAGCAATGAGAAGCGCGAACTCACCTTCAAGGAGGAAGGCCAGGAGTACGCTCAGGTTCTCAAGATGTTGGGCAACGGCAGACTCGATGCCATGGTACGCATTCTCCGGCCACAGAGCGAACACAAAGAAAGAAAGCATAGGGCTGACAATAGTTTGTAGTGCTTCGACGGCGTCAAGCGTCTTGGTCTGATTCGCGGCAAGCTCCGGAAAAAGATCTGGATCAACCACGGCGACATCATCTTGATCTCGCTGCGCGAGTACCAGGACGAGAAGGGCGATGTGATCCTCAAATACTCCGCCGACGAGGCCCGTTCTTTGTACGCCACGACCCTCTCCTCACCTGCTCCTTGCCCAAATTTCCATCACATGACTAACCCCCCTCAAGGAAGGCCTACGGCGAGCTGCCCGACAACGCCAAGATCAACGAGACCGACACCTTCGGCCCCAACGAAGACGGCGACTGCGGCTTCGAGTTCGACGAGGACCGCGACAGCGAGGAGGAGGGCGTTGCCGCCGGTGGCAAGGAGATTGCCATTGACGACATTTAAAATCGCCACCACCAGTATCATCATCATCGGCGGCGGCTCACCCCCAAGGCGAGGGACCACCCTTTCTGGCTCCGACGTCTCTCGTTTTCTCTCACCCCCTCCCGCCGGGAGGCTTCGGGGTTTCGGAAAGCAAAAAAACTGTCTTCTCTCTCAAAACGCTGGATTGGCTGTGCCTCTGCTTGTGCAGATCCAGAGTTCCCCGACAGTTGGTGGACATCTCGTCTTGGAGTGGTGAGGTTCATTGTTGTGGTCTTAATGGAAGAAGGGGTCTGGCCGTGATGGGAGAGACGTCATCGCCGGATCTCTTCTCTTGTTTTGAGCAAGGTGCCTTAGTTTGTTAGGGTAATGGCAACATCTGTTTTTGTCGCTTTCTTGGTCTGCACGCAGGTTGTGATTCGGTAAACAAGTTTCACAGACATGAATGTCGTGTTTTCGTCCATCTGGATGTCTGTTTGAGTTTGTACGCGTCTGAAAGCCCAAACGTTGCAGGGACATGTGGAAGCCACTTTTACACCTAGGGTAAGAACTCTTTTGGCCTCCCATTTCATAACTATCTATATACAATCGAATGATATCCCCCTCCTTGCCCAGAGAGAAAGGTCCTGTGACCGCATCGTCTCCAAGTGCTATAACATCCAGCTCACCTCGTTCGATAAAGTTCCATTCTCTTGTCGTCTCGATCAAAGCCTACTTCTCTGCCCCTGCACCCGCCGTAACTCCCAGGACTATGCATGTCCTTTTCCTCACTACACCTGAGATCCCATCCAAACAACCCCCCTCTTTGCGTCCACGCCCCATCATCACCAATCATCATCATCATCCTCATCATCTGCAAAGCCATTAGCATCAACATGTAAAAACACACACAAACAATTAAGAGAGAAGAACATACCACTCCGACTAACTTTCTCCTTCCTCTTCTGCAGCGCCGCAGCAAGCGCATCCGCCATACCACCCCCGGGCGCGACGCCCGCAGGCGGCAGGCCGCTGCCGTGCGGTCCCGTGTCGGCGCCGCCGCCACCGGCAACAGCGGCACCGCTGCGGTCGCGGATCTGGGAGCGGTCGACCTTCTTGAGCCCTCCGATGCCGCCGGCCCCGCGGATGCCCTCGAGCATGGCCGAGCGGCCTGCGCCGCCGCCGCCCGACGGAAGAGCGGGCGCTGGCGCGCTCGAGGAGTAGCCTGAGTCGCGGTTGGGAGGCGGCGGAGGAGGCGGCGGTGCGGGGATGCCGGTTCCGGGCATGGGAGGGGGTGGCGGTGGTGGAGGCGGACCGCCGAAGCTGGGTGCGGGCATGGGAGGCGGGGGTGGCGGCGCCGGCGGGGCGTGCAATGTTGGCAGCGGCGGAGGCGCGGGTGGTGCGGGTGGTGCGCCTGACGTAGGGAAAGGCGGGGCCGGGGGCGCATGCAATGATGGCAGCGGCGGCGGGGCCGGAGGTGGTGGAACCGGGCTCCTAGCCGGCAGCGTGGGAGGTGGGCGCGAGTTCATCGGCGGGAGTGGCGGGGCGCTTGGGGCAGGTGCCTTGGGCGGTAGCGGAGGAGGAGCAGCTGCGAAGTGTGTTTGGACTGGCTCCCGAGGCGGAGGGGGAGGAGGGACAGAGCCACGACTGGGAGGTGGAGGAGGCACGCTGCGTTGGCCGGTGAAGGGTGGGGGAACGCCATATCGCTGGGAGAGCTCCGCGTTCTCGATCGGCGTCTTAGGCGGCCGAGGCGGCGGCGGAGGGCCAGGGGCGGGAGGTGATGGCACGGCGCGAACGGGGTCCAAACGCGCGTATTTTCCAGCATCCGCCAGGGGTGGGGGTACAGCAAACCTCGGCCGGGCGGGAGGCGGAGGTGAGTCGTCAGCATGTCCCGGGCTGTCGACCTTGCCAGACCGCCTCGGTGCCGGGGGTGGGGGAGGGGCTGGCCCTCTTTTCGGAGGCGGAGGGGCCGGAGGTGCGGCGACCGTCTCAGGAGCTGGCCGATGCGGGAGTACCGGCGGAGGGGGCGGGGGTGCGGCAATCGTTTCGGGAACTGGCCGATGCGAGACGGCCGGAGGAGGGGGCGGAGGCGGCGGCGCTCTGAGGCCCGCCCCAGACCCGTTGACGGGAGGCGGTGGAGGCGGCGGAGGCGGTAGAGGCGAGGATACGGGCTGGCTGGCTTCGGCTGCCTGCTCCTGCTTGAGGAAATCGACAATGAAGTCCTGGTTTTCACGGATGAAATCGTCGGTGAGGCCCTTGGACGCCAAGTCCTCTCCAAAATGCTCTCTCCATTCGGGATCGAAGGCATCGAGCTTGGCAAACGCGGAGGGCGCTGGCGCGGGAGCTGCTGCTTGCTCGTGGTAGCCGTTGATGCTGCCGGACCGGTGGTCTCTTGGCGGCATCGATACCCGCGGCGATTCGGGAGGAGTGGGGGCAGAGGAGTGTCGGTGGCCGCCAAAGAGGCCTCCAAACAGGCCATGATGGTGCTTGTGGTGGTTCGAAGGAGCAGCTCCTCCAAACGGCGTCTTCAGCGTGGCCTTGCTTGCATTCTTTTCCCTGTCGTTCATCTTCTTCAGGAACTGCTTCGCCTCCTTCTCGTCGACGAAGGACAGGCCGGCCTGGCACTCTTCCAGCTCAAAGGTATGGAAAAAGACGCGGTCCTGGTTATAGCTCCAGTTTTCGTAGATTTCCTGGTCCCATATTACTCCTCGGTTTGCGGACTGCCAGCAAGTTAGCGGACTGTGCTCAGAGACATCGAGCGCCAAGCTGTTGGGGCATACCGAGATGTCCACCATCTTGATCCAGTACGTGTTGCCGACGAGGTCATTCGCCAGGACGACAGCGCCTTGCAGGCCAGTGTACGTCCATTTCGAGCGGTTCGGGTAGGCGACGTAGAGCTTGGCGACAGCGACGGCATGGATCTTGTTGGTCTGCTTGGGCACGAAACGCTTGACGGTCTCGCGGTCGTCGTCATTCAGAATCGACGGCATGGCGGAGGCGGGAAGCTCTCCCTGTCGGGGTGTCGGAACTGCGACGACCGGTTGTTGAAGCTTACACCGGGTCCCGTCTTCTCAATCGCGCGGTCGAAACAAGCGCAGGGCCGCGGCCTCAAGTGGCAGCCGGCGGTCGGTATTCCAGCGCGAGGAGTCGGCGATCCCACGTGCGGCGCTTGTCGTCGAGCGGGCGATATGCAGGGAGTGAGTGCGGTCGGCGGGAAGTTGCCGAAGAGGGGCTGTCGGTCGAAGATCAATGCGGGGGATTCGGCGGGTGCGCAGCTGCGAGAGCGCGAGGGGCAATTGAAGCTTGAGAGTCGTGTGTGAGGATGGCGGCCGTCCCAACAAATTTCGTATGGGTGGGAGTCGTAAACTTGGGGTTGGTGCATTCCGTAAGCTTCCACTCCGGTTCCTTGACTCAGATAACGTTACGCGCATCTCCAGGCCGCAGGGTCAGCAGAGGGAGCTGAGTGGAGGCCAGCCAGGCTTTGGCGCCCAGTTGTGCAGAACGAACAGGGGACGTCTCCTGCAGTGCACGGCCGCAAATGCCCAGAGGTGGGGTTGTCAATTACACCACGGCACCAGCTGGGCTGCGCCTCTGTTGAAGATTCCAGATGGATTGCGACAAGCACCAACTTGGACAGATGGAATCCAAGTCAAAAACTCGATTATTATGGAAAAAGACTATCTGAAGTTCGGCGTCTGCATCGTACAGCAAAGCACACTCCGTTCCCTTCACTTGTTCAGCTCTTCTGCCTTGGCGCGGCGTTCTTCCTTGGTCCCTTCTTGTTGGACGTTGAAGTCCTTGGGAATGGCCGGCCCCGGGTTCCCCTTGATCGCCTCCATGGTTGCCTTGAGACCGCCTGACACCTTGCTCGGGATGCTGTCGTCGGCCTTTGAAAACGTCAGTGCCTATTCCAGGCTGCAAAGTATTAGCTGGAGGCATAACTTACCGGCTGGGTGGTGACCTTCTTCTTGTCGAGGGGGGTATTGGAAGAGTCCATGATGAACAGGGGCTGGAGAAGCAAGTTGGGTGGGTCAAAGTGGTTTGTTTGGTGGTTGGTGCTTGAGGTGCTGGATGCTCGGGTTGAGGTGTTGTGTGGCTCGTAGAAAATAAATAGAGAGAGGGAGGGAAAGGGCAGGAGCAGGAATGACAACCACCTTTAACATGGCCTCTTTTTAACTCGAAGCCTTGCTGTTGTACCACACTGACTGCTGTGGAAACGGGCGCTGGCACTCGGTGGATGATGACGTCGACCTTCCGCAGTCCACGCGGTCTTCAGGTGATCAATGCTTGGCGAGCTGCCAAAACCGTCACCCCGGCCACTGCTTTACAGCGGCCATCCGGGAAGAACCCTCCGAGTCGGCAACCGCCGTCCCGTGTCCGCGCAACCACTCACGCCCACCGCTCCACGTGGGAGAGGATGTTGTGTCCGAGACCAGGCTTCAACTTGTAGCAACGCGCCCCGTATGTCGGCAGCCGACACCCCGCAGCCGGCGCAGCCCGTGCAGCCCGTGAAGCTCTCGCTCCCTCTGGTACGTGTCAGGTGCGATTTAGGGTCTAATCTTATTCATGAGAGGCCATGCACCGAAATCATCAGCCTCACCAGCCCTTCACGCTCACGCGCTCCAGGTCTACCAGCAGAAGCTCTTCGAGGAGCTCCGAGAGGATGATGAGCTCGTCGTCCTGGCCCGCGGCCTCGGCCTCATCCGCCTCGTCACCAACCTCCTCCACTCGTACGATGCCGCAGGGAGCAACCTGATCGTCATCGTCGGGGCAGAGGACCGGGAAAACGCCTGGATTGGCGAGGCCCTTGCCGAACATGCCGCCATCAGCATGTCGCCCCGTGCCCGGGGCCTGACCGTCGTCAACACTGACTTCACCACCGTAGCCGCCCGCGAGAAGATGTACGCCGCAGGGGGCATTTTCAGCATCACGTCCCGTATCCTGGTTGTCGATATGCTGACTGGCCTCCTAAACCCCGAGACCATCACGGGAATCCTCGTCCTTCATGCAGACCGGGCCGTTGCAACATCCCTGGAGGCCTTCATTCTCCGGATATACCGCCAGAAGAACAAGGTTGGGTTCCTGAAGGCCTTTTCCGACAACCCAGACCCCTTCGCCACGGGCTTCGCACCGCTCGCAACCATGATGAGGAACCTGTTTCTCCGCAAAGCGTCACTGTGGCCACGCTTCCATGTGCATGTCGCGCAGGCTCTGGAGGGGAAGAAAAAGGCAGAGGTCATCGAGCTGGAAGTCCCCATGTCGGACGCCATGCGGGAGATCCAAACCGCCATCATGGAATGCGTCGAAGTCAGCATCCACGAGCTCAAAAAGGGAAACACGGGCCTGGAAATGGATGACTGGAACCTTGACAGTGCCCTCCTCAAGAATTTCGACATGATTGTGCGCCGCCAGCTTGATCCAAACTGGCACCGCGTCAGCTGGAAGACGAAGCAGATTGTGGGTGACCTGACCGTCCTCAGGGGAATGCTTCAAGCCATCGTGGCGCTTGACGCCGTATCATTCCTGCAGCATCTCGACACTATTCATGCCGCACATTCTCCGGCTCCCGGCTCAACAAGACAGACACAATCACCCTGGTTGTTTCTGGATGCTGCGCAAACCATCTTCGATACCGCAAAGAGACGCGTCTACTCGAGCCGCAAGAGACCAGGCCCCGACACCGCTGATATTGACGCGCTGCGGCCGGTGCTAGAAGAGCAACCAAAATGGGCTGTCTTGGCCGACGTGCTGGAAGAAATCGACCGGGACCTTTACTTCGAGCCAGCCGCTCGCGATGACTCTAACGGCACAATATTGATAATGTGCTCTGATACCAACACATGCCGGCAGCTCCGCGACTACCTCCAAGCCATGCACGTCAAGCCACGAACCGAGAATAAGGTCGAAGAGTTCCACGACCCAGAGGAGGACAAACCGTCAGCGGCTTTCATGATGCGGAGGAAGCTGCGAAACTACCTCAAATGGAAGCGGGGGTTCGCTCAGGTGAGCGCCAACCTCTTCTCGGAGAATCAAAAGGCCCTCACCGGTGCGGTCGACCCGCGGCTCGGCCAGTCCAAAAGCAGGGCAGCAGCGAACAAGCGGCGCCGGATGCGCGGTGGCGGAGCGGTCGGTGCCGCCCCCGGCCGCCTCGATAACGGAAGCATCGCGCAGTATTTTGAAAAGCCGGGCGAGGTCGCCGAGTTGATGGCCGAGGTGCAGATCACGGAAGAAGAGATCAAGCAGAAGGAAGACATTGTTGCCGATCCCCTGGAGAACATGGACGATTACTATCAGCTCTACGAAATGCAAGATCTGGTCGTCATCCACGCATACGACGGGGACCTGGATGAACACATCCTCGAAGAGATAAAACCAAAGTACATAATCATGTACGAGCCGGATGCATCCTTCATCCGGAGGGTAGAAGTCTACCGTTCCTCCCACAACGACAGGAACGTTAGGGTCTACTTCTTGTACTATGGCGGATCGGTTGAGGAGCAGCGCTATCTCTCGACCGTTCGCCGGGAGAAGGATGCCTTCACCAAACTGATCAAGGAGCGCGCCAGCATGTCGGTCGTGTTGACGACCGATACCCACGGCGCGGAGGACCCGCAGGAAGCCTTTTTGCGCACCATCAACACGCGCATCGCGGGCGGCGGCAAGTTGGCTGCCACCGCCCAGCCACCGCGCGTTGTGGTCGACGTGCGCGAGTTCCGCTCGTCCCTCCCATCCCTCTTGCACGGCAGATCCATGATCATCGTCCCCTGCATGCTCACTGTCGGCGACTACATCCTCAGCCCGACCATTTGTGTGGAGCGCAAGAGTGTGGGCGACCTGATCAGCTCATTCAAGGACGGCCGCCTCTTCAGCCAGTGCGAGTCCATGTTCCTGCACTATAAGAACCCCATGCTTCTGATTGAGTTTGACCAGAACAAGAGCTTCACCCTCGAGCCCTTCGCCGACCTGTCGGGCAGCCTGTCGAGCGTGAGCGCCGCCAACGCGGGCGCCAACGACCTGCAGAGCAAGATCGTGCTGCTCACCCTGGCCTTCCCCAAGCTACGCATTATCTGGTCATCGTCACCGTACGAGACGGCTGAGATCTTTGAGCGCCTCAAGGCGCACGAGGACGAGCCTGACCCCATCGCCGCCGTCCGCGCGGGGCTGGACAAGGACTCGCTGGCCGAGGAGCAGGTGTTCAACCCGGGCCCGCAGGAGATGTTGGCGGCCGTGCCGGGGGTCACGCCTAAGAATGTCATGAGTCTGGTGCTGCAGACGGAGAATGTCAAGGAGGTGGCTAACATGGCGGTGGCCGAGCTGGACCCGCTGGTCGGGAAGGAGGCGGCGCGCAAGATTCACGGCTTCTTTGCGAAGGATTTGTTGGACGATGCGTGACGGGTCTGTGTGAAACATATGACAGTCATGTTGTTCAATAAAAGAAAACCACTCTATTAAATGCTGGAAATGCGTTCCCACTCCTACTCAAACACACCCGCAAAACCCAGGGGTATTGGTATCTCACACTTCACCCCAATGCAAAAATAAACAACCTGATGATCTCGCCTCACTCCTCCCTCCACCCCAAAATGAAATCAATAGCAACGCTCTCCCCTCATTCATCATCCGTCAACCAACGCCTTAGATCCGGCTGGTCGTCCCGACATGCCTTCTCCTCCCGAAGCCCCTCCGTCCCGTCGTCGTGCCCGAGGTCGTGCCGGCGCGGCGGTGCCGCCTGTGGCCGCCGCAGGTGTTGCAGGTCAGGAAGCCGACGATGATGTCGAGCACGGTGACCACGCCGTTGACGATGGCCATGATGATGCTACCGATGCCGTTGATGATGGCCATGATGGTCCGGCCTATCGCGCGGAAGGTGTTTTGGATCTGTGAGGTTCAGGGTTAGATACTTTGTGTTGTTCAAGGTATGTGGGGGGGTGGGTTGGCTGGGGAGGGCTTACGCAGGAGACGACGGCGCCCATTTTGACGGTGGTGTGTTGTGTTTTTAGTTGATGGTGTTGAGTTGTTGAATAAGGGTTGTGATGTTCGAGTGATGGTTCGAGCTGTTTGGTTTGTTGTGTGTGTGTGGCGGAGAGAAGACCACATCCATGGAGGCGTACGGGTGGGATTTATATCTGTGTACTCGGGCCCTGGCCGGCTGGCTTCCGTGTTCCTACCAGGCCAGCACCCTCACACCTCACACATCACATCACACATCGCAAGAAACCAGAGTTGGGTGTAAGTGGGCGGTGACGTCACATTGGTTTTGGTAGGTGCGGTCGCTGATCACCACAGATCTTCTTCTTTCTACGCGTCGACCACTTGACGTGAAACCCATCAGCCATCCGAGCGGTTCCTGGATTCCGCCTTGTTCCACGGATGCGATGACGCTGCACCAATTTCAGACGAACACGACCGTCTCAAGCGCATTGGTGGTTCGAGGATTGAAGATGACGTCATGGATTCTCGGTCATGGCCGCCGAGGCGGACCCACCCGGCACCCCATTCTTGGCGCCGTCACCCGTCACGGACGGGAGGAAGAGGGCCAGAGGCGCGGGAGACAGGTATTCCGGAGAATGGGATGAGTTGTGGTTGGGATTAAGTCATCGGAGAAACCCATGGATCATTAAGCTCAAAAGAAGGTGGGCTGGAGTGTGTAAATTTAGACATCAGGGGGCATCTTGCCTGCCCCACACGGCGACCTGACTTCAAACCTCCCCCTTTTCTGCAAGACCCTGGGTATACTGTACTATTCATGCCATCATTGCCGTAAACCCAATGCCATTACCGGTCTCCCTCTCCATTCCCTCATCATCACGCGGTTAGCCCCCGCTGGATCCTGACAAAATTCGCAAAGTTCATCTTCTCTGTCCCCTTGCTGTCGACGTGCTCGCCGCTGACGATGGTGTGCACGCGCATCCGCTCGTCGTACCGCAGGCCCGGCAACAGCTTGGGCGTGATGAGGAAGTACTGGCTCGTGTGCTCGCGGCACGCCACCTCGACCATGCGCTCGTGCACCATGCGCTCGTTGCGCGGGTCCATGCCCTGGTTGATCTCGTC
>OUNM010701476.1_pt1 | contig 11627 bp, 11 predicted proteins | sample 1769961 | NCBI WGS metagenome assembly OUNM01 (sample SAMEA3914820, study PRJEB12502) | metagenome | biome: forest; material: soil | place: USA | collected 2012-03-12 | depth 0.3 m
GGCGGGGACGGTCCAGGTCGCGCCGCTGGTCAGGACCGTGGTTTCCACCGGGCCGCAGCCGGTCGGGAAGGCCGCCGCCCCCGTCGACCGGTCCACCGTCAGGGCCGTGCGCCAGGTCGAGCCGTCGGCGCTGACCTTCAGCGTCAGATCGTCGTCGCCGATCAGGCCCAGCTCGGCCCGCCCGCCCCAGTTGCTCTGGAACAGCAGCGACAGGACGTCGGCCCCCGCCTCCTTGTTGAAGGTCATGCGCAGGTCGCCGTCGCCGCCGTCACCCGCGTTGATCGCGGTCCACAGGGCCTTGTTGATCCGCGCGGCGAAGGGGTTGGTCGCGTCCGCCGTGGTGTTCAGCCCCAGACGCGTCAGGCCCTGGACGGCGCCCAGCCTCTGGCCCAAGGCGACCCAGCCGGCGCCGTCGCGCACGACGAAGACGTCCTCGTCGGCGATCCAGACCAAGGCGCCGTCCGGAACGGCGACCGCCGCCCAGGCCCCCGCCTCGAACCGCATCAGGTCCCCGGCCGTGCGGCCCGCCCAGACCGCCCCGGTCGGTGAGGCCGGCAGGATGTAGAGGGCGCCGTCGGCGGGCGAGGCCGGCTGGGCCGCCGTCGACCGGCTGACCGCCCGCGCCTGGACCAGGGCGTCCAGCCGGGTCAGGGCCTCATTGAGGGTCACATGTTTCTGAAGCTGGCCCGCGGCCAGATAGGGCAGGCCCAGGCGGGCGCTGAGGTCGTCGCTCATTTCCGATCTCCATCGTTGGGGGAGATCAGTGTCGGCGCACGCCCGACCCGGGCGGGCTCGGCCCCGCGTTTTCAGCGCAAACCCGGGAAATCACCGGCATTGCGATCCGGAATTGCGCGCGCCGACCGGATCGGGAGCCTGCAATTCACTGGAAGGGAGGGTGCGGGGAGACCGGTGGAAGGGCTCTTGTGGTCTCCCCGCTGACCGGGACGCGGCTGTCAGGACCGCTCGGGGGATGGGCCCCCGCACGCCCGGTCGTGTGAGCTACGCCTGCCCCCTGCGTCCGGATGCGGACGCGGCCCGGAAAAATCGATCAGTCGTGCAGATAGACGACGCGCTTGAGCGACCTGTCGCCCCGAACGGTCTCCAGATGCCGCTCGTGCTCGCCCGAGGCCCGGGCGTCGCGCTCGGAACCCTCGACCCAGTGGGTCGAGGCGATGTCCTTCTGCAGGGCCTTGGCCGCCAGCAGGTGTCCGGGGAAGAGGACGTCGACCACATCGGCCGGCAGGAAGAAGGCTTCGCCCGTCAGGGTCGTGACCGTATCCAGCCCCAGCCAGGTCATCATCTGCACCATCGTCGAGGGCGAGGCCTTGGCCCGCGTCGCCTGGATCAGCAGCCAGCCGGCGGCGCCGACCGTATAGGCCAGGCCCACCCCCGGCACGAAGGCCAGCAGGCCGTCCAGCCCGATGCCGAACGGGCCGATGCCGACCGCCCGGTCCGAGAGCTTTTTGACGCCCTCGACATTGGACCAGATTTTCTCGATATCCTTGATCGTCCGCCTGGCCATCTTCCCTCCGCAGCGGATACCCAACGCCCCATCACGAACCGCGTTCACCAAAAAGGCAAGGACGTATGCCCAAGCTGCTGTCCGATCGTGGACCCGAGCACCAGCCGATCAGCTGGACGGTGCGCGGCCCCGACGGATGGACGATCGTGCGGCGGGTCGCGACGGTCCTGGCGCTGGGCGTCCTGATCCCACCGCTGATCATCGGTCTGGCGGCGCTGAGCGGCCTCGGCCATCGCTGGGTCGATATCCTGGCCCAGTTCCCGGCCCCGGCCCTGATCCTGACGGCGATCTTCGTCGTGGGGCTGGCGGTGCTGCGGTTGAGGCTCGCGGCGGGCGCCGGGGCGGCGGTCATTCTGGTGCTGGCGGTGGCCCTCTGGCCCCAGGCCATGGCGGATCGGGGCAGGCCGAAGGCGGGCGCGCCGGTCCTGACCCTCTATTCGGCCAATCTGCTGGTCACCAACACCAATGTCGCGGCGGTGAAGGCCTCGGTCGAGGCGGCGAACCCCGACATCGTCATCCTGATCGAGGCGCCGCTGGTCGTCAGCGAGCATGCGAATGACCTGTTTCCCCAGTATCCGCATCGGCTGAGGTCACCCTGGCCCGGCTTCGGCGCGGGCACCTCGGGCAATATGATCCTGTCACGCTGGCCCCTGACACCCGGCAATCTGCGGGCGCCGGGCCTGAGCTATGCCCTGGCGAAGGTCGAGACGCCGCTGGGGCCGCTGAATGTCGTGGGCGTGCACATGACCCGGCCCTGGCCGTTCCAGTTCCAGTGGGGCCAGCTGACCCAGGCCATGACCCTGAACACCCTGGTGAAGAAGCTGGACGGGCCGGTCATCGTGGCGGGAGACTTCAACAGCGTCTCCAGCGCCCGGGTCGGCAAGCAGATCCAGTCGGACATCGGACTGAAGGCCAATCCCGGCTGGCCGGGCACCTGGCCATCGGCGGCGCCGGCGGTCTTCGGTTTCACCATCGATCAGGTCTACCGGACGCCCGATCTGGCCGTGGTCGGCCGCAAGATCGGAAAGCGGACCGGCTCGGACCACCGGCCGGTGATCACCCGCCTGACGCTGGCAGAGCCTGAACAAGGCTCTTGAGCCGTTCGGCGTGGCCTTGGTCGGGGAAGTCGTCGGCGATCCAGCCGTCCTCGAAGGCCGTCAGCACCTGCCCCGTCAGGGGACCCGCCGCCAGACCCGCCGCCGCGACCTGACGTCCGCCCACGGGCAGACGCGGGACCGGCCAGCGGTCGGCGAGGTCCAGCAGGGCCGCGCCCGCCCCGGGGCGGTTGGTTTGGGCCTCCGCCCTGAGCACCCGATCGGCGAAGGTCGGCTTGCCCAGACGATAGATCTGGGCCCGGGCCGCGCGGGCGTCTGTCTCCAGCGCGACCTCGCCGCCCGCCGCCGCCAGCAGCCGGTCGCGCATCGCATTGGGCAGACGCAGACGCCGGGCCGCCGCCTCGACCTTCTGCAGGTCTGAAGACAGCAATGCCGAGAGCCTCAGGGCCGGGTCGTCGGTCAAGCCGACCATGACCTCGAAGGCTGCCATCTCCTCCGCCTCGGGCAGGATGCGGGCCAGCACGCCGGTCTCGGCCATGGCCCGAAGCGCCGGTCGCGGATCGCGGGCGGCCAGCAGCTTGAGCAGTTCCTTCGACACCCGCTCGGCGGACAGGCGGACCATGCCTTCGGACAGGTCGGCGCAGGCCTTGAGCCCGGCGGCATCGGGCTCGCCCAGCCCGTACCAGGCGAAGAAGCGGAAGAAGCGCAGGATGCGCAGATAGTCCTCGCGGATGCGGGTTTCCGGGTCGCCGACGAAGACGATCCGGCCCTCTCGCGCGTCATCGACCCCCTGCCCGGTCGGATCGAACACCTGGCCTTCAGCGTCGGCATAGAGGGCGTTCAGGCGGAAGTCGCGGCGGGCGGCGTCCTCGGCCCAGTCGTCGGTGAAGGCCACGGTGGCGTTCCTGCCGTCCGTTGAGACGTCGCGGCGCAGGGTGGTGATCTCATAGGGCCGCCCCTTCGACACCGCCGTCACCGTGCCATGGGCGAGCCCGGTCGGCACGACCTTGAGCCCGGCCGCCTGCAGGGCCGCCATGGCGACCTCGGGCAGCAGGCGCGTGGCCAGATCCAGATCGTCGACTTTCTGCCCCATCAGGGCGTTGCGGACGCAGCCGCCGACGAAGCGGGCGCAGCCGGGGCCGCCGGCGGCCTCCAGGGCGTCAATCACCGCCCGGGTCGCCGGGGCGGTCAGCCAGTCCTGATCGGAGACGGATGCGCTCACGCCGCGTCCTCGGCGGCAGCGGCCTCGGGGTCGGGCACGTCCTCATAGAGGCGGTCGTGCAGGGCGCGGATCATCCCGGCGGTCACGCCCCAGATGTAGCGGTTCTCGAACGGCATGGCCCAGAACCAGCGGCGCGGGCCCTCGGGCGGATCCATATGGCCGCGCTGGTGATTGGAGACGTTCATCAGGAAGTCCCACGGGACCTCGAAGATGTCCGCGACTTCGCCGTCCTGGGCTGTCAGTTCCGGCGCCGAGGCGATCCAGCCGATCACCGGGGTGATCAGGAAGCCCGTGCCGGTGCGGTAGGCAGGCATGATCCCCAGCACCTCGACGGCGGCGGGGTCGAGGCCGACCTCTTCATTGGCCTCGCGCAGGGCGGTCTGGACGGCGGTCTCCCCGGCCTCATGGCGGCCGCCGGGGAAGGCGATCTGGCCCGAGTGGCTGGTCAGGGTGTCGGCGCGGCGGGTCAGGAGGACGGTCGCCCCGTCGGCGTGGGCGATGACGGGGACCAGCACCGCCGCCGGCTTCAGCGGCTTGCCGTCCGGCGTCAGCCCCGGATTGAGGTCGAAGTCCGAGCGTTCGGCGTCGGCGTCGGGGCGCCAGCTCTCGGGCGAATGCAGACGCTCGATCAGACGCGCCTTCAGGGATGCGAGGCTCATTCGACGCCTGCCCCGACGGGTCCCAGGGGGAAGCGCTGGCCCGCCGAGCTGACGGTCAGCCGCCCGTCGACCACCTCGGCCATCTCGACCAGATCATAGAAGACGGTGCGGGCGATGCGGGCCTCGAGGTCGGCGCGAACCCGGATGCGCGGCGCGGGCTCGCCGGTGACCGGATCGGTCTCGACCACAATGGGGTGTTCGGCGTCGGCCAGGACCTCGTCGCCGACGTCGGTGGTGAAGGTCAGGGCGTCGCCGCGCTGTTCCATGGTCACGGCGCGGAACGGCAGGTCCTCGACCCGGATCTTCATCTTCTCGACGGGAGTGACCAGGTGATAGCCGTCCGGGTCGAGGCGCAGGACGGTGGAGAACAGCCGCACCAGTTCCTTGCGGCCGATGGGCGAGCCCTCATGCATCCAGGTCCCGTCGGCGCGGATCAGGATGTCGATGTCGCCGCAGTGTTCGGGATGCCAGAGATGCACCGGCGGCAGGCCCCGGCCCGGCGCCTGTTTGGCGGCCGCGGCGATGCCCGCGAGTCCTGTCGGTTGATCCGTCATGCCCCGACTTAAGCGCGGGAAGCCCGCACCGCAAACCGTTCAGGCGACCGGCGTCACCGGACCTGTGGGAACGGGAGCCGTGATCGGCAGCCACATGACGCGGCGGCGGTCGACGGGGCCGGGCAGGATGGCGTCGGGCGCGGGCAGGAAGCCGAAGCGCTCGAAATAGGGGGGATCACCGACCAGAAGGACGCCGCCGACGCTGTCCTGACGCGCCGCGTCGATACAGGCCGCGACCAGATCGCCGCCCAGCCCGCCCTTGCGGCAGTCAGCGTCCACGGTGATGGGGCCCAGGAAGACCGCCGGGACCTCGCCCACCTTGACCGCCCACAGATGCACCGAGCCGACGATGCGGTCCTCATCGCGGGCGACGAGGCCAAGCGTCATGCGGGCGTGCTCGCGGATGCGCTCGGCCGTCTTGGCGTAGCGGCCCGGGCCGAAGGCGGCGAGAACCAGCGCCTCGACCGCGGCGCGGTCGGACGGCAGTTCCGGCGTGATGGCCAGGGACGTGTTGCGAAGGACGGCGGCGGCGGTCATGGCGCGCGCACCTAGGCCCTCAGTGTGACGGTTTCAACCGGCTTTCGAGAAATCCGGCGCACGTTTCTGGCTGAAGGCCATGAAGGCCTCCATCGCCTCGGGGCTGGACAGCTGCGATCCGAAGGCTTCGCCCTCGCGCTGCATCAGGGCCCAGATCTGTTCGGCGTCGCGCATCAACCGCTTGGTCTTGCGGATGGAATTGGGTGCGCGGGCGGCCAGTTTCGCGACCAGACCGTCGGTCACGGCCTCGACCTCGGCGGCCGGAACGCAGCGATTGGCCAGGCCCCAGGCGAAGGCGGTCTTGCCGTCGATGGGCTCGCCCAGCGCGAACATCTCGAAGGCCCGCTGGTGGCCCATGACCATCGGCAGCAGCATGGAGGACGCCGCCTCGGGCGCCAGCGCCAGGTTGACGAAGGGCGTCGAGAGCAGGGCGTCCTCGGCGACGACCACCAGGTCGCAATGCAGCAGCAGGGTCACCCCGATGCCGACCGCGCGGCCGCGCACCGCCGCCACCGCCGGCTTGTCGAGCTCGGCCAGGCTTTTGAGGAAGCGGAAGACCGGAGCGTCCAGCATCTGGCCGCCGCCGCTGGTCCCGATGGCGATGAAGTCGGCGATGTCGTTGCCGGCGGAGAAGCTGTCGCCCTCGGCCTTGAACACCAGCACCCGCACGGCGGCGTCGGCCTGGGCCCGCTCCGTCGCTTCGGCCAGCGCCGCATACATGGCCTGGGTGATGGCGTTCTTCTTCTCGGCCCGCGCCAGGGTGACGGTCAGGACGCCGTCGTTCAGCTCGGTGCGGATGGGGTCGCTCATGCGGTCGTTTCCTCTTCGGGATCGATCCCGATTTCAGTGTCTGTACGGGTCGCCGTCCACCAGTCGACGCCGTCGGCGTCGCGGTCGCGGCGGGCGCGCCCTTGCGCTTCCAGATAGTTGAGGTGGGCCATGCTCTCGCCCGTGGCCATGCCGAAGACGCCGTCGCCGATAGGGCGGGCGAACAGGCTGGAGAAGACGTCGATGGCGCGGCGCGGCTCGCGCAGGGCGCGCTCCAGCCGTGTGAGGCCGGTGTGATGCCCCTTGGTGAGGGCGTCGAGCCGGGTATGGACGCCGGTGAACGGCTCGCCGTGCGACGGCAGGACGAAGACGTTCTCCGGCAGGAGGGCGCGCAGCTTCGACAGCGAGGCCAGCCAGTCGCCCAGCGGGTCCTGCAAGGGCTCCGTCGGCCAGACCGAGACGTTGGACGAGATGCGCGGCAGGATCTGGTCGCCCGACAGGAAGACGTCGTCCGACTTGCGCCACAGGCAGACGTGCTCGGGGCAATGGCCGTTGCCGACGACCACGGTCCAGACGTCGCCGCCGATCCCGATGTCGTCACCCTCGGTCAGCCGCTGATAGCTCTGGGGCATGGGGTAGACGCCCTTGCCGAAGCGACCGAACTCGCGACGCCAGCCGTCGATACGTTCGTCGTCCCAGCCCGCGGCGCGGAAGAAGGTCTCGCCCTCGGCCGGGGCCGGGCCGGTGTCGGCGACCAGCATCCGGGCGGTGACATACTCCAGCCGCGACATCAGCAGCGGAACCCTGAACCGCTCGCACAGCCAGCCTGCGAGGCCGAGATGGTCAGGATGCATATGGGTGCAGATCACCCGCTTGACCGGCTTGCCCTCAAGGGGGCCGGCGAAGGCCGCCTCCCAGCCCGCGATCGAGGCCTTGGTGTAGAGACCCGTGTCGACCAGGGTCCACCCGTCGCCGTCGGCCAGGGCGTAGACATTGATGTGGTCCAGCGACATCGGCAGAGGCAGGCGCAGCCACAGCACCCCGGGCGCGGCCTCCACGGCCTGACCGGGAACGGGCGGCGCGCCGAGCGGATAGGTCAGGCCCCGCTCGGTACGGGGTCCGGACGCCGCTTCCGTCGGGGTTACGCCATCGGCCAAGTCAGTCTCCAATCGAAACGCTGGCACATAAACCCATCCGCCGAGCCCCGTCCAGAGAGGCGACGCGGATGCCCCGACCGACGCGCAATCTCATACGTTTCCCGGTTCGCGGGAACCGCCCTTCTCTCCGTGGCTTGTTCGTTTCGATCTGAAGCAAACCGCGCCTTGACCCCGCCACACGGGCGGGCCAATGCACACCGCGAATTGTCCCCACCGGAGCGTCCCGTGTTCAATCGAAACCTGTTCATCGCCCTGGGCTCGGCCCTGATGCTGGCCGCCGGAAGCGCCGCGCCCGCCCTGGCCCAGTCCAGCACGACCGGGCCCGGAACCTCGACCACGGGCGCCGAGGCGACCGTTCGCGGCGAAAGCGTCCTGCCGGGCCGCGTCGGCGGAGGCCGCGACCAGCAGGAGCAGAACAACCGCCGTCAGCAGCAGCGCGGCCGTCCGGCCCCGGCGCCCACCCCCGAACAGATCAAGGCCGCCGCCGTCGCCCTGGCCGCCTCGACCAACTCGGGCTGCAACGTCGCCGAAGCCGGCCTGCGCGGCGAGAACGCCGAGAAGCAACCGGTCTATGAAGTCACCTGCGCCACCGGCCCGGGCTTCATCCTGATCAGCTCTACCCCGCCCTCGGCCGTCGATTGCGTGATCCTGTCCGGTCAGGCCGACATCACCCGCGCCAAGGACCCGGCCGCCGACGTCGGCCTCCAGTGCGAAATGCCGCAGAACAAGAACGTTCTGGCCGTGGTCAGCGCCTATGCCGCCGAAGCCGGCGTCCACTGCACGATCGATCAGGGTTCCTCGGTCGGCAAGTCGGCCGCCGACAACATCATCTATGAAGTCGGCTGCGCCGGCGCGGACGGCTACTGGCTCGAAAAGGCCCCGACGGGCTGGGTCGTCACCGACTGCATCAAGCTGGTCAGCCGCAACGCGGTCTGCAAATACACCACCTCCGCCGAACAGGTCGCCACGGTGACCAAGTGGTTCGAGGGTTCGCAAGCCGCCGCCTGCGCCCCGACGGAAGTCCGCTACATCGGCTCCAACGCCAACGGCGGCTTCTATGAAGCCAAGTGCGCGACCGGCGACGGCCTGATCGCCCGCTTCAACGAGACCATGGCCGTGCAGCAGGTCTACCCCTGCGCCGAGGCCCAGCGTATCGGCGGCGGCTGCAAGCTGACTGTCGTCCCCGCCGCCCCGGAAGCGGCCCCGGCGCCAGCCCCGGCGACGCAACAGTAAGGCCGGCCCGAAGCCGCCCTTCGGCCCAGCCTCTCGGCAAGCCCAACGGAATGAGGACCGCGACCCCGTCGCGGTCCTTTTTTCGTTCGCGCACCCACAAATCCGGCCACGCTTGCAGATTCACATAACAACGATCACCATAAGCCTCGCAATCATGGGAGGCGCAGATGTTGAAGATCGTTCTGTCCGTACTGTGCGGACTTTTGCTTCTGACTTCGGCCGGGATGGCCTCGGCCCAGAGCTCCGGCGTCGGTCCCTTCTCGAACGGCGGCCTGCGCGGCGGGATGAACAGCATGTCCACACGACTGGTGGATCCGCTCAACGCCACGACGGTCAGCGGGGTCATCCCCTCGCGACTGGAACGCCAGCGTCAACGGAACGGGATCTATCAGTACGAGCCTTCGAAGGTTCAGATCCTGTCGTCCTCCCAATCCCAGATCAACACCGTCGGCATCGCCTGCCGCGTCGTGGACGCCCGGCTGGTCGGCTTCAACTATCAGCAGGAGGCCGTCTATGAGGTCTCCTGCGGCAACGGCATGGGCTATGTCGTCGGCTCCAGCAGCCCGCCCACGGCCGTGGACTGCGTCACCGTCTCGGGCCGCGCCGATGTCGCCCTGCGCGAAGACCCCGAGGCCAAGCCGGTGCTGTGCACCCTCAGCGGCAACCAGAATGTGACCGGGATCGTCAGCCGATACGCCCGTGAGGCGGGGGTGACCTGCGAGATCGACGCCGCCGCCATGGCCGGGGTCTCGGTCTCGGGCAACGCCATCTATGAGGTCGGCTGCAAGGACGCCGACGGCTATTGGGTCGAGAAGGCCGACGCGAACTGGATCGTGACCCCCTGCGTCAAGGTGGCGGCCCTGAACAGCGCCTGCCAGTTCACCTCCCGCGACGAACAGAACGCCACGCTCAAGGCCTGGCTGGCCGGCACACCGGCGGCGGCCTGCGACGTCGCCGACGTCCGGTATATCGGCGCCAATGCGTCGGGCGCCTTCTACGAAACCCGGTGCGGCGCCGGCGACGGCTATGTGGCCCGCTTCAGCGACGACATGCGGGTGCAGCAGGTCTACGCCTGTGACCAGGCGGCGTCGATCGGCGGCGGCTGCAAGCTGACGGCCGCGGTCGAGGCGCCGGCGGCGCGACAATAGGTCCCTCGGAACGCCCCCATCGGAATGGGACTGCCGGTTGTCATTTCGACGAACAAGGTTCAGCATCATCGTCCAGCGCTTGAGGAGGCGAACATGGTTCGGATGATTTTCGGCGCCCTGTGCGGGCTGATGCTGTGGGGGCTGGCGTCGGCGTCGTCGGCCCAGAGCGAGACCCAGTTTTGCACCGGTGGTCCGGCCGAGGGCGGAAGCCGGCTGTGCACCGGCGCGCGCAGCATGAGCGCGGCCCTGGTGGATCCGCGGGCCTCGAGCGTGACCTCCGTCGCCGGCAGCCGTCTGGACCGCCAGCGCGCCCGCAACGGCGTCTACGCCCAGCAACCGAACATGAACCAGATCATGGCCACGACGCAGTCGGAGATGAACACCGCCAACGTCGAGTGCCGCGTCGTCGACGCCGCCCTGCTGGGCTACAACGCCGATCAGCAAGGCGTCTATGAGGTCTCCTGCGGGTCCGGCATGGGCTATGTCGTCGCCGCCGCGAGCCCGCCCGCCCTGACCGACTGCGTGACGCTTTCGGTTCGCGCCGAGGCGAGCCGCCGCCAGGACCCGGCCGCTCCGGCGGCCCTGACCTGCAAGCTGAACGGCAATCAGAACGTCACCCGCATGGTCGCCCACTATGGTCAGGAAGCGGGCGTGTCCTGCGCCATCGACGAGGCCGCCATGGTCGGGACCTCGGTCGCCGGCAACGCCGTCTATGAGATCGGCTGCCCCGGCGTCGAAGGCTACTGGATCGAGAAGGCCGCGACCGGCTGGGTCCTGACGTCCTGCCTCAAGGTCGCCTCGACCGGCGCCGCCTGCCGGTTCACCACCCATGATGAGTCCGCCCGCTCGGCAAAGACCTGGCTGGCCGGCACCACCGCCTCGGGCTGCGACGTCACCGACGTCCGCTATATGGGCGCCAACTCGGCCGGGGCCTTCTATGAGACGAAGTGCGGCGCCGGCGGCGGCTTTGTCGCCCGCCTGGACGACGCCATGGCCGTGCAGCAGGTCTATTCCTGCGACCAGGCCGCCTCCATCGGCGGCGGCTGCAAGCTGGCCGAGGTCGCCGCCAACCGGCCTTAGGGTCCGGCCGAACCGCGTTCAGTCTTTCAAAGAGAGTAGCAGGGGTTTTCGATGTTCAAGGGTGTTTTGGCCGCCGCCTGCGGCCTGATCGTGATGGCCTCCGCCTCCATGGCGGCGGCCCAGTCGAGCACGCAGGTCTCCAACGGCGGCCTGTCCACGGGCGCGCGCAGCATGAGCGCGGCCCTTGTGGACCCCCGCAACACGACCGTGACCTCTGTCATGCCCAGCCGTCTGGAGCGCCAGCGCAATCGCAACGGCGTCTACACCCAGCCGCCGTCGATGAACCAGATCATGGCCACCAGCCAGTCGGAGATGAATACGGCCAACGTCAGTTGCAGCGTCGTGGACGCCGCCCTGCTGGGCTACAACGCCGATCAGCAGGGGGTCTATGAGGTCGCCTGCGGGTCCGGCATGGGCTACGTCGTCGCCGCCGCCAGCCCGCCGACGGTCACCGACTGCGTCACCCTGGCCGGCCGCGCCGAGCTGGAGCGCGCCCAGGACCCATCGGCTCCCCCGGCCCTGACCTGCAAGCTGACCGGCAATCAGAACGTCGCCCGCATGGTCGCCCGGTATGGCCAGGAAGCGGGCGTGTCCTGCGCCATCGACGACGCCGCCATGGTCGGCACGTCCGTCGCCGGCAACGCGGTCTATGAGATCGGCTGCCCCGGCTCCGAAGGCTACTGGGTCGAGAA
>OUNM010576136.1_pt1 | contig 11626 bp, 6 predicted proteins | sample 1769961 | NCBI WGS metagenome assembly OUNM01 (sample SAMEA3914820, study PRJEB12502) | metagenome | biome: forest; material: soil | place: USA | collected 2012-03-12 | depth 0.3 m
CAACACCAACACCAACACCCCAATTCAACAACCCCGACGCGCCGACGCGCCCCGGCTGATGTGGTCGGAGCTTGCAACCTGCAACTTGCCGGGCGGGTCAGCAGCATAGCATGGCGCCCTCGGCGCCCACACATGCCATTCTCCACGGCCTTAACGATGCGCAACGCCGGGCCGTGACCTCGGACGCCGCGACCCTTGCCATCCTCGCCGGACCCGGGAGCGGCAAGACCCACACCCTGACCGCCCGCGTCGTCTGGCTGGTCAACCATGTCGGCTTCCACCCCGAGGATGTCATCGTCGCCACCTTCACCGTCAAGGCCGCCCGCGAGATGAAGGACCGTATCGGCAAGGCCCTGGGCGGCGGCCGTGAAACCAAGCTGGTCCTCGGCACCTTCCACAGCATCGCACGCCGCTACCTTGCCGCTTACGGGCGCCACATCGGGCTCGCCCAGCGATTTGGGATTACCGACGAGGCTGCCGCCCGCGACATGGTCGAGCGCATCTGCAAGAGGCTGCAGCTGGCCGTCGACCCGGCCTACGCACGCGCATGGATCAGCAAGAAGAAAGCCATGGGCACCGAGGCCGCCTCCTCTAAGCCCGCGCGCAAAGAGACTGCCAAGGCCCCGAACCCGAACCAGCAGGATCTGGAGACCTGCTATCAGGAGTACCAGAGCCAAATGGAGAAGTCCAACCTCCTCGATTACGATGACCTCTTGGTCCGCTGCGTTGAGCTGCTCCGCCAGTTTCCATCCTGCGTCTCCAACATCCAGACGGTCCTCATCGACGAGTACCAGGACACGAACGGAGTCCAATACGAGCTGATGAAGCTGCTAGCTCAGCGTCACCAAAGGATCACCACTGTAGGAGACCCAGACCAGAGCATCTACGGCTGGCGCTCAGCCGAAATCAGGAATTTATGGCGCATGCTCCGCGAGTTTCCCCAAACCGAGGAGGTCTCCCTCGAGGAGAACTACCGGTCGTCCCAATCCATCCTCAGCCTGTCTCTGCTCGTGATACAGCAGGACAAAAAGCGTTATGACAAAAAGTTGAAGCCTGTTCACAACAAAGGCTCCCGTCCGGTCCTTCGGAGGTTGAAGAGCGCATCCGCCGAAGCCGACTGGATTGTCTCGGAAATCAGGAGAGTCACCACCATGTCGGGCTCCATGCTGACGCACGGCGACGTGGCAATACTACTCCGCTCGGCTTCCCTGTCGAGACACGTCGAGAGTTCTCTCGGGAAGGCGGGAATCGCCTACAAGATGGTTGGCGGCTTCAAGTTCTATGATCGCCAAGAGATCAAGACTCTTATCAGCTATCTGCGTGTGATTCAGCAGCCGGAGAACAACGACGCGCTCGCAAGAATCATGAACGTCCCGAAGCGAGGGATCGGTGACGTGACTATCAAACGCCTGCTCGAGGAGGCCGAGACCTCGTCCCTCAGCATGTGGGCCGTGCTGTCAAAACATTGCCGAGGAGACCGCACCGCGAAGACAAAACTCACAAAACACACCGAGCAGAGGATCAGCGGTGGCCTGATTCGCCCGTTGGAAGACATCCGCAGACAGATCAAAAACGCCTCTGGCCCGGATGGGGCACCATTCGGATTGGTCCAGATGATCGAGCTGCTTCTGACCAAACTGGACTTCCAAAAACACCTCCAGGCCGACCACCGTGATGACCATGAGCAGAGGTGGGCCAACGTCCAAGAGTTCATCGGTGTCGCCGCCGACTTTGTGCGGGATATGGACCACTCTGACGACGAGTTTCTCCCCGACATCGAGGGTCTCGAGCAAACGAAGGAGGTCGAGGTTTTGCCACGCTTTCTGGCCAATATTTCGCTCGTCGCCGATGCGCAGACCGGGGAAAATGACCAGGAGAGCAAGCCAACCGTGACCGTCTCGACCGTCCACGCAGCAAAGGGCCTCGAGTGGCCCATGGTGTTTATCCCTGCTGTCTACAACGGATCATTTCCCCACACGCGATCCGAAGACGACGATGAAGAGCGGAGGTTGCTCTACGTCGCCATGACCAGGGCCCAATCTCTGTTGTACCTCAGTTGCCCACTCTTCAGCTCAAACGGCAACGGGGAACGTACTGAACTGTCGCCTTTTGTCAGCCCTGTGAAGGAATCCTTTCTCCAGAAGGGCCCATGTCTTGACCGGCCTGTCATGGCCGAGATTGCCAAGATCCTCCAGCGCGAGCTGCCCCCAGACGAGTCGATCTTCAAGGGCCTTCCTGCCATGTTCAGCCCCGAGGACAACCTGTTTCCGATTGACCCCGAGGCCAACCAAGAAACGAAGAGCGGCCACCCTCCGAATGGCGCACCTCACGCGAAACGGCCCAGGCTTCAGGGCCCGGCAGCGCAAAACGGCGGCGAGGACGCCCCCTGGCGCGGGGACCCAACAACCATGGAGCAATCTTCAACCTTCACCGTTGCCTCTCTACCTGGGTTCATCAGCGTCGGTGCCCATCAAGCAGCCATTACTGCTGCGAACATCAAGGGGGAGCAGAAGAACGCCGAGAAGAGCAAGGCGCCTACCAGCAAGAAGCCGGTGGACCAGAAGCAGAAGAGTCTCATGGGCTTTTTGACAACTGCTTCTGGCTCCGCTCATTCAACCCCAGCCGGGCCGCCAGCCAACCCCAAGCCAAACAACCCGCTCCCAACGCGAATCGCGTTCGGGGTTCAACCTCAGCATTCTCCGGCACCGCAGGCTATTGACCCGGTCCTTGCCGGCCACAAGCTTGGCGCGGGGAGGATGATGACCCGTCCGGCGGTGCCACGCGACGACAATCCCAGCAAGCGGAAGCAGTACGCTTGCTTCTCTAGCTCGCCGCCCCAGCCGGCAGCGGTACAAGATGACAGCACCGGGAATGACGCGGGCGAGCCCGAAGATGACGAGCCGCCGCCGGAGCCGACCCGCCCGGCAGCCTGCTTGCACGCGACCACGGTCGGCCTGCCTATGGGACGTGACAGCGGGTTTAGGCGGCCCGCTGGCTTGAGAAGGGAGAAGATCGCGCCGCTCGAGAGGCTGCGGAAGCCGTTCAAGCCGTTGACGATCAGCAGATCGTGATGGCGATGATTATGAGAGATGTATGACGGGGAGTTATATACCTAGTCGTTATAGAACTGCAGAACTGTAGACCTCTGTCCAGTGTGCCGTATACCCGAATCAAGACTCACGCATGCTCGTATTCCTCGTGTGGTGTAAACCCGACTTGTCCCGATCTCAAGGACCAATGCGTCACAGCAAGCACCAGTGCCTTACACTCCCCAACTACCCATATAAAGACCACCTCCGTCACCTCTGCCCAACCCCCCTCTCCTCCTCACCATTATCACGTCCAAACCCAAGACCAAACCACAATACCAAAACTCACAAACCCTCCAACATGAACGCAAACCCCACCCCGTCCTACCCCCTCCTCTCCCTCAAGCGCATCTCGCCCAACCCCCGCGTGCGTCTCGCCGTGGTCGCAGGCTTCGGCGTGCTCACCGTGGCAGAGGGCTACATGTTCTCGAGGTGGTGGTCGGGGAGGAAGGAGGGCGCTGGCGCCGGGCAGGGGACCAAGTAAGAGGCCCATGGTGGATTTCATCATCTGCATGTGTAAGTCCCCCTTGCCTTGGCGGCCTTCGGCCTTCGGGGCGTGACCAACACCGAAGTAGCTCGGCCTTCCTCACTTCCGAATCACCCATGGTCATCATCTTACCGGTTTGCAAAGGGAATAAGACCGTCCCAAACATCAATCAGTTCCAACGATGAAGTTTGTTTGGAAAGGGTCGGTGGGTCGTTGGGGGTATGGGATAAATGGTATGCCAAAGCTGGGGATAAGGGGGTTCTCAAGCCATCAGATGGATTCCTGTATGTTTTGATATCAGGAAGAGCGCGACGCCACTCAGTACCATGCGCAAATCAATGGAACACAATACATACCAGGCAGGGCACGGAACACTGTCCAGGTCTGAATCCATCAGCGATGTTCAACCGTGTGACCCTCACCCCTGAACTCATGAGAAAAGCAATAGATCACAACCTCGACGGTATGTCCTGAGTTTCCAACCACTCTTTACCAAGACGCCCAGGACATGAAGAGAGGCACCATCTCCGTATTAAGTAATAATTAAAATATAACAAATTTCCTCGGAACACACGACCATCATCTCGCCAAGCACAGCACAGGCAACCCAACACCGACGTAGCTTCACACGCAGCAGAAAATATAGAACCCCCCACCCCTCTCCCAACCCTCTCCCACAACCACCACACCCTTGCCTACAACCGCAACTCCCTCACAATCTGCTCCGCCATAGCCTTATACTGCCACGTATTCCCCCCCACCCTCTTAAACTGCACGCCATGCAAGCTGACAATCGGCACCTTGACAATGACAATCTCGAACCGGATCTCGCCGTCCGCGACCCGCGGCTCCGACGGCCCGCCGTGGCGCCCGCCCAGAAGATGACTATCCTCCTCGGCGATGCTGGGCGCGTGCGTGCAGCTGAAGCCGCCCTTGATCTCGGTGAAGCCGACGCCCAGCATCTTGAGCACGCGCTTGATGTCGGCGCGGATCTCGGGCAGCGGCTTGGTCGACGTCGTCGACACGCTGAAGATGCCCTTGAGGTAGACGGGCTTGGCGAGGTCCGGGTCCTCGGGCGCGAGGCGCTCGTGCGAGCCGCCGCTTGTCTCGCCGCCCTCGGCTTCCAGGCCCAGCTCGGCGTCCGTCTCTTCCTTGACGGCGTCTTGGTGGTTGGGTGATGGGTTTAGGAGCTGGTCGCGCGCGTCGGCCTCCCGCTTGGCCCTGCGGGCCTGGATGCTCTCCCTGCGGGCGTGGCCGAGGGACTTGGCGCGCATTGAGACGGATTTTTGCATGAGGTTGGCCTTGGCCTCGGACGGCTCCTTCTTCCTGTCGCGCGTGCTGAGCCGGCGGAGGAGCGACACGGGCCCGCTGCTCTTCTTTGGCGTGACCATCTCGGGCGACAGCAACCCGTTCTTGACCGGCTCCCGGACTTGGTCTTCGCTATGCGACCTCGCCCTCGGCCGGGTGCGCGGACCGCCTTCGGTGTGTGCTGGCTGCGGGGGGACGATCTCGGCGAGAGAGTGTTTCTCTTTTGGCCGCGCGATGATGGGCGACGGCGGGACGGGGACGGGCTGAGCGAGCTGTGGAGATGGCGGCACCTGCACCTTGGGCGGCGGCACGACCGGCTGCGCGTCTTGCGCTGCTTGGCGATCGCGCTCGAGTTTCTCCCGGACGAGGTAGTAGATGGAAGCCATGGGATCAAAAGCGTTGAGCGGGTCATCGCCGATGGGCAGGCCGTCGCTGCTGCCGTTGGTCAAGGTGTCTTTGCTGGTTACCGAATTTCGCCGCTTGTAAAAGTCGAAGCCGAAGCCGCGCCGCTTCTCTGCGTCTTTAGGAGTGGGCAGCGGTTGCTCCCTCTCTCTTTCCAGGCGCCGGACTGCTGCTTGGTATTTCGGTGACGTGATCTTTTTGGTCAGCTCCTCGCGGATGTGTTCCGGAGGGCCAAACTTGAATCCTGTCATGTGTGTGATGATCTCCTCATCGAGCGGCAGCTTCAGAGGCTCGCGCTGCGGAAGGTAGTTTTCGGGAGGGCCGTTGTACCCCTTGAGCATCCAGGGGTGGTTCATGACTTCGTGCATGGTGGCGCGCTGCCTCGGATCCGTGACCAGCATCCGGGAAATTAGATGCTTGCACTCTGCCCGTCTATCAGCGAGGATGTTCAGGCAAGCCAGGAGCGTTTTGAATTGCACTTACCGCTCGACAACCAGTTGGGATAGTCGACCGCGCCCTTCTTGATCTTCTGGTGGAGCGCGGGCATGTACTGGTCGTCAAATGGGACCTTACCACAGACTAGGACGAACAGAACAACGCCGAAGCTCCAGACATCAACCTCGGGACCCGTATAGGGCCTTGCTTGCAGCAGCTCGGGGGCGGCAAAGTAGAGACTGCCGCAGTACGTCTTCAGCTTCCGATCCTCATCTGGCGAGAAGAGGTTGCTGAGGCCGAAATCGATGATTTTGATATCGCCCGTCTTGCTGATCAGGATGTTTTCGATCTTGAGGTCTCGGTGGACGATGCTGTTTCGGTGGCAGTAATCAACGGCGCTCGCTATCTGGCGGGCAAACTTCCGGGCCTGCTTCTCCTTGAGCTTCCCGTGGGAGATGATGTAGTCGAGCATCTGGCCGCCGTTGACGTATTCGAACAACATGTACCAGTGCCACCTCGTGCGCAAGTTGTCTCGCAGCCCGCAGATGTACTGGTGGTCGAGCAGGCTGACGATGGCCGCCTCGCGGGCATTCCGGTCCTCCCTGGCGGCGTCGGCCCTCTCTCGCTCTTCTCGAGTCTGGCGTCCATCGTCGGGCGAGACCCTCTCGATGATCTTGCACGCGACCTGCAGCGGGCAAAGAGCCCGGTTAGACAGATGAAATAGCCAGGTGCAGGGTGCAACACCCAAGACTTACCAGCTCGTTGGTGCCCTCCCTCTTGGCCAGCTTGACCTTGCCCATGCTCCCCTGGCCAATGGTTTTTATGAAGGCATAGTTGCCCGACGGGGCGGGGATGACGGTGCGGTATCTGTGCTTGGACCCGCGCTGCGCCTGTGGGTCGGCGGCGGCGGCGGCAGCGGAGCCTGCGGTGGCGGCAGCTCTGTCACGGCCCTCGTCGGCGCCGTGGTTCTGCGCGGGGGCCGGCGCGGGCATATCGGATGGGGGAGGGTGCCGGGGCGACTGCGCCGTGGTTGATCGCTGACTATTGTGGCGGTGGGGGCGCGATCCCTCGGCTCTCGTGAGTGACTCGGATCGTGGGAGGGGTTCGGCCCGTGATGAGGTTGGCGGGCGCCGTGTCCGAACCGATTGTGAGCGGATGGGCAGCTCGGCCCCAGCGGAGAGGGAGGTCGCCATGGCGGGGAGGGGCGAAACTGCGAGCCCAGGCGGCGGTTGGGGAGTGCTCGCTGCCTCGTGCCTTGCCTCGGGGGTACGGCAGACCGACTGCTGGGGATCGTGGTGCACAGGAAAGCGCAGGCTCGCAAGGAAACACACCAATCAACTACAGGTGTGCTCCAGACGGGAATCGCCGTTCACCAGACACAATAACAGGTCGCGACGGTTGTCGAAACCATACGTCTCTGGCCAGGCGAAGGGAGGAGTCGAGCAGCGGCAGGCAGGCGCGCGAGAAATAATGGCGGGAAGCAGCCGGCGACCGAGCGCGAGTCGAGCGGCAGGGTGCAGCAGAGGGTGCAGGGCACAGGCACGGTGCAGGCAGGCAGGCGCTGTGCAAACAAAGAACCAAGGATTGGGTTCGGTTTTTGTTGTTCTTGTTTTTGGCTGCGGGCCCTGACCGCTGCGGCGCTTCGTGTGAAAGAGGGAGAGTTTGGTGCCTGGATGGGTCGGTGATGGGTGATGCAGCGTGTCGCTCTGAGGTTGGGCAGTCCAGGGCGCTTTTCGGTGCGAGTTGAGGGGGACAACTCCCGGTCGGCTGTTTGGCTGGGCCTCGTCAGGGGGCCGGGCAGTGGAGTGCACGTCGTTGCTTGGAGGTCCAAGCAGGCGGTCCCCACGACCGACATGGAAGCGGTATGGACCTCGTCTCTGGCCCGGCTTCTGTACACATCATTACAGGCAACGTTAATTACACGCAGCCCTCCAGGGAGCACCCCTCGCCGCCCTCGGTTTGCCTGCTCGGGTACCTGGGTTCGCCTCCATTCCAGGTGATTTCAGCCCGTCCAATTCGACTGACCCCGACGCCGTCCCCGGTTTTACCAACACCAACGTTCCATATTTGCGTTCCCAGCTCCGAGGTGTTGCCATCCCCGTTACAGCCCTGGGGGCGAGCCTCGTACGGTACAGAATACTGCACGGCATCAGGGACGTAATGGGGTCCACTGGCTGGCCTAACGTGAGGCGGCTAGGCCAGACTCGGGCCGGCGACACCGATCTCGTGCAGTGAGGTCTGAGGTCAGGATCGCCAGCAAGACAAAGCTGGGACTCTGGCTCAACTGGGCTCTGGGAGGAGGGGATTCCACAGGAATTGCGGTGTCTGGGTGCCCGCAACACAGATTGCTTCTCCTCTGCAGGCCCAGCTCAGTGGCTGCTTGATCGCTTCTTGATTGGCCCCTGGCCGGTGACCATGATGCGTATTACGCGCGATGACCAAGGCCCCCGGCCCGGCCAGCAAGCAGCCGCTCCACAGACCCGCCTCCCCACCTCCCTCGCTGCCTCGAGGCAAACGGCCACCTCAGGAGAGATAGGGGAGACGGTCCAAGGATAGGCAGGCCGGTTGCCACATAACACCAGCTTTTCCAGCCGCAGGCGACGGCCAGGGAGGGCGGAGGCTGAACTCGAGACTCGTCCATGGCGAGGGAACCTGGGATGGGACTTATCCACGATGGAGACCGTCTGTTTCTGCCCTGTGCCTGACCGGGCCCATTACCCTCCATTCTTACCCACATCCAGTCAGGGGTTTCGGCCTTCTTCTTCCTCCTCCGAACCAATGCTCATGGTGTGGTTTGCTCAGACAACCCCGCATCGGTTACGCGATAACGTTGACATGGAAAGTGCTGTCTCAAGGAGCTGTACCACCTCAGCCAGCCTGACCTCAAGAGCCCTGCGCCGCGTTGCCCCAGCTCCGCCTCCAATGGCCCACCTCTTCTCCGACTGTTCGCATTGCACTCAGTCGCTCCTCCGATGGCTGGGACGGAACCAGGCTCCATCTCAGCGCAACCTGTCAAGTGTGATCCCAGTCAAGGTTGAGGGGCGGCATTTCTCGCGAGTCCGGCGGGATGATATCATGGCGCGCTTCTACGGAGTACCAAGATGGGGGAATCTTGGCCGTGCTTGAGGGCCCCAGAGGCACCCTTTACCCTCAATACCCTGCATGTCCGGGACCTGGGACCGAATTCGCAATTCGAGTGTAACCGCAGTGACGTATTCTGAGGAGTCCGTGCTGCTCGTTTTCCTGAAGGCAATGCGTTCGCACGTCCTTGGAGATGCTCGCCCATCAACATCAATGAATGGGTTTCTGGAACAAGGCGAGCCGGAGGATTGTTCCGGGCTAGCCAAGTGAACTTGAGTGGAAAGGCTTCTCTTGGCGGCCACAAGCAACTGTCAAAATATCTGGCCCACTTTCCCCGCATTGTGGTTTGCTTTCGTTGTTTCTTGGAGGCAGAACTTCCCCACTGATCCTTGGCCAATCTCACCGCCTTCCCATCTCGAGCTGCTGATAGGGCGGCTTCAAATGTTTACGGTGGAATTGCTGCACCAAGCCGTCCCAGACCTGCGCCGCGAAACCAGACGTCCGCCATCCATCCAAGAACTTTTGTCTCCCGTGGCTTCCCCATGTCCTACAAGAGATCGCGCGCCACCTACGAGGCCGACCCGACTGCGCAGCAAGCCCCATTTGTCCTCTTTGGGACACCGCTTCCGCCGCTCGATCCCGAGATCCGGGACGATGGCTCTTACGTGCCGCTATGGAAGCAGGAAGTGAGGGATGAACGGGGGCGGAAGAGGCTACATGGCGCATTTACTGGAGGATGGAGTGCAGGGTAAGCATGACCTCATCCCTGGGCAATCTTGAGACAGGCCAGCTGACATTGACGATTTCTTCCGTCTAGCTACTTCAATACGGTCGGTTCCAAAGAAGGATGGACGCCTTCGACTTTCGTTTCTTCTCGAACCAACCGCCGCAAGGATGACTCCAGCGCAGCTCAACAACGTCTCGAGGATTTCATGGACGAAGAGGACCTGGCCGATGCCGAGGAGTCGAAGAGGATACAAACCCAGGCCGCATTTGCCGGCCTCGGCACAACCGCCGACGATGGCACGAGGACGTCAGGCCTGATGGGCCTCTTCCGCGCCGAAGGAGACACGATGGGCACGAAGCTACTCAGGCGGATGGGGTGGAAAGAGGGCCAAGGCATTGGCCCCAAGGTCCGCAGGCAAGCCCGGCTCGACCTCCGCAGCGACACCAACGACGCGAGTGGGACACATCTATTTGCGCCAGAGAACGTCCCGATGATTAGCTTTGTTCGAAAATCGGATCACAGGGGCTTGGGCTTTGCGGGGCAAACGAGGCTGACGCCTGTCGGCCTCTCTGCAGGGACAAGCGGCGCAAACGACTCCGAGGACGATGACGACGATCATGGTATGGGCAAATTTGGGAGACCAAAGTTCACGTTGGCTACGGGTCGTAAGAAGGACAAGGACACGGGTCGGGGAGGCATCGGGGTGGGTATCTTGAATGACACCGGCTCCGACGACGAAGATCCCTACGAGGTTGGCCCGCGGATATCTTACAATCGGGTAATAGGAGGAGACAAGAAGAAGAAGAAGGCCGCTGTATCGATCAACCCGACCTTGAAGGCAAAGCCAACGTTTATACCATCAAGGAAATCTGCACTTTCCAGGGTTGCTTTGGGGGTGCGGAAATGCCACGACGGACGACTACCCCTGGATGGGTTTATTTTCGGCAGAGAGCCGGACCCCCTAACATCTGGCATCGCCGCAGAGGGGAAATACCCTCCCCCAAAGATTCCGCCAGACTGGGCCTCATCGAGACAGCCCAAGTCGCAGACAGCCCCGGCAGGCTACGTCTCAACGTCGGACGCGGCGAAGGCGTCTGCACTCGACCCAAAATCGCGCGCGGCTCTCCTTGGCGAAAAGCAACTTCCGGGGAAGTCCGTCTTCGACTTCATGTCTGCAGAGGCACGAGAACGTCTGTCTGCTGCAACGGGCAGGGCCGACCTCCCTCCCGCTCGAGGCGAGGTCCCGGCGGGTCATGCGCTCAGCGAAGCCGACCGTTTGCAGGAGCTTCTCGGCCGGATTCCGAAACTTGGCAAGGAGGCGGCTATTGCTGCGATCTCCAGAGGGGCTGGCGGCAATGGTCCATACGCAAACGACGAGTCGAAGCGCTCGAGGTACATATCCTTCCTCGAGTACGAAGCCGGCTTCAAACCGACTCCCGGACAGCAACCGGCGAAGTTGAACAGCGAGGAGTGGATGAGAGAGTTGCACGAGTTCTATAACTGTGCCAGGATATTCAAGCCCATGACGGGGTTCATGGCCAGTCGGTTTACGACGTCGACCACAAAACCCGGCGCCGGCTCGGGAGGTGAGACGGGCGGAACGGCCCTGCTCTCCAAACCAGCGCCCAAACCACAGGATCCAGCCGAGGAAGCGGCCAAGCTCGGCATGTTTGGGCCGATGACGAGGTCCGTGATAGACTTTTATCCTACCCGGCTGGTCTGCAAGCGGTTCAACGTGAAGCCTCCGGCGCACGTCCAGCCCGATGACTATCCAGCGGCGCCGCAGCCAGGCAGGCCGAAATACGACGCCACGCCTCAGTTTGGTGTGTATCAAGAATCAGAACCCGCTCGCCAGGAGCCGCTGCAGCTAGAGCCCGGCTCAAACTCTGCCTCGAGCGGTGCCCCTAGAGAAGGGGGGGAGGTCGCTAGTCAACCTCCAGCCCCTGACAAGGTAATGGTCGACTCGAGCAGGAATGAAGCCCTGGAAGGCCAGAGGGCGGGTGAGGATGTGTTCAAGGCCATATTTGGCGACAGTGATGACGAGGATTGACTGCACAATGTAAGGAGAGAGACGATAACTATCAAAAGCATCTGATA
>OUNM010321778.1_pt1 | contig 11625 bp, 12 predicted proteins | sample 1769961 | NCBI WGS metagenome assembly OUNM01 (sample SAMEA3914820, study PRJEB12502) | metagenome | biome: forest; material: soil | place: USA | collected 2012-03-12 | depth 0.3 m
GGTTTGCTCCATCCAAAAAGCCTCTGCTGAAGGGTTCGTCGAGATGAAGTCCTTGTGCGTTGTTGCCCTGGCGGCCTTGTTCGCCAGTTCCGTGATGGCCGACGAAGCGAAGGGGCCGGCCAAGCCGGACCTCGCCAAGGGCGCCAACATCTCGTCCACCGTGTGCGCCGCGTGCCACTCGAACGACGGTTCGCGCGGCATTCCCACCAATCCGATCCTGCAAGGCCAGCACGCCGACTACCTCGTCAAGCAGCTGACCGAGTTCAAGTCGGGCAAGCGCGACAACGCGGTGATGAAGCCGATGGCGTCCACGCTGTCCGACGACGACATGCGCAACGTCGCCGCGTTCTACGCGTCCAAGACGGCCAAGCCGGGCCAGTCGAAGAACAAGGCCACCGTCGACCTGGGCCAGAAGATCTGGCGCGGCGGCATCGCCGAGAAGAACGTGCCGGCCTGCGCCGGCTGCCACGGCCCCACGGGCGCCGGCATCCCCGCGCAGTACGCGCGCCTGGGCGGCCAGCACAACGAGTACGTGAGCGAGCAGCTCGGCCTGTTCCGCTCCGGCAAGCGCGCCAACAGCCCGCAGATGGCCACCATCGCGGCGCGCATGAGCGACGCCGAGATCGCCGCGGTCGCCGACTACGTCGAAGGCCTCAACGCCGCCAAGTGATCGCGGCGCGCGGCGCGCAGCTCCAGCCATGACCGCGCCGCGGCCCGACGTCGTGCCGATGCTCGCCTACCGCGACGGCTGCGCGGCGCTCGACTGGCTGGCGGCCGCGTTCGGGTTCGTCGAGCGCTGCCGCTACCTCGACGACCACGGCCGGCTCTCGCACGGCGAGATGCTCGCCGGCAGCGGGCTCGTGATGCTGGCCACGCCATCGCCCGACTACGAAGGACCCACGCTGCACCGCGCGCACTGCGCGAGCGCCGACCGGTGGCTCGCGGTGCCGTGGGTGGTCGACGGCGTGCTGGTGCAGGTCGACGACGTCGCGGCCCACGCCGACCGGGCGCGCCGCGCCGGCGCCCGCCTGCTGGGCGCGGTCGAGCACGGGCCGCCGGGCACGCGCTACCGGGTCGAGGACCTCGAAGGCCATCGCTGGATGTTCATGGAACGGCCGCGGCCGGAGCCCAGCGCCGCTGCGTGAACGGGTCGGCGGGGCTATGATGGCCCGATGCCGTTCATCCGCCGCAACGCCCAGGGCGCCATCGACAGCCTGCACCGCCGCGACGACGGCGGCCAGGAGTTCCTGCCCGACGACCATCCCGACGTGCGCGCCTTCCTCGGCGCCGGGCCGGCCGCGGCCGACCCGGGCTTCGCGTCGCTCGACGCCGACTTCATCCGCGTGATCGAGGACGTGATCGACACGCTGATCTCCAAGAACATCATCAACATCACCGACCTGCCGCTGGAGGCGCAGACCAAGCTGTTCGGGCGCAAGGGGTATCGCGAGCGGGCGGGCAAGGATGCGCTGAAGCTGTTCGGGGACGACGACGCCATCTGACGGCGCCGCGACGGCCGGAGCCAGCGCGTGACCAGCACGATCACCGTCACCCTCGCGGCCGTGGTGGGCGGACTCGCCTTGATGGGCGCCTGGATCTTCGGCAGCGCGTGGTTGCTGCGCCGCCGGCTGGTGCGCCTTCGCGCCACCCGCCGCGCCGCTGATGCCGACGCACTCTGCCGCGCGGCGTTTCCGGACACGGACGCCGCGAACGTGCGTGCCGCCTACCGCTGGGTGCAGGAACTGGTCGCCGTCGACGACGTCCCGCTCCATCCCGGCGACCACCTGCAGTCGACGCTGGGCATCGACCTGGGGCACATCGAGGACAAGTTCGAGGCCAGCTACGAATGCTACGGCCCCGAAGCCGTCGACACGGCGGCGCCCGGCGACCCGAGCACGGTGCAAGGGCTGATGGCCAGCGTGCTCGCGGCGGGCTACGAGTTCTATCCGACACCGCGGAACGCAGCTGGAGCATCGGCGAATCGTTGATCGTCGGCAGCGGCCAGGCGTTCACTGACACCTCGCCGCCGATCGGGCTGATCCAGCGCCCTTGCTGCATCTACATGGACGAGTTCGGCCGGCCCCGCAGCCGTTCGGGGCACGGCAGCAGCCGACGCATCACGTGCGCCATGGGGCCTCGATCAGACATCGGCATCCAGGTCGACGCCGAGTTCCCTGGCCAGCCGCGCCACCTGCCCCCGCAGCCGCTCCAGCTCGCCCTTCATCCGCAACTGCTCGGCCCGCATCGCCGCCACCTCCGACAGCCCGAGCGCCGCGTCGCCCAGCGGCGTGCCCGGGCCCGGCGACGCGACCGCCGGCGCCGCGTCGGCCACTGCGCCGGCCAGCAGGTGCGCCCAGCGCGACTCGCGCGCCCCGGGCGCGCGCGCGAGCTTGACTACGAACGGCGGCTCGTGCGTGGCCATCTCGTCGAGGAAGCCTTCCACAGACGAGATGTCGGCGAAGCGATGCAGGCGTTCGGTGTTCAGGCGCAGCTCGGCCGCCGTCTGCGGCCCGCGCAGCATCATCATGGCCAGCAGCGCCACGCTCTGGCCCGGCAGCTTGAGCACGCGCGCCACGTTGTGCTCGAAGCGCGGCACGCGGCTGCCCGATCCCTCGAGCACGAGATGCAGCGACTTGAGCGTGTCGAGCGCGGCCAGCACGTCGCCCTCGCTCGCGTTGATGACCGGGTCGCGCGCCGTCTTCTGGTTGCAGCCCAGCGTGAGCGCGTTCAGGCTCAGCGGATAGCTGTCGGGCACGGTGTGCTGCTTTTCGACGAGCACGCCGAGGATGCGGGTCTCGAGGAGAGATAGCGTGGGAAGCGTCATGACGGCGGCAGCGGCGGAAGGCGATGGCGCCAGTATCGCTCCGCGCGTGACGCGGGCGCGCGCGGCGACGCATGTCCGTTTCGTGACATCGCGATGTCCGGGCGACGCGGTGCGACATCGCCCATGACACGGTGGTTTCACAGTGGCTCCCTAACGTGTGGGATTGGTCGGGATACAGCGCCCCTTCCTTCCCACATCCTCCGAGGAGATCCACTTTGAAAAGCATCATCGCATCGCGCCGTGCCCTGCACGTCCTGACGCCCGTGACGCTGGCCTGCACGCTCGTGGCGTGCGGCGGCGACAGCAGCACGCCGACCACCACCTACAGCGGCAAGGTCGTCGCGAGCAACTTCAAGGCCGACGTGTCCGGCAACCCGGTGCTGACGCCCGGCTACTACGCCGGCGCCACCGTGTTCATCGATGCGAACGGCAACGGCGTGAAGGACGCGGGCGAAGTCTCGGCCGTGACCGACGCCACCGGCTCGTTCACGCTCACCGCCAGCGGCACCACGCTCGCCGGCCAGATCGTCGCCGACATCCCCAAGACGGCCACCAACACGGCCTCCGGCACCGCCGTCCCGGCTCACCTGATCCTGCGCGCCTCGACCGCCCAGATCGCCGCCCAGGGCGCCACGCACATCGTCATCAGCCCGCTGACCACCGAAGTGCAGCGCGCCGTGGAAGCCAACGGCTCCACGATGGCCGCCGAGCAGGCCAACATCGCCGCGCGCCTGACCGGCCCGGCCTTCAACAAGGGCACGGCCACGTTGGCCGCCGCCGACGTCATCTCCGACGTCAACACCCAGACCGGTGCCAAGCAGTACGCGATGCTGTACGAGTCGAACTCGCTGGCCAACCGCTACACCTACGCCACCGCCAAGCTCGACCGCGGCGACAAGTACCCCGACGCCCTGGCCGTGGCCGGCGGCGACCCGCGCCTGGCGGGCGTCTCTGGCGTGACCGCCGGCGAGACGATCCCGGCCGACTCGCGCACCACGATCACCTACGCGCAGTCCCAGCAAGCCGCCTTCAACATCGAAGGCGTGCCGGCGTACGACAACATCTTCATCATCATGGAGGAGAACAAGTCGACGGACGCGATCGTGGGCAACACCGCGAACGCGCCGGTCATGAACGCGCTGCTGTCCAAGTACAACCAGCTGACCACGTACTACGCGACCGGCAACCCGTCCGAGCCGAACTACACCGCGCTGGGCGGCGGCGACGACTGGGGCATCACCGACGACAACTGGTTCGGCTGCGGCGCCACCGGCGCCAACGCCCCGAAGGACGTCGCCTTCGCGGGCGGCACCGCTTCCGACGGCCAGCCGCTGGTGGCCACCGGCGCCCTGCCGCCGACCGACAGCGCCCACCTGGCCGGCTACAGCACCACGGCCGGCGCCGCGTGCAGCCTGACGCCCACCACCGGCACCAACCACAACGCACAAGGCGACAACCTGTTCACGCTGCTGTCCAAGGCCGGCCTGACCGCCCGCACGTACAGCGAGTCGATGAACCCGGGCCAGGACGTGCGTTCCGACAGCGTCGCCGACGCCGCCGTCGCCGACACGTACAACCAGACGTCCACCGACGGCACCACGGTGACCGGCACCGCCAACTTCGCGCTGGTGGGCGGCATGTACAAGGTCAAGCACGGCCCGTCGATCGCCTACCAGGCCGCGCGCAGCCTGCCGGAGTTCCAGGCCGACAACCGCACCATCTTCGGCACGCAGTACACCGCCGCGGACTGGGCCAAGTCGACTGCCTACCCGATCCCCACAGGTTGGATGTACGACCAGTTCAGCGCCGACCTGGCCGCCGGCGACGTCGGCAACATCAACTTCATCGTGCCCGACCAGTGCGACGACATGCACGGCGTCGGCACCGATGCGAGCTGCATCAACACCAACAACTCCGGCTTCGGCCCCGGCATCAAGCGCGCGGACATCTACCTGAACAAGGTGGTCACCGCGATCCAGAACTCGGCGCTGTGGAAGAACCCGAACAAGCGGGTCGCCATCGTGGTGATGTTCGACGAAGGCGAAGGCTCGAGCACCTCGTGCTGCGGCTGGAACGCGGGCGGCAAGACCTCCGGCGCCTCGCCGGTGACGGTGTCGGCCAGCGGCGTGGCCACGGCCACGACGCAGCCCACGGGCTACGGCAACGGCAACATCGGCCACGGCAACTCGATCTTCAACGTGATCACCAACCAGCAGGACGTGGGCACCGCGGCCAAGGGCGTCAAGGACAGCGACGCATACAGCCACTTCTCGTTCGTGCGCACGCTGCAGGACATGTTCGGCCTGGCCGATCCGACCATGGACGCGACGTACCTGAACCGCGCCAAGTACACGGAAGCGTTCGTCGCCGCCAACATCACGGCCCTGCCGGAATTCGCGGGCAGCGCGGACACCCACTTCGACTCGGTGCGCCCGATCAACCACGCGTACAAGATCCCGGCCGGCTACGTGCAGAAGCTGAACCCGGCGGACATCGTGCCGCTGGCCGCCTCGGCGGTGCCGGTGCAGACCGGCCCGGACTCCACCCAATCCAGCGTCTGGGCGCTGAAGTAAGCCGGCGTCGGGCGTGGACGCTCCGGCGTCCACGCCCGCGTGTCGACCTCCGGAACGGGCCCGTCGCAGGACGGCCCGTTTCCTGTCTTTTTGCAGTGCCGTTTCATCCGCGTGCCGTCCCGCCTCGACGACCGCATGCGGATGCGACGTACCGATGGTCCAGGAAATGATGAATCGACTGTCCCGCCTCCTCGCCGCGCTCGGCGTGCTGCTGGGCGCGGCCGTGGCCGCCTGCGGCGGCGGTGGCGGCGGCGCGGGCGGCACGCCGGTGTCCGGCGCGGGCGGCGCCAGCAGCCCGGCGTCGGGCGCCTCCGCGCCGGCGAGCCCGCTGAGCCTGATGGCCCAGATCGGCCAGAAGGCCTTCGACGACAAGACGCTCTCCGGCGGCCGCAACATGGCCTGCTCCAGCTGCCATTCGCCGCAGTACGCGTACGGGCCGCCCAACAGCCTGTCGGTGCAACTGGGCTCGGATCCCACCAAGGCGGGCACGCGGGCCGTGCCGTCCATCCGCTACAAGGACGCGACGCCGCCCTACGCCGACCTCGCGGCCAACCCCGACGGCGTCACCGGCAACGCCGCCGGCGGCGGCTTCATGTGGGACGGCCGCGCCACCACGCTGGCCACCCAGGCCGGCATGCCGCTGCTCAACCCGCTCGAGATGGCCGCGCCGTCCAAGGCCTACGTGGTGCAGGCGGTGCAGAACGGCGCCTACGCCGCGCTGTTCAAGCAGGTGTTCGGCGCCGACGTGTTCGGCGACACCGACACCGCGTTCGCCGACCTCGGCCAGGCCGTGCAAGCCTTCGAGACCGAGGACGTCAGCTTCCATCCGTACACCAGCAAGTTCGACCTGTACGTGCACAACAAGGTCGGCGGCACGCTGACCGCGGCCGAGGAGCGCGGCCTGCGCCTGTTCAACGGCGGCGACGCCGGCAACTGCTCGGCCTGCCACTATGCCGGCGTCAACTTCGACGGCAACCAGGGCCTGATGACCGACTTCACCTACCAGGCCATCGGCGCGCCGCGCAACGACAGCTCGATCCCCGGCAACCCCGACCCGATCCCCGCCAACGACGCCGACCCGGCGTACTTCGACATGGGCCTGTGCGGCCCGCTGCGCACCGACCACACGCCCGCGCAGCTGGGCACGCCCGATCCGTACTGCGGCAAGTTCAAGGTGCCCACGCTGCGCAACGCGGCCACGCGCAGCGTGTTCTTCCACAACGGCGTGTTCCACTCGCTCGACCAGGTCGTGCACTTCTACAACACGCGCGACACCAACCCCGAGTTCTGGTATCCGTCCACCGGCGGCTCCGGCACGGCGGTGGCGACGCCGGCGTGGGCGCTGCAGATCAGCGTCGTGCCCGGCGCCACGGTGGCCAAGTTCAACGACCTGCCGGCCGCGCACCAGGGCAACATCGACGAGGAAGTGCCGCTGGGCAGCGGCATCACGCCGCCGGACAACGCCAACGCCACCACGCTCGGCGACGGCGTGCAGCCGCGCGCGCCGGGCTCGGCGCCGTCGATGACCGAGGCGCAGCTCGCCGACCTCGTGTGCTTCCTGTCCACCCTCAGCGACGGCTACCAGCCGCCGGCCACCACGCCCACCGCCGGCGCCTGCGTGAACTGATGGCCGCCCACCGACCACACCTCGCCCCGGCGGCGCTGCTGCTCCTGGCCGCGCTCGGCGCGTGCCACGACGAGCGCACCCAGGCCGCCAACCGCGACAACCTCACGGCCGCCGTCACGAGCTACCTCGTGCAGCGCGGCCACCTGTGCATCGCCAAGTACGACTGGCCCATCGCCGTGACCGAGGCCGACCGCCAGGCCCGCAGCCCCGACGCCCAGCAGCTGCCGGTGCTCGAGTCGCTGGGCCTCGTGTCGAGCCGCGCCACCACCGTCACCCGCGCGGGTGTGCAATCGCCGGCGACCGAATACGCGCTGACGGACGCCGGCCGCAAGTACTACCTCCACGTGCCCGTGGTGGTGGCCACGCCCACGTCGAAGGTGACGCATCCGGCCGACTTCTGCGTGGCGGGCCTGTCGCTCGACCGCGTGTTCGGCTGGGAGCCGCCGCGCGCGATGGGCGGCCGCACCGTGAGCTCGGTGCTGTTCTCCTACCGCGTCGACGACGCCGCGCCGTGGACGCACACGCCCGCCGCGCGCCGCGCGTTCCCGATGCTGCTGCGCGCGATCGACAACGCCGGCACGCTGCAGCTGCGGCTCGGCGTGCACCTCACGCCCGACGGCTGGGTGGCCGACGAGCTGTCCGACTAGCGCGCCGCCGCCACCGCCCTCCTTTTCCTTTCCAGACCGCTGACCTTCCCGCTCATGAACCGACTCCCGATCAAGACCGCCGCCTCCCTCGTCGCCGCCGCGCTCGCCCTGGCCGCCTGCACCCGGCCCGACCCCGATGCCGCCACGCGCACCGCCTTCGAGGACGGCCTGCGCACCTTCCTGGCCGACGGCCACGACCAGGTCTGCCTGGGCATGTACGACTGGCCGATCGACCTCACCGAGCAGGAGGCCGGCGCCAACTCGCGCCACGCCGTGCAGCTGCCCGTGTTCGAGAAGCTGGGGCTCGCCAGGAGCACGATCGTCGAGGTGCCGCGCAGCAGCGTGAACCCCGACGGCGCGATCAAGCGCTACGAGCTCACCGACGAGGGCCGCAAGTACTACCAGGCGCATGTCTACACGGGCCGCGACAAGGTGTCGCACGCCAGCGACTTCTGCGTCGCGCGCCTGTCGCTCGCGCGCGTCGAGAGCTGGCAGATCGACACGCAGGACGCGGCGCACCCGTTCGCGACGGTCAGCTACTCGTACCACGTCGTGCCCGCGCCCTGGATGGACAACGACGACGCGCGCCGCGTGCTGCCGATGATCGCCAAGGTCATCAAGGGCGCCGAAGGCGGCCTGCAGCTGCACCAGGGCTTCACGCGCGGCGACAAGGGCTGGGTCGCGGTGGCGGGGCCGGTGTGAGCCGATGGCGCGCCTGATCCGCTTCGCGCCGCAGCTGGGCCAGTGGCTCGTCGCCGGCCTGGACGGCGGCCGCCCGGCCGCCGAGCTGGTCGACACGATGGGCCAGCAGGGCATGAACGCGCGCGCCGCCGCGGCGATCGTGGCGGCCTTCGTGGACGCGCGCGAGCGCGGCACCGCGCCGCCGGTCGACGCGATCGAGCTGCCCGACGAGGCGGTGCCGCCGCCCGCCGCGCGCCTGGCCGCCGGCACGCGGCTGGACGCCGGCGACCGCCAGATCCTGGTCCACCTGCGCAGCGACGACCCGGTGTGCGCCTCGCTGGGCAACGTGCTCGACGCCGAGGAATGCCGCACCCTCATCGAGATGGCGCGCCCGCGGCTCGCGCGGTCGACGCTGGTCGACCCGATGACCGGGCGCGACGTCGTGAGCGACCAGCGCGCCAGCTGGGGCATGTTCTTCCGCCTGGAGGAGAACCCGTTCATCGCGCGCCTCGATCGCCGGCTGTCGCGCCTGATGAACCTGCCGCTGGCCAACGGCGAAGGCCTGCAGGTGCTGCACTATCCCGCCGGCGCCGGCAGCGATCCGCACTTCGACTACCTGCAGCCCACCAGCGCGGCCAACCGCGACTCCGTCGCCCGCAGCGGGCAGCGCGTGAGCACGCTGGTGACCTACCTGAACGACGTGCCGGCCGGCGGCCAGACGGTGTTCCCGGCGCTCGGCTGGGCCACCTCGCCGCTGCGCGGCAACGCCGTCTACTTCGAGTACTGCGACGACGAGGGCCGCGTGGACGCGCGCTCGCTGCACGCCAGCGCGCCCGTGGCGCAGGGCGAGAAGTGGGTCGTCACCAAGTGGATGCGGCAGCGCCGCTTCGTTCCGGCGGGCGCTTAGCCGCCTGGCAGCATCCAGGCGTCGCGCACCGGCACGTGCGGTTCCACGTGGCTGGTCAGCAGGATCACCTGGCCGCCCTGCGCGGCGCGCGCCTCGAGGGTGTCGGACAGGTGGCGCGCCGACGCCGTGTCGAGCGCGTTGAACGGCTCGTCCAGCAGCAGCAGCTTGACCGGCAGGGCCAGCGCGAGCGCCAGCAGCGTCTTGCGTTGCTGGCCCAGCGAGGCCACGCGCAGCGGCGTCTCGAGCGCGGGCTCCAGGCCCAGCGCGGCCACGTGGCGGCGCAGCGCCGCGGGATCGACGTCCGCGTAGGTGCCGCTGACGAAGCCCAGGCATTCGGCGATGGTGAGCCAGGGCGTGGGCGGCGGGTCGCTGAGGCACCAGAAGGTCTGGCGGCGCCAGGCCAGCGGCGCGCCGCGGTCGTCGGCGGTGTAGCGCTCGCCTGCAAGCTCGAAAGTGCCGTGGCGCGGGGCCAGCGCGCCCGCGAGCAGGCGCAGCAGCGTCGACTTGCCGCTGCCGTTGGCGCCCTGCACCCACGTCACGCCGGCGCCGGCGCGCGCGCTCCAGCCCTCGAACAGCCAGCGCCGGCCGTAGGCGAACACGAGGTCGTCGATGTGCAGGCTCAGTTCCACAATTCGCTCCCGAGAGCCGTGAGCAGCCCGGTCGACACGGCCCACAGGCCCACGTGCGCGGGCCGGTTGGACGACGGCGCGGCCGCCAGGGCCAGCGGCGTCGCCGCCAGCACCAGCACGAACGCGCCCAGCGGCCAGCCGCGCCAGGGCCGGGTGGCCAGCACGAGCGCGACCAATACGCTGCCGGCCACCGCCATCGGCGCGGCCAGCACCCCGCGCGCGCGCCAGCGCATCGCCGCGGCGAGCGGCAACGCGGCGAGCCAGGGCGCCAGCGCGGCCAGGTGCGACTCCAGCGTGCGCTGCAGCCGCTCCGTGAGCGTCACCAGCAGCGCCGCGAACAGGAACGCCCACGCCGCGCCGGGCACCACGGGCCACGGGCCCTGCGTCCACGCGAGCGCCAGCAGGCTCGCGGTCGCGACGCCCGCGATCATCGCGGGCAAGCCCGGGGTGAGCGCGCCGCGCCAGCCGGGCCACCACAGCAGCGCGATCGACGCGCCGGGCCGCGGTGCCAGCAGCACTTCGGGCGCGGGCGCCCGCGCACGCGCCGCGCGGGACGCGCGCGGGGCCACGCCGCGCCGCTGCCACGCGAGCGCCGCCGCGCCCAGGCCGCAGGACACGAGCCACGACGCCGCCAGCGACGCCAGCGGCCACGGCATCGCCTGCAGCCACCACGCGGGGCGCTTGACGGCGAACACCCCCACCGAGACGACATAGAGCGCGCCCAGCGGCGCGAGCACCGCGGCGCTCACCGCGACGTCCGACACCCACAGCGCGCGGGCCGTCAGCGGCAGGCAGCGCAACTGCACGCACCAGGCCTCGGGCAGCACGCGGCCACGCAGCGCCCACAACGGCCACGCGACCAGCACCGTCTGCACGATCCACAAGGGCACGCCGCTGCGCCACGGCAACGTCGCCGCCTTCATCGGCGGCACGCCGGCCCACGCGAGCAGCGCGAAGGTGGCCACGAAGATGGGCCCGGCCACGCCTGCCAGGATCGGCAGCGCGTGCTTCACGGACTGCCAGAGTTCCAGCAACGTTTCGCGGGTGCGCTCCAGGCGGATGGGGATGAGCGTGGTCTTCAGGGGCGGGCCTCTTGCGGGTGCCGGGTCGCGGTCAGAGCTCGGCAGTGTGCAGCAAGTTCCATGACCGACGCGCTCAGCGACCGTTCGGGGCCGGGCCCCTTCTTCATCCGCGGCCGGCGACGATTCGCCGACCGGCCATCCGGCGCGCACGAAGAACGCGCCTGACCCCGATCCCCACCGCGACCGCCTACTTGCGCGCCAGCACCGGCCCCAGCGCGATGCCAGTATGCGTGCGCCTGGCCACCAGGTGCTCCGGCGTGCCTTCAGCCACCAACCGGCCGCCGGCGGCGCCGCCTTCCGGACCCATGTCGATGACCCAGTCGGCCTCGGCGATGACGTCCAGGTCGTGCTCGATCACGACCACGCTGTGGCCGCCGTCGGTCAGGCGGTGCAGCACCTTGATCAGCTTGGCGACGTCGGCCATGTGCAGGCCCACCGTCGGCTCGTCGAGCACGTACAGCGTGTGCGGCGCCTTCTGGCCGCGCCGGCCCACGTCGTCGCGCACCTTGCTCAGCTCGGTCACGAGCTTGATGCGCTGCGCCTCGCCGCCCGACAGCGTGGGCGACGGCTGCCCCAGCGTCAGGTAGCCCAGCCCCACGTCCTGCAGCAGCTGCAGCGGATGCGCGATCGACGGCATGCTGGCGAAGAACTCCAC
>OUNM010555419.1_pt1 | contig 11625 bp, 9 predicted proteins | sample 1769961 | NCBI WGS metagenome assembly OUNM01 (sample SAMEA3914820, study PRJEB12502) | metagenome | biome: forest; material: soil | place: USA | collected 2012-03-12 | depth 0.3 m
GGGCTTAGGAATGCTCGAGGGGGTGGGTGGTTGTGGAGAGGGTGTTGGAGGATGATGAGGAGGAGGTTGTTGAGGAAGAGGATGGGGATGTGGAGGTGTGGATTGATGTTGAGCAGCTGGTCGCCGAGGTCGCGGTCGCGGGCGGGTGTGCGGTGCAGCAGGACTTTTGGCTGCCCACTGTTTGTCGGGAGAATACCTCGCAGGGCAGCCATCGCCGTCTCTCATGAGAGCATGCTGAATTTTAGATACAGCTAAGCGAAATAAATAGGCCAATAACCTAGGGATATCATCATCTCACCCCATCACATCTCCGTCTCCAGCCATGCATCTCAACCCCGCGCCGTCGCCTTCCCCTTCCCCTTCACCTTTGCCGCCTTCTCCCGGTCCACCACATCCTTGATGACGGAATACAAATCCTGGTTGCGCCGCGCGAGGAGCAGCACGTCGTCGGTCGTGACGGTGGTGCGGCCCGCGTGCTGGCTGAAGCTCTCGAGGTCGGTTGCTACGTTCTCTGTCGGGATTGTGAGTTAGGTTTGTTCATCTTGCGATGTAGCTTGTGCTGAATACGGAGGAGGGGGCTCACCGATCTGGTGCCAGACCATGTCGGTCAGGGCGCCGATGAACTGCGGGGTGGCGTTGCGGTTGCGCTGGAGGGACTCTTGGTCGACCATCTTGCCGATGGAGAACCAGAGGGCTGCTTTGAGGCGCTGTGAAAAGGTTAGTTAGCTGCTGGTATTTGGCTATCTAATTTGTATTTGTATTTTATTTGAGTTTGGGTTTGGGTTTGGATTTAAGTTTCTGTTGACTGAAGAGAATGAGAGAGCGAGAGAATGCGGGACAGAGTGTCGAGAGAGTAAGAAGATAAGAAAATGAAGCTGTCGAGTTCAAGTGAAAATGGCCTGTAAAAAGAGGAAATCAAGCTGTGCCTACCTCTCGCACCTCGTCATCCTGAGCGTCCACCATGACGCTTCGTGTATGTCTTGGCGCTTGGTGATGGGTTGAGCTGCGGTTCGGTGAGACGCGTTTGGACGCGCCTGGGTTAAGCCGTGTCTATCCCGCTTTGGGTTTAGAGCCCATTAAGACCCCTGCTGAACTCCTTTGTCTCTCGCCTTTCCGGAGATGCCGGCGGCAGATGTGGTGGGGGCCTGGCTTGGCAGCGTAATTGGAGAACAGCTTCGGATTTTCGCGCAGAACGAATCTTTGCAGCTTCAACCTCGCCGATTGCCCGTCAATTTCTGTTTGTCTTCTTCTCTGCCCTTAAAACCCGCCCCGGACAATCAATTACCTCAAGCCACCACCGATTATCCCAAAAAAACACCAAGACACCTCCAATACCTCCAGCTGCCCGCCATGGACGGCCTCGCCAACCTCGCCACCACATTAACCAACCGGGTCTCAACAAACCTGAGAGGCTCTATTACCGACTTGACCCCCGAGAAGTTCATTCGGATTGTCATCGTCGCCGGCGCCTGTATGTGCCCCTGCCAAAGGTCTCGCCATCTCCGAGACGGCACGCTGACAACCCCATCCAGACATCCTCCTGCGGCCATACCTGATCAAGCTCGGAGGGCGCGCCCAGATGCAATCGCACGAAGAGGAATCGGAGCGGGCCGAGGCGGAAGCGAGGGCCAAGATCTCCCCCAACGAGCTGCGCGGAAAGGTCGAGATCCCCGAGGACACAGACGACGAGGACGAGGCCACGGGAGAGGCGTCCGGGCCGGACTGGGGAAAGAAGGCGCGGCGGAGACAGCGCGACATGATCAAGAAGCTGCTGGATGCCGAGGAACGGCGGCTGCAGGAGAGCCTGGAGGAAGAGGAGGACAAGGATATCGAGGAGTTTTTGATCAAGGAGTGAGGGACGGGCTGGCCTTGTACCAACATGAAATACATACACAAGATGCCATTGGGTATCTAACTAATCTAATGGGGGGGCCTTAGAGTAAGCATCTCATAAGGCCCATCGGGACCGACGTTTGGAGTAGCCGCAACAACTGAGTGCCCATCACTGGTATTTTGTGGGTATCCCTCCAATCTTCTGAGAGCGGGCCAAATGCTCCCGAGAGCGTGCCAAATGCTTAACAATGCGAGAAAGCCTCCAACCGCCAGGCTGAAAATCTGGTCGAGCTCCGTGAAGCCAATCATGCTCGACGGGCCGAATGTGCATTGCCGCCCATATGACCTCATATACCAAAACGGGGCAAAGATGGCGCCAGAGAGTGAGAAAAAGATGGGCAGAATGACTAGGAGACCAACTAGAGCGAACCAAGGAAAGATAAAGAGACACCATAGAAGAAATTCAAGACAGCTCCCCCGTAAGACCGTCACTCGCGGGCTGAGATAAATCCCTAGGGAGGATGCGAAGGTAATCCCCCCAAGGACAGACGTCACTACCGACCATACGCTCCGATTACCGCCGCAAGTCACACCTGGCCAGCAAGCGGACGCCATTATGTGCAGAACGAGCAGGGAGTGATCGCTATCACAGTGGCCGACCCAGGGCCCGGCAAGCTGGCTGGCAAAGCCCGAGCAACAAAGCGGCTGGACTGCGGCGATACACCAAGCGTGAGTAATCACAGTGGCAGCGGCTCCAAAAAGGCGTCGCCGACTGAGATTGAGACCTCCCCCGGAAAGCCAAGCGAAAGATAGCAGGGCTGAGAACCAGGTGAAATGAGAGACAATGACGAGTGCGGCTCGGATCGTCAATATATCGGCCGCAAGATCGTCGCCATCCGAGGCCGGGACAAATGAGGGATGGGAATAAACAAAAACCTGGTGAAAGGAAACTCGCTGCCGCCGAATGTTGATATCTGCCGCCGCCACGATAGGGACAGCGAGGGTAGCCAGAAGCTCCGTGTCTTGTGGAGAAAGGGGTATCCAAGAAAGCCATCGTGCGAGACGAAAACGGGTCGAGGCATGGAAAATCCAGGTCTCATGCACGCAACCGCTCAAGATTGTGGCAATGAGGGCAAGGCTCCAGGTCAAAAACACCCCCCAGCCATAAAATCCCGAGATAGTAGGTTCTTGGGCGGGAAGCACTACAGGACAAAGTATACTTAGCGCACAGTCCAGTGTTATCCCTATAGGCTCAGGTATCAGGAATTCCTTTACCAAAGTCTTTGTACCGGTACTGCACCGGGAAATGGTCGCCGTCAATTGTCGAAGGGATGCTCAGTGTGAAGCTGTCCGACAAGGGATATCCCCACACGGCACACTCCCGCATGAAGATCTCGACTGCATTCTGAGCAGTGTTTGCGTCGCACGCATCCCAAACACATGCCCAGATGTCGAGATGGCGAATTCCATCAGGCTTTGCGGCCGGACAACAGGCGCCTTCGAGGCGGCTGCACCTCTGCTGCCCAACGGGATAGCTAAACTCTTCGCTCAGAAGGCATTTCTGCGCACAGGGTGGATAGTCGGACCACGGCACGTTGTAAGGATTGCTCCTCAGGGAGATTGGCGTGTTGCTTGAAATCAGCGCCATTTCTTTGCAATGTGAGGCTCGAGATGTTGAGGTTAGCATGAAGCCATCCTCAGCTCCGAATGTCCCCAGACGCCACCCCCTCAGCAGCAGGCTGAGGCGGGGGGCCTGGGCAGGAGGCTCTGATGCAACTTCATCGGCCATAGGCTCATAATACCAAAGCAACCCTGGTCACTTCAGGATTTATGGCCCATCTTGCGGATTCAGACATTGCTCTGTAGGTTGTGCTTGATGGGATTCAAAGAGAGGGGAGAGAGCAGCAAATGGTGCAGGGGTTAGGGTCCTACAGAGTACATAGCAGACGCGAAATCACGTGGCATGAGGGGCAGACCAACGTCACTCGAGGGCCCACTGCTCACGCCGCATGCAGTCGAGATCTCTTTCATGACTTAACGCAGCATTCCTTCGGAATCCCGCTCAACACCGACGCTCCTTTAGCAGTCTTTTCAAGGTTCTGTTTTTGCAGTCTTTTGGCCCATTCAGGCACGGGAATCCACAATCGAATTTTGCCTCAATTGGCTCTGATTCTTACAGCATCGCCCACCCACAGCAACCCAGCACGCCGGACCTCGGGGTACTGCCCGCTGCCGAGACCAGAGACAAGCGCCAGCGTTGAGCGAGCCAGGCAAGAGTTCCGGATCGCACACGGAAAGCCAACCACCACATCGCCCAAATCCCAGACCGCGAGTCTCGCCCGCCATCATGGCTACCATAGCCGCCAACTTCCACGAGACAAACGTTCGGTGCTCCTGCGAAGGTCCGTCAACAAAGCCCCCCAGCCCGGCACCACCTCCCCCCCAAATACCGTTGCTCACCCCATTTCCCAGCTGCCAAGAACTTTGTCGACTGGTACTACCGCCAGATCAACGACTCCAAGCCCGTCTCGCAAGGCTACGTCAACGGCCACGCCGCCTACGAGCAGGCCGGCCACCCGCCCGCCGACATCTGCATCAACGGCCGGGTCGTCGCGACCCCGCAAGAGTGGGAGAAGCTCCTCGAGCAGCAGCGCCAGGCGCCCAAGCAGCCGGACCCGAACAAGCGCCGCGTGCGCTACGAGCTCGACGCCTACAACGTGCACGTCATCAACGCGGACTACCGCTTCGCCGCGCCGCAGCGGATGCTCGACCAGCACTCGCCGACCGACGGCGTGCGCATCATGATGCTGCTCACGGCGAGCGGCACCGTCTACTTTGGCACCGGCCGCAACAAGGGCGACGACTACTGGGAGAAGCAGGACTTTAACGACACCTTCATCCTGGTGCCGAATTGGGAGGTGCTCGAGAAGCCCGGCAGCAAGTACGGGCGCAAGTACCTGGCCATTTCTCACAACTACCGGGCGAACTAGGAGGGCCGTTGGTCGGCGGGGTGGACGATGAGGCGCGACGGGCAGGCAAAGCCATTTTCGGTTGAGCAACGGACGGGCGGTCGGGACGAGGAATCAAAACGGTTGGAACGGCTGGGCATACGCATTGCGGAGTTTATCGGGTCATGCATTTGGGGGGAGTGGCGCATGGGTTTCGCTGGCTGGTATACCCCGGAACCGGGCATTGGGGAGTAAAGGGGCGGCTTGCCATCAATACGATTGTTTTGTATGTTTTACTGTTATACTGGATGTTGATTTCGGTATTTGTTCGTGTTGAACATTTGGCTTGACGGCTCGGAGCGGGTTGTATCTCCGAGGATATTCAAGTCCGACTCATTGCATGAACAAAGACGATCTCATGGACCAAACACCCCTTTTCCATTGTCCCTATAGTAAATACCGAGGAAATACACACATACTCGGCCGCAACAAGCAGAGAGAAGAAAACTCCTACCCCTCAACCCAACCGCAACAACGAAAACTCACACCCCTACACACCCACCTCCAACCCCTTCCTCCGCCACTCCCAATACCCAACCCGAATCCGATCCCACTTCTCCCCCAGCCGTCTCAGACTCAAATCCGCCTTCTCCCTCTCCCCCTTCTCAGCATAAATCTCCGCCAGCAAATCCAGCGCGTGCGTGCTCAGCACGTCCTCGCCCTCCTCCTCCCCAAGACCCGTCACAAACCCCGCGGCAAACTCCTCCACGCTCGCCAGCGGCCGCCCGCCCTTGACCAGCGCCCCGCGCAGGTAGTTCCAGCCGCTCTGGTTCTGCGGCGCGAGCGCGATCTTCTGCTGCGCGTAGGCGACCTCGCGGTCGACGATTTCTGCGGGCGCACGCGGGTCGGCCTGCGTGGCGGCGATGCCTGGCGTGGAGTGGGCCGGGTCGGAGAAGACGAGGAAGAAGCGGTGGGACCAGGCCGAGTTGTTGCGCACGTCGTCGGATATCATGGATTCGATTGAGGTGAGCTCGGCCGGGTGGGAGAAGAGGTTGAGTTTGCCGACGAGGTAGGAGCGGTAGGACCAGACGTGGTAGTTTTTTGTGTCGGCTGCGAGGATCTTTTGGATGAAGGATAGTTCCGAGGCGGCGAAGGCGGAGAGGGCGGGGGGGTCGGTGGCGATGGTGGGGTGGTGGTGCTCGACGAGGAGGTGGCGGTGGTGCCAGATTTGGTAGTTTTTGAGGTTGGCGAGGGCGACGCGGTTGAGCCAGTCGATCTCGTCGGGGATGGGGAGCTGCAGGGCGAGGACGTTGGCCGCGCGGAAGAGCCACACGGTGTAGTGCGCCGGGTTCATGCCGATGATGTGCTCGGTCAGGCGCAGGCAGCGCGGCGAGTGCTCCTTGGCCTGCATCACGGCGCGGAGGTACGCCATGGCTGTCACCGTCAGTCAGCAAGCCGCCTGGCTGGGGCAGGGAAACACTCACCCTCGGCATAATCCGCCGGGTACGCAATCGCGGCCAGCGCCCCCTCCGGCTCCTCCAACACAACGGGCACAACATCATCCCACTCGGGATCCCCAGCCAACTTCCCCAAACTCCCAACCCCCCCATACAACACCTCCTTCCTTAGCGCAGCCATCTCTTTCCGCCTCCTCTTCTCCTCAATCACCTCCTGCTCAGTAACAACAACCCTCTCCCCTGTCCCACTCTCAACAGCCCCAACCCGTTCCCTCTCCCTCCTAACCTTGAAAGCCTGACTCTCCACCCCCAAACAACTCAACCAAACCTTCCTCTCCCACCGTTCCTCCCACTCCCTCACCCCAATCTCTTCCTTTCGTACCCTCGGAGCTCTCAAAGCCAACCCCCCCTCATTCACAACCTTCCACGCCTCCTTGACGGTCTTGCTCCCGCCACCGCACGCGGCGCGCGCGAGAGAGTGGGCGTTGGAGGCCGTGCCGGGGCGCGCGGCCAGGCGGGAGGCGATGCGCGCGGCGAGCCAGGCGGATTGTTCTTGGGTTGTCAGGGCGGAGAGGCCGCCCTTTGTGTGGAGGAGGTGTTCGTATGGTTTGGCGAGGGTGTGGGCGGCGAGGGTGCGGGCGTGGATTGTTTTTGGGGGTTCGGCGGCGGGGGGTGGTGTGGTGGTGGGTTGTGGGGTTGGTTTTGCTGGTGAGGTGGGAAGGAGAGGGGGTTAGCGGGGGGAGGGGTTGGATTGTGGTGTGTGGGTGGGATAATATTGATTATGGAAGGTCGGAGTGAGCAGGCTTACTTACTGGTGTTGTCTGATGCTTTTGGCTTTCTGCCTTTGGGCGGCATGGTGAGCCTGCTCTTGGAAGTCGGGATGGCGGGGGTGGGTTTTTAAAGTGCAACGACAGTCGGGCTCTGGGTTGTGCTGCTGCCGTGTGAGGGGAGCTCCCACACCCACGGTCCACCCGAGCTGTGGTGGGTGCCGCTAAGAGCGGGGCAACCCAAGGCGGCGGCAGCCTTGCAGGGGTGACAATGGCAAGAGGTCGAATGGCAACAATCTTTAGCTGCATCTCAGTCGCATCACTTAGCCGTATTGCTTAGGATTGTTTGTGTTTGGGCTAGCTGTTTGCAGCGCCTGCGAGGGGCGGTTGCATCAAGTAAGGGAGACTACAGAAGTATAGGTACCTAACCGCAAGGGAGGGTTCATCTGGAATCAAGAGGCACAAGAGGGCACATACTTAATCCAGAATAGGTGTTGGTCTGGTACGGAGTGAAGGAGTTTGGATGTCAGGGTTTTGGGTGCCAGAACTAGGGGGCCAACAGTTTATTCTATGATATTATATTATTGTGGTGTGCTGTGACCCCAAGACCAGTTCAAACCTTGAGATTTCTGTCAACATCAAGGCACGAGCAAGCCTTCTCAGTGCTATCCCCACCGCACGGCATGTGGCTGCCATACTCAACCCCCCAAAATACTTGTAGTCCTTGCAGAAAGCCGAGCACGACTCGACGGTCGTGCTGTCGGCGCACCCCCCTCCGTCGAGTCCAGTGTACCGTCCTAGTCCAGTATGTCAACATCACAGCCACCGCAGTGGTTTGGGAAGCTCTCCATTGCGGCTGTTAGCCATGGTAATCTCTTGGCAGCTTGGTAGTCTTGCTGATCTATATAGGTATCTCGAGCGTCCTGCGCCGCTCCCACAGGTCTTTCTCTCTTTTGCTCAACCAGTCCACATTGTCACAGTTCTCTTCCGTTCCCAGAAGCACCCTGTTGTGTGACAGTCACAACCTAAGTAGCAGGTAGGGTGAGCGAGTAACAAACTAGAACGATGAAGCGAGGCTGTAACTGAAGCTCTGAACTCAGTCATAGGCGGTAGCCAGGAAGTGAATCATACAACGGCATGCTCGACACAGGAATTACATGTATTTTGTACAAAAAAACTCGAGGAATAAATCAGGGGCTACTACGCCAAAAAAAAGAGTCGAGGACAAGAAAAACAAGAAGCCCCCAGGTCCAAGAAACCAAATAAAACAAAGCCCCCCTGTGCCTGCAGTAGAACTCCCGTCCCGACTTGCGTCGCGGCAAGCCCGTCTATTAAACACTGTATCACAACCTCGCCCAGCCAGCAGCCCAGCCAGCAGCCCAGCAGCCCTCGCACACCTAGCGCTCCACGCGCCAAAACTTCCACCCTTCCCTCTCCCCCTTACCACCATGCACCCCCACCAGCCTCTCAACGCCCTCATTCCCCTCAGCACTGAGAAAATTCTCCAGATCAATCTCCATCCCCCCCATATCATCCTCATCCATCCCATTCTTCAGCACCGCCGGCCACAGCAACCCAACCCCGTCCCCGCCAAGCGTCGTCTCAAACTTCTGAAACCCTTCCTCATCAAGCTGCTCCTCCAGCCGGTCCAGCTTCTGCCGCGACACGCCCGGCCGCAGCAGCGTGATGGAGCAACCCCCTCCGCCGGCGCCCGTGAGCTTGGTCCAGCCGATCCCTTCGTGGTCGACCAGCTCGCGCACGCGCTCCAGGCGCGGGTGCGACACGCCCATGGACACCAGCAGGCCGTGGTTGATGGTCATGAGCTCGCCGACGCGCGCGAGGCAGTCCTCGCTGCTGGTGTCGAAGTCGTCTTCCGTCAGGATCTCGGCCGAGGCCTCGGTGACTTTGTCGACGGCGTCGAGGATGCTGTTGACGAGCTTCGGGTGGCGCTGCTTCAGCTTGCCGACCTTGGCGACCTCGTGCGCTGTCGACTTGGCCACGCGGGTGTCGACCAGGAGGAGGGGGAGCTCCGGGAAGTCCCAGAGGGGGCGGACCGAGGGGGGCTTGCCGTAGTCGGTGCGCTGGAAGACGACGGCCTTGCCCTGCGTCGAGACGGTGTTGTCGACGCCCGAGGGGTTGCCGTGGATGAACATCTCGTAGACGTACGCCCAGCGGTTGATGCGCTCGATCTGGGTGCGCGCCTCGTCGATCGGCTGGTCCGGGTGCGGGCCCGTGATGGTGCGCAGCTGGGTGAGGAGGGCCGCGGACATGCACACCGCGATGGTGGCGCTGCTGCCGAGCCCGGCGCCTATTGGGATGGTGGACCGCAGTGTGTACTGGCAGCCCGGGAATGACTTGGATCCGAGCGAGAGGAACATGTAGAGGAAGGAACCGGCCGAGTTTTGGTGGACTTTGCGGATGCCGCTGGGTTTGTCGGGGGATACGTCGGCGAGGAAGGGCTGGATCGCGGCGACGAGTTCTTGATCGAGCTCTGTGACCAGGTCGTAGTAGTACTTCTTCTTGCCTGGTTGCTGGAACGTCGCCCAGGGGAGCTCGTCGATGTTCCAGGTGTGGTTGAAGTCGATGTCCGGGAACCGCAGCGTCACTGTCCGCTTCGACTTGGAGAGCGTTGTGACAAGAAGGTAGGATCGCAGCGAGATGGAGGCGGCTATCGCGGCCTGTGTTATATCATTGCGTCAGCGCTTGTCCCCCCCCTTAACTTCGTTCTCCTCGGCGCACTCACCTTGCCGTGGACGACCGCGTGCTCGCCATACATGATGACCTTGCCGGGCGCCGACACCATAAACGCCGGCATCATCGGGCTCGACTGCTTGCGCTTCATCCTTCTCCGGGGGTTCAGCTTCAAACTGCTGGTCCCGTTGGTGATGCCATTGACGGGCTCGCTGGGTTCGCTGCTGGTGTCGCTGGTATCGGTGATGTCGGAGGTGGGGCTCTCCGGTTCCGAGTCGCTGTGGACGCCATTGTGGCCGTTCCTGGTGCCATTGCCGTTGGTTGGGCGTTGTGTCGTCATGGCGACTCTCTGTTTGCGCCTTGGTGGCAGACGCGGACAAAGGGGCGAGGCGGGGTCCGTCGAGGACAATATCAAGGCGTTCCTTGGGTGGTCAATGACTCCTGATACGGCCGTAGCACAAAGAGAACTCGAGGACGCGGCGGATCACAGCAGACGGCGTGCTGCTTTCGTGGTGTTGCGGCGACAGAGGAGCAACCAAGCAAGTGCGAGCGCGCGGACGTCGAAGGATATTGTCTGCCAGGATAGGAAGTAGGCGTAATTACGAGTGAAGACGGGTGGGGTCTTGAAACTCGGGAAGCAATGGAGTCCGTGAACGAGTGAGCGAACGAAGATGGTGACCGGGAGGCAGAAGGATGGTGCTGGTGGCGGGCGCGGGGCGCGGACAGGAGTCAGGGACTCAATTACTGATTATCATGAACAAAAAAGATACTGGTAAGTGTAGGTACTGGTACAAGGACACCAAGTATTCTGTAAAGAAGAGATGCAGTCTTTGTGCCTGCAGGGAGGTAGCGTAAGCTGCCGGTAACACGAAGCACTGCGCGCGCAGGACAGCTGGAAAGAAAAATAGTGGCCGGCTGCGGCCCTGCGTCCACCCACACCAACGGTGACTGATGACGAACAGGGGATGCAGGGGATCCCGATTGTTGAGCCCACGGGGGTTGACGGGGGTTGCATTTTGGCTGCATTTGGGGCGCGTTTGGGCGTTCTGGAAGCCGCTGATTGGCGCCAAATGCCCATTTCCGGCGAGCTGGGAGCTGGAGCCAGGCCGCAGACCGGCCAAGGCGCCGATGCTGAGCGGGGCCCGATGCCGCCGGCGGGGGCCGCCCATTGGTGCTGCTGGTGGTCCCTTGCAGCAGGGAAAGCCGGTTGACAGCTGCCCAGTGGTTGCCCGCCAAAAAGTCAGCGGCGACCAATTTCCGCTCCCAAAACTCCATCGGCCCCGTGACTTGCTCCCACGCCTCGAGCACGCCCTGGCTGCTGTCTCTGGCTGTCTAAGACAGATCCGGCTGCTCACGAGACTCTCAGACATCCCCCGGCTGCTGGGAAGACCCCGTCCTATATTTGCTTTGTCGACCCGTAGAATACCAAGTAATTACGGCAGGCAGCGTCGTGCCAGACTTCGGAACGTCCGGTTGTCGAGCGTGCAGCCAGACCCCGAGCCAGCTGAGGATGAAGCAACCGCGCCGTGGCAGTGCTGTCTTGTCTGGCACTTTAAACCGGTTTTAAGACGGACAGGACCCGGCTTCCACATGGGACAGGGATTGACTGCATGCGGACGGCTAGAGCACTGCCGTTCGCTGATTGAGACCCAGACGGACGACAATCGGGAGGTGCCTAAATTGACGGGATCATTTTGTCTTGAACATTACGATTGATCCATCAACTTATTAACCTGCATCTAGGTCCCGTGTCCATGTACATACTTGAAACAGTGCAACGAGAACCTCGCCTGTTCAGAGTCCCAGACACATCACCGTCCTGCTGCCTGCCCCTCAACCCCTCTCCAACTCCTCCAAACACCTCTCCCCCCGCCCCCAAAATGCACCACCACCACCACGCCCTCCCCCCTTAACCACCCAACCCAACCC
>OUNM010007264.1_pt1 | contig 11621 bp, 7 predicted proteins | sample 1769961 | NCBI WGS metagenome assembly OUNM01 (sample SAMEA3914820, study PRJEB12502) | metagenome | biome: forest; material: soil | place: USA | collected 2012-03-12 | depth 0.3 m
ATCGACGACGACGAGGTCGCGCAGGCCGTCGAGCGCGTGATCCGCGAAGAAGGCGATGCGTTCGAGCGCGCGACGTCCATCGAAGGAGCCGTGGCGAGCGCGACGGAGGTGGCGGTCGACGTCGCGTTCGTGGATCTCGGATCGGCCGGCGGCGCCGCTCTCGCGCTCTGTCATCACCTCCCGAGCATCAGCCCGGGGGTCGCCGTCCATGCCCTCGTCTCACCGAGTCAGCTCGAGCGGGGCGCGGAGGCGCTGTCGCTCGGGGCGGCCGGCGTCATCGTCTCGCCGCCCAACGGCGATGCGCTCGCGCGCGCCCTCGCCGACGTGAAGGCCGAGGAGGTGCGGAGCAAGCAGGTCAACCTGCTCGAGGAGAAGCTCGGACGCGAGCGCAAGAAGCTCGAGACGTACGACCGCCTCGTTCGCTTCGCTCGCGGCGCCGCCCAGTCCGACGCGGTTCGCGCCATCGTCGACGGCGTCTCGCAGATCAGCGGCGCTCGCGGTGTCGCGCTCTACGCGACGTTCGGCGACGCGGAGAGTGAGCGCGTTCGCCTGGCCGCGGTCGGCTCCGCGCTCGATCTGCCGCCCACGTCGCAGCCCGCGGATCTCTCGCGCCTCGTGCAGGCGCGTCACGCGCGCGTCGTGCCGCTCGTCACCGGAGGCGGCGAGCTCGGCATCCTGGTGCTCGAGCACGTCCCCGGATCGACCGATGCCGAAGTGGCGAGCGTCGCGGATCTTGCGGCGGCGATGCTCTCCCTCGTCGATCGCCACGATCAGGTCGACGAGAGCGTTCGCGTGTTTCCACCGCGACACTTCCGCACCGTCGCCGACCGCATGCTCACGCTCGCATCGCGGCACAATCGGCGCGCCAGCGTCCTCGCCATCACGCTCCCCGGCCCCGATCGCCCCAATCGCCGGGAAGAAGCGACCCTCGAGATCGCCGACATCGTGCGCAACACCGATGCGCTCTGCGGGACCGAGGACGGCGACCTGCTCGTGTTCTTGCCCGAGACGACCGGGACGGGAGCGCATGCGTGTCGCCGGCGCATCCTCGCGCGCCTCATGGGCGAGCGCCGTGCTCGACCGAAGGGAAACGTGGCGCGCGCCGAAGCTCCGCGCAGCAAGGGCCCTTCGATCTGCGTCGGCGTCTCGACATTTCCCCACGACGGTTCGACGCTCAAGCGTCTCATCAAGGCCGCGCGCACGCGCGCCTACGACGACAGCCGCTCGCCCGTCCACACGCTCGGCCTCGAAGCGCTCGGGTTGCAGGACGTCGTGGACGCGCTCATCGCGCGACCCATGCTCGACGCCGGCCCCCGCTCTCCTTATCCGCTCGACGTCGCGGGCGCCGCGCTGTTCACGCTCGTCGCGCGCGCGTGCCGTGAAGCGCTCCGCGGCGGCGAGACGTGCGTGACGACGACGCTGCAGCCCGGTCTCGGTGTCGCCGCGGCCGCACGCCAGGTCGCGCAGCCGAAGGTGCTCGACGTCCGCGCCGAGCCTGGCTGCGCGAACATCGAGGCGATCGTCATCGAGGCCGAGCACGGCGCATGGGTCTGCTGCGGCCGCCTCATCGGCGAGCGTTTCCGCGGCGTACACTGCGCGGATCCGTTGCTCGCGGACGTCCTCACGAGGCGCATCCAGGCTGCAGGGAGCGTCGATGCCGGCTAGTCGCGTCCTCCTCGTCGATCATGACGTCGACGCGCTCGCGCAGCTCGCGGCGAAGCTCCGTGAACGCGGCATTCGCGTCTCGCTCGCCAACGGCTCGCAGATGGCGTGCGAGCGAGCGCGCACGGGCGGCTACGACGTCGTGCTCGCGGCGCGCTCCGTCGCCGAGCCCGAGGACGGCGCCATGGGGGTGATCGACGCGCTCAGCGTGGAGCTCCCGCAGGTGCCTCCGCTTCTCGTCCTGCACGATGCGGGCGACGCGGACAGCGCAGTCTCGAACGACACTCACGTCCGGCGCGACGATCTCGATCGCATCGTCTCGCGCATCGAGCAGCTCTCGAGCGGACGCGCGAGCCAGAGCCCGCGCACCAGCCATGCGAGCCTCGCTCCGTCGGCGCACACGCTCGAGAATGCGCCGCTCGCCGACTTGCTCGTGGTCCTTGCGACCGAACGACGCTCGGGGACGCTCACCGTCACGACGCCGAAGGGCTCCGGCGAAGTACGCCTCGTCGAGGGCGACATCGCCGACGCCGTGTACGTGCGCCTCGAAGGCAAAAAGGCCATCGCGCGGATGCTCGGCGAACGCGACGGAACGGCCACGTTCGCGCCGGGCGCGCCCGCCATCATGCGCCGCATCCACGAGACGACGCGCGTGCTCGTCGGCGAGGCTCGCTCGCTCGTCGAGCGCGCAGCCGCGCTCCGTGCCCAGGCCGCCGATCTCCTCACGAGCACGCTGCTCGCCGTCGAAGGCGCGAGCCCCGACAGCCTCTCCGAGATCGATCAGCACGTGCTCACGCGTCTTCGCGTCCCGGCTGTCGCCGACGACATCCTCGACGAGCTCCCGCACTCGGACGCCTCGATCCTCGAGTCGATCATCCGCCTCGACGGTCGTGGCCGCGTGAAGCGGCTCGGTCACACGTCGTCGCGCGTGCAGATCTGCGGGCCCGATCAGCTTCATCTGCTCCGCGCGTCTGCGGCGCGCGCCCGTTCGCCGGGATTCGCGGGTGCAGCGCGGCTCGTCTTCGCGGCGACGCCGTCGAAGCTCGCCGTGTTCAGTCACACGGTGCTCTCGCTCGCCGACGCATTTCCTGCGCTGGAGCCGCTTCCCTCGGTGCCGGTGCCCTACGTCCTCGCGACGATCCGCCTCGGCGACGGCGTCGAGCTCGACGTCGTCGCGCTGCCGCTCGTGCCCGTCTACGCGCCGCTCTGGCCGATGGCGCTCGCCGGCGCCGCGATCCTGGTTCGTCTCGACGAGGCCGCCGCTCAATCACTCGAAGAGGCGTGCGCGAGCGTCGCCGTGCCGATCCTCGATGCGCGCGCCATCTTCGGCACGCTGGAGGAGTCGAGCGCCGTCCAGGTCGCGAGCCTCATCAAGACCGCGCTCGACGCCGATGGGTCCGGGATCGGCTGACCGGGTCGTGGTCTGACCGGGTGCGCGTGCACCCAGGTTCGCGCGACCCCTCCCGATCGTGCTCCAACCCAGATCACCCCGCGAAATGCCGCAATTTGCCGGGGTGAGCCGCGCCACCCGACCGGTACGACGGTTGCACTACCCCGAGACGATGTCGAACGCAGCCCTCGCGCGGCCCGAGCTCTCGCGGAACACCCGTTTGATCGCGAACCGATACGAGATCCTCGGCGAGATCGCCCGCGGCGGTTGCGGCGCCGTCTACGAGGCCACCGATCTGCACCTGGATCGTCTCGTGGCCATCAAGATCCTCCAGGCCAACGGGCTCGATCGCGCGGCTGCGGCACGCTTCGCGCGCGAGGCTCGCGTCGCTTCGGCCATCCATCATCCCAACGTCTGCACGGTCCGCGATGCCGGCACCGTCGAAGACGGCGCGCCGTTCCTCGTCATGGAGCGGCTCCACGGAGAGACCCTCCGCGCGTACACGAGCCGCATGGGCCGCCTCGATGCCGACGAGGCCATCGAGCTCGCGGTGCAGATGCTCTCGGGCCTCGAGGCCGCGCACGCGCTCAACATCGTCCATCGCGACATGAAGCCGGAGAACGTCTTCATCGTCCGCCCCTACGGGACGCTTCCGCTCGTGAAGCTGCTCGACTTCGGGATGTGCCGCCGCAAGGCCGAGCAGCCGCTCGACGACGGCACGCTGACGCGCGTCGGTACCGTCGTCGGCACGCCCGAGTACATGGCGCCCGAGCAAGCGTCCGGCAAGCGCGACTTCGACCTCCGCATCGATCTCTACGCGGTCGGCATCATGCTCTACGAGGCGCTCACCGGAGCCCGCGCGTTCCCCGGCGCCAACGCGCGCGCCGTCCTCATCTCCGTGCTGACGCGCCAGCTGCCGGCCGTCCGCGAGACCTGCCCCGAGATCCCGGTCGCGCTCGACCGCATCGTCGCGCGCGCCGTCGAGCGCGATCCGCGCGCACGTTACGCATCCGCGGGCGAGCTCCAGCACGACCTCCTCCACGCACGCACGGCGCTCCGCCGGCAGCGCGCCGCGCAGGCCAACGCGCGACTCGGCTCGCAGCTCGGCCAGCTGTCCGAGTGGGACTTGCCCACGCGCCAGCACACCGCGCGAACCGCGTTCCGCAGGCCGACGCCCGCCTGAGAGTGCGCCTGCGGGACGGCTGAGCCGCCGGGTCAGCCTTCGACGATCGTGCCGATGGGCTCGCCCATCACGACGCGCTTGATGTTGCCGGGCTCCGTCAGCTTGAACACGCGGATGGGCATGTTGTTGTCACGACAGAGCGTGGCAGCCGTCGAGTCCATGACGCCGATGCGGTCGTTGATGAAGCGATCGAACGACATGTTCTTGTACATGGTCGCTTCCGAGAACTTCACCGGGTCCTTGTCGTAGATGCCCTGCACCTTCGTCGCCTTGAAAAGCGCGTCGGCGTGGACCTCCATCGCGCGGAGCGCAGCGGCGGTATCGGTCGAGAAATACGGGTTGCCGGTGCCGGCCGCGAAGATGACGAAGCGTCCCTTCTCGAAGTGGCGAATGGCGCGACGGCGGATGTACGGCTCGGCGATAGAACGAATCTCGAGCGCGGTCTGCACGCGCGTCGGGACCTCGCACTTCTCGAGCGCATCCTGTAGCGCGAGCGAGTTCATGACCGTGGCGAGCATGCCCATGTAGTCGCTCTGCGCGCGATCCATGCCGGCGCTCGCGCCCTTGAGCCCACGGAAGATGTTTCCGCCGCCGACGACGATGCCGACCTGCACGCCTGCCGAATAGACGTCGGCCAGCTCCTCGGCCGTCGTCTTCATGACGCTCGGCTCGATGCCGAAGCCCTGCGAGCCGCAAAGCGCCTCGCCGCTCAGCTTGAGGATGATCCGCCGATAGCGGAGCTTCGGATCCCGCGGGGGCGGGGCGATCGTGTCGAGGCGCGGACCCGAGAGGGGTCCCGAGCCGCCGGCGCGCGATTCTCGCATGGTGAAGCGTCCTTAGTCGTGGGCCAGACGGCGTGCAAGGGAGCGCACGCGGTGATAGGTTTCGCCGCCGTGAAGGCCGGTCGTTCAGCTGCCGTCGTCTCCTCCTTGCTCTTCGCGTTGGGCGCGCCGAGTGGCTGCAAGTCCTGCGACAACGGATCGAGCGGCGACGTCACCGACGCCGGACACCACGAAAATCCCACGTCGCTCACGCCCGAGCAGGCGAAGCAGACGCTCGCCAAGGTCGGCGACGAGACCATCACGCTGGGCGACTATGCAGCCGCGCTCGAGCACATGGATCAGTTCGATCGGCTCCGCTATCAGTCCGTCGAGCGCCGCAAGGAGCTGCTCGACGAGATGATCACCGTCAAGCTGCTCGCGAAGGAAGCGACCGACAAGGGCTACGACAAGGACCCGATCGCCCAGCAGGAGATGCGGGCCATCCTGCGCGACTCGATGCTCGCCGAGGCTCGGAAGAACGCTCCCACGCCCGCCGACGTCCCCGAGTCCGAGGTGCGTGCCTGGTTCGACGCACACCGTGCAGAATACAAGGATCCCGAGCGCCGCCGCGTCTCGGTGATCGTGCTGCGCGACGAGGCGACTGCGCGCGATACGCTCGCCGCCGCGAAGAAGGTGAACGACGCCTCGCAGTGGGGCGAGCTCGTTCGCGCGAAGTCCATCGATCCGCAGGCGCGCGCGAACGTGCCGGTCGATCTCGCCGGAGATGTCGGCATCGTCTCGCCGCCCGGTGATCCGCGTGGAGAGAACGCTCGCGTGCCGGAGGAGGTCCGCGTCGCGGCGTTCGACATCGCCGATGTCGGCGGCGTCGCCGACAAGGTGGTGTCGGCGCAGAACCGCCTCTACGTGGTGCGGCTCACGCAGAAGCTGCCGCCGCACGAGCGCACGTACGAAGAGGCGGAGCGCTCGATCCGCGTGAAGCTCTCGCAGGACAAGCTGCGCGCGAAGGAAGACGAGCTGCTCAACGAGCTTCGCAAGTCGGTCAAGGTCGAGGTCGACGAGGGTGCGCTCTCCAGCGTGAAGCTCGACATGGGCGGCGACGCCGGTCGCGACTCCGGTCGCGACTCGGGGCACTGACGGGCGCGCGCGTGGCTGCTCTCGTCACGCCGTCGTCGCTCGTGCGCGTCCGCGCAAGCGTACGCGCGCGCGCCGCGTCGAAGTCCGACTGGCAAGCGCAGCTCCGTGACAGCGTGCGCACCGTCTCCGCCCTCTCCCGCGTCCTCGATCTGACCGACGAGGAGCTCGAAGGCGCTCGTCGCGCCGAGCGCGAGGGGCTGCCGATCGCCATCACGCCGTATTACCTGTCGCTCTGCGATCGCCACGACGCGACGTGTCCGATCCGCCGCCAGTGCGTGCCACGCGTCGACGAGGCCCACGAGGTCGCCGGAGATCTCGTCGACCCGCTCGGCGAGGTCGCTCACGAGGTCGCGCCGCATCTCGTGCGTCGCTACCCGGATCGCGTGCTCTTGCTCGCGACCGATCGCTGCGCCGTCTATTGCCGGTTCTGCACGCGCTCGCGGATCGTCGGCGACGGCGGCGGTGCCGTTCCGCTCGAGCGCCTCGAGCCCGCCATGCAGTGGATCGCGGCGCATCCCGAGATTCGCGACGTCATCGTGAGCGGCGGCGATCCGCTCGCCATGGCCACCGACCGTCTCGATCGTCTGCTCGCGCGCATCCGCGCCATACCGTCCGTCGAGACGATCCGCCTCGCGACGCGCGTGCCCGTCACGCTGCCGATGCGTGTCACGGGCGAGCTCGTTCGGGCGCTGCGCAAGCACCACCCCGTGTGGGTCATGACGCACTTCAATCATCCGAAGGAGCTCACCAAGGCGTCGCTCGCCGCGTGCACGCGCCTCGCCGACGCCGGTTTTCCGGTGATGAACCAGAGCGTCCTCCTTGCCGGCATCAACGACGACGCCGACGTGCTCGAGCGGTTGTTCCGAGGGCTCGTGCGCGCTCGCGTTCGTCCGTACTACCTCCTTCAGACCGATCCGGTCCGCGGTACCGGTCATCTCCGCACACCGCTCGCGAAGGGGCTCGCGATCATGGAGCGCCTCCAGGGCCGGCTCACCGGCATCGCGCTGCCGAAGCTGATTTGCGACACGCCCGGCGGCAAGGGAAAGGTCCCTCTCACGCCGGATTATGTCGTTCGCCGCGCGCCCGGCGCGACGACGCTGCGGACGTTCCGAGGAGAAGAGGTCACGTACCTCGATCCTCCTGATCCGGCGCGCTGACGCGTCCTTCCGATCTTCGCCCCATCGCGCCTTTCCTATAGGCTGGGCTCGATGGGTCCTTCTCTTCGCCGGCTGTCCGGGCGGCTCGTCCGCTCCGGCGCCGTGGTTGCGGCGATGCTCGCTCTGCAGTCGACCTTGCTGCCGTCCGCGGCGCTCGCACAAGCGCCCGACGCGAAGGCGAGCCTCGCGAACGGCAACAAGGCGGCGGCCGCGAAGGACTGGGCGAAGGCGCAGGCCGAGTTCGACGCCGCGAACCGCGCGGCGCCGAGCGCAGACGCGCTCGATGGGCTCGCGAACGCTCATTACCAGGCGAAGCACGACGCCGAGGCGTACGCGGCCTACGACGAGTGGCTGAAGACCTACGGAGCGAAGGCGAGCGCCGCGAAGAAGAAGACTGCAGAGACGCGTCTCCAGGAGCTCGCGGGCCGAACGGGCCTGCTGACGATCGAGACCACCGATGCCGGTGCGACGGTCACCGTCGACGACAAGCCGATGGGCACGACGCCGCTCGCCGCGCCGCTGCGGCTCGCCGCGGGACCGCATCATGTTCGCGTGACGAAGGACGGATTCCAGCCGTTCGACCAGGCGCCGAACGTCGCTCCCGGCGCGACGGCGACCGTCGCCGTGAAGCTCGTCGCCGAGACCACCAAGGGGCAGCTCTCCGTGAAGGAGAAGACGGGCAAGGCGCTCCGCGTGCTCGTCGACAACGTCGACATGGGCGACGCGCCGTGGACCGGCGAGGTCGAGGCCGGGCAACACGAGGTGAGCGGCCGAGGCGCCGGCGTCTTCACCGCGTCCGAGAAGGTCACCGTCGAGCGCGGCAAGACCAAGGACGTCGAGCTCGTCGCGGCCAGCAGCATCGCGACGCTCAAGGTCTCCACCAGCGACGGCAAGGGCCTCATCTATCTCGACGGCAAGCTCGTCGGCGAAGGCTCGTTCACCAACGACGTGCCAGCCGGCGCTCACGACCTGAAGATCACCCGTGAGGGTTACGATCCTTTCGAGGAGACGATCGATCTCAAGGACAAGGAGACGCTCGCTCGCTCGATCACGTTGAAGCTCTCGTCGAAGATCGAGACCAGCGCCGTTCAGGCTGAAAAAAGGCGTCTCGAGGGCATCTACGGTGGCTTCGGCCTGCTCTTCAATTTCCTGCCGGGCGGCATGAAGAGCGACATGCAGAAGACGTGCGACGCGAGCGACAAGCCCGCCGAGCTCACGTCGTGCGACGGCCAGGGCGGCGGCCTCGGTGGCGGCGTCACCGGGTTCATCGGCTATCACTGGGATCCCGTCGGCGTGGAGCTCTTCGCCGGCGCGCAGTACGACCAGTCCTCGCCGACGTTGAACTGGGGCCCCTCCTCGACCGATCCCGGCATCGGCCCGGACCCGGCGCGGAAGGAAGAGTTCGCGGTCCATCGCTTCGGCGGCTTCGGGATCGCGCGCGTGCGCCTCACGCTGCAGGGCGAGAAGCTGCGCTTCAGCATCGCCGGCGGCGTGGGTCTCTCGTACCGCTCGCTGCTGCTCACGCGCGACACGACGGCGACCGCGAATCCGGCGCTCCACGACGCGTACGTGCCGGATGCCGAGTCCTACCTCTCGCCCATCCTGTCGCTCGAGCCGAGCATCCAATATCGCGTCGGGCCGCACACCGCGATCGCGCTCGGCGTCTCGCTCCTCGTCGACAGCCCGCGCGCGTTCGATCAGATCCCGACCACGAAGGCGGAGGGAGGTCACTCGCTCGGTCCGAGCGGCCTCACCACCCCCGCGTATCAGCTCGCGACCGGCACGCAGGTCTTCCTCGGGCCGTTCATCGGAATGATGTTCGGCCCGTGAAACTGAATGCAGCTCCCGCGGGGAGCTGCATTCGGTTTCACTTCCTTTTTTCGTGGGGCCCTGCGGGCCCCCTCCAACCCTTCGGGTTGGAGGCCTCCCCCGCTTCGCCTGCGGCGACGTCGTGCTTCGCACGACGGGAAAGACGAGAGAGAGAAGCTACGGCTTCGGGGCGCACGCTTTCTTGTGGGAGACCACCGGGACGGCGAGGGCCGGCTCCTTGTACTGGAGGCTCCACGCCGAGGCCTTTTTCAGGGTGTTTCGGTAGTCGGTGCACGCTTGGCCGCACACGCGAATGCGTGAGGGCTTCGCGGCATCGAAGCCCCAGCCGTTGCCCGTGTCGCCGGCCTTCGTGCACGTGCCCGCCGCCGCGGGCGGGATCGTGAAGGTCGCGACCTGCGCGGGCGGAACGGCGACCGGGTCCGAGTACGACAGAACGTCGTCGGCACCGAGCGTGGCGCCCGCCGGCGGGTCGTAGGCGCAGGTCGCGAGGTCCTCGACGACCTGACGGAACGCGTCCTGCGCGCGACCCTTGTTGGCGGTCGCGCGTGCGTCGTACGCCCCGAGCGGCGCGGGAGCGGTCGCGGGGCTTCCCGCGAGCGCGACGGCGTCGGCGCCCGGAACGACGGCCGGGAGCGGCGCGTCGGCAGTCGAGCCCGCAACATCGGGATCGCGCGCGAGCATGATGACGTACGTGTCCACGCCGCTCGCCTTCGCGGCCGCTGCTGCCGCGGCCGGCTTCGGCGAGCAGCTCGTGCTCGCGTCGTCGAAGCCGCGGTTGCCGATGACGAGCAACGCGAGCTGGTTCGCGTCCTTGTACTTCACGTTCGCCTTCATCTTGGCGGCCGCGTCGGCGATCGCCGCGCCCATGCCCACGTCCTCGAGCGTCGTGTTGAGCGCGGCGTCGTTGTTCGCCGACTTCATCTCGAACGACGTGAAGATCTGGTCCTTCGCGGTGAGCGCCGGCGCAAATGGAACGGCGTTGTCGAAGCCCGTGCACGACGCAGAAGGCCCTGGAAAATAGGTCATTCCGATGTCGGTCTTCCGGAACGCAGGATCGCTCAGCGAGATCGTGAGCGCCTCCTTGTCGTTCGCGCTGTCGAAGAAGATCTTCATGTTGTCGGTGTCGTCGGTGAGCACCATGAGCGCGCTCTGCGCGGGCGCGAGCGGCAGCGCCGTGCAACCCGCGGGCGCGTCTGCCGTGCTCGACGTCCCGCCGGGCGTGCCCATCGCGGTGAGCTGATCATCGGCGCACAGCGGCTGGAACGGGCTCTTGGCCTGACAGAGACCGGTCGCGCGGATCGCCGTGATGCGATGCGCGGTGTCGCTGCCGTCCGCGTTCGACCCCTTCACGAGGTTGCAGAGGCCGGGCGCGAGACGGAACCGCTGCGGCTTCGTCGGATCGGGGATCGTGAAGCCCTCGTCCGGATCCTTGTCGAGGATCTCGGAGTTGTAACCGCCGTCGTAGGTGACCTCGACGTTGATGCCGTCACCCGGTGACATGACCGGATTCGGGGGAACGCCTGGCGCGAGCGGTGGAGCGCTCGCCGTGCTGGGCAGCGCATACGTGCAGTCGTTCGGGTCGACGACGACCGCCGGGACTGCTGCCGCGAAGCACTGGCTCGCGTGGAAGCACGCACCACCGAGCCCCGTGAGGAGATCGTCTGTGAACTTCGGCAGCTTGGTCTCGTCGACCTTGGCGTCGAGACACAGGCCGGCCTTGCACGTCATCGACTCGTCCGGGCACTTGGTGTCGAAGCACGAGTACTTCAGCGGCATCGGCAGAAAGAGGATGCTGTCGGCGACGTACGGCTGCCGGCTGCGGCGGATGACGCGCGTGCCCTGCGGAGTCTTCCCGTCGAGCTCCGTGCCGCCGACCTGCGGCGCGATGAGCGTGCAGTTGTCGAAGACGTCCTTGCTGGAGGTCTCGGAGAGGTCCTCGGTGAACCCGCTGACCGTCACCGTGATCGGATCGGGCCCCGGCGTTCCCTGCGCCGGGAACTCCCCGAGGCTGCGGGGAAGCTGCACGCGGCCGTCGTAGACCTTGTACGCGCGGCAGAACTGCACGACGCCGCCGACGCTCACGTCGATGCGGATCGCCTTGAGATCGCGCGGGACCTGCACCTGTGTCGAGACTCCCGCGACGTACTCGGTCTGCTTCTTGGCATCGCAGCCGGACCACGCGAGCGCGGTCGCGGCGACGACTCCGAGTGTCAGGACACGACGTGTAGACGCGCGCATTCTCAATCCTCCGAAAGACGGCAAGCGGTTCGTGTGTAAGCTACAAGCATCAGAATCGCAGCGAGGGCGTGCCGACAGTGAACGGCGGCAGCGTTCCCTTGACCTGCTCTTCGTCCTTGGGACGAGTCACGAAGTAGATCGCGGCGGTGCTCGCGCCGACGACGAGGATCGTGCCGATGAGCCACGGGACGAAGCTCGTGTTCCGGTCCTCGTTCAGCGACGCGGTGACGGTGCGCTCGCCGCCC
>OUNM010832204.1_pt1 | contig 11620 bp, 9 predicted proteins | sample 1769961 | NCBI WGS metagenome assembly OUNM01 (sample SAMEA3914820, study PRJEB12502) | metagenome | biome: forest; material: soil | place: USA | collected 2012-03-12 | depth 0.3 m
AACAATCTCCTCCCCGGCTGGGACGCCTTCAAGCGCCGCCGCCTCCCCTCCCTTCCCGGTCGCAAGAAAAAGGAAGCTCTCCCGCCGAAGTCCGAAAGCTAAGCCGCCTTCTTCCGCTTCAGAAGCCAGGCGAGCAACTCCCGGGCGTCCTCCCCGGCCAGCCACGCCAGAAAAACCGCCGCAAAGAAAAGCTCAAACGGCAAAGTCGAGGCGTAGGGCACACGCAGATTGGGATTGGACATATTGGTCCAGATCAACGGCAGCAACTGCACTACCCCAAAGAGCAGCACAATCCGGCAGGCCGGGGGCCCTCGAAACAGCGAGATAAGAACCCCGCCCCACGCGCATAGATACAAGACGGGCTTCCGATCCTCCGTCCGCCAGGGAATGTCGAAAACCACATTCCAGATTCCCTTGGCCCAGCGAATCACAAAGTCTCCCGCCGTATGCGTGGCGAGATAATCCTTCAAGTGGTAGCGCGTGCCATTCTCTCCCACATGAGCTTCCTTGTAGGTATCCACCCATAGGTAATTATTGAGATATCCCGCATAGATCGGGTTTCCAAAATCCTGTTGGCGCGGAACCCAACTCGGCATGGTAATCACCGCAAACAGCAGCCCGCACCCGGCATAAAGCCCAAGCCTCCGCAGCAGAATTCCTCCGTCGATCTCACTCCGGCGCGTGACGATCAACCAAAGATCTCCACAAACGAGCGCTCCAAAGAGCGACGCCGTTACGAAGAGCCCATTGGGCCGGGCCAAATAATCCAACCCGCCCGCCAGCACCGCCAGATAAAGCAACCCCGCGCGGCCCTTCTTGAGAAAACCATAGAAGGAAAGAATCACCACCATCATCAGCAGGATGTGCAGCGGCTCGGTCAGGAAATGCCTGGTGATCTGCGCCTCGAGGAACGAGTTGCCCATGTAGAGCAGACCCACCGCCGCCGCGATCCAGCGCTGGGGAAAAAGGAGGACCATCCCCAGGTAGGTCACCACGAAGCCGAGAGTGGCCAGCACCACATTCACCATGGCCAGCCACCAGAGGTCCGCTTTTTGCTGCGCGCCGATGGCCTGCGATTCCTTCTTCTCCTTCAGTTCTTTCTGCTCCAGATCCACCTTGCGATGCAGCGGGTCCCGCCCTTCGGACCAATAGATCGTGGTGAGCAGCGCCGGATAGAGGGGCTGGCGATGTGGCCAGTTTTTTACGTAATCCATGGAATAATCCCCCTGGGAAAAATCATCCGCAATACTCAGGTAGTGCCCGGCGTCGCCGCTGACCAGATCCGCCCGGCCATCCGCGGAGTTGACGCTCGAGCGCAATGTGAAAAGCGTCAGCGTCAAGTAGACCGCCACTCCCAGTACCACAAACACTCGTGGGTCGATAATCCACTGGAAAACCCGCCCAAGAAAGTGTCCGTTACTACGCATCCGTTAGCCCATTAACCGGGATGCCGGAAAAATACCAGTTTTGTAGTCCGCCATGCTCCGTCGTTTTTCCGATTTAAAAGCCCGCCATCCCCTCGTCTGGCAGTCCGTCCTTTGGGCCGTACCCGCCATCCTGGCCGGGCTCGTCCTGCGCCTCATCTTCCTCCACTACTCGCCCTATGCCTATTGGGGCGCGGACTCCCGCTCCTATTTCGGCTTCACCGATGGCGTTTTCACCAAGTTCTATTTCAGCATCAATGAGAAGCGGCGCTACCTCTACCCTATCTTCCTGCTGCCCATCACCTTACTACCAGGCGGAACCCTCAAGGCCCTCGCCCTCATCCAGGCTGCCCTCGGCCTGCTCTCCCTCATCCCCCTCGCCTACGCCGTCCGCCGCCTCTTCATCCATTGGAAATTGTATGTGATTCCTCTCACCTTGATCTACACCGGCATGCCCCTCCTCATCTGGCAGGAGCACGAGTTAATCGCCGACACGATCTTCTTCGATTGCCTCATCTGGGCGCTCGCAGGCTGGATCGCTTTTGCGTCCCAAGCCCAGATCCCCCGCGCCCGCCGGCTCTTTTGGTGGTTCCTCACACCCTTCGCGATCATGATCCTCACCAAGCCCTCCGGCCTCTTCTTTTGGCCCGGCCTTGTCCTGGGCCTCCTTTTGCTGAAGGCCTGGCAAACCCTGCGCTGGCCGCAGTGGGCTGCCATTGCCTTGGTCTTCCTCGCCGGCCTCACGGTGGGTGATAGATCCCAAAGCGCCTGGCTTATCTATCTCAGTTCCTTTCCCCTCACCCGCCTCGATACGCCGCTGCACGCCGAGTACAAAAGCGAGATCCGCGATCTCGTGGAGACCAAGCGGGCCCTTATTTCCACCTACAATGTGGAAGACGACGACATCAATCGCTTCCTTCGCGGCCCGGGCAGCCAAACCGGCCGCCCGCTCTGGCAGGCCCTGGAAAAGAACAAGCCGCTCATGCAAAAAGTGTACCGCGACCTCGCGATCGAAGGCATCTCTTCCCGCCCCGATCTCTTCCTCCTTATGGGATTCCAAAGGCTTCTCGGCTCCTGCAATCCGGGGGATTTCAGCGAAGGACGCTTTGGAGCCACCTATTTCTCCGACCGCTTTGAGGAAACGTACAACGAGAAGAAAGTCACCGAAAGCATGGTCCGCCTCGCTTTCGGCATCCCCCGCTCCGCCCCCTATCCCACCTTTCAGGAGCTGAAGGAAAAGATTTCCCCTTATCCCGATTCCGCCGCCGCCAAGTGGTTCCGCAGCTACGCGTCCGCCTACCACCACGCGGGAGAGATTCTTCACAAACCGGAAGACCCCACCCGCTCCCTCACGGAAAGTCGCCCTACCCTTTTGGGCTGGCTCATCATTCTCGGGGCCTTTCTTTCCTTCGCCTCTCCCTGGCGCAATACCCTCGGCATTTGGGTTCTGGCCTCGATCGTCTATCTCTGTGCCGTCTACCTGATCGGCATCGAGCAGACCCGCTATTTCTCAGCCATCTGGCCGATCTGTATCCTCCTGCTGGCGGTCGTACCCGATGCACTCCTCCGCAGTGTCGCCGGTTTTCAGAGAAAGCGAGCCTCAGCGGTAGCGCTGGACCATCGCTAAAAATCTCTGCCACTTCGTCCCCGTGCGCCAACCGCCGGGCGCGTGCGGATCGCGCTCCAGCAGAATATGGGGGCAGGGCTTGCCATAGCGGTAATCCCAGCGCGGCCAATGCATGTGCGGCACAATATTTCCTTGGGAAATTCCATATTTGTCCGCCAGCCAGGCCGTCAGCTTCGCCGCGCGATCGATCGCCGCTGCCTGTCGGGCCGGGTTGCGGAACTCACAGATCTCGATCCCGATGCTCAGCCTGTCTCCCGGGCCTCCGTAGTCCGCGTGATCCCCCTGCTCCGTCGGCAGCAAATGCTCCACCACCTCGCGGTCGTCGACCGTAAAATGCCACGTCACCCATCCCGACCGGCCAAATCGAGGATTGTTCTTACTCCGCTTCCCGGAATTGAGCAGGTACCGTGCATGATCATCCGCTGTGCCTCCCAGGTTTTCCGTGCAATGAATCGTGATGTACGTCGGCCTCATCGTCCGGTTCACCAGGCGCCCGTGGACGTTTGGTGGCAGCAGGGTTTGGCGAATCGCCGGTTGGGCCGCGCCTCCGACCTTGGGCAGCGAACTGCAACCCGGTAGACCAAAAATAACCGCCGCCAGCAACGCCCAGATTTCCGCCTTTTTCATCAAATCAAGCCTACTTCCGATTTCCCCACCCAACAATCAGGAAAGGCCTAGCCAAGCGTGAGGCGGCTCAATAGAACGACGGCATGCCACCGGCGCATGAGGAACCTAAAATAGGCAAGGGCCGCTTGGAGGCCTTTAGCGATGGCGTTATCGCGATCATCATCACCATCATGGTGCTGGAGCTGAAAGTTCCCCACGGCACGGATTTCCATGCGCTTCGGGAGCTGATCGGAACTTTTTTCAGCTACGTCCTCAGTTTCACTTTCGTGGGCCTGTACTGGAATAACCACCATCATATGCTCGCCGCCGTGGAACGCATCAGCGGCGGCGTTCTCTGGGCCAATCTCCACCTGCTTTTTTGGTTGTCTCTCATTCCGTTCGTCACGGCTTGGATCGGAGAAAACCATCCCCTGGAGGGGCATGATGTTTCAGTCCCCGTTGCTCTTTATGGCGCAGTTCTTTTCATGGCGTCCATTGCCTACGCCATCCTCTCGTACGCTCTTATTGCCGCCAATGGGAAGGATTGCCCACTCGCCCGTGCCATAGGCCGCGACTACAAGGGCAAGTCCTCCACTGTGCTTTATTTGGTCGCCATTGGGGTTTCTTTTTTGAGCCCAGCCGTCGCCATCGCCCTCTACGTTCTGGTTGCTTTCATCTGGGTCATTCCCGACCCGCGCATCGTCAAGACCCTTCCCGCCAAGGATCCTTCCTAGCCCCTCCACTATATATGCCCGCCGATACCAGAAAGACCGTCCAGGAATACATCGACGAAACTCCCGTCTGGTCCGACGGGACGTCGCTCGCCAGCACCGTGATGACCGGCATGCAGTGGCGCATTTGGATGTTGGCCACCGCCGGCAAGTTTTTTGAGGGCATGGTTGTCTTCATGACGGGAGTCGCCCTTCCCCTGGTCTCCCTTGAGTTCAATCTCGTTCCCTTGGAAAAGGGCATGATTGGAGCCGCCTCTCTGGTCGGGATCCTCATTGGCGCCACCGCTCTCGGCGGCCTCGCCGATCGATTCGGCCGCAAACAGATGTTCATCGCCGAGATGATCCTCTTCACGTTCTTTCTCATCGCGGTGACCTTCAGCCCGAATTTCATTTTCCTCGTCGTCTGCCTCTTCGGCATGGGACTCGCCTTGGGTTGCGACTATCCCACCGCCCATATGGTTATTTCCGAAAGCATCCCCAGTAACAGCCGCGGTCAATTGGTCTTGAGCGCCTTTGGCTTCCAGGCTGTCGGAGCCCTCTTCGGTACGGTCGTTGGTTTTCTGATCCTGAGAGCGAGTGGCGCCGTCAGCGATTGGCGCATCATGTATATCACCGCGATCATCCCCGCGCTTCTGGTTACCGGAGGCAGGTTTTTCGTGACCCAAAGCAGCCAGTGGCTCGTGGCCAAAGGCCGTGTGGCCGAGGCCGAGCAGGAACTCGCCAAGCTCCTCCGCCGCAATCCCACCTATCCCAAGGCTTTCCTCCTCCGTGATCCGGAGGACACTACTCCCGGGCCTAAGGAGAAGACCCACTTTGGCTCTCTCTTCACCAAGAAAAAACGCCGCCGCGCCACCATCCTGGCCTCCGTACCCTGGTTCCTGCAGGATCTCGGAACCTACGGTATTGGGATCTTCACTCCTATTATCCTGACCGCGGCCATCGGCACCACCAACCCCCATCCCCGCAACCTCGCCGAGGTCGTCCACCACTCGATGAAGGCCTCTCAGGGCGCGGCCATTATCGACGTTCTTCTCATCGTCGGCATTATCGCCGCAGTTGTATTCGTGGACCGCATCGGCCGCATCAGGTTGCAGATAATTGGCTTCATCGGCTGCGCGATTGGGCTGTTCATTGCCGCGCTTTCGACCTACTTTGACGAAGGTTCCATGAAGATGTTTTTGATCTTCGCTGGATTCATGATTTTCAACTTCATGACCAATCTCGGCCCCAACGCCATGACTTATCTCCTCGCGGGCGAAGTCTTTCCCACCAAGGTTCGGGGCATCGGCGCAGGCTTCGCCGCTTCCTTCGGAAAAATTGGCGCGGTCCTTACCGCCTTCTTCTTCCCCATCCTGCTGAAGGATATTGGCACCGCGACTCTCCTCTACATTCTCGTTGGCACCTCCCTGCTCGGCGCCCTGATCACGGCCTGTTTCGGTATCGAAACCAGCGGCGTTAATCTTGAAAAAGTCGAGTCCGACTAACCGCTCCCCGTTCTTATGCCCCTCCCCTTGGTTCTCGCGTTCCGCAGGATAGCTCTCACCTTTTCCCTGGCCTGCTCCCTGCTGGCCGCCGCTCAAGCGCAAACCTACTCGTGGAGCCTGAGCGAGCCTGGCCTCACCAGTGCGGGGATCTACGATGCGAGTGGCGGCCTCACCCGCGTCCTCTGGACCATGAAGAAGCTCCCCGCAGGCTCCTATCAGTCCACTTGGGACGGATTGAAGGACGACGGAACCCCAGCCTCTCCGGGCGACTATACCTGGAACGTCGTCGTCAATCGCACCATCTATAAAAACATTGGAGCGGTCGGAAACACCGGCGAGCCAACGGTGAGCTTCGGCCACATCCCCTATCTGATCGAAGGTGTCGCTGTCGATGCAACGGACAATATCTATACCGTGCACGACTGGAACGAGGCTGGCCACGACATCAATCGCTGGTCTCCTACCTCTGGACAAGCCGTCTACAATACCGGCCATATCATCCCCGAGTCCCTGCTGAAGGGCATCGCCGTGGAACCGGATGGCTCTTACGCCTATGTCACCGGCTACGGGGGAAACGATGTCAACGACCGCTCCTCGGTTAACTTCTCGATCTACCGGGTCCGCCTCGATCCCCAACAGCCCACTGTTGCCGACTTCACCCAGGCCGGCCGCTGCATCACCGTTTACAACGGTAATGCGCAATATCCGCCCACAGCCGCTGCGGCGGACATCGAGGTCATGAAAGTCCCCCTCGTTTCCATCGCACTCCAGGGGAACTATCTCTATGTCACCGACGCATTGGCCGGACGTGTCCTCAAGTACAACAAAGTCACTGGTGCTCTTGAGCAACAGATCCTCGGTATTCCCCTCGCCTGCGGCATCGCGATTGCGGCCGATGGCACGATCTGGGTCGGCTCCTGCCACACCCAAATCCGCAACTATTCCGCCGCCGGCAAGCTGCTCGCCACCGCCGTAACCAATCTCAAGGAAGTCCGCGCCCTTTCCATTCAAGGAAGCACCATGGCAGTGGCCGATCGCACCGGTTTTGTCCGCAAATACCAAATCGCCAGCAAACGCGCCACTCTCACCGGCACCTTTGGCCAGGCCGCCCGCCCCGGTGATAACACTCCCGACCGCCTCTTCAATATCAACGGCATGGCTCTTGACTCCACGGGAGCTGTCATCATTTCCGACCGGATGGGCGAGGGTTCCCGCCTCCAGAAGCTCGACTCCTATAATCTGCCGGTCTGGCAGCAGATGGGCTTGGAGTTCTCCGGCCAGGCCGCTTTCGGCAAAGAAAATCCCGACCTCCTTGTATCGAGCTACCGGAATCTTTATCACATCGATCGCGCGACGGGAAATTGGACGTTTCTCGGTTCTGGGATGACTGACACCCCTGGCTCATTTTTCGGCAATTTTGAAAGCACTCACTTTGGTCCGCCCCGCGTGGTTCGCTTTAAGAACAATGACTTCTTCTACTACCCGGCCGGCGACAGCATGGCCATCTACCGTATTATGCCGCCGGCCAGCGCCGATCGCGGGCCCACTCTTAAGCTCGCTTCTTGTCTCGCCGCCTCCCTCCCCGGGCCCGACGGTATCGCGCACACCCAGCTCTGGCTCGACGAGAACAAATATCTCTGGTCGTGGAACGACACCACCGGAGACGGGAAGATTCAATACACCTCACCTTCCGCGCCGGGTGAGGTCAAGCTGGACGCCAGCCCCAATTCTCCTCCCGGCTGGAAGTGGGACAAGGCCTCCATGGGCGTCGATGACGCCGGCTGGATCTGGCTGGCCTCCTACGCCCATATCATCCCGCCCGGCCCCTTTGAGGCCAAGGCGATCTATGCCATTCCTCCTCATGGTTTGAACGCCCAGGGCAACCCAATCTACCTCTGGGCCGATGCGGTCAAGGTGATGGATGAAGACACCGGGCGCGCCGCGGCAGGCATGTCACCGGGGCAGGAATTCAATTGGATGATGGTCAACCGCTCGGATGATGGGATGGTCTACTCTCTGGCCTTTGGCGACCGTCCCGGTCTTCCCCAAAATGGCGCGCGCTGGATGGGCGGCAATGTTCTCTTCGGTTGGGACTCAAAGTCCGCCGCCAGTCCCAGTCCCCTGGGCGCCCCCAAATGGCACGTCACGCTTCCCGAGCGTTCCGTTGGAATGACCCCCATCCCGGGCGGACCCGGCGGAGTCTTTGTCGGCATCTATCCTTGGAATCGCGCCACCATCGGGCACTACACCAAAAACGGTCTCCTCATTGGCTCCTTCAACGCCGACACGGTTTTCGGAGACGACAACCCACCCAATCTTGCTTCCGGCGCATTGGATTCTTTCCTGGCTCTCAATTGCAACCGCGACCCTCGTGACGGCATCATCGATGTCTTCGCCGAAGACAATTGGAACAGCCGCATTCTGTGGTATCGGGTCGACGATAGCGCAATTCAGACCCTCTCTGGTACTTTCAGTCCGGGTGAGGAAAATTCAGCCGCTCGCTATCCACTCACGGTGGCAGGCGGTACCGGCGACGGTTCCTATCCGGAAAATGCGGTCGTTAATATTGCCGCCGTCGTGCCCCCGGCCGGAAAATCCTTCAAAGCCTGGACCGGTGATACTTCGGGCCTCGCCGATATTCACTCGCCCAATACGACGCTCACCATGCCTGCCCAGGCGGTCACGGTCACCGCCACCTACGACTGGACCACCGGCCCCGATCTCATTCGCTTTTACCCCAACTACGGTTCCGAGCATCGTTTGCTCAACTGCATTTTTGAAGGCACGAATGGAGATCCCGTCACCGGACCTTATACGCCATTCTATCAGGTGCCTTCGATTCCCGCTCCCGGCTGGAGCGAAATCAGCGCGGATCTTGGAAACTACCGCTACCTTCGTTTCCGCGACCCCGAGACCAACGGCATGGTGGCCGAGGTCGAATTCTATCGCAGCGGCAACAAGGTCACCGGCACCGGCTATGGCACGCCCGGCTCCTGGGGCAATGAGCCCGACCATACTTACCTGGCCGCCCTCGACGGCAACACCGAGACCTTCTTTAATGGTCCGGCGGGCAAGAACACTTATGTTGGAATAGATTCCCTCGGAGCGACTGCGGCAGCCCACACTCTTACGGTCAACGGTGGCTCCGGCACGGGCCGCTATGATACGGGCATGAGTGTCACCATCACCGCCAATCCCCCACCCTCCGGGCAGCACTTTGCCGGGTGGACGGGCGATATCCCTGTGCTTTCCAATCCGGCAGCCGCGACTACGACAGTCCTAATGCCCTCTCTGAACGTCACTGTTACGGCAACTTACGCTCCTTAGTTGGGCGTGGTTGGCACCCGATTTAGTGAGTTTTGTGAGGCTGGGCGATGTGTATTGACTTTTCCCAGCATATCGGTAGACTGAGGGTGCTTATGAAAAACCACAGCCGCCTTGGGAAGAACTGCCGACATGCATATGCTTGCAGACGCAAAAATCCATTTTCCCCAAACTTCTTTTTTGGGATTTTCTCATCTCCCGCTGAGACGAAGCGTCTTCGCCGCGAATGACCGCAGGAGAAATCCGCTAATTTCCCGACTCTTTGGTCGGCAACTGCAATTCCGCTCCCTTGATCATCCGACAAAACTCCTTCTTGCTCACCTCCTGATGAGCCCCATCCCGCAGCGAGGCATCCGTCGCCTTGTACACGACCGCGAGCCTCTCCAGGCGGATAATTCGCAGGTATGTCTCTCCCGTCCGCCAAACTTGATCCTGTTGCAACTTCACTCCCACACCCTACTCGCTTACGGGGAAGAGTGGCCAGAAGTTCCGCTTCGCCCAATTCCATCAAAAACGATCTAGAAGTTTGCCTGAAACCTGCTCGTTTATCAGAATACCCCCGCACAATGACGCGCTTCGTTTTACTTCTCTTCTCTTCATTGCTTCTTCTGCCCTCGGCCTGGGCGGCGTCCTTCAACACGGTGGTCATCGATGCCGGCCACGGCGGATTCGATCGGGGCGGCATTCCGCAAAATCTCATTCCCGAGAAAAATGTCGCTCTCGATGTGGCGCAGCGCGTCAGCCGCCGTCTGCAGAATGCCGGCCTTCGTACCGTCATGACTCGTAATAGCGATGTTTTTGTCACCCTCAGTCAACGCGTGGCCATCGCCAATGCCCAGAAGCGGGCGATCTTTGTCAGCATTCATTTCAATTCCGCCCTTCGCCCGGGCGCCTGCGGGATCGAGACCTACTACTGCAGATCCGCCTCCGCGCGCCAGCTGGCCGTCCTGATCCAGCGCAATTGCATGCGGACCACCAATGGCGAAAATCGCGGCACCAAGACGGCCAATTACTATGTTCTGCGCAAGAACAAGCTTACGGCCGTTCTGGTCGAGTGCGGTTTCCTGACCAATCGCGCAGATGTCTCAAGGGCCACCAGCAAGGAATATCGCGAAAGCCTGGCCGCTCAGATTGCCAATGCGATTCTCGCCTTCCGATAACCTCACCCATGCGGATTTTCCTGCTCTTCGCTGCCCTTGCGGTCTGCTTGCTGCCCGCCCGCGCTGAGTTTGAGGTACATCCTGCCAAATCCGGTCTGCTTGTTCTTTTTAACGGCAGCGGCGGCTACTTCACCCTCCAGATCGCCGGTTCAAAAATCAAGCGCCTCGACACCAGTGACCCGTCCCAACTTTATTTCCTCGTCGACGGTCACTTCCTCCAAATCAATCCGGTTCCCTTCAAGGAATTCTCCGGAAGCTCCAAGGCGAGCGATGAGGAAAATCTGCGCAAATACTTCCAGGCCTCTTCGGATCTCTACAAACAGCCCCTGGCGGATTTTCACATCGAGAAAGCACAGCTACCCAATGGACAACCTGCCTTCTCCGCCGATTTCACAGCCACCAGCGACGGCCCGGATGCCCGTCGCCAAATCCTTCTCGTCTTTCGCTGCGGCGACGGCGTCTTGGAACTGGGCTCCGTGCTCAGTGGTACAGACACGCGAGCCTCGGTCCTCGAGTTCCTCAATAAAATAGCGGGCACCCTCATCTTTTCCCGACAGCCTATCGAAATCGAAAAACTTCCCGGTGGGCTATTTCGCAGCAGGCTTCCCTGACCCATGGACGACGATCTATTTACCCAGCTTCAGCTCGACCCGGAGCTACTGCTAAGTTACCTCATACAACTTCTCCTTTGGAGCCTGCCTTTCACCATTCTTTGCATCTGGGCCACGAAGCGCGTTACAAATCGCCTCTCCGGCAAGGTGGCCGCCTTTTGGCTTCTCTTCATTTGGATCGTCCCATTTTTGGGTCCAATTCTCGCCCTCATTGCCACCCGCAAACCCGCGCGTGAAGAACCGGAAGACGAGCCGTGAAGCTCAAGATAGGCACCTCCGGGTTTCAGTACCCCGAGTGGTCCAAGCTGCGCGTTTGTGCAGCTAGCTAAATCCCCAGCGAGGCCCTTAGTTCCGCGATCTCTTTCTGGGCTTTCTCGATGCTCTCCCTCAGGTCATCCATACTTGCGTCCAGCGCTGGATCAATTACCTCCGTTTTCTCCTTGCCGGTCTTCTTGTCGCGGCTTTTGGCTTTTCCCAGACTCTTTCTGATCGTTTCGATTTTGAGGGAATTCAACTCGGACAGCTGCTTCTTCGCATCCTCGATCGAGGTCTCGAGTGTCTGAATTTTTTTAAGCTTCTCCAGTCGCGCGGCTCGCCGTTCTTCCACCGTCGGGGGCTTGGGCTCCGCGAGGTGAATTCCAGCGGCCTCCAAG
>OUNM010772070.1_pt1 | contig 11619 bp, 14 predicted proteins | sample 1769961 | NCBI WGS metagenome assembly OUNM01 (sample SAMEA3914820, study PRJEB12502) | metagenome | biome: forest; material: soil | place: USA | collected 2012-03-12 | depth 0.3 m
CTACGAGCAGATGATCGGCCCCTACCCCTTCCGCGACGAGAAGATGGGCGTGGTCGAGACCCCGCACCTGGGCATGGAGCACCAGACGATCAACGCCTACGGCAACGAGTACCGCAAGGACGTCTACGGCTTCGACTGGCTGCTGCAGCACGAGTTCGCGCACGAGTGGTTCGGCAACCAGGTCACCGACCTCGACAACGACGACATGTGGATCCACGAGGGCTACGGCACCTACATGCAGCCGCTCTATTCGCAGTGGCTGCACGGCGACATGGAGTACATGGCGCGCCTGAACCAGATGCGGGTCGACACCAAGAACAAGTCGCCGATCGTCTCGGGCAAGCAGCTGAAGGAAGACGACGTCTACAACGGCGATCACGGGCCGGGGAACGACATCTACTACAAGGCCGCCAACGTGCTGCACACGCTGCGCACGCTGATCGGCGACGAGGCCTTCTTCAAGATCACCCGCATCGCCGTCTATGGCCGCCCCGACCCGAAGCCGGGCAACTTCACGACCCGCTATCTGGGCACCAAGGACTACATCAAGATCGTCAACGAGGTGACCGGCAAGGACTACGGCTGGTTCTTCGACGTCTATTTCTACGAGCCGCAACTGCCGGACCTGATCCAGGCCCGCGAGGGCGGCGATCTGGTGCTGGCGTGGAAGACGCCCAAGGACAAGCCCTTCCCGATGCCGATCGAGGTCAAGGTGGGCGACAAGGTCGTCACCGTGCCGATGACCGACGGCAAGGGCCGCGTGACCGTCGGCGACACCGTGCCGGTCATCGTCGACCCGGCGTCCAAGGTGCTGCGCCGCGCGCCGTATCTCGAGCAGTACCAGGCCTGGCGGAAGGCCAAGGACGAGGCCGACAGAGCCGCGGCCGCCGCCAAGAAACAGGCCGAAGCGGCGAAGAAATAGGACGGTTCGGGAGGCGGCCGGCCGCGGTCACCTCCCGCTAACCCTGTCTGTTCACCGAATGTCGCGACCTTCGCCGTTAGGACGAAAGCGTCCTTCGGAGGCCCGCGTTTCATGTTCAAGCCCGCCCATTTCGTCGCCGCCGCGCGCCTTGCGCTGCTGGTCGGCTCCCTGACGGTGGCGGTGCTGACGCTGGGTCCGTTCCAGGGGGCGGAAAGCCACTTCGGCCTGACCGACAAGGAAGCCCACGCCATCGCGTTCGGCGGCCTGCTGGCGGTATCGTTCCTGGCTTTCCCGCGGATGCGCCGCAACGACCTGGTGATCGCTGCGCTGGTGATGGGCGCCGCCGTCGAAGTCGCCCAAACCTTCTCGGGCCGGGATGGCGACATTCTGGACTGGCTGGCCGACGCCTTCGGGATCGGCGTCATCTACGGCGCGGGCATGATCGAGACGGTCCGCAAGATGGCGCGTGAGCAGGGCCACCTGACCTTCGGCCAGATCATCAAGCTGGATCGCCGCCGTCGCCAGCGTCGCGCCGTGGCGGCCTTCGAGCCGCAAGCCGCCGACGCGCCCAGCTTCGCCGAGCGCGCCGCGCGTCGTTTTCCCGTCAGGTAATGCGCTTGACGCTGACCGGGTCGCTGCCCGGGAAGCTTTCTTCCAGGCCCTCGTCCAGCAGGGCTTCCTGACGGTTTTCGGAAGTCTCGACCTTGGCGGCCAGCTGGTCGTGCTTTTCGCCGTCCTTCAGCGGGCGCTTGGCGCGGCGCGCGTGCGGGGCGTCGAAGTGCTTGTCCTCGGGCCGGATCTTGCCCTCGGCGGCCATGTCGGCCGTGGAGGCGGACGTACCGTGCGTGAAGTGGCGATCGTCGCCGTCGGTATGGTGTCGGGTCATGGGCGTCTCTCCCGTGGCATTTTGCCTGAGATGTAAAAACCCGCCGGCCGAGGTTCGGGTTGCATGACATCGGCCTTCGCGACGCCCCCAGTGTCGGTCCCGAAACATTTTCGTCGACCGTCGGAACCTGAGCCATGGGCGCGCATTTCAAGGTGTAGCTGGGCGGTCATCCCCTTCCGCCCGCCGCTACGGCCCGGGACAGCCATTCCTCAAAACGCCAGCCCGGGCCGTTTTGCTGCGCTCATCGCATTTGGCCGCCAGGTTATTTGACAGACAGCGCGCGCCGACCTTCCTCGTAGGCCAGCACCGCCAGCCCCACGGCCAGTCGCCGCTGGGCCTCCGCGCAGGTCTCGCCCATGGCGTGGAACATGTGGGCGGTCTCGTCGAAACCGCTCAAGGTCTCCTGCAGCAGGCCGTCCCGGTCGAGTTCACGGACGAAATCGACGATCTCCTGCTTGCTCCTGTTGAGCATCAGGACCGACGCGCGGAAGTTGGCCATGCCGGGATCGAGCACGTGCGCGTCGGTGATGACCTCTTCCGGATCGATGCCCTCGGGCTCGAACTCGACCTTCGAGGCCTTCTTCACTTCCGCCAGTTCGGCCCAGTCGGAGGCATCCATGCCGGTCGCTCCTGATCCACACAGGTTCTCAAGCGACCATAAAACCCCAGCGTGTGCTGTCTAGTTCCTACGCCTCTAGCTCGATATCCCAGTAGAGATAGTCCAGCCAGCTGACGTGCAGGCGTCCGGGCGGAAACCGACGCCCCCGCTCCTGCAGCTCGTGCATCGACGGACGGCGCGCGTTGTGGAACGGCTGCATGCCGGCCTCGCGCGGCGTGCGACCGCCCTTGCTGAGGTTACAGGGCGCGCAGGCGGTGACGATGTTCTCCCAGGTGGTGCGCCCGCCACGCGAGCGCGGGATCACGTGGTCGAAGGTCAGATCGTCCGGCGATCCGCAATACTGGCAGCTGAAGCTGTCGCGCAGGAACAGGTTGAAGCGGGTGAAGGCCGGCGGCCGCTCCTGCGGTACGTACTGCTTCAGCGCCACGACGCTGGGCAAACGCATCTCGAACGACGGTGAATGGACGACCTGGTCGTAGCTGGCCACGACGTCGACGCGGTCCAGGAACACCGCCTTGATCACCTCCTGCCAGGGCCAGAGGGACAGCGGATAGTAGCTGAGCGGCCGGAAATCGGCGTTGAGCACCAGGGCCGGCATGCCCGATGGCGGGCGCGTGAGGACCTGCATCAGATCCCCCCCTCGAAGCGGACGCGAAAGCGTTCAGCGCCTCGGCTGATGTGGTACGCGACAGGACTGAAGACGGGCCTCCTTCCTACGCAATTCTGGGAATCGCCATTCATTCCCGAACGCAAGGAAAGGATGGGCCATGTCAGCGACAGAACCAAGACATCTTGGGCAAGGTCTCTAGAAAGGCGCGATCTCGCGTCGTTTGACGGCGCCGTAGCAGGCCCAGAGCAGATGGGCGGCGACGCCGCGATAGGGTCGCCACAACTCGGCGCGGGCGTAAGCCTGTTTCTCGGTGGGCCGCACCTCGCTCCTGTCGACCCAGCGCATGGCCTCCTGCAGGGCGACGTCGCCGCCGGGAAACATGTCGAGCCGGCCTTGGGTGAACATCAGATAGACCTCGGCGGTCCAGCGACCGATGCCGGTGATGGCGGTCAGGGCCGCGATGGCCTCGTCGTCGGAGAGGGCCTGCAGAGCGTCGAAGTCGCAGCTTCCGGTGAGGTGCGCGTGAGCGATGGCATGGGCATAGCGGGCCTTGGGTCGCGAAAGGCCCAGCGACAGCAGGTAGTCCTGCTCATGCCCGATCACGACGTCGGGCGTCATCTCCGGCAGGCCCGCTTCCACCCGCGCCCAGATGGCGGCGGCCGAGGCCAGCGAGACCTGCTGCTGCACGACCATCTTCAGCAGGCCCGGAAAGCCGCCCAGGCCGACGCGCCACGCGAACGGCGGGGTGACCGCCTCGATCGCCGCCAGGGCCGGATCGGCGGCGGCCAGCTGCTTGCGGGCTTCGAGAAGGGCGTCGGCGGTCGGCGGAACGAACATCGGCCGCAAGGGACCCTGCCCTGCACGCGCTGACAATCCGGAACTTGCTGAACAAAGCTATAAACCCGTGTCATCCCGGAAGCCTCGAAGAGGCTGTCCGGGACCCAGGGGCCAAGCGCAGGGAAGTCGCCCCTGGATCCTGGCTCTACGGCCCGCTAGGCGGGCCTTCGGCCGGGATGACACGAGGATGGAACTCTTCCTATTGAGGTCTGCCCCTACCCGATGCTGGTGATCTCGATCTCGCCGCCCGGCGCGGGCGCGGTGTCGCCCACGGCCTTGCCCAGCAGGGCGCGGGCGATCGGCGCAACATAGGACACCGAGCCCTTGGCCGGATCGGCCTCGTCCTCGCCGACGATGCGGAAGGTCTGCACGCGCCCGTCCTCGCGCTCGAAGGTCACGCGGTCGCCGAACTGCACGGCGGTCTTGTCGGGATCGCGCTCCAGCAACTGCGCCGTGGCGCGGCGGGCCGACCAATAGCGCAAATCGCGGGTGGCGCGGGCCATGGCCGTGCGGTCGCCGTCGGCGGCGCCCCCAGCGCTCTGGGCGGCGCTGTAGGCCGCGCGCGCGGAGGCCAGCTCGGCCTCGATCAGGGCCAGGCCGTCGGGCGTGACGAGATTGGGATGGGCGGAGATCGGGCGATCGGGCAGGTCGGCCGCGAAAGCCTCGCTGTCGCCTTCCTTGGTGAAGGCGACGCTCATCGGAAGAAGTCTCGGATCATGGAAAATGCCTGCGACGCGTACGGATGAAGCGGCGTCGAAGGCCAAACGCGTCGTGAAGCTGGTTAGCTCCACCTCGGTATGGGTTCAAGCGGCGGCGGCGAGCTGGACTGGGGGATCAGCCTTGGCCCGCCGTTCGCGCGTGATTGTTCGGTCCTTACAGCACCAGGCCGGCGACGGCCGCGGCGACGCCCAGGGCGATCACGAGGAAATAGCCGCCGGCCAGACGGTCGAAGGCGGTTTCAAAGGCGTTCAGGGTGCGTTGCATGGTTAGTCCCTCCAGTTTGTCGTGTCCAAAACCCCCGATGGGCTGCTGGCCGGATCGCGTCCGAACCAATCTGGACGATGCTTAGATAACACGGATCTAAACGCCGTCAAGATGATCTTTACAGCGTTTGGATGAAATTTTAGAAAGGGTGTGGTTAGAGTGAGGACGATGAGCACCGCGACCGCCGAATCCCGCCCCTATCACCATGGCGACCTCAGCCGCGCCCTGGTCGACGCCGCGCGCAAGATCCTGGAGCGCGAGGGTCCCGCCGCCCTGTCGCTGCGGGCCGTGGCGCGCGAGGCCGGGGTCAGCCCCGCCGCGCCCTATCACCACTTCAAGGACAAGAGCGAACTGCTCGAGGCCGTGGCCCACGAGGGCTGGGAGGAACTGGACCAGGCGCTGTCCAAGGCGCGCGCCGAAACCCAGGACAACGGCCAGCGCATGACCAATCTGGGCGTGGCCTATGTCTGCTTCGCCCGCGACAACCCCGCGCTCTATCGCGTGATGTACGACCGTTCGCGCGACAAGGACGCCCTGCCCGACAAGATGAAGGACTCCGGCGCCTACTGTCAGGTGCGCGACACCATCAGCGACAATGTCGACAGCCAGGTCACCGAGATCGACCTGGAACTGGCCACCATCGCCGCCTGGTGCGCGGGCCATGGCCTGGCCGAGATGATCGGCTTCAAGCAGTTCGCTCCGCTGAAGGAACTGCTGGGCGGCGAGGACGCCTTCCTGCGCGCCGTGTTCGAGCACCTCGGGATGTTCTCGAAGCACGCCCAGGGCTGAGCGTGGTCTTCGCTACCCGGTTCGCCCCGTCGCCGACGGGCTACCTGCATCGCGGCCACGCCTATTCCGCCCTCCTCGCCCACCAGGCCGCCGGCGACGCCGGCGGGCGCTTCCTGCTGCGCATCGAGGACATCGACGCCACGCGTTGCCGACCGGAGTACGAGGCGGCGATCCTGGAAGACCTCGCCTGGCTGGGGCTCGCGTGGGAAACGCCAGTCCGCCGGCAGTCCGAGCATCTGGCCGACTACCACGCCGACATCGAGGCCCTGCGCGAACGCGGCCTGGTCTATCGCTGCTTTAAGACCCGCAAGGAAATCGATATCGGCCGCGCCCCGCACGAGCCGGCGGTTCCTTATATCGGCGCGCCCCTCTCCGCTGACGAGGAAGCCGAGCGCCTAGCTCGTGGTGAGGCCTTCGCCTGGCGCTTGTCGTTGTCAGCCGCGCGGGAAGCGCTGGGCGGGTTCGAGAGTCTGACCTTTGTCGAGGAAGGTTCCGGCCCCGATGGCGAAACGGGTGTGATCCAGGCGCGCCCCGAGACCGCCGGCGACATCGTCCTGGCCCGCAAGGACGTCGGCGTCGCCTACCACCTGGCCGTGGTCCACGACGATGCGCTGCAGGGCGTCACCCATGTGATCCGGGGTCAGGATCTGTTCGAGGCCGCTCACATCCAGCGGCTGTTGCAGGCGCTGCTGGACCTGCCGACGCCGACCTACCGCCATCACGGGCTTTTGGTAGGCCCGGACGGCAAGCGTTACGCCAAGCGGGACAAGGCTCAGACGCTGCGGGAGCTGCGGGCGGCGGGGGTGAGCGCCGAAGCCCTTCGGAAAGAACTGGGCTTCCTTTAAATCCGACTTCCTCGGCGAAAGCCGGGGCCCAAATCTCAAGACGCTGGGGATGATTGGATAGGCGCGGCGCTCTTAGAACCCACCCCAACGCTCTTCCATCTGGATCCCGGCTTTCGCCGGGAAGGTCGGATCAGGAGGAACCGCCCGCCTGCTCCACCAACTGCCCCATCGCCTTGAGATACCCCGCGAACGCCGCCCGCCCGGTCTCCGTCAGGCGCACCCGGGTCAAAGGCTTCCTTCCCACGAAGCTCTTGTCGATCGCGACGTAGTCCGCCTCCTCCAGCTTGCGCAGGTGGACCGACAGGTTGCCCTGGGTGACCTCGAGCAGGTCCTTGAGCTCGGTGAAGTCGGCCACCTCGGCGCTGGCCAGATAGGCGACGATGCCCAGCCGCACCCGGCCATGGATGACGTCGTCCAGCCCGCTGATGTCGAACTTGCCGGCCACGTCTCAGGCCGCCGGCCGCAGGGCCTGGCGCATCATGTGGAAGCCCGGAACCGCCATGAAACCGAACAGCGCGCCCGTCGCCACCAGCAGATAGAGCGCCGCCTGCTCGACCAGCAGGCCCAGGGCGACGCCCGAAACCAGCCAGCCCAGCGAGACCAGCAGCATCCAGACCTGCTTGCGCAGCACGAACACCACGTACCAGACCGCGCCTTGCAGCGTGAACACCACCGCCGGATGGAACAGCCAGTAGTGGAAGTCGTGATGGCGGGCGGCGGCTGCGCCGAACACGATGACCAGCGCGATGTTGGCCAGGCCCGCCCCCGCGAAGGCCGCGTTCATGGCCTTGTTGGCCAGGCCGACCTGCGGCCGCTTGCGATCGATGGCGATGACGATGGTCATCAGGATCACGAAGATCACCGTCGGCAGCCAGGCCATCACGATGTTCCCGGCTACGCCCAGGCTGATCACGCCCTTCTCCTGGGCGAAATAGGTCAGGGTCTGCAGGCCGTAGAGCACGCCGGCCGAGCCGTACAGCGCCCCGCCGGCCGCGCCGATCCCGCCGCGCGAGCCGCCGCTTTCGGCGATGGTGCGCAGGAAGGCCAGGTCGTCCTGGACGGTCTTGAGATCTTGGTTCATCGGGAGGGTCCCCTTCAGGGCGCCATCATGGAGGGTCACAGGATTCGTCCCAACAGCGGCGTGCGGCGCAGGGCCATGGTCGTCAGCCAGCTCAGGACCACCGCGCCGCCGAAGACGATGCAGCCCTTGGCCAGGCCGCCCCAGCTCTGAGGCAGCAGCATCCAGGCCAGCCACGCGGTGAAAACGTAGTGGGTCAGGTACATGCCGTAGGCGTTGGCCTGCAGGCTCTTGCCCAGCCTACCCGTCTTGCGGACGAAGCGCAGGAAGGTCGCCAGGGCCGAGAACGACAGGGTCGCGCAGGACAGGGCGAACATCACGCCGCCGAACACGTCCAGGAACAGCTTGGGCGGCGGATGCGGCGAGAAGGCCATGACGAAGACGGCCATGACGCCGCCAATCGGCAGGAGCGGCGCGGCCAGCCAGGCCCACCAGCGCCGGGCCAGCTTGCCCTCGGGATCGGTCAGGCCCTGGCCCACGCCGACGGCGCCGACGGACACCCCGGCCAGGAACCAGACGAAATAGTGCGCGACGCGCGAGGTCTGGACCATGAAAGGCCCGACCTGCGTCCACGACATGAAGCCGAACGTCGCGCTCATCGGGATGTAGGCCAGGGCGCTGGCGGCCACGAGGCCCCAGAAGAACCGCGCCGGCTTGCGCTCCGCGCCCTGCGCCAGGCGTCCCAGCCCGTCGATCGCGCCGGGAAACAGCACGCTCAGCACCGAGACGATCGCGCCGAACGCCAGCAGCACCCACAAGAACCAGGCCGGGCCGCTGGGCCAGAACGGCAGGTGGGTCCAGGCGTTCGCGAAGGCCGGAAGCGAGAAGCCCCCGCCCGCCTGCAACCACGCCGGAAAATAGCCCAGCGGCGCCAGCAGCCCCACGCCGAGCGCGAACGGGACGCCCAGGCGCAGAGCTCTCCCGCCCAGGAACCCGCCCGCGCCCTTGGCCCGCAAGCCATCGGCGACGAACAGCCCCGAGATGAAGAACATCAGCGACATGAAGAAGAGGTCATTGACCATGGTCAGCAGGCCAAAGCCCGCGAACTTCTGCGGATCCTGGACCGGGAAGGCCATCCACAGGAACGGCCGCGTGTTGAACCCCGCCAGCGGCGGCGGTTGCGGCGTGTAGGCCAGCACCGTGTGGTGAGCGATCACCAGCAGGGTGACGAAGGCGCGCAAGGCGCCGATGGGGGCGTTGCGGCCACCGATCTGGACGACGGTCGATCGTTCGGCGGCGCTGAGCGGCGCGTGCATGGGTCGGCTCCTCCTCGAAGTCGCCGCGACCATGGATCAACAAGTTTGTTTTGTAAACTAGTCTATAGAACGATGATTTTCGACGGAGCGCGAACATGAGATAGCGCACTCCAAAACCTTGCCTCCCTAGGCCTTGTGCCTAGGGCCCAGAGTTCAGCTTCTCAAATATCGACGCGCGCACGCCTACGCTGACTGCGGCTACCCGATTGAGCCGAGCCAAGCCGCGCCATGGGTCCTGGGCACAAGGCCCAGGAAGGCGGGAGAAATTGGCTGTGAAGTTGGACCGCTTACCGCGTCCAATACCGATACAGATACCCCGGCTCGAACCCCTCATCCGCGTAGAGGGCGATAGCCGGCGAGTTATCGGCCTCGACCTGCAGCCAGGCCCGCTCGGCGCCCAGGTCCCGCGCCTCGGCCAGCAAGGCCCGCAGGATGCGGCGAGCCAGGCCCTTGCGGCGATGATCCGGCGCGGTGCGCATGCCGAACACGCCCACGAAGCCGCCGCCGATCGCGCTGGCGCCGATCGCCGCCGGCGCGCCGTCGATGTCCAGCCGCGCGAAACGGGCCGGCGCGGGAATGCGGTTCAGGGCCTCCAGGCGCTCGCGTCCATCCCCGGGATCCCCGGCGGTGGCCGTGAACACCGCCTCGAAGGCGGCATCGGGCTTCGCAGTGGCGCGAATGGCGGGATCGCCCTCCCCGACTGCTGGCCCCAGCATCACCAGCGTTTCCTTGGTCGCCCCATAGCCTCGCGCCGTCAGCCGCTCGGGCAAATCCGCCGGCGCCGTGAGCCCGTCGGTCAGCTTGAAGCGCGGCCGCAGGCCCCGCTGCGCGAACCAGGCCTCGACCGCGTCCAGCGCCGCTTCCGGATCGCGATCCGGCGCCTCCAGCGGCCAGCAGGCGTTGATCCGCATCGAGTGGCCGGACGAGGCGTTCAGCCGCCAGCCGCCCAGCCTGGCCCGCTCGCGGGCCGGCCAGGCGTCGTCAGCCAGCGGTTCGAGAATGGCCGGATCGATCACTCGGCCAGCAGCTTCTCGATCAGGCCCTTGGCTTCCGGGCTCGACCAGTCGGCCGGACCGGTCATGCGGGCCCGCTCGCGGCCCTGCTTGTCGTAGATCACCGTGGTCGGGAAGCCGCCGGCCTTGGGCTCCAGCGCGAATGACATCCGGTAGGACGGGTCGCGATAGGTCTTCAGCGGCGGGTTGGCGGCCATCTCCTCATTGACCAGGTTCAGGTCGCCGTCGCGGTCGACGCTGATCGGCAGCACGGTGACCGGCTGGGTCGCATAGGCCGCCTGCAGCTTGGCCAGGGTCGGCATCTCGGCCTTGCACGGCGCGCACCAGGTGGCCCACAGGTTCATGACCACCACGCGGCCCTTGAAGTCGGCCAGGGTGGCGGTCTTGCCGTCCAGGCCGGTGATCGGCGTTTCGGGCGCGGGACGCGGCGTGGCGGGCACGTCCAGCTTTACCAACGTCCCCTTCTTGAATTCTGTGAGGTCAGCGGGACCATGGGGTTTGAACGAAGCGGCGACGATGACGTATAGAACCGCCGCGACGCCGAGCACGACGACGCCCAGGACCGCCCACTGCAACGGACTGCGCTTACCCGCACCCGTCTCCGATTGGACTTCGCTCATATGACCGACAACGCCTCCGATACGCCCAAGGCCGCCAAGGGCCAGGGTCAAGCCATGTGGGGCGGTCGGTTCACGGCCAAGCCGGCGGAACTGATGCAGGCGATCAACGTCTCCATCGGCTTCGACAAGCGCCTTTGGGCGCAGGACCTGGCAGGCTCCCGCGCCCACGCCCGGATGTTGATCAGCCAAGGTGTGATTGCAAGCAGCGATGGCGAGGAAATCCTCGAAGGCCTGGCCAAGATCGAGGACGAGATCGCCACCGGGACCTTCCCGTTCCGCGACGAGTACGAAGACATCCACATGAACATCGAGGCGCGGCTGCGCGAGCTGATCGGCCCGACGGCCGGGCGGCTGCACACCGCCCGTTCGCGCAACGACCAGGTGGCCGTCGACTTCCGCCTGTGGGTGCGCGACGCCGCCGACCGTTCGGCCGGCCAGCTGGAAGCGCTCCAGAAAGCCCTGCTGGCCCAGGCCGAGACCTATGCCGACGCCCTGATGCCGGGCTTCACCCACCTGCAACCGGCCCAGCCGGTGACCTTCGGCCACCACCTGATGGCCTATGTCGAGATGTTCGGCCGCGACGCCAGCCGCTTCCGCGACGCCCGCGCCCGCATGAACGAGTGCCCGCTGGGCGCGGCGGCCCTGGCCGGCTCGCCCTTCCCGATCGACCGCCACGCCACGGCCGCGTCGCTGGGCTTCGACCGGCCGACCGCCAATTCGCTGGACAGCGTCTCCTCGCGCGACTTCGCCCTGGAGGCCCTGTCGGCCGCCTCGATCACCGCCACGCACCTGTCGCGCCTGGCCGAAGAGATCGTGCTGTGGACGACGCCGATGTTCGGCTTCATCAAGCTGACCGACGCCTTCACGACCGGCAGCTCGATCATGCCGCAGAAGAAGAACCCGGACGCCGCCGAGCTGATCCGCGCCAAGGTCGGCCGCATCCTGGGCTCGCTGACCACCTTGACCGTGGTCATGAAGGGCCTGCCGCTAGCCTATTCGAAGGACATGCAGGAGGACAAGGTTCCGACCTTCGAGGCCTTCGACGCCCTGGAGCTGGCTCTGCTGGCCATGGCCGGCATGGTCGCCGACCTGACGCCGAACACGGAAAAGATGGCCGCCGCCGCCGGCGCGGGCTTCTCGACGGCCACGGACCCTGTCTC
>OUNM010056084.1_pt1 | contig 11618 bp, 11 predicted proteins | sample 1769961 | NCBI WGS metagenome assembly OUNM01 (sample SAMEA3914820, study PRJEB12502) | metagenome | biome: forest; material: soil | place: USA | collected 2012-03-12 | depth 0.3 m
ACCGAAGAGACGGCGAAGCCGGCCGCGAAGTAGGCGGTCGGATCACTTCTTCATCTTCGCGGCCATGATCTCGCCGAGCTGCACCGCGCGGTTCGTCGCCGCTTCCACGGCGTCGATGAGCGTGCGTCGGAGCCCGCCCGACTCGAGCGTGTGAAGGCCGGCGATCGCCGTTCCGCCCGGGCTCGTGACCATGTCCTTGAGGCGACCAGGATGCTCGCCCGTCTCGAGGAGCAGCTTCGCGGAGCCGAAGACGGTCTGCGCGGCGAGCAAGAGCGCGGTGTCGCGATGCAAGCCGACCTTCACGCCGCCGTCGGCGAGCGCCTCGATCATGAGCATGACGTATGCCGGGCCGCTGCCGGAGAGGCCGGTGACCGCGTCGAGCAGCGTCTCCTCGAGCGTCACCACGCGTCCGACCGCCGCGAAGAGCGCGCGCGCCACCTCGAGATCGTCGTCGCTGGCATGGGTGCCGGGCGCGATCGCGGTGGCTCCCGCTTGAACCGTCGCCGGCGTGTTCGGCATCGAGCGCACGACGTGCGTGCCCTCCGGTAGCCGCGCCTCGATCGCCGAGACGGGAACGCCGGCCGCGACCGAGATCACGAGCTGCGTGCTCTTCACGTCGCTTCCGATGAGCGCGAGCACCTTGTCGATGACCTGCGGCTTCACCGCGAGCACGATCACGTCCGACGTCCGCACGAGCTCGTGATTGTCCTGCGTCGTTCGTACGCCGTGGAGCTCCGTGAAGTGCGCGAGGCGCTCCGCCTTCACGTCGCTCACGACGATGCCCTCGGGCGGTACCACCTTCGCATGGAGGAGCCCCTTCACGAGCGCCTCTGCCATGTTGCCGCCGCCGACGAAGCCGAGCTTCTTGGTCTTCATGTTGGTTCTCTTCTAGTCCGCGCCCATCGGATACGCAGCCGGCGCGAGCACGTCCGCGAACCAGCTCTCGATCGCGTGCCGCGACTTCGTGGCGTCCTCGCCGAGATCGGCCGCGACGCGATCGTGTCGCGCGCGCAAGAGCGCGCGACGCGCGAGCGACGGGTCGTCGTACATGGCGGCCGCCCACACCATTCCGAGCACGGTGTGGCGATCGTCGCTCCCGAGCTGCGGATACCGCTTCGCGAGCACGACGCGCTGCCCGGCCCCGACATGCGCGAGCGCCTCGTCGCGGTAACGACGCGGCACCATGAGATGCGCGGTCTTCGCGGCGAGCGTGACGCCGTGACCGGGCATGCGATCCGAGAGCACGAAGCGGATGCCGTCGACGGCGGCGAGCCCCGCGAGCCTCCGCGCGTCGATGCGCTGGACCGCCTCGTTGCGCAGGACCTCGAGATCCATCGCCGCGAACGAGAGCTTGTTCGCGAGGACGCGCACGACGTGCTCCTCCCGCGGATCGATCTGGTCCCACGCCGCCGCGAGCCACGCACCGCGCAGCGTCGCCTTGGCGACCGCCGGCTCGATGTCGCCATAGACGTCGAGCTGGTCGACCGCCACCGGGTGCTCGGCAAAGAGCGCCTGCGCTTCCTGATCGGGCAGCCCGAGCGACGCGATCACGCCGGCGAGCGTGCGCGTCTCCTCCGCGTCGAGCGGCCCGTCGGCGAAGAAGACCGCGCGGAGGACGCGAACGGCGAGCGTTCCGAGGCGCTTCACCCGCTGGATGTCCTTGTCGCTCGGCTTCGAAGAGAAGAGCGAGCGGAGACCACGTGCGCCGACCTCGAGGGTCACCTTCTCGCGGATCACGTCTGCCATTGGCAACCAGCCCGGCGGGAAGATCGGCGCCGCGGCGCGGGTCAGCTCAACGATCCAGTTGTCGAGCTCGGTCGACATCGTGTTGAGGCGATGACCGGCGAGGACGGCTGAGTAAGCGTCGCCGCGCCGCTTGCCGAGGCCCTCGAGGACGTCGGTGCCTCCGCCCGTCGAGAGCCCGAACATCGCGTCTTCCGCGAGCGTGCTCACGAGCCGCGCGAGGACCTGCGTCTTCGCGTCGGCAACGGGCGCATACGCGTCGTCGATCTTCATGAGAATGAAGCTACTAGCACCCCGAGTTGCAGGGAAGTTGGCCCTCTTCGTTCGAGGCGAGCAGGGTCGCTTGCGATGCGAATTGCCTCCGTCTCGATCGGTCCGATGGCAGTTGCCACTACCTTCATCGTGCTGGGCTGTGGGCTCATCGACGTGACGCCGAACGGCGGCGGAAGCTCGACGACGGCCGCCGCGGCCGACGGCGGAACCGACGCCGCCGTCGAGTCCGGCGTTCAGGGCGGCAACTGCGGGATCGAGAGTGGAACCGGGCAGCAGCTCTGTCAGGCGACGAGCCTCTGTCCGATGGTCGTCGTCGACACCACGGCGATGCCGCACTGCGGATTCCGGATCAAGGCCGGCGCCACCGAGCTCGTCTGCGCCTGCGGCGACATGATCTGCTCGATGGGCGCGTACACGACGTGTACGCAGGCCGCCGGTCTGCTCGCATCGCAGACGGAGCAGCAGGTCTGCGCGCAGCTCTCGGAGGATCGCTGCACGCCGGGGATGTCGGCGCCGTCGGAGCCCGGTTCGAGCGGCACGTCCGGCACCAGCGGCACGTCAGGAACGAGCGGCGGCACCGGCACGTGCGATCACCAGTGCCTCCAGGAGTGTGGCGGCGGCGGTGGCTGCGCGTCGATCTGCGGATGCTGAACGCCGCGTAGCGATCAGCCGCCGATGCGGCACGTGCTCGAGCAGCTCGACTGCGCGCAGCTGAAGAGCGACGACGCGAGCTGCTGCGAGCTCGTCGAGGCCGACGAGTACGCTTGCGAGCAAGCCGTCGACGACGTCCCGCCTTGCAGGCACTCGACGGCGATGGCGTGGCACGCGGAGTCTCCGTAGCAAGCGCTGGCCTGGGAGCAGCAGCTGCCCTGCGCGCAGGAGCTGCAGGTGCCGAGATCGCTGAAGCTGTTTCCCGAGCAGCTGGTCGAGCCCGACGAACCGGACGAGCCGGATGATCCGGAAGATCCGGACGAGCCCGTGCCCGTGCTCGTGCTTCCCGTGCCCGCCAGCGAGCCGAAGACGGCGCTCACGCACGTGTCGATCTCGGAGCAGCCTCGCTTCACGCAGTTCTGCGCCTGCGCGATCGCCGCGTCGCCGTAGAGCTTCGCGCTGTCGAGGCACTGCGCCTTGGTGGCGGACGTCGAGCCGCTGCAGCTCTTCTTCGCGGTCGAGAGCGCATCACAGAACGACGACGCCGCCGCCGAGGGAGCAACGGACGCGATCGCGTCCGCCGTGCACGCGCCGACGAACTCGCCGCCGAGCACCGTCTTGCAGTCCTTGCCGTCGAAGCAGGAGACGATGAGGTCGACGACGTCGGTGCGGAGCCGCGGGAACACCGCCGCGTTGCCGTTCGCGCACTGGTTCTCGCACGTCTGCGAGTCCGTCGACTTGTCACACGTCTCGATGCGGCTGCACATCGCCGAGCAGAACGAGGCGGCGTCCGTGGTGGACGGGACGGTCTGCGACGTGTCACCGGAGGGCAGCCCCCCGTCGGCCACGGTCACGTGGTCGGTGGTGGCGCAGGCAGCGATCGAAAGAGAGGAGAAAAGAACGGCAGAAAGAAGGGCGATACGCATGGTGTTGATGGCTCCGCACCCAAGAGCCATCCGCCCGACCGCGGTCGCAGGATATTTTTCCGTCCGGCCTGCCCTCGAAAAAAAAGCGTTACGGGGCCCGGACGACGATCTCGTCGGAGCGCCGCCGCTCGCCGATCCGGTCGCGACGACGTCGAGCCCGCAGCGGGACATCACGAAGCCCCGCGCACGCTCAGACGATCTGCTTCGCGATCGCCTTGGCTTCCTCGCGCTCCTTGAGCGACTCGAGGATGATGACGGCGGTCTCTTCGATCGCGCGGCCGGTGACGTCGATGACGGGCCAGCCCGCATGCTGGACGAAGATGTCCTGCGCGTACTGCAGCTCCGCCTTCACTTGATCCTTGAGGCCGTAGTTCGCGTCGACGCTCATGCCGAGCTGCTTCAGGCGCGCCTTGCGGATCTCGACGAGCGGCTCGAGGCCGATCGTGAGACCGACGATGCGCTCCTGGTTCGCCTCTTCGAGCTCGGGCGGCGGCGGCACACCGAGGACGATCGGAAGGTTCGCGACCTTGAGACCGCGCTGCGCGAGCAACGTCGACAGCGGCGTCTTCGACGTGCGGCTCACGCCGACGAGCACGAGGTCAGCCTTCTTGAAGTTGCGCGGCTCCTTGCCGTCGTCGCTCTTCACCGTGAACTCCACCGCTTCGATGCGGCGGAAGTATTCGTCGGAGAGAGGCAGCATTCCGCTCGGCGTGTTGATCGGCTGGCGATCGAGATACACGGTGAGCTTGCCGATGAGCGAGCCGATGAGGTCGAGCGCTTCGACGCGCAGCTCGTAGCTCGCCGCGTGGATGTACTCGCGCAGCTCGGGGCTCACGACCGTGAAGACGACGAGCGCGCCTTCACGCGCGGCGCGCTCGAGGATCGGTCGCGCCGCCTCCTTCGTTCGCACGCGCGTGTGCAGCCGAAGCTGCGCGCCCGAATGCGGGAACTGGAGCATCGCTGCTCGCACGACCTTCTCTGCGGTTTCACCCGTCGAGTCGGAGAGCACATCGATGCGCTTGGGGTCCGCGACCACGATACGGTTTTCTACCACGCCCACGCCGGCGACAGGTAGCACCCAGGCGCCCTGGGTGCGCCGGCCGCGGAATCGGGCCGCGCCCGATGACCCGGCGGACGCGCTCGCGCAACGTCTCACGAGCGTCGCCGAGCGATCGGGGGAGGTCGGCATGGACCCATGGGTGGATCCGGGAGGATCCCGGGTCGGACCAGACATCGCGGCCAAACCGTCTCGGGGAGGCCGCGATCCACGTCATGGCAGGTCGGGGCGCCGATCTAGGGCGAGCATGGAAGATGCAGCGACCACTTCCACGAATGGGCAAACGAGGGATGCTCCCGAAGTTTCGACCGGCGCCGCTGGGGCAAGACGCTCCCGCGCGGCCGTCGATCCGTCCGGTGAAGCCCGGCCCGCCGCCGCCTCCTCCCTCGCCCCCGCGCCGGATGCCGTCCGGTTTCGGCCCCAAGGGTACGGGCGCGGCCGCATTCGCGCAGACGTCCCTCGAGAACGATCTCGACGACCAGCTCGAAGCATCGACCGTCGTCGGAAACGGCGACCCGGCGACGTTGAATCGCGGTCCCGAGACGGTGCTCGAGCCCGCGCGCAACCCGCGCGTCGGTCGCGTCGATGCGCGTGAGCTCACGTTCGAGGAGGAGACGCAAGCGCGCCCCGTCGACGATCGCCTCCTCGACAAGCTCCGTCGCGAAGACGCGCGCGCCGCGAACGCGGCCAATGCCGGGAGCTCCGGCAGCCCTGATTTCGGCGTGGCCTACGAGTCTCTCCCCTCGCTCGAGGTCCGCCGTCCTTTCGACACGTACGAGGCCGCGTTCTCCGAGCGCGACCCCGCGAAGCAACTGCACGCCGCGCACGCCGCGCGTGAGTCGGCGCACGTTCGCCGCAAGGAGCAGTCGTACAACGAGCCGCAAGTGGCGTTCGAGGAGCCCGTCTACAACGACGAGCCCGCGACCCCGGCGTACGGCGAGCGCGAGGATTCGTACGCGGACTCGTACGCCGAGTCGAACGCGCGCGACGACCAGGACATGTGGGGACGTCGCGAGGAGTCCGGACCGCGCGAGCGTCCGGTTCCGCCGCCGGTGCGCTCGTACGCGGCGCCCGTTCCTTCGTATGACGACGCGAGCGACTCGGCGCAGTGGGGCCGCGATCGCGTGCAGCCGCCGTCGTACCGCGCGAAGAACGAGCAGCAGCAGGGCTGGTCGTCGATGCCTCCGGACGCCCAAGACTCGCGCGTCGACCAGCCGATGATCCCGCCCGCGCCGCGCGTGCCGGAAGAGATGCATCCGGCGTTCGCGAACGCCGTTCAGCGCATTCGCACGGCGACGCCGGACGCGTGGGGCACGCCGCACATCGCGCCGCCGGCCGCGGGTCAGTACCTGCCGTCGCCCATGCAGGCGATCCAGTCGTCGCTGCCTCCGCAGTACGCGCAGAACCAGTACCCCGCGTATGCGTATCCGCACGCGTACGCACAGCAGGCGCAGGAGCAGGTCTACTACCAGCCGCCGCATCATCAGGCGCCGGCGATGGCGTACGCCGCTCCGCAGGCGTACCAGGCGGGCATGCTGCAGGGGCAGCGCCAGCCGACGCCGATGCCGGCGCCGATGTCCGCGTCGATGCACGACCGCTTCCAGCGCGCGCAGCCGGTGGGCGGACAGCTCGCCACGCAGCCGGCGGCCGACGCGGCGAGTGCCAAGATCAGCCGCTTCGTTTGGTTCGTCGCGGGCGCGGCGTTCGGCATCACGTTCGCGTTCTTCGCCACGGGCTTCTTCAACGGCACGAAGGCGCAGAAGGACGAGGCGCCCGCCGCTGCAACGACGGCCGCTGCTCCCGTCGTCGCCCCGACGGCTCCGCCGGCTGCTCTCGCTGCTCCGGCTCCGCCGGTCGCGCTCGCTGCTCCCGCACAGACGGCGCAGGCGTTCGCGGCTCCCGTCACGCCGGCGTCGCTTCCCGCGGTCGCGCCGTCTGTTCCCGCGATTGCGCCCGTGGCTCCGCAGGCTGCCGCGCCCGTCGCTCCCGCCGTTCGCCCCGCAGCTCCGCCCGCGCCTCCGCGCGCGCCGCGCTTCCAGGCGCCGCCGCCGCGTCGTCCCGCTCCGCCTGTCTCGCAGGGCCCGCGTAACCTCGGTGGTGGCGGACCCGGCGCCGATGACGATCGTCCGGCGCCCGCCGCTCCGCCCCCGGGCGCCGAGCTCGGTGACCTCCTCGGCGCGGGCCTCAAGCCCTGATTTGGGCCCTGATTCAGGCTCGCGTCACGCGTCCGGGATGAAATCGCGACGCGTGTAGATTGCAACGAACGGCAGACCCGCGGCCTCGATGGCCTCGCGCCCGCCTTCGAGGCGATCGACGAGCGCGACGACGCCGCTGACGCGGTAGCCCGCGGCGCGGAGCTTCTCGACCGCCTTCAACGTCGAGCCGCCGGTGGTGGTGACGTCTTCGAGGATCACGAGCGAGGCACCGGCGGGCAGACGCGTGTCGCCTTCGAGCACGCGCTTGCTGCCGTGGTCCTTCGCGTCCTTGCGGACGTACACGGCGTCCTTCGCGGAGTCGGCGGCGCGGAGATGGCTCGTGAGCGAGACGGCGCTCGCAAGCGGACAGCCCCCGAGCTCGACGCCCGCGACGGCGTCGCAGGGCGGCAGCTCGGCGAGCGCATCGAGCATCAGCTCACCGACGAGGACGTGACCCTCCGCGGTGAGGACCGTCTGCTTGCAGTCGATGAAGAAGTCGCTCTCCTTGCCGGACGCGAGGACGACGCGCTTCTTCGCGAACGAGCGATCGCGGAGCAGCTCGAGCAACCGCTGCGAGCGCTGTTCGTTGCGCGGGTCGCGCGCGGACATCAGCGCTTCTTCGACTGGCCGTGAAGAGCAGCCTTGGTGCCCTTCTTCAGCACGGGAACGACGGGCGGCGGCGGACCGACGCGCGACGTCTTGGCCGCGCCTCCGTTCACGGAGGACGACGAGCGAGCTGCCGGCGGCGCGTGCTTCTTCGCTTCGACGCGCGCGACGTGAGCGGGAGCGCTGCGTTCAGCGGCCTTGCTTGCCGAGGCGCTCGACGTCGATGCGCGTGAAGCGCTCGCGGCTGCGCTGCGCGGTCGAGCCGCTCCTGCGCCGCCGGTCTGGACGTGTCCGCGCACGAGACCGCCGGGCGCGATCGCGATGCGCGGCGCCTTGAGATCTCCGACCACGCGCGCGCCTGCTTCGAGGACGATCGCGTCCTCGGCGGTGAGGTCGCCCTTCACCGCGCCGCGCACGGTGATGCGGCGCGCCGCGATGCTCGCGCCCACGAGGCCGCCCGTGTCGACGAGCACGTCGCCGGAGCACGAGACGTCGCCCTCGATGCGCCCCGCGATCTCGAGATCGCCGGTGCCGGTGACACGAGCGCGAACGATCGTGCCACTGCCGATGACGGTCGTGTTGCTTGCGTGACGGTCCGCCATGTCACACGTCCATGTCGACGTTGCCCTTGAACTGGGCGCCGTCGGCGATCGTGATGCGGGTCGCCTTCACGTTGCCAACGACCTTCGCGCCGTTCTGGAGGTCGACGCGATCGTTGGAGCTGATGTTTCCGGTGACGGAGCCGGCGACGGCCACGGGACCGGCGTTGATGTCGGCCTCGACGACGCCGCCGTGCTCGACGGTGACCGCGTCCTTGGCGACGAGCTTTCCGCGGAGCGTGCCGGAGACGACGACGTCCTCGTCGCTCGTGACCTCGCCCTCGATCGTGATGCCTGCGCCGATGACCGTGCTCGCCATGTCGTCCTCCGCCTGTGTCGCGTGTCTAGAGATCTTGCGGGTAAGCGCCCGCGCTCAGCGTCGTCGTCCGCGCGCTTCGCCCGCGCCGCCGAGCTCGGGGGGCAGCTCGAACGCCGCGTCGAGCCGGCCGACGAACTCGGCGCCCTCTTCGAGCGACACCGATTGTGCAGACATGTCGCCACGGACGCGAGCGCCCGCTTCGATGCGGACGATGCCGCTCGCGGTGACGTCGCCGTCGAGCTCGCCACGAAGCGTGACCGCGCCCGCCTCGACGGTCGAGGTCGCGCGCCCGCCCTCGGCGATCGTCAGATCGCCGCGCACGGTGATGTCGCCTTCGACGTTTCCTTCGATCAGGAGATCGCCGTCGCCGGTGACTCGACCACGTACGCGCGTGGTTCGGCCGATGACCGCTTCGCGCGCGCCTGACGTCAAAGAAGCCACTGCCGAGGTCCTCGCCATCGGTCCCGCTACTAGTACAGGCGCCCGTCCCTGTCACCCCCCAGGGCCGCACCGATCTGCGGTAAGCTCCGCGCGCCTTGAAGAAGGAGGTCTTCGCGTGGGTGCTCGCCGCCGTGCCGCTCGTCGGCATCGTCGAGCTCGGCTTGCACGTGAAGCAGACCACCAGCGACATCGTCCCCGACGAGGACTGGCTCGCCGCGCGTGACGCCGTGAAGGCGAAGCTCCAGCCCGACGATCTCGTGCTGTTCGCGCCGTTCTGGGCCGATCCCATCGGGCGAAGGTGGTTCGGCGACGAGCTCTCGGGCATCAAGCGCGAGGCGCGTCCCGACGAGACTCGCTTTCACTTCGCCTACGAGGTCGGGATCCGCGGCGCTCATCGCGCGGAGCTCGAGGGCTGGAAGAAGGTCGAAGAGCGGAGCAGCGGCAAGATCACGATCGGCGTCTACGAGAACCCGTCGTTCGCGAAGGTGCGGAGCGATCTCGTGGATCTCGTCGGCCCCGAACGCCTCGCGGTCAGTCGCGTCGAGAACGGCGCCGAGGTGCCGTGCTCGTGGCAGCGCGGACCCGGTCAGCCCGGTGGCCTCGGCGTTCCGCAGGGGCCCGCGATCCCCGGCGACAAGTTCGTGTGCAGCGGCGGCGCGACGGTCGGCGTGGCCGTGCTCCATGCGCTCGATCACCACCCGCACCTCTGCATCTTCGCGACGCCGATGGGCGCGGGGGCGGCGGCGGTTCGGATGCGGTTCAACGGCGTGACGTTCGGCGCATCGCTGCACGGTCACTCCGGCGTGCAGTGGGTCAACGAGCGGACGCCGAGCCCGGAGCGGATCACGGTCGCGTTCTCGGCGTTCGATCGTCCGATCGGGCAGAACGTGCATCGCGTCGGCGCGGGATGGACCGGCTTCGAGTTCCCGACTCCGGAGCTCGCCGGCAAAAAGGGCGACCTCGTCGCGGACGTGTCTGGCGCGGGTCCGCACGCGTACTGCTTCGAGGCCGACACGCGGGACGGTGCCCCGTGAGCGAAGAGGTCGAGGAGAAGACCGACGCGGAGGCGAAGGCGGAGGCGAAGGCGGACGCGGAGGCGAAGGCGGACGTGAAGGCGGCCGAGAAGAAGGACGCCGAGAAGAAGGACGCGGGGCCCGACCTCGGAACGCGCGTGTCGGCGTGGGTTCGCGCGAACCCCGATCCGTTCATTGGCGGCGGCATCGCGCTCGTCTACGTGATCTGGCTCCTCGCCACCGCGCGCAGCCTCGGCTTCTCGCGCGACGAGGGCTTCTATTTCGGCGCTTCGTCCGACTATTCGCGCTGGTTCACGATGCTGCTCGACACGCCCGGCAAGGCGATCGACCGCGCGAGCATCGACGCGATCTGGACGAACAACCACGAGCACCCTTCGCTCATGAAGAGCCTGTTCGCGATCTCGCACATGCTCTTCCACGACAAGTGGAAGCTGTTCGACGACGACAGCACGGCCTTCCGCTTCCCCGGCATGATGATGATGGGGCTCGCGCTGTGGGTGACGTACATGTTCGCCACGCGCGCGTACTCGCGGCGCGCCGGCGTCATCGCCGCCGTCGCGCTCGGCTTGATGCCGCGCGTCTTCTATCACGCGCATCTCGCGTGCTTCGACGTGCCGATCATGGCGATGTGGATCACCTGCACCTACGTCTACTGGCGCGCCGACAAGGAAGGCGGCCTCGGCTGGGCGCTGCTCGCCGGCGTCGTCTACGGCCTCACGCTCGAGACGAAGCACAACGCGTGGATGCTGCCGGCGGTGTTCCTTCCGCACGCGCTCGTGGTGCACGGCCAAGCGATGTCGCGCCACGCGGCGCGGAGCTCACGCATTCCGGTGCCGACGTCGCTCGTGGCGATGGCGACCATCGGGCCCGCGGTCTTCGTCTTGCTCTGGCCCTGGCTGTGGAACGACACGCTCCCGCGCATCCAGGAGTACGTGAACTTCCACGTTCATCACGAGTACTACAACATCGAATTCCTCGGTCAGACCTACTTCGGCCCGCCTTCGCCGAAGAGCTACATGCCGGTGATGATCGCGGCGACGGTGCCGACGATCACGCTCGTGCTCTTCGCGATCGGCGGCTTCGATCGCGCGCGCGGTCTCGTCGCGCAGCTCTCGGTCTGGGCGGGCAACGCCATCGGACGACGGTTCTCGTGGCCGAAGGAAGCACCGGCTCGAGATCGGCAGCAGACCGACCTCCTCGTGTTCCTCGCCATCGCCGTCGCGCTCGGGCCGTTCCTCTTGCCGCGCACGCCGATCTTCGGCGGCACGAAGCACTGGATCACCGCCTATCCGTTCCTCGCGATCCTCGCGGGGCGTGGCTTCGATCTCGTGTGGACGCGCATCGAGCTGCTCGTCGCGAAGCGGTTCACGCTCGACGACACGCGGCGGCTCGTCGCGCAGGCCGGCGTGGCGGCGCTCTGCTTCGGCGGCGCGCTCGCCGCGACCATCCACTCGCATCCGTTCGGGCTCTCGGCGTACGTGCCGTTCGCGGGCGGCACGGCGGGTGGCGCCGATCTCGGATTGAACCGTCAGTTCTGGGGCTTCACCACGCAGAGCCTGGCGCCGTGGCTCACCGAGAATTCGAAGCCCGGCGAGACGTTCTACTTCATGGACACGGCGTGGGCGTCGTGGGTGCGCATGCAGGAAGAGAAGCGGTTGCCGCCGCTGCGTGGCGTCGGCTCACCGGCGGACGCCGAGCTCTCGATCGTGCACCACGAGCAGCACATGAACGAGGTCGACTACAACATCTGGACCGAGTACCGGTCCTCGACCCC
>OUNM010203142.1_pt1 | contig 11618 bp, 11 predicted proteins | sample 1769961 | NCBI WGS metagenome assembly OUNM01 (sample SAMEA3914820, study PRJEB12502) | metagenome | biome: forest; material: soil | place: USA | collected 2012-03-12 | depth 0.3 m
CATGTGCTTCATCACCATCAGCGCCGAATATTGCGCCATCGTCTCGACCAGGATGGTGCCGCCCTGCATGTCCGCGCTGATGATCTGGTGCGCCCAATATTGGTGGCCCAGTTCGTGCGCGGTGACATAGGTCAGATAGTCGATCTTGTCGGGATCGCGCGTGTCGGCGATGAAGCCGAGGTTTTCCGAATAGGGGATCGTGCCGGCAAAGCTCTGCGCGAAACTGGCATAGCCGGGGAATTCGACGATCCGGGCATAGTCGAATTGATAGGGCCCGAAATTGGCACGGTAATAGCTCAGCGACGCCTTCATCGCGGTCAGCATGCGGTCGATATTATAGGCGTGCTTGGCGTCGTAGAAGATCGACAGCTTCACCCCGTCGGCCATCTCGGTCTTTTCGGCATAACGCGCCGATTGCATCGAGAAGAAGGCCAGGATCGGCGCCGGTCCCGACACGAAATGCGCCGTCCGCCGGCCGCCTGCGAGCGTGTCGGAGACCTTGCGGCCCGGCGCGATCGGCGTCTGGTCGGCGCTGGTCGACACCGTGATGTCCGAATACACCCAATCGGCATCGCCGACATAATTGCGGCGCTGCGCCGACACGTCCTCCAGCTTGGCCATGCGCAGTTCGGACGGCAGCCCGTATCGGCGCCGCTTGACCGGGTCGCCGAGCAGCCCGTCGCGGCTCATCCCGATCTGCGGCGCCAGGTCGCTGTTGTTGAGGAACGTGCCGTTGCCGACCAGTTGCGTGTCGTCGCCATTGGCGCGCATCCCGCGCTGCCAGCGCTCGGTCCTGAACGTCAACGTGCCCGCCGCTCCCGGCGCGAGCGGTGTGGTGAAATGATAGATGCGATAGTTGAGCTCGGTGTCGTTGGTCGCCAGCCTGGTGCCGGGAACATCGATCGCCACGATCTTCGTGTCATAGTCGGTCAGCCGGACGTGGAGATCGCTCAGCGGCGCGCCGGTATCGTTGACGAAATGATAGGTGCCGCTCGTCTCCGCGCGGCGCTCGGCCGGGTAGAAGGCGACGTTCAGTGTGATGCCGGTGGTCGAGGGCTGCAGCACCGTCGCGTATTTGAGGTACTTCTTCTCGTAATTCGCCCGCATCAGGTCGCGATCGTCCTGCGTGCGATAGGTGTTGAGCACGTTCATGTTCCAGTAGAGGAACCCACCGGTCGCCACGAACACCAGCAACGCCGCCGCCATCAGCACGCCCGCGCGGCTGGCCAGCCGCCCCGGCAATCGCGCGAGACGGGGCTTCAATCGCGTCTCGGTCCCGCGCCGCCACAACAGATGCGCCAGGATCGCCAGCACCAGAGCGAACGCACCCCAATAGAGCCGCAGCCACCAGCCGACCGCGCCACCGATCTGGTCGCCGTTCAGCTCTGACAATTGTGCATTGCCGGTGCCACCATAATTGTAGAGCGGATGTTCGAAGCCGATATTCACCAGCGTGATGCTGGCGACGAGGTAGACGACCATGATCGCCCAGCCGACATATTTGTTCGGGCTGAGCGCCTGGACGAACACCGCGAGCACCGCGAGGATCACCGCGTCCACGGTCTGCGGCACGAGATACCAGGCGATATATTGCCCGAGCTCGACATTACCCACGCCGCGGATCAGCTGGATGACGATCCCGGTCAGCATCGCTGCCAGCAAGGTGCAGAACAGCACGCCCGTCACCGCCAGCGTCTTGGGCACCATATAGGCCCAGTTGGGCAAAGCGGTCGCGTCGATGATCTCGTGGAACTTACGTTCGCGGTCGCGCCACACCAGTTCGCCCGAATAATAGATCGTGATGATGATGACGAACAGCGAGAACGCGCCCTGCAGCGTGCCGATCACGGTGAAGGTGAGCGGCAACGCGGGCGTGCCGTAGAGCTGGTTGGACAGCAGCAGCCCGGCGACCGAATTGGCTATGCCCAATGCGATCAGGATGAAGAAGGCCGGGCTGCGGAACACCATGCGCATCTCGAACGCGCACCGCGTCCACAATTGCGCGAGACCGGCACTGGCGGGACGCGCCGCCGGCAGCCGGTCGACCAACGTCGGCGCCACCGCCGCCAGCTTGCGTTCGCGGCGCGCCTGCCTGGCGGCACGGCGCTTCGAGATGCCGCGTTCGGCGAACGAGAATCGCCAGTAAGCGATCGCCAGCGCAAGCAGCGACACGCCGAACCAGATAAGCCGGTTCCACAGGATCACGCCGCTGAAGGCCGGCGTAAGTGCATTGGATTCGGACGCCGTCCAATAGCGCGCGATGCTGCCATAGGCGCCGAACCCGAAAGGCTCGATATAGCCAACCAGGTCGCGCAATTCGGGGCGCGACCGGACCACCGCGTTGAAGACGATATAGGCGACCAGGAAAACGACGACGCCGACATAGGAATACATCATCGACCGCGTCATCGTCGCGACGGCAAAGAAGATCGCCGAAGTCAGCAGCAGGTTGGGCAGCGCAAGCGCGAAATAGGCGAACAGATAGGCATGCCAGCTATTCGGCCCGAGCGTCTCGGAATCGACCCAGGGCATCACCGAGCCGAACCACATCGCCAGCGGCACCACGAGGAACGAGATCGCCGCGACCAGGAAGGCGCCGAGGAACCGCGCGATCAGATAGTCGAACTTGCTGACCCGCGTCGATTTCACCATCGGCCCGAACCCGCTTTCGTCGTCGCGAACGATGACGTTGGCGACGAAGGCGGTGGTGACGAACATGTAGAACATCGAGAGGATCAGGCAGGTCTGCGCGATAGCCTGCGGCGCATTCTTGTGGATGTTGCCACCGCCGCCGATCTGGATCTGCTGGATCGTCACTGACCCGAAAGTCAGCAGGAAGAACAGGATGGCGACGACCCAGAAGACCGGGTTGCGCAACTGATAGCGGAGCTCGAAGCGCGCGATCTTGCCGAACATGGCGCTCCCCCTCAGGCTGCGGCAGCGACGGGATCGCGGCGAGTGCGCGCTAGGGTCGAGAAATAGACATCCTCGAGCCCGCCATCGACGGCCTCGAACCCGTCACCGGGATCGCTAGGCGACAGGATGTGGATAATCGTCCGCCCGGCGAACAGGCGAGTTGAGATTACCTCGTGCCGGCCGCGATACTCTTCGAGCCGGTCACGCTCGATCGTCTTCGCCCAGACCGTGCCGCGCGATTGCGCGATCAGGTCGAGCGGCGGGCCCTCGAGCTGGATCCTGCCGGCCGCCATCACCGCCATGCGCGGGCACAGATCGGCGACATCGTCGACGATGTGCGTCGACAGGATCACCACGACATTCTCGCCGATCTCGGCCAGCAGATTGAGGAAGCGATTGCGCTCCTCGGGGTCGAGTCCGGCGGTCGGCTCGTCGACGATGATCAATTGCGGATTGCCGATCAGCGCCTGGGCAATGCCGAAACGCTGCCGCATCCCGCCCGAAAAGCCGGCGATCGCCTTCTTGCGCACGTTCCACAAATTGGTCTGGTTGAGCAGGGTCTCGACCGTCTGCTTGCGCTCGCGCGCCGAGGCGACGCCCTTCAGCACCGCCATGTGATCGAGCATGTCATAGGCCGACACGCGCGGATAGACGCCGAAGTCCTGCGGCAAATAGCCCAGCGTCTCGCGCAGTTGCTCCGGCTGGGCGATCACATCGATATCGCCGAAGCGGATGCTGCCCGAGGTCGGGGTCTGCAAGGTTGCCACCGAGCGCATCAGCGTCGACTTGCCCGCGCCATTGGGGCCGAGCAGCCCATACATTCCTTTCGGAATGCTGAGCGTCACGTCGTCGAGCGCGCGCGTGCCGTTGGAATAGACATGAGTGACGCCATTGAGCTCGAGCACGCGCGATCCTCCCCCTGATTCCGGGCAAGCTTATCACGTGTATTAGAAAGCTAAAGCACAATTGGATGGTGGGCGTGCGCCCGCTTCCCAAGCCGTCATCCCGGCTTTGTGCCGGGATCCGCCGGGAGGCAGGCGTGGGACTGGAAGCTCACGGTCCGGGCAGCGAGGCTAGGCGGATCCCGGCACAAGGCCGGGATGACGACGGAGGGGTGCGCGCGATACGACCGCGACTTTCCCTGATCGCCGACCAGTCCCCTAAACCGGGCTCGGCAAATCCCTCGCCAGTTCGGCCATCAGCCACTCCCTGAAGCGGCGGATCTTGGGGATGCTGCGCCGCGTCTCGGGATAGCATAGCCAATAGGCATAGCCGCGGGTCGAGACCTGTTCGAACGGCCGCACCAGCCGTCCCTCGGCGAGGTCGTTGCGCCAGAAGAACGGTGTCAGCATCGCCACCCCCTGCCCCGCCATTGCCGCATGCCCCTCATGCGCCTGGCTGTCGAGGCGGACGCCGGGACGCGGCAGGCCTTCGGGGACGTCGACCCCGGCCTCGCGCAGCCAGAACGGCCACCACGGATCGTGCGGGCTGATCTGCAGCACGCGCAACAGGTCCTTGGGCTCGTTGAGGCCATGGCGCCTGATGAAACCGGGCGAGCACATCGGGGTGAAGTCGATCGGCACCAGCAATTCCTGGTGCAGCCCTTCCCAGCCGCCCAGCCCGGCGCGGATGCCGATATCGACATCGTCGGTGACGAAATCGGCCAAAGCATCGCCGGTATGCAGCCGCACCGCCATTTCGGGATGCTGCATCTGGAAGCTGCCCAGCCGCCAGGCGAGCCAGGTATTGGCGAAGGTGTTCGAGGTGGACACCGTCAGAACGCCCTCGTCGTCCGCGCGGATCGCGCCGAATGCCTGGTCGATCGCATCGAACGCGCGCGTGATCGAGGGTGCCGCCTTGCGCCCGGCATCGGTCAGCACGACGCGACGCTTCTCGCGCCGGAACAACGGCGCGCCGAGCCGCTCTTCCAATAACTTGATCTGATAACTGACCGCTGCCTGGGTCATGCCGAGCTCGTTCGCGGCGGCGGTGAAATTCTCATGCCGCGCGGCGGCTTCGAACACCCGGACGGCAGCAAGGGGAGGCAGGCGGCGCATGCGAAGTTGATAAGCATTCCTTGTCGATCTTGTCCAACGATTTGTTGGCGCCGCCGACGCCGGGCGTGCATATCCCTCCTGTCACCAACGCCCGATTTCATAAGGAGGACACGGCAATGCGCGATGATTTCCTGAGCGGCGACTGGGCCGCCAACAAGCACCGTTTCACTGCGGACATGGATAAGCTGGGCAATGGCTTCGCCGCCAAGCTCGGCGACACGTTCGCCGCCCTCAACCGCGCGCAGTTCGACGCGCCGTGGCGCCGCACCTGGCGCAAGGTTCGCATCGCCGGCCTGCGGTGAGTTCCATGGTTCCCGGGCCGGTCGTGCACCCCCTCGCGCCCGCCCGCCCCGGATACCCTGCCGGCAGCGCCGACGAGGCAAGCTCCGCTTCCTGCTTGCTCTCGTCGCGCTGCCGGGCTTTTCACCGGGCATGAGCGCTTTCGTGCCCCTGGCCTGGCCCGATCTGACCGGCCGCCCCCGCCCCGAACCGCAAGCCGCGATCGCTTATGGCGATGATCCGTGGCAGCGCGTCGACCTCTGGCTGCCCGACGGCAATGGCTGCGCCCCCACGGTGCTGATGGTCCATGGCGGCTGCTGGACCACAGCGATCGCCGACCGCACGCTGATGAACTGGATCGCCGAGGATCTGCGCCGCGATGGCTATGCCGTGTGGAACATCGACTATCGCGGCGTCGACCGGCCCGGCGGTGGCTATCCCGGCACGTTCCGCGACGCGGCCGCCGCGGCCGATGCGCTGCGCGGCTATGCACCCAAATACGGGCTCGACCTGCGCCGCGTGGTGGCGACCGGCCATTCGGCTGGCGGACACCTCGCCCTGTGGCTCGCCGGGCGCAAGCGCCTGCCGCAATCCAGCCCGTTATGGAGCACGACTCCCCTGGCGATCGCGCATGTCGTGGCGCTGGGCGCGCTCCCCGACCTCGAGGCGACCGCGGCAAGTCCCGACAATGGCTGCGGGGTCGAGGTGGTCGATCAACTCGTCGGCGCGCCCGACGCCACGCGCGACGTCTATGCCGACACCTCGGTGCCGCGGCTGCTTCCGCTCGGCGTGCCGCACGACCTGGTCAACGGGCGTGAGGATCGCATCGTCCCCTACCGGCTTGCCACCGACTATGTCGCGCAGGCGGGCGATGAGGCCGCGCTTCACACCATTCCCGATACCGGCCATGTCGAGCTCGTCACACCGGACACCCCGGCGTGGATCGCGGCCAAGGGCCTGATCGCGGCGGCCTTTACGCGCTAAACCTCCGGCCGCACCAGCGCCCCGAACGGATCGTCCCCCAGCGACGCCACCACTTCCGCCAGCAGCCACGTCCGAAACGCCGCGACCTTGCGCTGGTGGCGGCGGTGCGGCGGATGAACCAGCCAGAAGCTGTTGCGCCAATAAGCCACCCGATCGATCACCTGGACGAGCAGTCCCGCCTCGATCGCGCCTTGCCACATCGGCGGACATAATACGCCGACGCCATGCCCGGCGATCGTCGCCTGACCCTGCAGCACTTGCGAATCGAGCTGGACGCTGGGCGCCGCCGCGTCGGGCCGCTCGTCCAGGACCGCGTCGAGCCACAAGCGCCACCAGCCATCGTCGGGCGACAGCCGCGGCAAGGCCAGCAGGTCGTCGATCGACGCAACCGGCGGATGCTGGGCAAGGAAAGCCGGGCTGGCGAACGGCGCGAAAGGCTGGCGCATCAGGAAATGCGAATCGAGCCCCGGCCACGCCGTAGGCGCGCCGCGGATCGCGACGTCGATCTCGCCGCTGTCGAAATCGGTGATCGCATCGGACACGCGCAGCCGGACCGCGAGGTCGGGCCGCGCCAGCTGGAACTCGCCGATCCGCGGCGACAGCCAGTTGGTCGCGAAGGTCGACGGCGCGCTGACCGTCAGCATCGTCTCATTCTCGGTCCGCGCCACGCGGAAAGCCTCGTCGAGCTTCTCGAACGCGCTCGCCACGGCCGGCGCGATACGCTGGCCGAGCTCGGTCAGTTCGACTCCGCGCCCGCGCCGCGCGAACAACGGCGCACCGACGCGCTCCTCGAGCACCTTGATCTGATAGCTCACTGCCGCCTGGGTGGTTCCCAGCTCTTCCGCCGCGCGCGTGAAATTGCCGTGGCGCGCCGCAGCCTCGAACACCCGCACCGCGCCCAAAGGAGGAATCCGGATCATCTCCGATATAAAGCAGATTGATGGCTCATGTTCAACGTTCGATTGGAGTTGTGCCGCTCCGCCGAGCATATCCGTCGCTGTCGCCACACCCGGCGGCAGACATGGAGAAAGACAATGCTCAAGCCCCTGATGACCGCCGCCTTGCTGCTCGCCGCGGTGCCCGCAATTGCCCATGACAAGCCGATCCATCCGACCGCCCGCGTTGCGGTGGCAGATCTCGATCTCGCCAAGAAGCAGGACCGCCAGACCCTCGATCGTCGCATCCGCGCTGCCATCGACGAGGTCTGCCGCAATGCCGACCAGCAGGTCCGGACCGGCGTGATCGACCCGTCGCAGACCTGCCGCAGCGCCGCTCTGGCGTGTGCCCGGCACCAGCGCGACGTCCTGATCGCCGCGGTCGATGCACGCCGGCAGGCCGGCAGCGAGCTCGCCATGGCGAAGTGAGGATCGCCAATTGTCATCGATAAACGAATATGATGGGTTGCCCGTGCCGGCGGGCACCCATCATCTCTATTGATTGCTTTTCGCGCCGCTTACCACCTTCACGGCTCATCGCTCGAAACACTCGGCTTGACGCAATGCCCTATCGATGAGATGGTGTATCTCAACAGGGCAAGAACGGGAGAGCATGCGATGCGATACGTGTTGCTGACGACGACGTGCCTGACGGTGTTGCTGGCGGGATGCAGCAAGACCGACAGTGGCCGATCCTACGAACCCAACCAATATTCCACCACGTCCAACAGCGGCTCGGGCGTGACGCTCGCCGATCGGGCGCCGCCGCCGAGCGAGGCGATGGTGGTGCCCAACGCACCGACCAATGCCCTGCCCAACGCGCCCGCCGACGTCGCCCCCGGGGTGAACGTCACCGCCGCCCCCGGCGTCGCGTTCAACTACGCCTATGCCTTCCGGCTGCCCGCGCAGGGCATCAAGGATGCGCAGGAAGCCCATGCCTCGGCCTGCGAAGCGCTCGGGCCGCAGCATTGCCGGATCACCGGCATGATCTTCCGGCTGGTCGGCGAGAACAATGTCGAGGGATCGATCACATTCAAGCTCGACCCCGCCATGGCGCGCAAGTTCGGCAAGCAGGGGATCGACGCGGTCGTCAAGGCGCAGGGCAAGCTGGTCGAGGCCGAGATCACCGGCACCGATGCCGGCGCCGCGATCAAGACTCTCGACACCCAGCGCCAGCAGGCCGAGGATGAAATAAAGCGGCTCGACCGCGAGCTCGCGCGTACCGACCTCAAGCCGATCGAGCGCAGCGAATTGCAGCGCCAGCGCGCCGCGCTCGCCGGACGCATCCAGGACGTGAAGACCGAGACCGGCCAGCAGGAGGAATCGCTTGCCACCACCCCGGTCAGCTTCCGCTACGAATCGGGCGCCGCGGTGCGCGGGTTCGACGGCAGCGCACCGATCACCAGCGCGGGCAATGTGTTCCTCGACTCGGCGCAGGTGACGCTCGGCGTCGTGCTGACCCTGCTCGCCGCGATCACCCCGCCGGGACTGATCGTGCTGATCGCTTTCCTGGCCTGGCGCCGCTTCCGGCCGCGCCGCAAGCCCGTCGTCGCGCCCGATGCCGCCCCCAATCCCGATGAGGCGTGATTGCGCCCGCCTGCCGCTTTGGGTATAGGCTTCCTATTCTCGCCCCGGCGCGCGCCAGCGTTGCCGGGGCGGCTCATTTCACGCAAAGGTAAGCGCCGAAAATGGCACGCCGCCGCCAGATCTACGAGGGCAAGGCCAAGATCCTCTACGAGGGTCCCGAACCCGGTACGTTGATCCAGTATTTCAAGGACGACGCCACCGCGTTCAACGCCCAGAAGAAGGGCACGATCAGCGGCAAGGGCGTGCTCAACAACCGCATTTCGGAGCACATCTTCAACCTGCTCGGGATGATCGGCGTGCCGACGCACTTCATCCGCCGGCTCAACATGCGCGAACAGCTCATTCGCCAGGTCGAGATCGTGCCGGTCGAAGTGATGGTACGCAATGTCGCCGCCGGCTCGCTGTCGAAGCGCCTCGGGATCGAGGAAGGCGTCCAGCTGCCGCGCACGATCATCGAATATGCCTATAAGTCGGACGAACTCGGCGACCCGATGATCACCGACGAGCATATCGCCTGCTTCGGCTGGGCGAGCCAGGAAGAGATGCACGACATCGCCGACCTGGCGATCCGCACCAACGATTTCCTGTGCGGCCTGTTCGCCGGGATCGGCATCCGCCTGGTCGACTTCAAGCTCGAATTCGGGCGAATCTGGGACAATGATTACAGCCGGATCATCCTGGCCGACGAGATCAGCCCCGATTGCTGCCGCTTGTGGGACATGGAAACCAACGAGAAGCTCGACAAGGACCGCTTCCGCCGGGACCTGGGCGGCGAAGTCGAGGCCTATCAGGAAGTCGCGCGCCGGCTCGGGTTGCTGCCGGAAGGTGCGGACAATGCGGTGCTGGACCTCGAGAAGCATCGGCAGGAACGGGGCAAGTAGGTCCGCCTAATCGCCAACGCCGTCATCCCGGCCTTGTGCCGCGTTCGAGCTTTGGCTTGCCCCCGGCAAGCCAAGATCGTGTCCGGGGGACACGATCTCGCTCGAACGCCGCCGGGAGGCAGGCGTAGGACAAGAGGCTCCTGATCCGGGCATTGAGGCTGGGTGGATCCCGGCACAAGGCCGGGATGACGGTTGATGGTTTTGGAGGCCTGAGCGCCCCTACCCCTTCACCCGAAACCCGCAGATGATCCCGAAAATGAACGACGAGGCCAGCGCGAGCTGCACGCGCCCGGCCGGGTCGGTCCAGCCGAAATAGTCGCCGCCGAACGCGAACAAGGTGATGAACATGATCATTGCCAGCGCGGCCATGACGGGAACCCCCAAACAGGCGGGCGCGACCCCCCAGCGAGTCGTCCGCTGGGCGAAACGCTGCGCTTTGCGACTTAACGAAGTGTAAAACTTGCGGTGAGCTGCACGCGCCGCCATAGGGGCGCCACATCCACGCCAGCTTCGGGAAGAGTGCCGCCATGAAGGTCCGTATCGTCGTAACCCTCAAGCCCGGCGTGCTCGATCCGCAAGGCAAGGCGATCCACAAGTCGCTCGAGGGCCTGGGCTTTGGCGGCGTCAACGACGTCCGAGCCGGCAAGGTGATCGAGCTCGACGTCGCCGATTCGGTGACCGACGAGGAACTCGACGGCATGTGCCGCAAGTTGATCGCCAACACGGTGATCGAGAATTACCGGATCGAGCGCTAGGAGCGACCGCATGACCGCCGCCGTCATCGTCTTCCCCGGATCCAATTGCGATCGCGACCTTGCCGTCGCGATCGAGCAGATCATGGGCCGCAAGCCCAATATGGTGTGGCACGCCGAGAGCGAGTTGCCGGCGGCGACCAGCCTGATCGCCCTGCCCGGCGGCTTCTCCTATGGCGACTATCTCCGCTCGGGCGCGATGGCGGCGCGATCGCCGGTGATGCGCGCGGTGGTCGACGCGGCAGCGCGCGGCGTGCCGGTACTCGGCGTGTGCAACGGCTTCCAGGTGCTGACCGAGGCCGGGCTGCTGCCCGGCGCGCTGATGCGCAACGCGGGCCTCGATTTCGTCTGCCGCGACGTCGAATTGTCGGTCGAGAATGCCCAAAGCGCCTTCACCAGCCGCTACGCCGCGGGCGAGAAGATCCTGATCCCGGTCGCGCATCACGACGGCAATTACACCGCCGATGCGGAGACGCTCGACCGGCTCGAAGGCGAAGGCCGCGTCGCCTTCCGCTATACCGGCAACGTCAACGGATCGGCGCGCCAGATCGCCGGTGTGATCAACGCCGCGGGCAACGTGCTCGGCATGATGCCGCACCCCGAGCGCAAGATCGAAGCCGCGCATGGCGGCGATGACGGCCGTCGCCTGTTCGAGGGCCTGCTGGAGATGGTCGCGGCCTGACGCTGCGGTCTGCTCGCGACTTTTATCCAAATAGGCTTGCAATGCTCGATGGGATCGGGCACTAGAGCCACATCATGACCACGCTCATCCTCTTCGCGCGACCGCGACCCGCTACCTGTCGACATTGACGGACAGCCGAGCTGCATCCGTCTGTCGGGGTGTAGCTCAAATGGATAGAGCGCCCGCCTTGGGAGCGGGAGGTTGGGGGTTCAAGCCCCTCTGCCCCGACCATTGATCCAGCCTATCTGCGGATTTCCGCTGCCTTCAGGTGTGGCCGAACGCAATGCAGTGCGCGGTCGGTTTGTGATTCCGATGCTAGCGGGTGCAAGTCCCGCCGGTCACCCCTGAGGGCAGCGCCCTGCCCGAGTGGCGAAATGGGAACGCAGTGGATTGCAACTCCACCACGAGCCGGCTCGATCCCGGCCTCGGGCTCGCTTTACCTATTTGGTTCGTGACGATCGCTAGATCTTGGCATGGAAGGGATTGAAGTCGGTCCCCTCGTCATAGACGTCGACACCTTCGCGGCGCTTGAGGAAGCCGACCAC
>OUNM010251468.1_pt1 | contig 11617 bp, 12 predicted proteins | sample 1769961 | NCBI WGS metagenome assembly OUNM01 (sample SAMEA3914820, study PRJEB12502) | metagenome | biome: forest; material: soil | place: USA | collected 2012-03-12 | depth 0.3 m
CGATAGCCCTCTCCGCTGCGCGCGATATAGCCATGCTCTTCCAGTACCTGGAGCATGCGGAAGATTTCGCTGACAGAGCGTCCCAGCGCGACGGAGATGTCCGACATCGGCACGGGCGTCGCCGTTCCTGCCAGGAATTCAAGAATCTCAAGGCCTTTCTGTAAGGCGGGCGCGCGATATTTCCCCTTTACCGTGGCCACGCTGCCTCCCTTTCTCGCTCCCCGCACGACCGGCGGCTCTGGCACGGTCTTGTAGGCAGAGGTCGTGTCTCCTGCAATATAATCACATCTGAAATGTATTTTCATATTTCGTGTCCTGGGCGCTGCTGCTACCGGTAGACCGACACGGCGGCGCGTCCGTTAGGAGGGATGTAGGAGGATATGCAGACGGATATGGCCCCTCCCCCAGACTTGCAGGGTAGGGCTTCCTCATGCGGTCCGACGGGTAGCGCTACCCGACCGCTTTCCGAGACCTTTTCCCTCAATTGCGCCCGGGGTCATTCGGCTCCGGCCGAATGTTTCTGCCGTGCTGATGAAGGATGCGCTGGGCATAGTGTGTAACGGGTGTGGAGGGAAAAGGATGACCGAGTATAAGATGCGCACCGGGGCGAGCGTTGCCGCGATGACGTTGACGGTCGGCCTCTTCTTCCTATGGGGTGTTGCCAACAACCTCAACGACGTACTGATCGCGCATTTTCGTGCCTTGTTTGCGCTCAGTGACTTGCAATCGGGTCTGGTCCAGTCCGCCTTTTATCTTGGCTATTTCTGCTTTGCGATCCCGGCCTCCCTGGTGATGCGTCGTTACGGCTATAAGAACGCAGTGGTGCTCGGCCTGCTGCTGTTCGGGGCGGGCGCGCTGCTGTTCTGGCCGGCGTCGGCGACGCTGAGCTACGGCTTCTTCCTCTTCGCGCTGTTCGTGATCGCGAGCGGGCTTGCCTTCCTCGAGACGGCCGCAAATCCGATGGTGGCCGCGCTCGGCCCGCCCGAGAGCGCCGAGCGGCGGCTCAATCTGGCGCAGGCCTTCAACCCGCTGGGCTCGATCACCGGCGTGGCGCTAGGCGCGCATCTCATCTTGTCGGACGCCGTGCGTGATCAGGCGGCAAGGGTCGCGGCGGTGAGGCTGCCTTATCTCATCATCGCGGGCGTGGTGCTTGGCTGGGCTGCGCTGATCGTGGCGACGCGCTTCCCCGCGGTGGCGACGCGCGGGCAGGCGGCCGAGGATAATGCCCCCGGCGCCTTCCGCGAACTGTTCCGCCGGCCGCGCTACCTCGCCGGGGTCGTCGCACAATTCTTCTATGTCGGTGCGCAGGTCGGCGTGTGGAGTTTCCTCATCCGCTACACTGGCGCCGCGCTGCCCTCGCTCGGCACGCGCGAGGCGGCGTGGCTGCTGACCGGCTCGCTCGGCCTGTTTATGGCGGGGCGTTTCGTCAGCTCCGCCCTGATGACGCGGATCTCGGGCGCACGACTGATGCTCGCCTTCGGGATCATCGACGCGGTGCTCTGCCTTGTCGCGGCGACGGTCGGCGGATCGATCGGGGTGGCGGCGCTGGTTACGTCGAGCGTGTTCATGTCGATCATGTACCCGACCATCTTTGTGCTTTCGCTGCGCGGGCTCGGGCCGCTCACCAAGCCGGGCGCGTCGCTCATCGTCATGGCGATCATCGGCGGCGCGGCGCTCACGGCGCTGATGGGCCTTTTGTCGGACCTGACCGGCACAATCCGCGCCGCGATGCTGGTGCCGGCGCTCGCCTTCGCGGTGGTGGCGCTGTTCGCCCGCCTGCACCTGTACGACCGGACCGAGGCTACCGCATGACGCTCGACCTTCCCCAGCTTGGCATGGGCACGGCGGCGATCGGCAACCTTTATCGGGCGATGCCCGACGCCGAGGCGCATGCCGCCGTCCACGCCGCGCTCGACGCTGGCATCCACTATTTCGATACCGCTCCGCATTACGGCTTCGGCCTCGCCGAGGAGCGGCTGGGTGCGGTGATCCGCGGCCGCGACGACGTGATCGTCTCCACCAAGGTCGGCCGTCTGCTCGCGCCGACCGAGGCGAAGGGCGAACGTCACGGCTTCGTCGACGCGCGCCCCTTCGCGCCTGTGTTCGATTATTCGCACGACGCGATCCTGCGCAGTCATGAGGAGAGCTTGTGCCGCCTCCACCGTGATCGGGTCGAGATCCTCCTCGCGCACGACATCGGCCGTCTCACCCATGGCGAGGCGCATGAGACGATGCTCGCCCAGTTCCTTGATGGCGGATACCGCGCGATGCGTCGGCTGCGGGACGAGGGCGCGGTCGATGCGATCGGCATTGGCGTCAACGAGGTGGCGATCTGCCTGGCGCTTCTGGAGCGAATTGAGCTCGACGTGATCCTTCTCGCCGGCCGCCACACGTTGCTCGATCGGAGCGCCGCCAAGACGCTACTGCCGGTTTGCGAAGCGAGGGGCGTGCGTGTCATCGTCGGGGGGCCGTACAACAGTGGCATCCTCGCCCGCCCGCTCGCCGATGCGACCGACCTCCACTACGACTATGCCGCGCCGCCCTCCGCGATGGTGGCGAAGGCCCGCGCGATCGAGGCCGAGGCGAAGCGATTTGGCGTCTCGCTGCCGGTCGCCGCACTTCATTTTCCGCTCCGCCACCCTGCGGTCGCCAGCGTGATACCCGGGATGGCGAACGCCAGCGAGGTGGCCGACAACGTCGCCCGCCTCACAGCCCCCGTGCCCGAGGCGATGTGGGCGGCGATCGACGGCCTTTCTGTGGATTCTCTCCAATGACCCAGCTCATCCTGCTGCACGAGGACGACAACGTCCTTGTCGTCGTCGCGCCGATCGAGGCGGGCGATGTTCTCACCATCGGCGGCGGCACCGTGCCCGCGCGCAATGGGATTGCCGTCGGCCATAAGGTCGCAGGCCGGGCGCTCCAGCCGGGCGACAAGGTCATCAAATATGGCGCGCCGATCGGATCAATGACGGCGCCTGCCGCGCCCGGAGACTGGGTCCACATGCACAATATGAAGAGCGATTATATCGCCGGTCACACGCGCGCGGTTGTTGGAGGCGCAGCATGATCGAGGGCTTTCTGCGCAGCGATGGCCGGAAGGGCATCCGCAATGCCACAATCGTCGCCTATCTTGTCGAGTGCGCGCACCATGTCGCGCGCCGCATCGTCGACAAGGCGGACGATCCCGAAGTGCAACTGGTCGGCTTCCCCGGCTGCTACCCCAACGCCTATGCCGCCAAGGTGATGGAGGCGATCGCCACGCACCCGAACGTCGGCGGCGTGGTTCTAGTGTCGCTGGGTTGCGAGAGCTTCAACCGCGAGCGCCTGCGCGCCGTGGTCGAGGCGAGCGGCCGCCCGGTCGAGCTGCTGGTGATCCAGGAGGTCGGCGGCACGGCGGCGACCACCAGGGCCGGTCTGGAGGCCGTCGAGCGCGTCCGCGCCGAAGCGGCGAAGACCGAGCGCGTGCCGATGGACGTCGCGGAACTGGTCGTCGCCACCATCTGCGGCGGCTCGGACGGGACGAGCGGCATCACCGCCAATCCCGCCGTCGGCCGCGCCTTCGATCGCCTCGTGGCGGATGGCGCGACCTGCATCTTCGAGGAGACGGGCGAATTGGTTGGCTGCGAGGCGATCATGGCCGATCGCGCGATCACCCCCGAACTCGGTCGCGAAATCGAAGCCTGCGTCGAAAAGGCCGAGCGCTACTACACGATCATGGGCTTCGGCAGCTTCGCGCCGGGCAACGCTGAGGGGGGCCTCACGACGCAGGAAGAGAAGTCGATGGGGGCCTATTCTAAGTCGGGCTCGTCGCCGATCAGTGGCATCATCAAGCCCGGCGATCTCGCGCCGACCGGCGGCCTCTATTTGCTCGACGTGGTCCCCGACGGCGAGCCGCGCTTTGGCTTTCCCAACATCTCGGACAATGCCGAGATCGTCGAGCTGATCGCGTGCGGGGCGCACCTCACCTTGTTCACCACGGGCCGCGGCTCTGTCGTGGGCTCGGCGATCTCGCCGGTCATCAAGATCTGCGCCAACCCGGAAACGGGCCGCCGCCTCGCCGCCGACATGGACGTCAATGCCGGTCGCATCCTCGAAGGGCAGGCGACGCTCGCCCAGGTGGGTGACGAAATCTACGATCGCGTGCTCGCGGTCGCCGCAGGAGAACGCAGCGTGTCCGAAGAGCTGGGCCACCGGGAATTCATCCTCACCTATAAGGCGTTCGAGCCCGTCGGCCCGGCCTGTCTGCCGACCCGCGCGCAGCCGGTGCAGGCATGAGCGGCCGTCTCGCCGGCAAGACCGCGCTGGTGACGGCGGCGGCGCAGGGCATCGGCCGCTCGGCCGCCGAGCTGTTCGTGGCAGAAGGTGCGCGGGTGATCGCGACCGACATCCGTGAGGATCTGCTGGAGGGGCTCGGCGGCTGCGATGCGCGCCGCCTCGACGTGACCGATGCCGCCGCGATCAGGGCGCTGGCCGCCGAGATCGGTAGCATCGACGTGCTCGCCAACTGCGCGGGCTTCGTCCACACCGGCTCGATCCTCGATTGCGACGAGGAGGCCTGGGACTTCTCGCTCAACCTCAACATGACCGCGATGTATCGGATGATTCGCGCGTTCCTGCCGGGGATGGTGGGGAAGGGCGCGGGCTCGATCGTCAACATCGCGTCGATCGCGAGCTCGGTGAAGGGGATCCCGAACCGCTTCGCATATGGTGCCACCAAGGCGGGCGTGATTGGGCTGACCAAGGCGGTCTCTGCCGATTTCGTGGCGAAGGGCGTGCGTTGCAACGCGATCTGTCCCGGAACGGTGGACTCGCCCTCGCTCCAGCAGCGGCTGCGCGACACCGGCGACTATGAGGCGGCGCGCACTCAGTTCGTCGCCCGCCAGCCGATGGGGCGCCTCGGCGAGCCCCGCGAGATTGCGAATCTCGCGCTCTATCTGGCCAGCGACGAATCTGCCTTCACCACCGGCGCCGTTCACGTCATCGACGGTGGCTGGATCAACTGAGGAAATTGCGATGAAGCTCGTTCGCTACGGCGCGCCCGGCGCCGAACGCCCCGGCCTGGTCGATGCAGAAGGCCGCATCCGGGATCTGTCGGCGCACGTCGCTGACATCGCCGGTGAAGCGCTGACCCCGGCGGGCCTCGACAGGCTTGCCGAGATCGATCCGGTCACCCTGCCGCTGGTCGACGGCAGTCCGCGCTTCGGCCCTTGTGTAGGCCAGGTCGGCAAGTTCCTCTGCATCGGCCTCAACTATTCGGACCATGCCACCGAGACAGGCGCCACCGTCCCGCCCGAGCCTGTGCTCTTCACCAAGGCGACCAGCGCGATCATCGGCCCGAACGACGACGTCGCCATCCCGCGCGGCTCGGTGAAGACCGACTGGGAGGTCGAGCTCGGCATCGTCATCGGCAAGGCGGCCAAATATGTGAGCGAGGCGGACGCTGAGGTGCACATCGCCGGTTATTGCCTCATCAACGACGTCTCCGAGCGCGAATATCAGCTCGAGCGCCACGGTACCTGGGACAAGGGCAAGGGCTGTGACACCTTCGGCCCTATCGGTCCGTGGCTTGTCACCCGCGACGAGATCGCTGACGTCAACAACCTGCCGATGTGGCTGGAAGTAAACGGCCATCGCTACCAGGACGGCAATACAGTCACGATGGTCTACAAGCCGGCCTTCATCGTCCACTATCTGAGCCAGTTTATGACGCTGCACCCCGGTGACGTGATCTCAACCGGGACCCCGCCGGGCGTCGGCATGGGGCAGAAGCCGCCGGTCTATCTCAAGGCTGGCGACGTGATGGAGCTTGGCATCGACGGCCTCGGCACGCAGCGGCAGGCCGTCGTGGCCAACGCCTGAAGGGTGTGGTCGGGCAATCCCGGGCCATCGCTTCAATAGCCGAGCGTCAGGCCCAGCGCGTAATATTGGGGCCCGGCATTGCCCTTGAGCGCCAGCTTGGGAAGCAGCGGCAGAGCGATGGTGCCATAGGGGCGTGTGTGGTCGCCGCTGATGCGCACGCCCACACCGACCTTCGCCACCGCCGGGATCTGGTAGGCCGCCTCGATCCGACCATAGGCGCGGGTGTGATTGTCGGTGGCCAGGACACCCACGCCGGGCGTCAGGCTGAAGCCCGCCGTGCCGAAGCTGTAACCCGCGCCGAGTTCACCGCCCCAATGCCCGTCGGCGCGTGCGCCATAGGCTTCAGCTCCGATCCCGGCCGAGGCCGCTGTCGCTCCGCCGGAAACCAGCAACACAGCCAGCGCGCTGATCGATCCCCTCATGTCAAATCCCCTTGCACATCACGCCCCTGCGCGTCGGGCGCTAAGGTCGGGGCGATTGCAGCAGGATGAACGGCGCGATGGATCGACCGCCCGTTGCGGCAGACAATGTGCACCGCGCGGCGGCATGGATGCTTTTGCTGCAAGGCGACAAAAGAGGCGTAGACATTGCGCGAAGTGACACCAATTAGGACGATATGGAAACCAACAAGATCCTATTCGAGGCGATCGCCCTGCACAAATGTGTCATTGCCACCTACAACCGCATGGTGGTGACGCTCGCCCCGCACATCCTCTACACGCGCCACGACGAGCTCTTCATCGACGCCGTGACCCTCGAGCGCGACGGCCAGCCACCCCGCGAGCTAAAGCTCGGTACCTTCAAGCTCGCCGGCCTCAAGGACCTCGCCTTGTCGCCGGACCGGCAATTCACCCGCAGCGAGCTGTTCGAGCCACAGGACACCAAATATGCCGGCGTCACCCTGTTCGCGGTCGAGCCGGCCTGACGACCGCTGGCCGCCGGCACAGCACGGTTCGGCGCGGCAGTAACAATCGCTAATATTCATTGAACTTGGGCAATCCGCGCATATCGCGGTTCCAGCCCACGTTGACGGCTTCCTACGGCCAGGGAGGTTGTCATGAAATATCGATCGAAGCTCTTGGGTGGTTCGCTGCTGCTGCTGGCGTCACTGGCGGCGCTGAGCGGGTGTGACTCGTCGGGCGGCACGCATATTGCGGGTATCGGTGCGAATGCCCCGCCAGCCGGCGGCGGCTCGGGCAGCGGCTCGGGCAGCGGCTCGGGAGGCAGCGATCTCGGCGCTCTGCCGATCGGATCGATCACAGGCAGCGGCGGCGTCGGGGGCACCGCGCTCCTCGCCAATGTCGGCACCGCGGGCCAGACATCGCCGCTTGCACCCGTGCTCGTGACCGCCGGCAATGCCGCCCTCGGGCTCGACGGCCCGCTGGCCGGTCTTGCCAGCACGGTCAACGGCGGGGCGCCGGCGCTGTCGCCCGTCACCAATTCGCTGACCCAGACGGTCAGCAATCTCGGCAACGCGCTGAACGGCGCCGCGACGGGCCAGACGCCTCTGGTCGATGGTGTGACCCAATCGGCTTCGCCCGTGATGACGGTGGCGCTCGGCGACACCAGTCTGGTGGGTGGCAAGGATCCGTCGCTGGTCGGTCTCGGCCTTGGCGCCGGCGCGAGCAACAGCGGCACGCTGCTCAACCTCAACCTCGGCAGCACCACGCAAGTGCCGGCGGCGGGCAGCGTGCTCGGCGGAGCGAGCGCGGCGGGTGCGGTTTCCGGCCTGACCGCGCTCCCGGGCGCGAGCGCCGCGCAAGGGGTGGTGACGGCTGTCATCCCGGTGGTCACGAGCAGCGTCCTCGGCGCGCTGCCGCCGGCTTCTTCGGGTGGGCTGACTGCCGGGCTGCCGGTAGTGGGCACCGTGCTCGGCGGCCTCGGCGCAAGCGCGGGCGGAAACTCGGCGACTGGCGCACTGACCAGCCTGCCTCTCGCGGGCACCGTGCTCGGCAGCGGCACGACCGGCGGCGCCACGGCGCTGCTCCAGCCCGTTACCGGCCTGATGGGCGGTGCGGGCGGTCTCACCTCGGGAACATCGGCCGTAAGCGGCACGGTCACGGGCCTTCTGGGCGGCTTGCAGCACTGAGCCTTTCCTGGCGCGGGCGGGCTTCGGCTCGCCCGCTTCTCTTTCGTGAGGTGCCATGCTGCGATTCCTGAGCGCTGCACTGCTGGCGGGGGGAGCAGGGTCTGCCTATGGGCAGATCGTGCCCGGCAGTCCGGCCGGACTTCTGATCGACCAGGGGCGGATCGACCGCCTCCCGTCGCAGACACCTCCCCCCATGGTGCAGCCATCGACCCAGGTGCCGGATCACGTCACGTCGGTCGACAAGGACGTCGGCGATCGCGCCGTGGAGATACGGGGCGTGCGCTTCGACGGCAGCGAGGTGCCCGAACGGGTGGGCGACGCCGCCCGGCCGTTCCTGGGCCGTCCCGCGACCAGCGAGACACTCAACCAGCTCGCCAACGCGATGTCGACGGCCTATGGGAAATCGGCCGTAGCGCTCTATACACTCGCAATTCCAGTGCAGAATTTTGACGGCGGCATCGTGCATGTCCGCGTGGCCGAGGGGTTTATCGAGCAGGCCATCGTCACCGGCGATGTGTCGCACAGCTCGGTGAAGCTGGTGCGCCAATATGCCGCGACGCTTGCCGCCGAGCGGCCGCTGCGCCGTGCCTCGCTGCAACGCTGCCTGTCGCTTATCCGCGACATTCCGGGGCTCACCGTCGCGACGAGCCTGCTGCGTGGCAGCCGCCCGGGCGCGGTAAAGCTCGTGCTGGTGCTCAAGCAGAAGACGCACGAGGTTTCGCTGAGCTTCGACAACCGCACGCAGGAGGGGCTGGCCGAGGGCGAGTTCAACGCGAACGGCAAGCTCTACGGCGCGCTCAGGCCCGGCGACGAAACCGACCTGAACCTCGCGACCTCATCCAATTTCCAGAGTTACGGCTATACCGGGCTCACTCACTCGACGCCGATCGGCGCCAACGGGACGCGCGCCGCGGTGTCAATCGCGCATCTCGCCACGCGCGCCCGGCACACGCATGTGAAGGGCAATGCGGACATCCTGTCCTTCTCGATCACCCATCCGCTGATCCGGTCCTACACGCGCAACCTGCTGCTGAGCCTGTCGGTCGACGGGGTGAACAGCGACAATGCCGTGCTCGGTTCCCTGCTGTCGCGCGAGCGGACGCGGGCGGTTCGTGGCGCCGCGAGCTTCACCGATGCGAGCGCGAAGCACAGCCTCGCGGCGTCGTTCAGCGTCAGCCGCGGGCTCGACATCGCCAATGCGGACACGGACATGACCTTCGCCGATCCGCGCTTCATCAAGGTGAACGGCCGCATCTCGCTGGACCGCGCGCTCGGCAAGCGTTTCGTGGCGCGCGTTGCAGGGTCGGGACAGTGGGCGGACCATGCGTTACCTGCGGTCGAGCGCTTCATCGTCGGCGGCGCCGATTTCGGCCGCGCCTATCCGGTGGCGCTGCTCGCCGGCGATCGCGGTGCGGCGGGGAGCGCGGAGCTGGCCTGGCGGCCGCTGCCCAAGGCGTTCGCGCAGAGCGAGCTTTACATCTTCGGGGATAAGGCGACCGTCCATTATTTGGAACGCGGACCGGCGCCGGCGGCGGATTACGACATCGCGTCGGCGGGCATCGGCGTTCGTGTGGCATGGCTCCAGAAGGCGCAGCTCGATCTGGAAGGCGCGCGGAGGCTCGAGCGGCCCTATCCGGGCTATGAGAAAGGGTGGCAGCTCAATGTTGCGTGGCGGTTGTCGCTGGGACGCTAGAGTCGGCCACCCGGCCGACCCGACCGGCGAAAACATAGCCCGCATTGCGGGCGGAGCGCAGCGGCAGCTCCATTTGCGCGCAGTCCCACACCTTGCGGCGCAGCTTGGAGATCAGCACGTCGAGCACGCGCTCCCGCTCGGCGCGGCCGTTGATGCCGGCGAGCAACTCGGTCCGGCTCCGGATCGCACCGGCCGTACCAATCAGCAGGCCGAGCACCGTATATTCATTGCGGGTCAGCCGCACCTCGCGCAGATTGGGCGCGACCAGCACCCAGCGATCGGCCTCGAGCCTCCAGCGCCACGGCGTCTCGCCGGCGCGGGGCGCGGTGTGACGCGAAGGCGCGGCGCGGGTGGCGTTGCGCAGGACGGCGGTCAATTCCCGCTCGTCGACCTGCGTGTCGAGCACATGATCGGCGCCGAGCGTCAGGGCAAGGATGCGCTGCTCCGGCGGCACGTCGGCAGCGATCACGATCAGCTGCGACGCGACGCGCTTGCGGATCTCGGCCAGCATCAACATCGCGGCCGGATCGATCGCGGCGACCGCGACGATCACCACGTCGCCGACCAGTCGCACGCCGACGGCAGCCTCCGGACGCTCGATCGTGTGATGGCGGAGGAAGAGCCGCGCCCGTGCGGAGGCCGGTGCTATCACGGGGGGCGAGGCGAGGCCGGCGACATGCACGAGATCCGCCGAGCGCTCCTCGATCGGCACAATGGCGTTCATGACGGAAACCTCCGCCACGCCGTGAGAGCTGCCCCACGCGGCCCATCCTTCCAGCGCTGGATAGTCATCCCACGTCCTGTCCCTTGCGCAACCTTGCCGTGCCGGGTGTCCCGTTTGGCGCGGCGGGAATAGTCTTAGGTCGACTGCGGTAAAGGACCGATTAAACCGCAAATAGACCCTACAGCACATGATATGATGCCATAATATATGTCGGCAAATTCGACTTTAGTATAAGATAACGAACAGGATTGTCGCCGGGAATACTCAGGAAGGGGCGCTTGGTCTGCCTACTGCCATGGAGCAGTCGCACGGGCGGCTGCCAATCGCTATGTGCGCGCCATTGCAGAATCGGCGAAGGCGCTCAGATATGTCCGACGAGGTTTATTACTACGATCCGGCGGAGGGGCATGGGTTGGTCTTCGATCCCTTCAAGGCGATCGTGGCGCCTCGACTGATCGGCTGGATCTCCAGCCTCGACGGCGAGGGCCGGCCCAATCTGGCACCCTACAGCTTCTTCGGCGCCTTTGCGAGCAAACCGGCGGTGATCGGCTTCTGCAGCGAGGGCTATAAGGACAGCATCCGCAACATCGAACAGACCGGTGAATTCGTCTGGAACCTGCCGAGCCATGCGCTGGCCGAGCGGATGAACTGCAGCTCGGCGACCGTGGCGCCGGATGTGGACGAGTTCGCGCTTGCCGGCCTGACCGCCGCTCCCGGACGAAAGGTCCGCGCGCCGCATGTCGCCGAGGCGCCGGCCTCGCTGGAATGCAAACTGACGCAGATCGTGCGGCTCCAGGATGTCAACGGCACTATCATGGGCAACTGGCTGGCGTTGGGGCAGGTGGTGGGCGTCCATATCCGCCGCGAGTTTCTGCGCGACGGCCTTTTCGACACCCACGCTGCTCAGCCGGTGATGCGCGCCGGCTATCGGGCTGACTATGCCCGCATCGGCGAGATGTTCGAGATGCACCGCCCCTCCTGACGATCGAGAGAGCGGCAGGATTCGGCGGCAAGATAGGGAGAGAGAGGGATGGAAAAGGCCGATTCCGTTACCGTCGGAGGGCCGGAAGTGTCCTAAATGGCTGATAAGCCGATAATTTCGTAAAAAAGTGGGCAATTGCCGAAAAAGTTCATGACGAATCGTTGACGGATCGGTTCGGCCCCCATAGATAGCCCCTCGTCAACGGCGCTTCGCCAATTGGTGGAGCGCGGTTTACCGCGACATTGACGCTGAGATTGCCCTTCTCTGAAG
>OUNM010285054.1_pt1 | contig 11617 bp, 12 predicted proteins | sample 1769961 | NCBI WGS metagenome assembly OUNM01 (sample SAMEA3914820, study PRJEB12502) | metagenome | biome: forest; material: soil | place: USA | collected 2012-03-12 | depth 0.3 m
CGCTCGCCTCGGCATCAGACGACGAGACCATCAAGCTCTGGGACGCTGTAACGGGCGCCTGTATGGCAACGCTCGAGGGGCACAGCCGCTCTGTCCGCTTAGTCGCGTTCTCCTACGACTTAAAGACGCTCGCCTCGGCATCGAGCGACAAGACGATCAAGCTCTGGGACGTCGCAACGGGCGCTTGTACGGCAACGCTTGAGATAGGCAGCGTTGTTACGTCCCTCACGTTCGACAAAAACAGTTCTTCTCTCCTTACAAACTTAGGCACTTTCACACTAAACAACCTGTCGTTGTCGTTAATAGCTTCGACAGCTACGCTAGCGCTTGAAGTATCAAAGGCAAGCCCTAGCCCCCTTCCGCAACGTGCCAATTTTTGGGGCATTGGCCTTAGCGAGGACAGTACGTGGGTCACTTGGGGCTCACACAAGGTACTATGGCTGCCGCCGACATACCGGCCGGGAAAGTCGGATATAGCAGAAGGGAGGAAAGTGGCTATCGGATGCCCTTCAGGACGAGTCTTGGTTTTAGCGTTCTCTCTAGACACAACCTTCTCATGCAGTTCATGATTCTTCAAGCAGGGTCATTCTCCATGGTTAATTCATTGTAACGTTAACGTTAAGTTAACGTTACGTTACTCCTTTTTTCCCCCTCTGTTTGAGAGTTCAGGGGGTCACAGTAAATTTATACCCATCCGCTGGAGACGTGGAATGTTCCAGACCTTCATACTACAATATGATGCTTAGTAAATCAATTGATTCACAATTGCGATCTCTTGTAGCAGCCTTGCTTGCAGCTGATGGGTGGGAGAGCCAAGTTTGGCCGTGAGGATGAGGAGACGCTGAGGCCCTACATTCCCATGACCGGATTTTCGCTGCAAAGCTCAATCGCGTCATATCTTGCAAAAGACTGGATCGCACTGTGTCGCCGCCGAAAGGGGACCTGTGGTGCGTGCTCAGAACTTTTTTCTCAGTGCATTGGGGTGAAACCGGTTTTGCAAGCTACTGTACCGTTGCTGGCACCCGGTGCTCAATCTCACCGATGCCGCCGCCGTGTCTGCGCTAGGCTGCACGCCGTTCACGCCGCTGCATCTCCGAGCGCCTGACACGCGGCGCTGGGACCCGCTCTCGAACAGTGAGGTCAAAGAGCAGAGGCTCACCTTGGAGGCTGGCGTCGACGGCATGGACTTTGGGCTGCCCGCCAACGTCAGCTTCGCGACCGAGTACAACACTATGACAGACTTCGGTGCCGTGCTTATGTGCGAAGGTGACGTCGTCGTCCAGGCCTACGACGTCCGCGGCCCCTTCGAGCAGTGGGTGCGCGACAACAAGGTGGCGCTGGCCAAGGTGCCAGAGCTCCGCGCCTATGGCATTGTCTGTTCGACTTGGACCTACTCGTGTGAGCTCCTTAGTCTCACTATGTGGCAGGACACCAAGAAGAGGTACTGTTACCGTAGGCTGTAACGTTATTGGGAAATATTGCCACCCGCTGATTATTGTAGGTCAGAGCTGCGCCATTTTTGGATCAGCCGCAGCCGGATCAGCCACTATGGAGCCAGTGTGGTTATCCCCTGGTGCGAATAGCCCGAGCTTAGGTGCCCGAAAAAGAGCCCGTGAATATGCCTGGACATCAACCTGATTGTGTGTTGGGCACCCAAAGCGGGGCTGTGCTGGAAGGGTAGGCCATCCCATTGGCGCACCTTTCACTTGCATTTCCGTCACACCCACCGCTGATGAGGAGACGAGCCCGTCGAATCTGTGCAAAATTTCTTCCATCTTCAATCAAATCCAAAATCACACGCCTGGAGGGACATACTAATTTGCCATGTCGTTCGGGTTCTCTGTTGGCGACTTTTTAGCCGCCTCTAAACTCATCAACGACATTGTCTCTGCTCTCCGCCATTCTTCAGTGTCATCGTACCAAGAGCTCGTTCGAGAGCTGCACGGACTCGAGCGCGCCTTGCACCAAGTTGAGCATCTTCCTTGCCCACCGGGCCAGGAAGCTCAAGTGAACGCCGTGAAAGCCATGGCTCTCGCAGTGCAATATCCACTCAATGAGTTTGCCGCCAAATTGAGCAAGTTTGAACGGCTGGACATCCGGCACAGCAATGTACATGTACCGACGATTTCCGACAAGGCCAAAGGCTGGGGACGAAAGGTGCAGTGGGGGATCGTTATGGAAGAGGACGTCGCCAAGCTTCGAACGCACATCGCTGCTCACGTCGGCAGTCTGAACATTCGACTGAGCACTCTCGGCCTGTGAGCGTCGCATGCCAGGGCCCTTCCACCTTTGAGAGCAAACGCTGACAACTTGTTGCCTTGCAGCGGTATAAACCTACGCGTTGCGGAACAGAGTCTTAGCGCGGTCTCCGGATTGCAAAGGGGGTTGGAGAGTGTCTGCAACGAAGTCGCTGAGACAAGACGAGAGCAGGCATTGCAGACCTCTCTGGTTTCCAAGGCATCCTCTCTGATGCAGCACCTGTCCGACTTGATTTCTCAGTCCGTTCAAACTCTTCGTAATACTGCAGGAAGCAGTTGCTGATAAGCTTCCAGTACTGTCGGTGTTCGGTTAGATGACTTGTTGGAATATGCCCGTCTCATCTGGGCATCGAACCTTCAGATCACGGCAGCCATTACAAAATTCCAGGAGCAACTGCCTCCTCCGGACGCGCGGCGAACCTGGTTTCAAGATCCCGTGAGATTCGAGGATGCACTAGGCCGCGTTATCCCTATCCCGTCAGAGTACAGCTGGAGCGTATGTTTTCCCCGCTTGCACGAATGCTAGCTCCTAACATAGTTGGTAATTCTTAGAAGGTCTACGCGATCATCGCAGACCAGTTTTCTCTGGGCCCTGGGAGCGGCAAAGTCAGCGCTGGAGAGTACAAACTCTTCGATGCTATGAGCCCGTCCTCCAAACTTCCTGAATGCTTAATCCCTGGCATGAGCATCACCATGGCTTTTGTCGTTGGGAGATACAACTCGGGCCCTCTAACTCGTTGCCCGAGGATCGGCTGCACTTCAACCGAGGTTGAGCTCAGAGAGGCCGGCAGCAAACTCTGGTAGGTAACTGCAGTTCTCATGGCTACACATCATACGCTAACTTCGAAACATTACCTAGCACGCGATGCCGATGTTGGTTCAGCACCCAGAGAAGCAATGAGAAACTACCCCTTCCCTTCCGGCCCGAGGATGCGCCACTCAACGTCAGTAAAAGAGAAGTCATCTCACGGCGCCGTCTCGCTCTAAAGCGACGCGGTATCAGTTGTGCCTCTGGGTCTTGGCCAGGCTACATCAGGGGCGACCTCGATGATAATCTGCAGGAGGGACGCGCTTTCAAAAACCTAGCTATCTACTCTGTCGATCTACCCCCAACCCCACCCCTAGCAACGTGGAGGGAGCCCAACGTAGCTACGCGTCATGATCGATTCCGGATGCCCAACGATGGCGAACTCTCCAAGGCCCGGGGCGAATACGTCAATAATGTGTTTGGCCACCCTGTTGAGTTCGATAAGTACTGGGTCAGATCTGAGTGCGGATGGGCCGCGGAGTCATCAGAACGCGAAACAATACTCACCGCTCCCTCCGCATACAGCATAGACGAGGTTGACAACTGCGACCAGTCGATGGCATACAGCATAGAAGAGGTTGACGACTGCGACCAGTCGGCGGTAACCTTCGTCTGGCCGAACCTCTCAGGCCACGTCCCTCCTCGAGACCCAAACTCCCAAATCGAAGATTACCCGTCACCCCCATCGCCTTCCACGAAGACGCATATCGTAGAGTCTCACGCTAGCCCGCCCCCTACCCAGAAGGGGGCCCGAATCATCTGGCAGCCGGAGGGAAGAAACCGGGTTCGGGTGCTCAATGCTTGCAATCTCTGCAGGATGAGGAAGGTCAGGGTAAGTAGCCCCTGGTTGTTCCCTTCCTCTTGTGCTGACTGGTGTTCCTAGTGCGGTCCGACTAAAATTTGCCAGGCATGTGCCAAGCGCCCGTTCTCCGAATCGGTGTGTATCCGAAAAGGCGAGGACTCCCCCATGCCAGACGCCCCCCTCTCCAATGTCTGGCCGATCGTCTCAGACGACCTTCCCCCGCGAGATTCCAACTTCCAGCTCGGAACATCATCCTCACCCCCTTCACCCTCACCCTCAACCTCCACAGATATGTGCGTTGAAGAGGACCTCCAACCCACCTCGCCCTCGGGCCAGAAGAGGACGCGGAAGGTGAAAAGTGTCGAAGATACGGGCTATGTTCGAGCTATGGGGGCTTGCTATTGTTGCAAGATGAAGAAGACAAGCGTGGGTGCCCTCCTGGCCCTGGGGATCGCTCCCTTTGTGCTGACTGGCGTTCCTAGTGCGGCCCGACGCAAATTTGCCCAACATGTTCCAAACGGCCGTTCTCCGAATCGGTCTGTATCCGGAAACCGCTAGAGGAAATCCCCTCGCCCCAGATGTGTAGGTTCTACCACCCCTATGCTATATTGGTGTATGGACCTGACTCTTAGTCAAGCGAGATGGAGCTGGAGGGGATCGAACTCTCTCGTGCCACGCCGAGAACGGTCTGAGGAGGACCGAGTAGGCTCTCTCTTCATCTCCTGTTCCGAGGACCCTGCCAGCCCTTTCCTAGAGGTAGAGGCCTGCCGATTCACCCTGTCGAACCAGACGGAGGGCCCTCACGAAACTCGTTGGGGCTTTGCACTGAGTAGCCGGCCTTCCGAAGATGTGATCTACCAATGGATGGAACAACAAATTGCGGCCGAAACAGATACGGGGTTTGAAGCTACAATGGATCGGCTTTTGTTGAGAGTCGTACGCCAACCACAAGCTGGAATGCTAGCAAAGTGGCAGGTCCCGTTGCTGTCGGAACTTCTCATGATGAGATGCATGTGGAAAGTTTGGAACTGCAAGCAACTGTTTTATCGGCTGAGTCCCGAATCCCAGGCATTTCCGTTGGATGTGCGGACGTCGACAATCCAGGACTCCCTTCAGTCGTTCGCCGCCCAAGCAATCTCAGAGCGCGAGCGGAAGATCCTCCACGGGATCCAACTGCTTATAGTAGACAAGAAGGACAAGGGGAAAGAGACGGACGAGGTGACTGTCGTCAAGTGGCTCTTACTGTGGCAGATGATGTTGCTTTACTGCCAGTCGTTGAGTTGGATGTTAGCGCCGGCAGAGCCGTTTTCTCTCGCAGGTTGGTTATCATGTCGAATGTGCGGCTCCTAGTATGCTGACCGAGAAACCAGGGATGCCTGAAAGGAAGAGGAGGCACGAGTTCCTAAAGGGAACCGGATTGCTGTTCGAAGCTATTGTTGTCATCTACTCGGTAGAATTCCAGAAGAAATCCAAGGTCGAAAAAACCAGAAACGTCGGCATTGAGGTGTTCGTCGGGAACCAGGACCTCTATTCGGCATATCAACGTGCCTGGCAGACACTCCCGGAATTTTGTAAGTCATTGTAAGCAGCCTGTGGATGGGAAACGTTGCTGACCTCCCCTCCAGACAAGCAGCTGTCGGACGAGGTTCTGAAGATACAAGTCTCGCAAGTCTGCGTTTCGCTCTTGAGCCACGCGGCGTGCGACTTTCTTCAACCAACCTGCCGCCGCCAACGCCCTGCAGATGCTTAAGGTTGTTACCAGGGTCGAATTCGTCGTAGAGAAAAACGACCATCTCATCCCGGTACATGTCGGGTTTTTCAACCAATCCTTCGCATAAGGCGCTTAGCATAGGTGGTGAAATGCGTTTGGGACGTCCCCACCCGTTTCTGGGGGCTCTCGTGGATCCAAAGAGTCGGAGGTTCAATCGGATCGTCTGAATCGAACGCGTGCTGCATCCCGCAATCCGAGCCATTTGAACGTTAGTAAGCTCTCCACTTAGTATCATGTCCCGGATTTGATCGTGTTGAGCGGCAGCGAGATTCGGCGCGATGGTTGAACACTGCATTCGCTAGCGCTAGGGAACTAATGATGACACGTTGAGGAAACTCGGCTCGCCTGAGGGCCTAGTGTAGCTAATGCTGATAAGTCGACCTCCGAGCAGCCATCTCTAGAGACGTTGGGGTAAACGCATATGCATAGGATTAGATGTAGTTACATACTGTTCAGCCATAAATCGCTTTTTTTCCCCCCCCTTCCCCCTCTAATGTATCGATGACGAGAGGAGCCTTTTGACTCATACATGCCAGAAGTACCCGACGGGTCACCCGATGTGACTGTCAGCGCCAAGATAAGAGGGTCTGTGCGGAGAAGAAGATGCAGACCGAGAAGACCGGAAGGCGGTTTCGAATGCAACTGTATTGCCCAGTCTCTGGGCCCGGGTGTCGTTTGCCGAGAGCATGAGGGTGATGAGGGAGCGGCGGGTCGGGAGATTGCTGCTTGAATCGACGCGCGTGAAGTCAATGTTGGCTTTAGCCACGGAGCTGCCGCTCTCTTCAGCAGACTCATCCTCCCAGTCTTCGTCGTCATCGTCAGTGGCGCTCTCGTCGTAGTCATCATTGGTGTCCCTAATCGCCGACGACGTGTAGGCCTGGGTCGTAACACGGTTGTCAAATGAGGCAGTCTTCTTCTGCCCTCCAAGCTGGAACATCTTGCTCCTTGACTGAGCAGGTGACTGAACAGGTAGCTTCCTCGCTTCCAAATCGCGTCTCTTGAACAACTCCTCCTCAGACTCCGAAGAGGTGATCTTGGGCGCCGGGGCATCGGTAGGATTGGGAATAACGCACAGGTGATTGGAGGCCGGCGAGGGGATGCGGCTCACGGGGATCTGAGAGGGCGAGAAGCCTCCGGTAACGATGGTTCGGGGCTGCGTCTCCGGTTCTGCAGCGTGCCCCGAGGGAACCGACTCCGACGAAGCTTTAGCGGAAGTCTGGTACGGTGACTCCGTAGTCGTCGAGCCTGTCCGCTCAGGCTCTAGAGCGCGCGTTGTGAGCTCCTCCACGGATGGAGAGTGAGGAATGGCGGGAAGTGGAGCGTTGAGCGGCAACTTGGTATCCATGATGGAGACGACCATCTTCTCCAGCTTGTCCGAGGTGATGTGGCGCTCCCGTCCGCGACTGCGATTGCTATCGCAGGAGTCCTGCCTCTGTATCGAGCCAGCGCTGCCCAAAAGCTGCGGCAGGTCCTCGACGCTAGCACTGAGAGGATACTGGACGTCTTGCGGCTGGGTGGCAGCGTAGGCCCACAGCCGCCAGCTCAGGTTCTCAAGTCTCCGTCCCTGGGCAACTGAGTCACGACACTTTGCAAAAACTAGAGATTCGAAGTCAGCTAACCAGGACGTCAAAAGTGCGGCAACTAAACTCACCGGTCCACATGCTGAAAAGGTTTGCGGGGTTTGTCGTGTCAACCTTGTGAATGGCGTTTGCGTCCACTTGAACGACGGGTGCCTCTAGGGTCATCGGAATAATGATAGCTCATTGCTCGAGCTCGAGCAGATTCCTAGATAGGTATTGTTATTGTCTGCTAGAGTGGGAAGCGTCGAATTGCTTCTACTGGGTGGCCCTTGTTTCTGCGCGTTCCAACGAAGCGCGTCGGTCAATTCTGGACCGTCGTCGTCGCCCTGGGTGCCAATTCTAGTGTTACGGTATCGCGCAGTTGTGATGGCGAAGTTCGAAGATGGGGGATGTAGGTATAGGTAGTGGGGAGCGGATGCGAGGTTTACGTATAAGGGAATTGTCGGGGTGTTGAGACTGCTAGGGCCAGGTTGTATGTGGGATGCGAGATCAAGGCTGCGGCACAGGCCTTCACGGCCCTGGAAACATGTTCGTTTAATTGCTCTGCTGCTTTCGTAATGTGATTTGGGATTGTTCCTCTACAAGAAAGAGAGAGATCACCCAGCCCCAACCCATTGGTTTCATCCGCTGTATTACACTGGGCTCTGCGACGGCGGTGTCCAAAAATGCACCGCTGATAGCGGCCGCCCTTAGTTCCATCGATATAGCGGCGGAGTTGGCCTATAGGCTGGGAGACTTAGATCCTATTGTCTCCTTAGCGAATAACCGTAGGGCGCAGGCACAAACGTAGGTTACTAGGCTGCTGTTACTAGCTTCTGAAAACAGCGCCTAAATATGTACAACCAACTAACTAACGTTATACGTACTTAGATACTATATGCAACTTGAACAACTATATACAACCTAAAGGCACCGCCCACCCGTCCCCCTGTCTTCATGTCCTGAAAGCATTGAGCCTCCTAGCAGATGTCGTATATCCACAAGCCGCAAGCGTTCGGCACACACCGACCTCAGACCAGCCCAAAGAACTTGAGCATCACGGCCGGGTTCGGAGGCGCATAGTGCCCAACGCCCTGACCAAAGTACCCCACCAGCTGCGACCCATCGCCATAGTTGATCTGCGTGTACTGCGACCCCTCCGGCACCGAGCTGCCCGTGACATTATTGGTGTTGCTCAACCCCAGCACCGCCGACCACTGCTTCAGCTGCTCGTACCCGCACTGCGGGCGCACCAGGGTATCCGCCAGGCCATGAATAACCTGCATGCGCGGGCGCTTGCCCGTGTACCCGGGATACGCGTTGCGCACAAAGTTGGCCCACTCCTGCGGCGTGTGCTGCAGGCCCTGCGCGCAGGTCTGGTTCGAGCCGGCCGGGGTGGGCGGGGTGGTGCTGCCGGCGAGGCAGGCGAAGGCGACGCCCGAGTAGGCCGCGCCGGCCTCGAAGACGTCCGGGTACGAGCCGACCATGACGTTGGTCATCATGGCGCCCGAGGACGCGCCCATGACGAAGACCTTGGCTTTGTTGCCGCTGAAGCGGTTGAGCGTGTAGGTGACCATGCTGATGATGCCTGTTGCGTCTCCCGACCCGCCGTGCGTGAGCGAGCCCGGGTTGTTGACGTCCCAGCAGTTGCTGTAGGCTGTTGTTTGGGGGTAGATGACGATGAAGCCGTTGCTGTCGGCGTAGGACGGCAGGTTCATGCTCGAGTAGAACTGCTGGGCCGAGCCGCCGCAGGGGTGGAGCTGGGTGGATGCGGGTTAGCATTTTGCCCTCTCTGCATGAAAGCAGCAACTTACAGCCACGACGATAGCGGGGTTAACCGCGAGCTTGCTCGGCACGTAGATGTACATCTGGGTCCCGGTCGGGTTGTTGCCGAAGCCGAACACCTGCTGGAGTGACGCCGGGGTGATCGGAGCCGCCGTGGTCGTGACCTGAGTAAACGAAGTGGTGGTGGTCCGGGCCGAGGTGGCAGTCGTTGTTGTCGGGCCACTGCCACTACCAGGGCATCCCGAGCCCGGTGTGCATTGGGCATACCAGGCATTCTGGGTAAGGCAGCAGCTCCCGCCCACGCAGTTTGTTGGCCCCGTCCATCCTATTCCACCGCATTGTCCCCAGAGAGCCTGTTGCTGCTGGGCAATGACACTGCCTGCCAAGAAGGCGATAGAAAGAAGGGCTGAAGGCATATTCGAGGCTTGATACACGGCCGGGGGGTGATGTGGGAGACGAAACCCCAAGGGTCAAATCGCAGAGGAGAAGCCGATATTTGAGCACTTGCTTCAGTGAGCCGGTGAGAGTGCTGCGGCAATCATGTCTGATCGAGTCCGCTCTGAGCTCCCCCGGGTCCTCCTCTCGACGAGATGGCGTTGGGCAGCATCTCGCCCATCCCTGCCAAGCGATACAGCGTGGTATCAACGGTTGACGCAGCCGCATGGCCCCCGGACGCTACAGTCCGGTTAACAAAACGAGGGGGTCAGGGGAGTGATTGTTCGGATAGTGCTAACTATATCCAGAAATCCGGAATAGGACAACTTGCCGGGCGATTTGCCGTGCGTGTTGCGGCAGGGCAGAATCCAGGTAGCGAATACTAGCGCTGCGGGCGGATCGGGCAAATCGGAGAGATATCCAACCTAAACGAGCCCTCAGCCTCTCTATTCGTGCTGGCAAACCAAGGCACTGCATTGGCAAAGAGATCGAGTCGTATCGTCGTCTACACTGGGTAGGCAACTCGCCAACGGCTAAATACATGGTAGGGGAGGCGCTCTGAGGCGCGCCAATAGCGATTCCACACAGGACTCCATCAGAGTCGCAGGCATATTAGCAGCTCCACTGGGCCGAGGGCCGAACCAGGGGTTCCATACCAACAACCGGGTCGCCTGTTCTGTTGTCCCCCAAGCCTCCACATGGCCGCGGCCGTACTCGAACTACGCGAGTGAGGGTAAAGTTTAAAACAAGAGTTGACAGTCAGGCTTGACTAATACACATGTGCCTTGCTGACGACCAAGTCAACCGAGGTCCTAATCAAGGCTTTGGGCTGTTTGTTGCGCACCACATCATCAGACCCTAGCCCAGCCGGCGGAGGCGCTTCTCCGCTCTCCACGTTCTCCCTGAGCAATCTCACCAAGGTGTGTACAACGTCGGCACTTTTCTGACTGGCTCTTATGTGACTCTGAGCCCGCCCGCTGTTCCGCTTTTACAAGGCGAGGATATGTTTCGTGATAGTGATGATTAGGTCGTACCATAGTAACTGGCTAACAGTTAGATTATAGCCGAGTCGGCCTCCCTGGCACGACTCGGCAAATCTGAACATCAGCTCATTCCATGCAGAACTCGAAGCCCACCAGCGTTGCTCAGATGGAACTTTTACCTACCAGCTGTTGGCTTCATTGTCCACAACCGTGGTATCATATGCAGAGGGAAGTACTGGCGATGCAGGGGATTCGGAAAGGAGAACCTTCAACGCTCTCTCTTGAGACGATTTGCTTGTCTAGACGTTGGGCAATCGTAGTACTTAGTACATGGTACGAACAGGAGCTCGTGCAGCCTGTGCGCCTCCAAGTTTCGAGAGATGTCAATGTCTTAGCTCCCTTTAGCTTTGAGCCACAGAATCTGGACCGAGGAGCAAGGGAGTCTGGGAAGGAATGAGAAAGACTGTGAACTTCAGGGGTTGGAGGTCATGGTACATGAACCAAGACAAGCCCTCCAGAAAGCTCAACATTGGGGTCTTGTGACTTATCAATGACAATGAGTAACTGAGAGTCGACCCCGGGACAATGAAGAGATGATTATGGGCGGTACGTTGACCAACAGAGAAGAACAGCTTACCTCTAGCACACGTTTTGGTTGTTTTGGTTGTGTACCTAAGGTATCTTGGGCAGACTGACGGCGCTGAGTGTTGTGTGTTTTGAGTGTTCAATGTTGAGTGAACTTCAAACTCCGCCCCTGACAGCATCAAACTCGGCTCGATCAAATCTCAAAGTCAAAAAAGCACTGCGAACTTGCTTGTGCACACGAGAGTGAATGGCCATGGCACTGTGGGGCTGTCAATATGTGCGTGGCCAGCAGGCAGCAAGACCTGGAGGCTGCTTTCCCCTGGGGGCCTAGCTGGAGTCCTGGACCCGATCGTGTCAAAAAACAATCACGCACCTTCCTGGCCTGGTGGTGCAAATAAACACCAAAACAAAAAAAACCTTTCAGCATTTTCGTGCCCCGTCGCCACGCAAATTCCGGCTCGGCACAGCACACCACAACCAAGGAAGCCATGGTCGCCGCCAACGCCCTCTCGGCGCTCGACGCCGCCGCGTGCATCCTCGCTATTACGGAATTCATTTCGCAGCTGCTCTCGAATTCTCCGGTTTCTGGCAATGTCTCGGGTCAGCCGTCGTCGTCGTCGTCGTCGTCGGA